>Ga0326597_10007491_pt1 | contig 14858 bp, 14 predicted proteins | sample RVTome_12_FD_203789 | JGI IMG/M metagenome (GOLD analysis project Ga0326597, IMG submission 203789) | Soil microbial communities from uranium-contaminated site in the Upper Colorado River Basin, Wyoming, United States - RVT100D185 | ecosystem: Environmental > Terrestrial > Soil > Contaminated >... | reverse complement strand
TCCGGCGTCGCGTGCCGGACGACGGCGCCCCGAGCCCCCGCGTCGCGCACGCCCGCCAGGAAGTCATGTCCGTCGAACCGGTCGCCCCGCAGCGCCACGAAGAGCGTGCCCGCCGCGACGGACCGGGAGTCGGTGCCGACGGTCGTGAAGGCGCCGTCCGTCGGCGGCACGGCGATGCCGAGCGCTTCCGCGACGGCGGCCGCGGTCCAGCCCGTCATGACCGCTCCGCCAGCGCGTCCCGCACGATCACCGCTTCGTCGAACGGGAGCTTCTCCGCACCGACGACCTGATAGGTTTCATGGCCCTTGCCAGCCAGCAGCAGCGTGTCCCCCGGCTGCACCATGCGCAGCGCGCGGGCGATCGCTTCCCGGCGGTCCGCGATCCGCACGTGGGCGACGCCTTCGAAGCCCTCCTCGATGTCGTCCAGGATTCGTTCCGGATCCTCCGTGCGCGGGTTGTCCGACGTCACGATCGCGAGATCCGCCTCGCGCGCGGCCACCTGACCCATGACGGGCCGCTTGCGCCGGTCCCGGTCCCCGCCAGCCCCGAACAGGACGATGAGACGCCCCTGCGTGACGGGTCGCAGGGCGCGGAGCACGCGGCGCAGCGCATCAGGCGTATGCGCGTAGTCCCGCAGCACGACGTAGGGCTCGCTCACGAGCCGCTCCAGGCGTCCGGGCACCTGCGGCGCGTCGTTGAGCCGCGCGGCGATCAGGGTCGCGGGAATGCCAAGGCCCCAGGCCACCGCCGTCGCACCGAGCGCGTTGCTCACGTTGAACTCGCCCACGAGCGGCAGAGTCACCGGCACGCGCTCCGCGCCGCACACCAGCAGGAACGTGCTGCCTTCGGCGCCGTAGGCGACGTTCCGGGCGTGCACTTCCGCGCTTTCTTGTACGCCGAACCGGATGCGGCGCACGCCGGGCCGGGACGGGAGCGCTTCCCAGGCCGGGTCGTCCGCGTTGATGGCCTCGACGCAGCCGTCGCCCGCCAGCTGCTCCGACAGGAGCATCTTGGCCGCCAGATACGCGTCGTAGTCGCCGTGATAGTCGAGGTGGTCGTGGGTCAGATTCGTGTAGACCGCGCCGGCGAACGCGAGCCCGTGAACGCGCCGCTGATGCAGCGCGTGCGACGACGTCTCCATCACCACCGCCCGCACGCCGCGGGCGCGAAGCGCGGCCAGCGCCGCCTGCAGCTCCACGGGACCCGGCGTCGTGAGTCCGGCGTCCTCGGGAAGCGCATTCCCTGCCCCGTCCGAGCCCCCGAGGGTTCCGAGGGTCCCGACATCGCGGGCCGTGTTGAGCAGGTGGCGGGCGAGCGCGACCGTCGTGGACTTGCCGTTGGTGCCCGTCACCCCAACGAGTCGGAGACCGCGCGCCGGGTGCCCGTACCAGGCCGCCGCCGCGGTTGCCGCCGCGCGTCGTCCATCCTGTACCAGGACCTGCGGGATCGCGATCTCCGGAAGCGGGCGGCTGACCAGGGCCGCGGCGGCCCCGCGCCGCACCGCGTCCGCCAGGAATGCGTGCCCATCCGCCACGGACCCCTCGACCGCACAGAATAGGGCTCCGGCCATGACACGTCGGGAGTCGGCCGTCACCGACGTGATGGCTGGTAGCCCTCCGGGTTCCTCGCGGAGCTGGCCGTCGGCGCGTAGCGCGGCGATCACGGCGCGGACGTCGGTCACGGGCCTCCACGGGTCGCGGTGCGCACGGTCACGACCGTCCCGGTCGCGGCACTGTTGCCCGCGGCGGGCGTCGTTCCGATCACCTTACCCAATCCGACGGTCCGGACCTGGAACCCCACCCGGTGAAGCCGGCCCACGGCTTCCCGGAGCGGCAATCCGCTGACGTCCGGAATGCGCCGCGCCGGCGTGGAATCGGCCACCGGCGTCGGCGGCCAGGCGACCACGTGGCGCGTCCGGTCGCCTCCGTCCCGTCGGCGCGGACCCGACGCGGGCGCGGAGGTCTCACGCGCCATGGGACCGCGATCCAGACCCTCCGACCGCGCGGCGAGCGCCTGTTCGAGCATGCGGCGCGTCAACGGCGCGGCCGTGAGCGCGGCGTAGCCCCCGCGAGGCGAGTCGAGCTTCACCACCGTCACGAGCTGCGGGTCGTCCGCGGGAAACAGGGCCGCGAACACGGCCGTATGCTCGCCGGGCTCGTAGCCATCGGGACCGACACGGCGCGCGGTGCCGGTCTTCCCCGCCAGCTCCACCGTGCGCAGGGCCGCGGACGTGCCGGTGCCACCCTCGGCCACGACACCCCGCAACATGGCGCTCAGCGACCGGGCCACGTCAAGCCGCACCACGCGCCGCACCGGCTCCGGGCGGTGCTCGTACACGATGCGATTCCGCGCGTCCCGCACCTGCTTCACCAGCGCGGGACGGAGGAGGAGCCCGCCGTTGGCGATCACGGCATACGCCTGCGCGAGCTGGAGCGGGGTCACCGCCAGCTCATAGCCGATGGCCAGGGACTGCGCCGTGGTCCCGCTCCACCGGTCGGGTTGCGGGAGCAGGCCGCGGGATTCGGCCGGGAACTCGACGCTCGTGGGGGCACCCAGGCCAAAGGCCCGCAGCATGCGGTACTGCTGGGGCGGGGCCAGCCGCTCGGCGAACTTCACCGTGCCGATGTTGCTCGACACCGCGATCGCGTCAGCGAGCGTCATCCAGGCCGGCATGTCCTCGGGATGCTCGTCATGGATCGTGCGGTGTTTCAGCACCCACGTGCCCCGTTCCCCCCACACGCTGTCGGCTGGGGCGACGAGGTCCGCCTCCAGCAGGGCCGCGGCGGCGAAGACCTTGGCGGTGGAGCCCGGCTCGAACACCGACGTGAACGCGTTGGTGGTACTGGCGCCGCGCGCGGAGCGGGAGGCGAGCGCCAGCACCTCCCCGGTCCGGGGATCGAGCATCACCACGTCGCCGCCGTCCGCCCGCAGCCGGTCGATCGCCTCGGACAGTGCCGTCTCCGCGATGTCCTGCAGGGTGGCGTCGAGCGTCAGCATCACGTCGTGGCCCGGGACCGGGAACTGCTGGAGCCTTCCGGGAGACTCCAGCTCGCGTCCCCGACCGTCCTTGATGACGACCGCCTGCCCGGGCGCACCGGCGAGGAGCGAGTCCAGCTCGCGCTCGAGTCCGCTCGATGGCCGCCCCCCCTCGGAGGGGCGGCCGATCACCGCGCGGGCGAAGTCGGGATCCGGATAGCTGCGGATCAGATCCGAGGTCAGGTACACGCCGGGATGACCGCGCAGCGGCAGCACCTGCGCCGCCATGAACGGTCCTTCGAGGTGCAGGTACTTCCGGCGCAGCCGGCGGCGGATCTCCCGCTCCGACAGGCCCAGCTGGCGGGCGATCAGCGGAATGTCCGACCCCGGATCCCGCAGCTCGCCCCGGTCCACGCCCACGTGGTAGATCTCGATAGTGGTCGCCAGGGGCACGCCGGTCCGGTCGGAGATCGCGCCGCGGCGCGCCGGCAGGGCGATCGAGTCCGTGCGCTGCGCTTCCGCCCGCGCGGCGTAGGCTCCCCCGTTGAGCAGCTGGATCTGCGCGGCCCGGAGCACGAGCGCCGAGAATCCCACGGCGAGGGACGCGCCGACCACCCACAACCGCTTCTCGGCGCGCGCCACGGCTCACCGCCTCCGCGCCGGCGCGCGCCGGAGGGTCACCATTTCCGTGTCGGCGGGCAGACGGAGTCCCTGGGCCTCCGCTCGCGGAATCAGCACTTCCCTGCTCCCGGCCGTCCGCAGGCGCCGCTGCAGCGTCGCGCGTTCGGACTCCGCCGCCGCACGGGCGGTCCGGGCCTCCCGGACGTCCCGCGCGAGCATCACGCTCGCGGTCTGCCGGGCGTTCACCCACGCCAGCACGCCGAGGGCAAACCCGAGCCACAGAATCAGCCAGAACCGTCCCCTAGGCGCCATCGGCTACCTCGAACGCGCGCAGTCGCGCGCTCCGGGCGCGCGGATTCCCCGCGACCTCATCGGCGTCGGCTTCCACGGGGCGTCGGGTCACGACCCGGCCGTACGGCCCGGCGCACGTGCACACGGGCTGTCCCGGCGGGCAGCGGCAGGTCCGCCCCCAGTCGCGGAACGCGTGCTTGACGATGCGGTCCTCGCCGGAATGATACGCAATGACCACGAGCAGACCGCCAGGGACGAGCCGCTGGCGCAGGGCGTCGAGCCCTCGCGCGAGCGTCTCCAGCTCGTCGTTCACCGCGATCCGGACCGCCTGGAACAGTCGGGCGAAGTCGGCCGGCCCGGTGCGCGGGCCGAGCGCCCGTCGAATCGCGCCGACCAGATCGTCGCTGATGGCGAGGGGCGCGCGCGCCCGACGCTCGACCAGGACCCCGGCCAACCGACCCGCCCGGCGCTCGTCGGCGTAGCGCCGGAACAGCTCGCGGAGCTCCGGCTGCGGGAGCGAGTTGAGCAGGTCCGCGGCCGTGGCCCCGGTGCCGCCCATGCGCATGTCGAGGGGCACGCCGGGCCGGAACGAGAATCCCCGCGGGTCCGCGTCGAGCTGATGGGACGAGACTCCCAAATCGAGCAGCACCAGCTCCGGCCGGAAGGCGTCGATGGCGGCAAGGACGTGGACCTCCCCGAAGCACCCGTGCAGGTACTGGATTGGCAGGTTTCCGAAGCGCCGCCGCGCGGCGTCCAGGGCCTCCGGGTCGCGATCCACGCCGAGGACCTGCGCTCCCGCCTCGAGGAAGAGCGCCGCGTGCCCACCACCCCCGAGCGTGCCGTCCACGACCCGGCGGCGCCCCTGGCCCAACTGCGCCACGGTGCCGGCCAGGACGGGCGTGTGAAACGTGCCCGTCATCGGCCCGAAAAACGACGGCCCCGCAGGGACACCGAGCGGGGCCGCAACGTGGAGCGAACGCGCTGCATGCGGACGGGGCTGACGGGATTCGAACCCGCGGCCTCCGGTGTGACAGACCGGCACTCTAACCAGCTGAGCTACAGCCCCCTACTGCACCAAGGCGGATAAGTGTAAGCCCGCCGGTCCCCCGATTCAAGCGCCTGGACACTTGAACGCGGGTTTGTACGTCGGCAGCGCGCCTTCGATCTGCGTCACATACCCAAGCAGCTGGTTGACCGTCTGCGGACTGATCTGCCGCCCCGCCTCGAAGGCCGTCCGCGCCCGGCGGGTCATGTCCATCTCCACGTCCACCAGCGCGCAGTCCTTCGAGTCGCGTACCCTGGTGTCGAGCTCGGTGATCTGGAAGAACAGCGACAATCCCAGGAAGAAGTTGGCCGGGCCGCGCAGTTGCCCGCGGAGGTCGTACTGCAGCGCGTGCTCGAGGTACCGCGATGCGATGCCCAAGTGCGGCGCCATGCGGAGCTGCGCGATCTTGGCGGCCGGGTTGTAGAAGAGGGTCGCGATGGCCATGGACGACGCCGTATCGGGACCGATCTGGCGTCCCGCGAGCAGCAGCATCTCCTCCGCGATGCGGAGGCGCATGGTGTCGAGCGGGACGGTCGTGTCGATCACGAGCGAGCTGTCGAGGAGGAGCTGTGCCCCCGCGAGCGCGCTGCCGATCTGCGTCGAGTCCAGTGCCACGATCCGCTGATACGCCTCGATGGCCCCGGCGCGTTCGTCCACCAGCTTGAGCGTGGCCGCGCGGGCACGCCACGCCGCGACCCAGGTCGGGAACCGCTCGACGCCGCGGCCCGACCAGCGCAGCATGGCCGCGCTGTCCGGAATGGACTGCGCGGCCCCGAAGGTCTTCTGGAAGAAGATGGTGTCCGCCGCGATCGCGGTGTCGAGGTCGTACTGTGCTTCCAGCGCCTGGAGACCGCACGGCCACATCGCGCCGTCGAGGCACGCGCGCTCCTTCAGCTGCAGCAGCTGATGGTCGCCTGGGTTAAGCGCAAGGCCGCTTTCCACCACTTCCACCGCCTTCGGGTAGTCGCCCTGCGCCGCGAATCCTGCAGCGACCCCGACGAGCAGGCGGCTGTTGCTGGGCTCCGCCAGCAACTGATGGTAGAACGCGTCGAGCGCGCCCTTTTCGTCGCCCCTGTCACGCAGCCGTCGGCCCAGCTCCTCCCAGGCATTCCCGTTGAGCGAGTCGCCGGCCACCGCCTTCTGGAGCGCGGACACGATGCTGTCGACCCCCAGCTGCTGGACCTCGTACGCGAAGGCAAGGCACATGGCCGCGCCGGGGTGGTTGGGATACAGCGCGAACGCCCGCCCGGCCCGTTCCGCGGCCCCCTTCGCGTCCCCGCGCTGCCGCCGCTCCGAGCAGTCCCGCGCGTGCTCCGAGGCCCGGAGCTGATTCTCGAGCTGGTCCGCCGCCAGCTTGCCGAGGTCCTCGGCCACCACCGCCGCCGGGGCCCGCACCGTTTCCCAGCCGGCGAGTCCCGAGCCGGCGGCATCCACGAGGCGGATGCGAAGCTGGACGCTGTCCCCCGTGCGGTCCAGCCAGCTCACCATGAAGGCGGTGGCCTGGAGGAACCGCGCGAGCGCCGGCGCGTTCTCGGGCGGCAACGGGACCTTGCAGTTGAACCCTGATGCCTCCAAGGCCTCGCAGATGGTCGTGGTTGGGATGATCCCGATCCGCATCCGGTAGCGCGAGGTCATGCGATCGCGGATCGCCTCTCCGGCGGCGATGGCAAAGACCGTGTCGACGGAGGGGCCGGGGAGCGGCGCCAGCACCAGGAGGCGCTCGTTGGATCTCTGGCGGGCGAGTTGCCCGTGCGCGCTGGCCGGCAGCATGGTCCCGGCCACCACCAACCCCACCACGAACACGCGTCCTATCACTGCACGCATTGCCTGCACGCTTGCGTCCTCCGAGCCACGCAGTACGAGTCGGACTCCCGATGGGCGAAGAGGGATTCGAACCCCCGACATCCTGCGTGTAAGGCAGGCGCTCTGAACCGCTGAGCTATTCGCCCGGCCGCTTCCGTCACAGCGCGAGGCCGAGCGGAAACAGGACGCAATATCCCAGCACGAGCAGGATCGGGGCCAGGGTGGTCGAGCCCGCGGCGAGCATGGCATAGCCCGCCGCCAGAGCGACGACGGCCGCTCCCAGGAGCGCAGCGTTCTTGCGTCCGAAGCGGAGCCTGGCGGACGCAGATCCCTTATCGGTCATAGACACCAACATGTAACCGGAAGTTCCCATGCGGTCAAGCGTTAGGAGCATCCGGCGCGGGCACCTCCCACCCGTCGTCCAGCGCCTCGCGCCGGACCCGGTCGCGCCGCCGCCGACGCCACCACACCACACCAACCACGAGCGCCGTGACGCCCCAGAACAGCGACAGCGATGACGTGAGCAGCAGCCAGCCGTACCGCCGGCGCAGGTCCTTGTGCCACGCCGTCTCCAGTTCCTCGACGGACATGAGGTGCGCGGCCCGGACCGCCAGCTCGAACGCCCGCTGTTCGCGCAGCCGCTCGACGAGCGGCTCGAGTCCCCGCTGCCCGCCGATGCGCTCCAGGTAGAGGACCGCGGAGCCCGCGAGGACATACGCCGCGCGCGCATGCGCCGGCCCGGATCGCAGGTCCCGGTCGAGCTCGCGAAACGTGGGCGGCCGTCCTCGGAGCAGGCGCCAGTTGAGCGCGAGGCCGTCGAGCATCCCCCAGTCGCCCACCGCGCGCACCGCGTAGCCCTCGGCGAACCAGCGCGGCACGTGCGGCGCGACGTGGGCCAGCACCAGATGCGCCAGCTCGTGGCGTAGTGTCGCGACGGGGTCGCCCTGCACGCGCAGGACGATCGTGTTCGAGCCCGGAAACGCGGCCGCTCCGGACCACGCGGGCAGCTGTTTACGGGTCAGCGAATCGAACCGCGTATCGGACCGGGTGATGATGACGGTGACGGGGAACGGCGCGAGATCGGGTATGCCGGGCCACGGGCCGGCCCCCTCGGCCATCTCCGCGAGGTGGGTGGCGAGCCGCTCGTCGCCCGGCCAGTACACCGCCCGGACCCACCCGACCTGCACGAACGCCGGCCCCTGTGCCGCCGCCGACGCGGCGCACAGCAGCCCGACCGCCGCGATCAGGCGCGCGGTGGTTCCTGCCCCTGGTTGACGAGTTCGAGAGTCTCCTGACACCGCTTGCCCCAGGGATTGAACCGGTTGGCCTTGAACCCCTCGTCCCACGCCTGGCGCGCCGCATCGCGGTCGCCCGCGTACCACAGCGCCCGACCCAGCTCATAATGGGCCTCGATCAAGTTCGGCCCCAGCGTGAGGGTCTTGCGGAAGAACGTCTGCGCGTCTTCGTACATCTCCCGCTCGAGGTACACGAGCCCCAGGTAGAAGTGCGCGTAGAGCGTCGCCTTCCGGTCGTTGTCGAGCCGGATGGCCTTGGACAGATGCTCGATGGCCTCGCCGAAGATGCGCTTCTTGAGGCAGATGTACCCGACGTTGATCCGCGCGAGCGAGTTGGCCGGCTCCCTCGTGAGCACACGCTGGAACGTCTGCAACGCCTCATCGTACTGCTCGGCCCGCATCTGCGCCCAGCCGAGGAGCGACTCCGCCTGGATGTCGCCCGGCGAGTACTGCAGGGCCTTCTGGAGCGCGGCGATGGCGGCGTCGTAGTCGCCGAGCGAGATGAGGTGCCAGCCCTTCTCGATGAGGGTCGAGGCGTCGATGTAGCTGGCCTGGATCGCCGGCATCTGCCCGGTGAACTGCGGCGCGATGTCCGGCGTCTGGCTGGCCTGCAGCTGCTTGTACCGGTCGACCAGGACCCGGATGTCCTCCTTGAGCGTGGACAGCTCCGCGATGGCCTGGTCCACGGTCTTGAACAGGCCGATGATCTCGCGTTTCACGTCCTCGCGCTGTTCGGGTGTTCCGGACTCGTCCAGGCGCTGGAGGATGAGGTCGTACTGCTGCCGCAGTCCGGACATGGGAGAGTCGGTCATCCAGAAGCCTCCGCCAGCAGATCCCGCAGGGCCACCTGTTCCGTCGTCGTCAGGAGGCGTCCGGCGGCCAGCAGCACGACCGTGCGCCGGTCGGCGGTCACCGTGGCCTGGACGCACTCGGCCGCGAGGCCACGCAGCAGCGGGGACGGTGGCATGATCTCCTCGGCTGCGACCTTCCGGACCGCGAGGACGGCATCCACGACGATCCCGACGCCACCGCCGTCCTGGCCGAGCACGATCACCCGGGTGTCGTCGCGGACCCGTGCCGGCTCACCAAACCGCTTGCGCAGGTCCACCAGCGGGATCGCGCGGTCGCCGTGCGGAAACACGCCGTCGAGAAACGGCGGTGCGCCGGGGACCGGTGTCGCTTCCTGGTACCGCAGCACCCGCTCGACCTGGAAGATGTTCAGGGCGAAGGCCTGCGATCCCACACGGAAGATCACGAGCTGGACTTCGTCACCGGATGTCATGCCGTCGCGCTCCCCGCGCTTCCCCCCGTCAGACGCTCCGCGAGCCATGCGGGATCGAGAATCGGCACCAGGGTGCCGCCCTGCCGGACGGCGCTCGAGGCCCACCGTCCGCGCCAGCCGTGGGGCAGCGGCTCCGCGTCCGCGGCGGTCAGCTCGGTCGCGTCATCCACTTCCAGCAGCACCCGCCGTCCGTCGAGACGAACGGCGACCCCGGTCGTCCCGAGCGCGGGCGGCGGCGGCGCGCCGCCGATGGCCGCCCCGAGATGCACCAGCGGCACCAGCCGGCCCTGGAACGGCGCCACACCGCGCACGGCCGCCAATACGCCGGGCACCGAGAGCGGCGGCGGGAGCGCGACCAGCTCCTCGACCATGCCGACGGGGAGCGCCAGCGTGCGCTCCGCGCTTCGCACCACGAGCCAGCCGCTCACGTCCGGCCACGCCGGAGCGCGGCGGGGAGCAGGTCGGCGATCTCCGCCAACGGCGCCACCACGTCCACACCACCCGCCTGAATGGCGGCCTGTGGCATGCCGAAGATGATGGACGTGGCGCGGTCCTGTGCGATCCCCATGCCACCCGCGGCCCGAATGGCGCGCAGTCCTTCCGCGCCGTCCCGTCCCATGCCGGTCAGCACGACTCCCACCGACCGCGCGCCGAACACCTGGGCCACGGACCGGAACAGCGGGTCGGCGGCCGGCCGTACGCCCCACACGGGCGGGCCCTGATCGAGACGCAGGCGGGGGCCACTGGCATCGGCCTCCACGCGCATATGATAATCGCCCGGGGCCACGTACGCGGTGTCCTCGAGCACCGGCGCGCCGTCGTCCGCCTCCACCACGCGGATCGCGCTCTGCTGATCGAGCCGTTCCGCGAGGCTGCGCGTGAAGCGCGGCGGCATGTGCTGCACGATCAGCACGGCGGCATCGAGCCCGAGCGGTAGCCGCGGCACGACGTCGGCCAGCGCCCGCGGTCCTCCGGTGCTCGCCGCCATCGCGATGGCCTGCGTCGCCCGACCGGGCAACACGTTCGTGGGCGCCGCCGGCCGGGAGGGCGCGTCCCTCCGCGCGAGCATCGGCACGCGCTGACAATCCGCCGCCACCGCGGCATCGAGGGCGGCGAGCAGCGCCGGCCCGATCCCCTCGATCGCCCCCCGCGCGGCATCCATCGGCTTCGCGACGATCTCGACGGCGCCCAGTTCGAGCGCGCGGATTGCCGACGCCGTCCCCGGCCCGGCGTACGCGCTCACCACGACCACCGGGCACGGCGTCTCGCTCATGATGTAGCCGATGGCGCCCAGCCCGTCGAGTTCGGGCATCTCGAGATCCATGGTGACGACGTCGGGCCGGAACTGGTGCACCTTCTCGAGCGCGTCCATCCCGTGCCGGGCAGTCGCGACGACCCGGTACCGACCCGAGGCCTCGATCACGTCGGTGAGGACGCGCCGGGCCAGCGCGCTGTCGTCGGCGACGAGGACCGTCCGCATCCCCGGGTCAGAGTTGCTCAGGGGCATGCCTGACGGAACGCACGGTGACGATTCCGGTGCCCACGTCGAACCAGACCGAGCGGCCGACCTCCCCGCCGACGGCCTCGCCGATGATGGTCACCCCCGCCGCGGCCAGCTCCGTGCGCGCGGCGAGCAGGTTGCGCTGTCCGATCTGGACGGTCCCCGGCGCCGTGAGCGCGGCGAACAGCGACGCGCCCCCAGCGAGCCGCGCCGTGAGCCGCCCGCGCACCGCCCCGGCCCGGACCACCTCGTTGATCAGGTACGGCACGGCCGTCTCTGCGAAGCGCGCCGGATTGGTGCGGTCCCGGGACAGGGACGGGGACGGGAGCACGATGTGCGCGAGGCCCCCCACGCGCGCCGCCCGGTCGTCGAGGATCAATGCGACGCAGCTGCCGAGCCCGAGGCACGTCAGCGCCCCGGCCTCGCGCAGGACCGCCCACTCACCCAGTCCGATCGCGCGCGACGGCATGGTCGTGGTCATAGCCGCCGGTAGATCCGCTCGCGAATGTCTTCGAGCCGGAATCGGTCCCGCACGCTGCCCACCAGGGTCTCCACCTTGCCGAGCATCAGGACCCCTCCCGGCCGCAGCGCGTCGGCGAAGGTGTGGTAGAGACGCTCCTGATTGGGCCGCTCGAAGTAGATCACCACGTTCCGGCAGGTAATGAGATCGTAGGGCGCGGCGGGTGCTGGCTCGCGGAGCAGATCGTGCCGGAGGAAGCGGACCCGGGCGCGGACGGCGGGGCCGACGGTCCACGGATCTGCGCCCGCGAAGTACCGTGACGTGATGGCCGGCGGGGTCTCGTCGAGGGCGGCCGCGCGATACACGCCGGCCCGGGCCCGATCGAGGACCGTGGGATCGAGGTCCGTGGCGTCCACCGCGCTGGCATCGGCGGGCATCCCGGTCGCCCGCCCGTGCTCGAGGAGGAGGATACCGAGCGTGTAGGGCTCCTCGCCGGACGCGCACCCGGCGGACCAGCAGCGCACCGCGCCCCGGCCCTCCGCCCAGAGGGCGGGAAGGAAGCGGGTCGCCAGGACCTGCCAGGCTTCCCGGTTCCGAAAGAACTTCGTGACGTTGATGGTGAGGGCGTCGAGCAGGCGGTCGTATTCGCTCGCGTCCCGGCGCAACAACTCGGCATACGCCTCGTACGTATGCACGCTGCGCGCGCGCATCCGCACGGCCAGGCGCCGCCGCAGGCAGTTCGGCTTGTACCCGTCGCAGGCGAGGCCGCGGGCCCCGGTGATCTGCGCGAGCAGCGCCGCCAGGGCATCCTGCTCCGGCACCGCCGTCATTCGGGGGCTCCGACCGCCTCCAGATTGGTTCGCGCCAGCTCGTGCCCGGGATTCAGCGTGAGGGTCTGCCGCCAGTGTTCGGCAGCCGTCGCCTTGTCGCCGGCGCGGTACGCGATGTTCCCGAGTTTGAAATGGACGTCGTCACCCAGATCCGCCTGCAGCCGGATGGCGCGGCGATACGCGGTGGCGGCCTCGTCGTAGCGGCCGGCCCGGTAGTGGAGGTCCCCCCGGTTCTTCCACGCCTGCGGGAGCGCCGGTTCGTCGCTCAGCAACGCGTCCAGCTCCGCGGCGGCGCGCTCGGGCTCGCCCAGCAGCTCGAGGAACGCCGCCCGGTTGGTCACGAGCACGGGGTGACCCGGATGCGCAGCCTCCGCGGCGGCCAGCTGCGCTTCCGCCGCCTCGAGCTCCCCCTGTCCGGCCGCGGCGAGGGAGCGGGCCCAGTGCCACACCGGCGGCAGGGGGGCATCGCCGGCGATCTCCTGCGCGCGATCGAGCCGGCCCGCCGCGCCCGGGAAATCCCCCCGCCGCAGCGCCACGATCCCCCAGCTGGTCATGACCCGCGGGTCGTGCCGCGCGCGAGTGACCGCGTCGCCCAGAACGGCTTCCGCCCGGTCGAAGTCGCCGAGCTGCTCGCACGCGAGGCCGAAATTGTGCAGGACCGCCGCCGGCGCGGCGCCCCGCTGGACGATCGGGCTGAGCGTTTCCGCGGCCTCCTGCCAGCGCGCCTGGCGCAGCGCAACCAGGCCGAGCCAGGCCAGCGCCTCGCCGTCGTCGGGCTTGAGATCCACCACGCGCCGGAACTCGCGGCCCGCCTCGTCGTACATCCCGGTCTTGTAGAAGGCGATCCCGAGGTTCCGGTGCTCCTGGACGCGCCCTTCGTTGACCGCGGCGCGGGGCGCGGACTGGCTGCGGCCCGCGCGGTGCACGAAGCCGGCGGACAGCAGCCCGTAGAGCGCCTTGCCCACGTCGAATTCGCTCAGCCCCGAGTCTTCGATGAGGTGCGTGACGTCGCGGGTGCCATCGAGCAGTGCGAGGACGCGGTCCTGGTCCGGCGTGATCTCCACCTCGTCCGAGGCCACGTGCTCCGCGTTGGGCACGAAGATCAGGTCGAACGACGGGATCTTCTTCTCGATCAGGCTCCACTCGTCCGTGCGCCGTGCGCCCTCGAGCAGCAGCGACTCCGGATTGATCGAGACGAGCAGCTCCTCGCGTTCCGGGCGGACCCCCGCTTCGAACTTGAACGTGCCCTGCGCCCACGTGAACAGCAGGTAGACGGCTTCCTCGATCTGGAAGCGCACGAAGTGCTCGAGATCCGCCCGCGAGACCCAGCCCTCGTCCACCAGGATCTGCCCGAGGCGTTTGTGCCGATCCTTCCCCTGCGCCTGGATCGCGGCCGCGAGGTGGTCGGGCTGCAGGCGCCCGTGCTTCACCAGAATGTCACCCAGGCGGTCCGGGCGATTCACGATCGAGGCGTAGGTGATGCGGCCGCCTTCGAAGTAGATCGAGCCGAAGTTGGCCCGATCGGCCACGGAGAGGCAGCCGGTCTTCTGGCCCAGCGCCAGGAGCTGGAGCACGTCCGGCAGCGACGCCTCGCGGAGGCTGCCCTTGATGGCCATCAGCGCCAGTCCTCGATGAGGCGGTCGCCGACGTGCGGCCACCGCCAAACCACCTTCTCAGGACTCCGCACGCCGGCCAGCGGCGAGAGGACGATCCCGGACGACCGGCTGCGACGCGCCGGCCGGCGCACGGCCGCGGCGTCGCCTTCGACCACGCGGCGCGCGAGCGCGAGCCCGAGGCCGTCGCCCGAGGCCTCGAGCTCCTCCGCCAGGCGCGCCACGACCTCGATCAGCGTGTGCAGTGATGGGTCCGGCTGCTCGGCCAGATAGGCGATCACCGCGTCATCCGTGACGCCGAGCCGCTCCTCCAGCTCGCGCCGCGCCACCGCATTGCGCACCTCGCGGGCGGCGGCGGGGAGTTCGACCACCAGCCCGCCCTGCAGCCGCGTGACCAGCCGCTCGTCGAGGCCCTCGAGCGCGGCCGGCGGGCCGCTCGCGGTGAACACCATCTGCCGCCCCTGGTCCGCCAGCGCATTGAACAGGTGGAAGAGCTCCTGCTGGGACCCCGGCTTCAACGCCAGCAGCTGCACGTCGTCGAGCAGGAACGCGGTCGCCCTCCGGAAGCGCGTGCGCCACAGCTCCAGCCGGCCTCGATCCAGGGAGTCGACGTACTCGTCCAGAAACAGCTGCGCCGACAGGCAGGCCACGACGGCGTCGGCGCCGCCGGCCAGCTCGTGCGCCACGGCGTTGAGGAGGTGGGTCTTGCCGACGCCGTTCGGGCCGGCGATCACGAGCGGATTGTAGAGGGCGCCGGGATTGGCCGTGACGGCCCGCGCGGCGGTCACCGCCACGCGGTTGCCCTCGGTCTCCACGTAGGTCGCGAACGTCAGGCTCGGCGCCGGACCGGGCGGCGGGCCCTGGCCCTCGCGGGCAGCTTGCACCGCCGCCTCGGCGTCGTCGATCCGCTCCGGATCGCGGAACATCGGGTCGCCGGCGTGGGCCGGGTCGAGCTCCGCCATCTCGGCCGCGAGCGCCTGCAGGCGCTCCACGTCCGCCTCGTAGGCCCGGACGGCCTGCTCGGCGCCGGCGGGGGTCTCCTCGCCGAGGAGGCGCTCGAGTCGCGCGGTGCGGTAGCCCCGGCCGTCCCAGTACTCCACCGTCTCCTGGATGCGCTGGCGCCAGACTTCCACCTGGTGCG
>Ga0326597_10007489_pt1 | contig 14863 bp, 10 predicted proteins | sample RVTome_12_FD_203789 | JGI IMG/M metagenome (GOLD analysis project Ga0326597, IMG submission 203789) | Soil microbial communities from uranium-contaminated site in the Upper Colorado River Basin, Wyoming, United States - RVT100D185 | ecosystem: Environmental > Terrestrial > Soil > Contaminated >... | reverse complement strand
CGACCAAGGTGCTGGCCCGAGCCTTGTTCGCAAGCCTCTGACCAGCACATCTGAGTCGGGACGGCCGGATTCGAACCGGCGACCTCAGCGTCCCGAAAGATGTCGGGCCGTTTTTCTGCATACTGATTTGGACGAATTACCAGGTCAGAGCATATGAGCGGACTGTCCTGGACCCCCCCGATCGTGGGCGGATGTTCGATAAATGTTCGATGAAGCTCGCGAAAAGTGATGCTATTCGGGTCACCTATCTGCCGTCGTTCTCACTTACGATCCTTTGGATGGTTGTTTTCTCGCTCATTCCCTCTCGGAGTGTCGCCAATGGCCGATGAGCCCATCGATCTCGCCGCCGCACGGGAGCAGACCCTCGAGGTGATCCGGAAGGAGTATCCCCCATTGCTCACCTCGGCACACGTAGCAGAGCTGATGCAGTGCACTATCTGGGAGGTCCGGGACCAGGTCCACCGGGGCGAGCTGCCGGCCGTCCGTTGGGGTCAGCAGTTCCGCTTCTTCCGCGAGGAGGTCCTGGCCGTTCTCCTCAACCGGCCTGCCGGACCCGGAGGAGCCGACGGATAGTGCCAGAGGAGAGCCCGGAGATCAGCTACGAGAAGTGGTATCCGGACGTGCCGCCGGTCATGGACAGTCAAGAACTCGCGGAGCTGCTTTCGGCGTCAGACCAAGTGATCCGGATCTGGGCTCGCGAAGGATTGATCCCATCGCATCGAGCTCCCGGTGCGCGGAAATTCAAATTCCTCCGTCACGAGATCTTCGAGTGGTTGGTCGAGAATCGGTACGAGCCGGGCGATGACGACAACCAAGGCGATTAGGCCTTCTTCTAGACCGAGCGCCACTAGCTCAGGACTCCCTCCTCCACGTAAGAACGCCGGAGCCTCGGCAAGTCGGAGAGGCTCCATGGTCACCCATCTCCGACGGGGGGAAACAAATGTCCCCCTTTTACTTGCCGTACGCGACCATACGGTGGTGCCGGAAGTTGAACTTGATACCGTGGAGTCTGCCTCTGTTCGAGAGTCGATTGCTCAGATTCGCTTTGCTCTGAGCCAACTTTCCGCGCGAAATGGCCATCACGAGTTCGAGGAGATGGCCCGGTTCCTCGCTCGGGAGACAGTATCTCGGAACATCCTTCCGGCAACAGGGCCGGTGAGCGCTGGCGGTGATCAAGGCCGCGATTTCGAAACCTTCAAGACATACGTCGTTGGTCAGGTGCTGGCGACTGGGAGTCAGATCGGCATCGCAGAGGGCGAGAATGTCGCCTTCGCATGCACACTCCAAGCTGAAGACCTTGGCTCGAAGGTCCTCTCGGATGTTAAGAAGATCGTTGGCCAAGGCTCACCGGTCGAGCATATCGTCTACTACGCCGAGGCCAACCTGGCGGTCGGTCTTCGTCACACACTTCAAGGAAGAGCCAAAGACGATTTTGGTGTTCATCTGGAGGTGTTTGACGGTGCGGCAATAGCGGAGCTCCTCTGCCAACGGCACCTCTATTGGATCGCTCAGGAATTCCTCCACCTCCCGGCGAGTGCCCTTCCCCCGATCCCTGACCGGCCCGACTGGTATGAGACTGACCTTCGGCGATGGAGAGAGAACGACTACGTACCAACGACTCCGGGTGACCTTGTTGATCTCAGTGGGTGTCTTCGATACGCCACTTACCATGAGCACGCCGCGGTGGATCTACCGTTCTGGATCGACCGGATCAGTGCCCTTATCCGCGACGAGGTTCCTTGCTCTACCAAGCAACGGGCTCGATACGAGATGGTGGTCGCTCACCTTGTTGGACTTGGTGATCTCCGTCCCATGGATGCCTTGGTCGCCACCTACATGGCGAATGCTCTCGAAGCGGAGGATCCCTCGCAGCTGAGCGACGCGTCTGTGCTGCTCCTCTACTGCGTAGGAGCCCGAGGTCGCGGCCTGACGAGTCACTCGGAAGGGCAGGTCCTCGACTGGAACGACCAGCTACAGAGGAGGGTGGCGGAACTCTTGGATGCGACTGAGCAGCCAGGCCGACGTTGCTCCCTACTCGAGACTTTGGGATGGCTCCGGTCGCAACCAGATCTGGTGGCTGCTTTAGAGCGCGGCATCGACTATCGGCTCGACCCTGAGATTCCGCGCCTGTCGCTAGAAGAGATTGAGGCGATTGCCCAGCGTGGGTTGATCGAACCGGTACATATCCCGGTGGTGGACCTCCAAGGTGCATTCGATGCCTGGACCGAGATGGTCGATCTCCTGCCACAAGCTCGGCTGTTTCCTGTTGAACGGCTGGCGCAGATGATGAGGATCACGGCACCCATCCTGATCGAGGACCGACGCTACGACGCCGTCGTAACTGCTTTGGATGAGCGAATAGCAGAGATAGCGGGTGGGGATGCCGCGGCCTCCAGCGCCAGGGATCGTGCAATGATGTTCTACAGGCACAGCCGCCTACTTGATGCTCTTAGGGAGATCCACCGCGCACGGATGGGATGGTTCTCGGGAGAGACGACCGAGGGACTGGTACTGGCGACACTGATGATGTCGCAGATCTATCGCGAACTCGAGTTACCACTAGCGGCGAAGTTCTCGGCGATGACTGCTGCGCGCCTTGTTGGCGACGACAACAGAGAGCTATATGCGCGCGCTTGTTTCAAGGCCGCCGAAGCCGACTATCACCAGGCGGCTTGGTTCTCGTCAATCTTGATAGCAGACCTTGGACTCCGCGCCCATTTGTTATTGGCAGAGGACCCCCACGACTGGGAGCGCCACCCCCACCTTCAGGACGTGTTCTTTGAATTTGCGATCGTTCGCGCGTTCGCGGCTGCCGCTGGCGGGACATATGAAGAGTTCGTTTTAGACGTGCTTGGGCGGACCGGTGCCAATGAGCTACTGGACGATCTACTGCAGGGCTTAGGCGCCCCTCCGTGGTGGGAGGATCTTTCCGCCAACGAGTTCACTGAGCGCGTGGCCGAGGAACTCGGCCAGCCTGCCTTTTCCGACGGGGGTGACCGACGGTCACACTCGTGGAGGGCACTGGGAGTTACATGGGCGCTCGAGTTCCCTAACGACTACGACTCAACGATGGTCGGTGAGCGGCTCGCCGCGTTCGCTCAGATCACATTGGCGGAGATGGCGGCACACGACCCAGCTCTGTTGCCTACACGGGTCGTGTTTGAGGTGGAAACGATCCCTGAGTCCGAGGAGGTAATCAGCGAGCATGAGTCTGATGGGCATGGATCCCGTTGGAGGATCCACCTCCCAGCCTCCGGGCCAACATCGAGCGACCTTGTTCGAAGAGTCGGACAAGAGACACTTTCGGTTGTCATCGAAGCAATTGCTGATGTGAGCGTGCTTCCTCAAGACGAGTTCTCCGACCTGCTTGAGGCACTCTTCGAAGACGGGCTTTTGGACAAGTTGTCCTTCGGCACCGTCTATGACGTTGCCTACCGCGATCTCATATCGCGTGAGCGGTTCGAAGAGGCTCCGCGTCAGGCATCACCACCGGTGCAAACGGACCTTCAGCCTGTTCCACGCCAAACGGACGACCTGAGACCGCCAGGCTGTGGACCACATTACGACCTAGAAGAGAGCACCGCACTCGTCGTCGATAGGTATGCGAACGTGACCGAAACGTTGGTCGCAACATTGCCTGCCCTTCGCTCTTACCTACCGTTCGCGGACGTTGTGAGAAGCCTCAGAACTCGGGGGTGGAAGGACTGGCACATCCTTCTGGCGGTCCTTCATGTCGCACAAAATCACCGACTCAGCCTGCAACGGCCGCCAAGGAACGAGGCTGAAGCGAACAGACTGTTCGAGATGTTTATGCGAGCAGAGCAGCCGGATGATCCTGCACCCATGGACATGTTCACGGAAGACGCCCTTCGAGAGGCAATACGCTTCTCTTGGCCCTCGACGCTTAAAGTCTGGGGCCTGCAGCTCCGTCAGAATCCTCCGGACATCGACGCACTCGAGTCCCTCCTCGCGGAACGGTACGGCTATTGGACGGACGATGCTCCCCACGACGAGCCTTTCGTAGAGTCGTAGTCGAAGTGCCCTGAGGTGCACAAAGTTTTCGACGTTTGGTAGGTCGGGAAAGCTCAGTGGCTCACGATGCCGACGGGTCTTGTGTTCTCTTATCGCGTACTTGTCTACGACTTCGGAGACTTCTGACCGTATCTCTGACGAGCAGCCTCGCCAGACGTTCCGACCATTGCTCCAATGGACGCCCAGGAGTGTCCGTCAGCGCGAGCCCTCCGGACGGCGTCGGTTACACGTTGTTCGGCTTCGGCTCGGGCGAGGAAGGCATGGCGGAGCTCTCGAAGGGCGCTCGCGTCCCGGACATCGGCGGCCTCTGGCTCGTGGTCTTCGAAGCGAGTAGCCAACTCCTCGGCCTGGTGGATGATCTCTTCAGCGGTTCGTGGCATAGGTCACTTGAGGTACTTCGGTCGGGCTTTCATCGCATGGACCACGATCGGGCCCTCGTCGGTGCTGACGACGCCGATCTCGTAAAGATTGCCGGCACGATCGGGTCCGATGAACATCGTCATTCGCTCGTCGAGGTCCTCGACGAGTATCGGGTTATTGAAGGCATGGAGGATGGTCTCATCACTGACACCGTGCTTTCTGGCACTGTTCACGATTCTTGGCTGTATCACAAGTTACCTTGTGTCTTCGGCGACTGCAAGATAACTTGCGACATCACAGGACTCATCCCATGAGCCTCAGGGTCGGGGCTGGCGTTTCTATGGGCTGGAGGACCATGTCGCGCCATGCCCCGGCCTGTCGTACTGAAGGGTCGAAGAGGTCGACCTCGGGCCCTACCTCCAGTCGGGTTCTGGCGTAGACGGCCACGGCGGCATCCCACGCTTGCGGATTGGGCGATTGGGATCGGGATCCGATCTCGGCGAGGAGATCTTCTGGCGGGTTGATCTGCCAGAGCACGGTTCGGGCGGCGACTCGCCTGTCGATCTCGTGGAGGACGTCGCTGTATCCGTCGACCAGATGGGAATGTTCGTCGATCCAGCGACTTCGTTGCGTCACCGCCTCGGCTCCCGTGGATGCATGGTCAATGGCCGCGAAGTCCAAGATCGGGTCGTTAAGAGGGCCGTCCTTGAAGAGTTGGAAGAGTTCTTCGCGTCGATCAATCAGCTGGCGGTCGCTCATCGTCTCTGTGGCTGATGGGGATTCGGTGGCGGCGGGTCGGACGCCACTGCTGGCGAGCTGGCGAACAAGGCTGTCGATACGGTTCTCGACTGCCGGTCGACAGTGAAGGTGGCCGCAGTCGCCGGTGGGCCCTGGTGGGTCGGCCATCCAGATATGGGTTTCACCAGTCGCTCGGGACAGGCTCGTGTAGCCATGCTCGGCGGTCATCGCCTGGTCGACATACAGATGCACTCTGTCGTAGGTGCGGCCCTGGGCGGTGTGGATCGTCTGGGCGTATCCATAGTCGACACTCTGATCGACATACCGTCTCGGCAGGACCACTTCAACCCGGTCGTGGTCACGCCTGAACGTGAGCTGACCGGATTCGGGGTCGACGTGGGTGATGGTTCCCGTTTGTCCGTTGCGGAGGTCGGCGTGGGCGTACCAGTTGGTCCGCACCACGATCCGGTCCCCGGCCTGGAATCGCATTCCCGTTCGGGTCTCGAAGGCTGGTCCGGCGAGGAGGCCTTCGGATTCCATCCGCGTCCTGGCGAGATGGTTGAGCATGTCGACGTCGGTGCGGCGGCCCGACAACATCCGAACGCTGTCGATACCGTGCGCCCTGACATCGGCCCACCAGACGTCGACCAGATCGCTCATCGTGTTCGTACGGTCGTGGCCGACGTGGACCCGGCCGGCTTCGGTGTAGTCGAACACGGCTCGATCGGTGTTTCCGGCTCGGAGCTGGTGCAGCGCCTCCCGGTCGAGGTCGTGCACCTGTCGTTGGTTCACTCCTGCGAGGTCGGTGACGACTCCGTGGCCGTCGGCGACGATCCGGTGGAACAAGCCACCCGAGTCGACCGAGGGCAGCTGGTACGGGTCGCCGAGGAGGATCAACTTGCCATCAGCGGCGCCGACCAACTCGACGAGACGTGCCAGGTCTTTAGTGGACACCATGGAGGCCTCGTCACAACCGATCACCGTTCCCGTGGGCAGCGTCTCGTCTCGCTGGTCGAGATGTTGGGCGAGCATGGCGATGGTTCCGGTCCATCGCGCACCAAGGTCTTGGGAGAGCCTCTGTGCTGCGCTTGCCGTGGTTGTTACTCCGATGACGTGATAGCCGGCGGCTTGGGCGGCGTCGGCATAGGCGCCGATCGCATAGGTCTTCCCCGAGCCGCCCGGACCGGCGACCGCCACGACTCGCCCGTCCAGGTCTGCGAGACGTCGGATCGCCCCCTCCTGTTGCCCGGTCAGCTCCCGGAGCTTGGCTGCCCGATCCAACACATCGGCGTCGATTCGTACGGGGCTCGGCTGGTGTACGGCGGAGAGGACGGCCTGTTCCCGATCCAACTGTGTCCGTGTCGTGAACAGAGCGTCATCCGACAGCCACCATCTTCCGCCCGGCGTGTGGTCGGCGAGCGGGATGGCCTCCCCACGCGCCACCGCCGCTTCGAGGACCCGGTCGACGGCGAGGGCGAGGTCGGTGGATGTGGTGCCTTCGGGGAACGATTCGGCGACGTACGGAAGAAGGTCTCGCTTGGTGAACACCGGCTGGGAGTCCGTGATTTCGACCACGGTCCATTCCGCCGAGTCAGTCAGGCTTCCCGGGCTGGGACGGAAACGGTGTCGGCCCTCGCCGACGACCGCTCGGACGACCTGAGTCGGGTCTTCCGGCGCCTCCGCGGCACGTCGCTGCCAGTGTTCCACCACATCGGGACCGACTCCGTAGTCCCGCATCTCCTGAGTGACCGGAGCCTCCCCTCGTGGATGCTGCTTGGGCTGGCGAGTCTCCAGGGTGAACTTCTGCAGCATCCTGGCGTGGATCCGACCGCCGTTCCGAGCGGCATACGCTTCGGCGGCTTCGAGGATCTCGGCCCGGCGTGTCGAGAAGTGTTCCAAGAGCTTCGGGGAGAAGCCGCTGATGTCGGCGATACCGTTCACCACTGGCCCCCAACGGACGCCGAGCCGTCGGGTGAGCTCGTCCCGGAGCACCGTCTCATAGATGGTGCCTCCTGCCTTGGCGTGCATGTAGTTGCGTCGGGCTTCCAGGGCTCGCCAGCCGTCTTCGGTGTTGACCCGGTTGATCACCACCACATGGGTATGGAGCTGCGGGTCGTTGGCCCGTGAGGTGTAGTGGTCGAACGCTGCGGCCACCCATCCGTCCGATCCGACGTACTGCGTGGTCCGCTGCGACTTGCCGGTGTCGTCCCGCGATTGAGTCACCTTCCGGGCTTGGGCGCAGTTTTCCTCCATGTACCCCACCGCTTGCCCAACTGCCTCCAAATGAGCTTCGCGGACCTGCTCGCGAACCTGGCTGTCCCCGAAGGCGTAGAGCAACGACACTGACTTAGGAGCGGAAAGCGTGTGGTCGAACGCTGCCACCTTGCCGTGTGCTGCGTGAGCCCGAGTCATCGACTCACCCGAAAGCGTCTCGTGACCCATCAACCGGGCGAAGGCCTCCTTGGTGACCGGAGAATCCGGGACAACACCCGCCGCGTCGAGCCCCGAGCCCATCCACCGGGCCGGCGCATGATGAGCCGCGTAGTAATCGGCACTGCGATCACCGCCGCCGCGCGACACCGGGACGTCCTCACCGACCGAGTGGGAGAGCTGTTCGGTGTAGTAATCCACCGACGCCGCCGAGAGCTTCCCGATCGCCAACATCACCCGCTCCCGGCCGACAACACATCGTGTTGCAAGTGCGTACGGAGAAATCGACCTGGCGACGAGAAGACATGTCGTGTCATCGAGGGCTCCCGGGTCAGCAGAGAAGAGTCAGCCAGCAACGTGACCGAGAGCCACGTTCGGCTCGATTGACCCTTGCATTAGTCATTATTAACGATAGAATACCTAGAGATCAGAGGAATTGCTAGGATTCAATTGCTGCACCGTGATCCTCTTCGGACCCGAAATGGGATGGAGAAACTCCTCCTCACCCCCGAAGACGCCGCCGACCTCCTTTCAATCGGCCGCTCCAAGCTGTATGAGTTGCTGGGAGATGGCCGGCTCGCCTCGGTTCGCATCGACGGCAGTCGACGGGTCCCGATGAGCGCTCTCGTCGAATTCGTCGAGAGCCTCAAGGAGACCTGGAATCAACTCCCCGACGTAGGACCCGCCCGCAGACGCAGAGACTGAGATGAGCATCCACCCCCGAACCACCGACCGAGGGCGTGTCTACGACGTTCGGTACCGGGGACCAGGCGGTCAGAACTTCTCCCGAACATTCCTCACCAAACGAGCTGCGCTCGAGTTCGAAGCGCAACAGAGAACGGCCAAGAACCGCGGCACCTGGATCGACCCACGTGGCTCCAAGATTACGGTGAGGGACCTCGGCCAGGAGTGGCTCGACAGCAACCCGGCGAAGAGAGACTCGACTTGGGCCCGTGACGAGAGCGCCCTTCGAATCCACGTCTATCTCGACCTGGGAGACAGAACCATTGGCAGTCTCACCCCGGTCGACATCAGAAGGCTGGTCGCCAAGTGGTCCGAGAGCCTGGCACCTCGGTCCGTCCGACGGATCTATGGAGCCCTCCGAGCCGCGCTGAACTACGCCGTCGAGGTCGACCGGCTGGCGAGGACACCCTGCCGAGGCATCCACCTTCCGGCTGTCGAGCCGGTGAAAGTCACCGTGCCAAGTCCCGTGGAGCTCATAGAGCTCGCCGACACGATCGACCCCGACTACTCGGCGATGATCTGGCTCGGTGCTGTCCTCGGGCTCCGCTGGGGCGAAGTGGCAGGACTGCGCGTCGGCAACGTCGACCTGCTCCGCAAAACAGTGACGATCGCCGAACAGGTGACCCGAGGGAGGGGTGGGGCCGGAGACATCGGCCCACCAAAGTCAGCCGCCGCCCGACGGACAATCAGCATCCCAAGCGAGCTAGCCGACGAGCTAAGCACCCATATGAAGGTGCTCGAGCTAACCGGAGCTGATCCCGAGGAATTGCTCTTTCCGAACAAAGAAGGAAAGCCCCTCGACTACTCCAACTGGCGTCGTCGAGTCTGGGAGCCAGCGGTCAAAGCCGCCGGCTTGGACGGTTTGAACTTCCATGACCTCCGCAGGACCAACGCCACCGCCATGGTCGCCGAGGGCGTCGACGTCAAGACAGCACAAGCAAGACTCGGCCACTCCGACCCCCGGCTTACCTTGGCCATTTACGCCCAGGCAACCACAGAGGGCGACCGGTCGGCGGCGGAGAAGCTCGGTGCGCGGTTGATGGGCTCGGCCAATAATGATCCCGCCTCTTCGAAGTCATCCTCCACATAGCGAAGCCGACCACAAGCAGTGGTGAACACAGCATCGGCAGAGGAGCAGCTGGTTGCCGACCGGGTGGGGTCTGATCAGTCGAGAGGCTCGGTGGCTGCTGCGGCGGAGGGCCAAGACTGTTGGTGATGTGGAATTGGGCGGGCGCGACAACCGGGCACCAATACCCTTCCATAGGTGACATCGCGCAGGCTCGGTTCGGGCACGGAGCGCTGAATCAACCATTTACCGGATGAACCAGTGGTTCCCGCCAAACGCATCTAGCAACTTGTTGCTTTCACTCGTGACCCACAGGACGGCTTTCTCCCCCAATGGCACTTGCTCGCCGCTGTCGCTCAGATCTAGCGAATCTTGTTCGTCGGACCCTTGAGCCACAACTGTGATGCTCACAGTTTGGTCGGCGCCCGCAAGCGGTACCCCGTTGCCCCACCTTGGACCGAACCGGCGCGACCAACGCCAGTGGATGTGCACGCACTCCCAGCCACCCGAAGTGATTCCACTACAGCCGGGTATCCGAATGTCATCTCGAGGGTGCCGCTCGTGGTAGTTATCGATCTCACCCGCTGAACCATTCTCCACTGTCGTTGCACGGAAATCCGTTTCTAGCGGGGGAAGTCTGCGAGGTCGAAGCACGGCAATACCATCTGGATCTTGGAATACGCTCGATTGACTTGAGCGAGCTGACAGGTCAAAGCGCTGATGAGTTCGGAGCCCGACACTGGAGCCATGAATACCAGCCACATATGAGACCCGCGGATAGAAGCTGGCGCACTGCCCGGGATCCCAGAGCGGAGCGCAGCCACTCCGTATCGGTTCGAATCTGTAGAGCTGCTGAAGTTCGAATGATCCCGAATCGCCAGCCAATTCAGCTTCGATCGAATAAGTCACGGCAACGTCAAATCCATCCTCGGATTCGACGAATTCGATCCCTTCACCGATCACTTGAGTCGCATCACATGACCCGTTGGGATCGGAGACAAGTGAACCGAGTTCGCATCTCTGAATGCCCGCTGGAAGCCGCAACTCCAGGTAAGGGAGATTCATTCTGCTCGAAACAGGTTTTCCCCTGAACCGTAGATCTCGGATCTGAAGTCCATCGCTGTCAGTGAGCTCAGCAACGAAAGACCAACCATGGGAGTGGACCGCACCTGCAGTGACGCCCTCAACGGCACCACCGACACCGACGAAGGGATCTCCCTCGCCGAGAACGGTTATGACGGCACGAGCATCCGTGGCAATTTCATCGCCGTCTCGAACGATGACTGTGAGCGTATGAGGTCCGGGTACGTCGGAGAGTGGAAAGAGCTCGACCGTGCGTTCTTCACCAACCTCGCTACTTGCCACTTCAAGCAAATTCGAAGCCGAGTCCACGACTCTGACCTGAAAGGGTGGGCTACCACCTTCGATACGGAACATTTCTGCGTTTTCGTCGTAGACGAGAGCAGGCCCTGTTTCGGTCGCCGGCACAACAATGACACGGTCCCCTTCTTCGAATAGGTAGTGAGGGCTTGCAAGTTCCTGTCTTACCGATTCCCCATCGACCAAGTACACGGTGTCTGGCTGGAGTTCCGCATCATTCAACTCAAGGCCTGCGCGTGCCAAAGCACTTGGAGGATCTAGTAAGGGAGTCAGTCTTTCCTCGATGAGCTCAGGCCAATAGTGGTAGAGCCCCAGGAGTTCATCCTGGTTTCCGATACGAATGTCCACAGTGGTCCCTAGAACGCGAGGTATGACACGCGGTCCGACTGCCTGGTTGTCGAGGCTGTATGACACAAGCCAATGGTTAGGCAAGGCCTCCCCCGCGCCTCCCTCGACAGTTCCCAAGGAGACGTCCACCGGCACCCCTGACGGTGGCACGGGAAGTTGGAGGTCGCGAAGCTTCTGCTCTGCGATCGCTCGCAGTTGATCAACCGACATCGACGTCATGGCTTCGCTGAGGTTGTAATCAGGATTCCAGAGCTCTTGATTGTCGTTGAACTGAACGGCTCCGGTCGCTCGATAGACGACTAGCTCGAGAGCGTCGAAACTCCCTACCACCAGCGTTGGTAGTCCCGGGTCGTCGAGTCTTGGCAGGAGCCCGAGATTCAACACCGACACGTAGTTCTCGATCTGGGCACTCTCAACCGAGGTAGGTATGACCCGATACACGGCTGCCTCATCCAAGCGGTCACTGTGGTCAGCAGCTGCAGTCTCGATTTGGGAGGCGTTCTCCTCCGAGGTGCATGCACCAGCCACCATCACGCCAACCAGAGCGACAGCCATACAACGAGTGCTCGTCAGGGTGGCCCATTGCCGCATGGAATCCCGAAAGGGCCTCATGTCTCCGGAGGTAGGCCTCACGTGGTCGATCCTGTCAGCTGAGGGCTGAACCTACTGTGCAGTCATACAGCTTGCCCGCTGGTGCGCTCGAGAGATAGGTGGTGCCGCTGGGTGATGCATGGTTGGATTGGCATGAGCGCCTACGACGTGAGCAGCAGGATGCTCGCCGATGGCAGCAACCGCTACGACGGTTGAGCCGATTGGGTGGTAACGCAACCGAAAGACGCTCAACTCAGGCCGTTCAGCCGCCTGAGCGGGGGGCATCATCGACTGGCCAAGCCAAAGCGGAGCTCTAGCCCTCGCTGAAGAGCTTCTGATCTTCGGACGTTGCCCCGGAGCCGTCATTCTCGCCGGCGGGTGTACCTTCGAAAGGTGTGGTTCGATCGGACATACGGGGAGCACTGCGATCGAACGGAAGGTCTGTCAAGCCGCTGATGTACTTAGCTACGTCGTGTCCGGCGAGGTCTTCATAGAGTTGGAGCGTCGCGACAAGGAGTTGCTTGTGCTCCAGGCTGAATAGGGAGTCAAAGGCCTCAGCCTTCCAGTTCGAATCTCCAACGAGCGCATCGAAAACTCCAAGCTCGACGGTTTGTGGCAATTCGCGGGCCACAGTTGAGGAGTCACGGAACCGTTCGGCAAGATCCATCAGCCTGTCGCTCCAAGGCGGGAGGTCAAGAATCGAATCACTTGCAGACTCGAGAGACAACCTCAATCGCTTAGCTCCCTCATCGACATAGGCCTCATGAACCCTCGATACCTGGTGCGCATAGAAGTCATCCGCAGCCTGCAGTACTTTGATGACCTGCGTATCGGCTGGATCGCCCGTCGTCCACCCCACTTCCAGTCGTCGTCGGACTTCGCCGGACGGACTGGCGTCGAGATCGGCAGCCATACGAATGGTCGCAAACAAAAGCGCCACCAATCCGTGACCGGCCACGATCGTGCCTGCGGCATCGGGTAGCACGCCTAGATCGCTGAGTATTGGATTCAGCCGCGCTACGGCCCCGAGGGCTCGATGGGGGGGTGCAAGGAACGCAGCATCCCTCAGGTACGAAACCTCATCTGGAACACCACCGAGCTTCTTGAGTGTCTCTGTAGCCGACTTCTCGGCCTCTTCGCATGCCAGTCCGCCTATGTGCGCGAAAGCAGCAGGGAGCCACGCGTTAGCAGCCTCCCTTCGAGCGAGGGTCGCCTCATCGAACGTCTCAAGTCCCAGTCTCCTAGCGAGTTCCCGACCCCGTGAGCTAATCGACGTCCTGACAAGAACCGCTTTATCAGCGCGTAGATAGCGCGAGAAACCCGCGAGCCAGAAAAGCCGATCAGGCTCGCCAGTCTCGCCACCTCCGGATTTGCATTCATAGACCAAGAGAGTCGGCCTCAATCGGAAGTCGATATCGACTGCCAGTACATCGATGTCGGTAAGAATCTTGCGACCCCGGGATGCAAGTGCTCTCACCGGAACACGCAATCGGGTAAACGAGCCCGCCGCGAATTGAATCCTGCCAACGCGGTTCTCGAGAACCTTCCCGTTGCTCTTCTTAGTAGCCAAACCTTCGTCTCCCAGCTTCTTCACGCAGCGCTGCTATGAGACGCTCGGTCTCCCCCGGCTTGGTGGCCGCCTGCCTGCCGACCTGAGCTCGCTGTCTCTCAGGATGTACATACTTTCGCTGGTCGCGCAACCCTGATCCCATTGCGTCAGAACCCGCTCTACCTTCGGCTTGCTGGAGAAAGGTAAGCGCCTGTTCAGCCACATCTGACTGGAGCAGCACCAGCTTGAAGAATCGTTCGGCGGGCTCGACCCTTACGATCCCCGCAGTCTCCAGCATGGGATAGTCGGTGCCAATTGAGGAGGCATCGCCCGCCTCGCCCTCAGCAATGAGCCGCGACAGGAACACACCCGGGGTACGCAACTTCCATTTCGCGAACTTGTTCGCGTACATCATCGAACCGATCAACTGGCGAACATGTCCTGATGGATCAACACCGGACGGCGCCTGGAAGGCATTGCGGCTCATATGGGGAGTGAAGAGGAATGCGCGTTCGTTCTCCTCTGACGTTACGACCAGACTTCGATGCACCAGCCCCTTGGCAACCGCATAGTCAATCCACTCCACAGTGGTCGAAGTAACAAGATCTTGGGGCATTCCCGGGGTCGCACTCACCTCCTCGATGAGGCCACCAATTGCATCCCTCACGCTCGAGTCTTCGGCTCGCAGCGCCGCTGCTGACAGGTCCGCATCAAGCGACCAGATGTTCGGGTTGTAAACCACTACGTGACCGTCTTCACTTCGGCGTACCTCTGCAAGGTTCAGCGCGTCCAGATAATCGATGGCACGTTCTGCTTCCTCTTCCGATGCTTCGGTGGTTCCGGCTTCGATCGCGGCGTCACGAGTCAGCGGCATGACTGTCGTTGCGTCGAGCACCGAGAGGACTGCACGCTCGACGTTGGTAGGGCGTGCGACTCGCAGGAGGGAATCAGCCGAGTTCACCAGTTCGCTCAATGGAGGAACCTGTTCACTGACCCACTCAAGCTCCCCTTCCTCATTCCTCGCACACTCCGCCCAGCCAAGGCTCTCAAGAACGGGAAGAATCTCGCCCTCCAGCCTTCGAACAGGAATCCCGGCGTCGAGGGTGATCGCATGAACCCTGCGAGCCCGTGAAACACCGCTGCTTCTCAACCTGATCGAGATCTCCAGGACATGACCCGCGAACTCGAGATTCCCCAAAGCAGCCCGATCCGGACCCAGGGCGTACATGCTCAGATGTCGTGAGAGGCCAATCAACGACTCAGCGGGGGTAAGCACTGCCTCGCCATCGTAAAGCGCTCCTCCGGCTCGTCGGACCCGCAACATATGGTTCCAACGAGGGCAAGTCTTGCGCAGAAGTGGTCCAGCAATTGGTTACGCAGCTGCGCCAGTCGAGATCTCGATGAATTCCTGCGTGGCGAAAAGGCAGGCAACGTGCCTGAGCGTCCTTTCCAGCTTCCAGGATCTGGATGTTCGATAAATGTTCGATGAAACGACCGAGGTGCTGGCCGGAGGCTTGTCTGCAAGTCTCTGACCAGCACCTTTGTGGTCGGGACGGCCGGATTCGAACCGGCGACCTCAGCGTCCCGAACGCTGCGCGCTACCAAACTGCGCCACGTCCCGATTG
>Ga0326597_10007488_pt1 | contig 14864 bp, 17 predicted proteins | sample RVTome_12_FD_203789 | JGI IMG/M metagenome (GOLD analysis project Ga0326597, IMG submission 203789) | Soil microbial communities from uranium-contaminated site in the Upper Colorado River Basin, Wyoming, United States - RVT100D185 | ecosystem: Environmental > Terrestrial > Soil > Contaminated >... | reverse complement strand
CAATACGGCAGCCCTTCGGTGCGGCCCCAGGGAACCGCGCGACCTCATGATCGCCGCCAACAACGGGTGGGTGATCGCCCTCGACAACCTCAGCAGCATTCCCGACTGGTTGAGCGATGCACTGTGTCGACTCAGTACGGGCGGGGGATTCGGCACTCGCACCCTTTATGAGAACGACGAGGAGCAGCTCTTCGATTCCCTTCGGCCAGTGATGTTGAATGGCATCGAGGAGTTTGCGACACGAGGCGACCTGCTCGACCGCTCCGTTCGCATCGGGCTGCCGAGAATCCCGGAGGACAAGCGCAAACCGGAGAGCGTGCTCTACGCCGAGTTCGAGAAGGCGCGCCCCCGTATCCTGGGTGCGCTCCTGACGGCTGTCAGCACGGCCCTGTCCCGGATCGATTCAGTTCGCCTCGAGCCATGCCCGCGAATGGCCGACTTCGCGCATTGGATCGTGGCCGCGGAGCCCGCACTGCCGTGGTCCCAGGGCGCGTTCATGCGGGCATACGACTCGAATCGCGAGAGCGCCCACGATCTCGCCCTCGAAGCATCCCCCGTCAGCGACCCCATTCGGAGGTTCGCGGAGGCGAACGGCGAGTGGTCCGGGACGGCGACCGAACTCCTCAAGGGGCTCAACGGTCTCGTGGATGAGGAAACGAAGCGCGCCAAACGCTGGCCGAAGGCCCCGCACACGCTCAGCGGAGCGCTGCGACGCATCGCGCCCGACCTGCGCGAGGTTGGTGTGATTCTGGAGTTCCCGGAGCCGGGTCACGAAGGGCGGAAAATCGTCATTAGATTGGAGGCGCAAACCAGCGTCGCGAGCGTCACGGAGCGTCGCGAGGCCACCTCCGACATCAATAGCTCGGTTGCACGCGACGCTGGAGAAGGTGATCGCGACGCTCCCGCAACGCTCCTCTATGACGCTCCAGAGCCCGCCGCTACGCTCCGCAACGGTTGCGACGCTTGCGACGCTCTTTTGCAGCCCCAATCTCATCCACGGCTCATCGACCCCGATGAAGCTGATGAGCGAGCGGCGATCAATGAGTTCGAGGGAGGGCTGTCCCGCGCCGATGCCGAACGACAGGCGGTCCTCCACATGGCCGATGGCAGAATGGTTCCGCCGGTGGAAGGTGGTGCACTGTGACGCCGCTCCCCGCATCGCCAGGCACCGTTGCTCCGATCAATGCCATCGCCGGCATTCTCTCCACTGCCATCCTGCGCCTCCACCGCCGAGGCATGCTTATGGACCCATCCCAGGCCGCCGCAGAAGCATCGAAGTTTTCGGTGGAATCTCTCGAATCCGGCCTTGATGTATGCGACAGCAGTCGCCCTTGTGTCACTGACGCGGTTAGCAGCCACCGAGACACCCAGAAGGGAGACATCGCATGGCATTGAACATCGCACGAGAACTCGCAACGCTCAAACGCTTGTCACCGGCGCAATTGCGTGAGCGGTACGCCGAGATCTTCGGGGAGCGCAGCCACAGCGGCAACAAGCAGTTCTTGATCAAACGGGTCATCTGGCGGTTGCAGGCCAACGAGCAGGGCGGGTTGACGCAGCGGGCGCTCCAGCGCGCGACTGAACTGGCGGCAACCAGCACACTGAGATTGAACCCCCCACCGCTGCCAATCACCGGCGCGAAGGCTGCGCCCGGACCGGTTCCGGGTTCACGGTTCATTGGCGATGGCAGATTGCCGCCCATCGGCGCGGTGATCACCCGCGAGTACCGAGGGAAGCACCACCACGTGAAGGTGGTGGAGGGCGGCTTCGAGTTTGAGAACGAGCGGTTTCGCTCGCTGTCGGCCGTCGCCCGCGCCATCACCGGCTACGTCACGGTCAACGGCTACGGGTTCTTCAACCTGAGGAAATCGGCATGAAGCAGAGCACGCCCAAACCAATCCGCTGCGCGATCTACACCCGCAAGAGCACCGAGGAGAACCTCAGTTTGGAGTTCAACAGTCTCGATGCCCAGCGGGAGAGCGGGGAGGCATACATCCAGTCGCAGGCGCCCGAGGGCTGGATCTGTCTGCCAGATGACTATTCCGATGGCGGGTTCTCCGGCGGCAACATGGAACGGCCGGCGCTCAAGCGCCTGCTTGCCGACATCGAGGCCGGGCGCGTTGACTGCGTGGTGGTCTACAAGGTGGATCGGCTCTCACGCAGCTTGATCGACTTCGCCAAAATCATCGAGACCTTCAACCGCCACGGCGTGACCTTCGTCAGCGTCACCCAGCAGTTCAACACCGCCACCTCGGCGGGAAGGTTGATGCTCAACCTCCTCTTCACATTCGCGCAGTTCGAGCGCGAGATCGTCTCCGAACGCACCCGCGACAAGATCGCGGCCGCACGCAGGAAGGGCAAGTGGTCGGGCGGCGCGCCGCTCCTGGGCTTCGATATCGTCACCGAGCGAACCGGCTCGCGCCTCGTCACCAACCTCGCGGAAGCGGAAGAGGTCCGTCGTGCCTATGCGCTCTACCTGGAGAAGGGCTCGCTGATTCCCACCGTGCAGGCGCTCGCGGCCGAAGGCATCACCACGAAGAAATGGATCACCAAGGAAGGCAAGCCACGGGGTGGCGTTCCCATCGACAAGACCCGCCTCCACATGCTGCTGTGCAACGTCATCTACCTCGGCAAGATCAGACACCACGAGGAGGTCTACGAGGGCGAGCACCAAGCCATCATCGATGAGCGGACGTGGAAGAAGGTGCAGGCGCAGTTGCAGCAGAACGCCGTGACCGGCGGGGCCAAGTGTCGCAATTTGTACGGAGCGACACTGCGCGGACTGCTCTACTGCGGTTCCTGCAAGACCAAGATGACCCACCACTACACCCTGAAGCGCAACGTGCGTTACAGGTATTACGTCTGCGAGCGGGCCCAGAAGCGCGGCTGGGACACCTGCGCCACCAAGACCATCCCCGCCCGCGAGATCGAGTCGTTCGTTCTCAACGAGATTCGCGCCGTCGGCAGCAACCCCGAGGTGTGCAACGCCACGATCGAACGCCTGCGCGAAGGCGTGCAGGCTTCCCTGAAGGACCTGAAGGCCGAGCGCGGCCGCTTGATGCAGCGCTCGCGCCGCGACAACACAGCCCTGCCCAAGGCGACCAACCCAGACCACCTCGCCGACCTCAATGAGCGCATGGCCGCCGACACCAAGCGGCTCCAGGAGATCAACGATGAGATCGCCCGGCTGGAAGGCGCGGTGCCCACCAGCGACCAGGTCATCGCCACACTGGCCGACTTCGATGCGGTGTGGGCGGCACTGAGCCCACGCGAGCAGTCCGACCTCATCCAACTGCTGGTGCAACGGGTCGAGTACGACGGCCCGGCCAGCGCCATCGACATCACCTACCACCCCCACGCCCTGCAGCTCCTGCAGGATGAGGTCGGGAAACGAACCACGGAGGCCGCGGCATGACCCCCCCCACGCACACCGGCATCACCATCCGCAAGCAGATCAATTTCACTCGTGGCCAGCGCCGCGAGAAGCGCCTCCGCATCGGTCCGAAGAAGCCCGAGGCGCCGAGCCGCATCCCGCGCGTGTGCCGCTTATTGGCTCTGGCCATCCACATCGACCGCCTCGTCCACGATGGCACCGTCAAGGACTACGCCGAGGCCGCTCGGCTGAGCCACGTGACGAGGGCGCGAATGGCGCAGGTCACCAACTTGCTCGCGCTCGCCCCGGACATCATCGAAGAACTGCTCTACCTGCCGCGCATCGAACACGGCGATGATCCCATCACCGAGCGCCACATGCGACCGATCGCTGCCGTCCTCGACTGGAAGAAGCAGCGAGTTCTGTGGCGCGAGCTGCGGAGGGAGCGTACTTCGTGACCAGACATTCCGACCAGGCCGGCTCGGAAATACAACCGCCTCCCCATAAACAAGGAGGCGGCTGTCTGGGTCTCGCAGGCCGCGGCTCCAACTTGGCGGTCCCCCACGAGTCCGCCGCATTAACGTTGATGCGGACTTTCCGTGTCCTACCAGAATCGACACTCCTAGCGGCCACCTTTGGGCGAAGTGGTCGGAACTTGCCCTACCCCCTGTTCGTTTCAGCAGGGTCGGCCCAGGTTCGCCCGTGTGGCCAAGGGGCCCAGGCCGCGAGCGTGGTACGACCTCGCCGTCTTTCGCGCCCGTGGGCCGACGTGGGCCAGCACCGGCAAACCCAACCCCCGCGGTACGGACAGCCGCTATTTGACTACCTCACTGCAAGGACGCACTTCAATGAACATCGAAATCAAACCGATCGAGTGGGTTCGGCCATATCCGCAGAACCCACGCAAGAACGCCGATGCCGTGGGCGTCGTGGCCCACTCAATCGAGACATTCGACTGGCGGCAGCCGCTGGTGACCACCGACGATGGTGAATTGATCATCGGCCACACGCGATTGCTCGCCGCCCAGCAACTGGGGCTGCGCGAGGTGCCAGTTCACATCGCCAACGGTCTCACGCCTGAGCAGGTGCGAGCACTCCGGCTGATCGATAACAAGAGCCACGAATATTCGACCTGGGACATGGAGCTCCTGCCGGTCGAGATTCAGGAGCTCGCGGCCCTCGGCATCGACATGGCCATCACTGGCTTCTCCCAGGAGGAGATCGACAAGCTCCTCCATGCCGGCGGCAATCCCGGTCTCGTCGATGAGGACCTCGTTCCCGAGCCGCCGGAAACGCCGGTGACGAAGCGTGGCGACATCTGGGTGCTGGGGAACCACAAAGTGATGTGCGGCGACAGCGCCAGCGAAGTGGACCTCGATCTGCTGCTCGATGGCGCAGTCATCCATCTGGTCAACACCGATCCGCCCTACAACGTGAACGTTGAACCGCGCTCCAACAACGCCCGCGCTGCCGGCTCGAAGGCACTACCTGCTGTCGCCAAGAAGAAGGGTCACCTCCAGGCGTTCGACGACGCCCGGCATGGGAAGCCCAAGCCCACCACATCACGCATGCGCGCCAAGGACCGGCCGCTCGACAACGACTTCATGTCAAACGAGGCGTTCACCGAGGTGCTCCTGAAGTGGTTCGGAAACATCGCGCGCGTGCTGGTGCCTGGGCGCTGCTTCTACATTTGGGGCGGGTATGCGAACTGGGCGAACTACTGCTCTGCGCTCGCGACAGTCGGTCTCCGCTTCGCACAGGGCATCACGTGGGTGAAGCACCATCCCGTGCTCGGTCGTAAGGATTTCATGAATGACTGTGAGCACGCATGGTATGGCTGGCGCGAAGGCGCCGGCCACCAGTTCTACGGACCAAACAACGCGAGCAACGTCTGGGATGTCAAGAAGGTCTCGCCGCAGGCGATGATCCACCTCACCGAGAAACCGGTTGAGCTGGCGGCACGTGCCATTGCATTCTCCTCGCAGCCAGGCGAGAACGTCCTCGACCTCTTCGGTGGGTCGGGCTCAACGCTCATCGCGTGCGAACAGCAGGGCCGCCGGGGGTTCCTCATGGAACTGGACGAAGCGTACGCCGACGTGATCGTGCAGCGATGGGAACAGTTCACTGGCCGCAAGGCCGAGCGCACTCCGGGGAACCAATCATGAGACGACGAACGACGGATGCATCGAGAGCAGTGCTGCCAACGGTGCGAATTGAGCGGCCTCGCTGTCTTCAGTGTGGCGGCTATCGGCTGAAGCGCTACCGCTCGATTCGGGATCAGGGCGACGGCTCCTCGCTGTCGTGGGTGAAGTGTTTGGACAGTGGGTGTGGGCACCGGTTCAGGATGGTGCTGGAATAGCTCTAGCCAATCGGCTTGTCCCGCAAGCGGCACTGGAGGTGATGTCTGGAACGGTTTGCGAACATCGAGAGCGCCCCTATCGACCGCCCAACGCAGCCGGGTGACCCCAGGATAGTCCGAAAATGACGGAAGTTCGTGAATTGCGAAAACAGAGGCTCGACAAATGCCGATTCAGAGACTATTCTTTTCGAGAATCACGAAGGAGCATCACAACTTGATCGGAGAGCGTCTCAAATCCTCTCGGGCTGACCGGGGTTGGACCTTGGAGGCTCTGTCGGCCCATACCAGGATTCCTGTCTCGTCGCTAAGCGAGTTCGAGAACGGCCGTCGCGAGCCACGCCTGACCCACCTCGAGGCGCTTGCGAAAGCCTATGGCATATCCGTGGCTTGGTTCTTCGAGGACCATCACGCCGAGGCGGATGTGGTGCTTTGGCGCGAGCGTCCTGGTCCAGAGGGCGAAGCTGCGGCCGTCGAGGGTCAGTTTCTCAAGCTCTGCCGGTGGTATCACAATCTCGAGGAGTGGTGTGACGAGAGAAGGCCGTGTCATCTTCCCGAAGTGAAGGGTGACCCCGAGAAGGTGGGCTGGTCAGATGTTCACCGGCTCGCCCGCGATGTCCGACATATGCTCGATTTGGGCCGGCAGCCGGCTTCGTCGCTCCTGAGCGTGTTGGAGAACTCCTGTGCTATTCGTGTCTTTCACCTGCGGTTCGAGCCGACCGGCACCGCTGCATGCACACGAAGCGACGAACTTGGGATGGCGATCCTTCTCAACGCAAGCAACAAGCGGTGGCGTCGGAACTTCGATCTCGCGCACGAGTTGTTTCACTTGCTGACATGGCAAGTCTTCCGAAGCGGCGATAGGTCGCGAGAAGCCAGCGATCAGGAAGAGAAGTTCGCCAACGCGTTCGCGTCGAGCCTGCTCATTCCGGAGGACCCGCTGCGAGACGCCGTTGCCACGGCAACCAAATCTAGCGGCAGTCTGAAGCACATTGAGATCTTTGATATTGCTCGTCAGTTCGATGTCTCTTTTGAGGCACTCCTTTGGCGGATGCACACTGTCTTCAACCGCAAGCGTGAGGATACGGAGCGCGATATCGAGGTCTGCACAGCGTTCCGGGACAGCGCGGATGTCCGGGAGGATACGGAGGCACCGCAGTTGCCAGATCGATACCGGGCGCTTGCCATTCGAGCCCTTCGTGAAGGAGAGCTATCGGTCGGCCGAGCTGCGGAGTACCTTGGAATGAGCCGCAAGGAAGCGATGGCTCTCGACGACCTCGAGGATGTCACGGATGACGCGATCTCGCTTAGTCCTGCTTGATGCTAATGTCGTCATCCATCTTTTTGAGCTGGGCATCTGGAAGCAGGTGACCGAGCGGTTTCAAATCGCACTGGCTCAAACAGTCGTCGATGAGGCGCATTTTTATGAGCGCGATGGCGATCGCTTCGAGATTGATTGGGCCGAGCTTACCCGCACCTGTTCAGTCGAGATTCGATCGGTATCGGCGGCCGAAGTGCAGGCGTACTGCAAGCGATTCGACCCGTCGTACTATGAGAAGCTCGATCCCGGCGAGGCCGAGTCGCTCGTGCTGCTATCACGCGAACCCGATGCTCGCATTTGCTCCGCCGACAAGATCGTCTGGCGAGTTCTCGGCAACACGAACCAAGTCGATCGCGGCGTCTCGCTTGAGGAAGTGCTCCAGCAGGCGGGTCTAACGAAGGCGCTGCCTGATCGGTGCTCGAAACGGTTCCGCGAGCATTGGTGCAAGAGTGGCAGTCGAGAGCACTTTATGGGGCAGGGAGAGCAACGTCACGGACATTGATCTCTACCGGTGTAAGGAGATGCGCCGAAGCGTTGCGCATCTCGATCTACCACTACGTAGGTACCAACGGGGGGCCGATTGATCTCTGTGGATGCAGTGTCGTTCCCCTCAGAAAGCGCAACTGACCATGAACAAGGAAGGACTTCCTGGTGCCCATCTTCCACCGCCAACCGGGTTGCGTGCAGGATTGTCAGTCAGTAGCATGGTACTGCCATCCCGGACAGGTTGGCGCGGCAGTTATCAACTCGATCGCGTCGGTCAGTCACGGGAGGTGCCGCTCAGCGGCCAGGCGGAAGCCTGCTACGTCGGAAGAAGGAGTCGGTTCCCATAGTGGAATCGGTACCTAGGCCGACCATCCCCCGCTGGATTTTCCTGGGCTTGGGGGCGCCTCTTTTCGAGATGGACCATGCTCGCCATCTTCCAGTTTCCGATTTGTGATGCTCGAAGATTCTGCCCGTCAAACGGCCTGAGACGCGAGTTGCCGGATTGGCCCGATCCAGAGACGGACATTCGGCCGCATTTCATTCATCATGTTGGTCGAGCGGTGGCCCGTCGAAAGACTGTCGATGATGTACTGCCGGATGATATGAAATTCTGCAGGGCCCATCGAGCCCTTCGATTCTTGAGGCTCGAGACGCAATTCGCAGGCCGCGGAGAAAAACGTTTTCGACCGGTCTGCGCGTTCCGCAGGCTCTTCTGTGATGGAGGTTGCGTCGTTCGCCTCGAAGTTGGCGTTGCGCATCAGAAGCGCCAACCGGGCCTGACTGATCTAACCGAAGAGGACGTGCTCTCCATCGCAGCGGACTTGTGCGGCCTTCCCACGAAAGTTCCGCGAGTCGGAGGCGTCGCCGCTGAGGATCGCTTGATCAAGCAGGGACGCCATCTTTGCGAACTGTACGCGCGAGGCACGTTGCCGCGAACTGCAGACAGGCCTGAGATCGCACTCGGTCTTGTACAAGATGGCAGCCCACTCTTGCTGATCGAGGTGGAACCGTGGGAGGCTGAGATGACTGTGATCCCCGATGGCTTCACACTCGTCCCGCTTGACGATTCCTGGGACGTGCATCTTGCCTACGGTCGTCTCAAGACGCGATTTGGTATCATTGGTACGTGGATCGCTCACCGATTGACCAATACCAATCTGGAACGAGCGCGGCGGCTACGACTTTGCTTGCTGCGGTTACATGCTGAGCAAGAGGTGCTCGACATCGTCTTGAAGCAGATTCAGCGTGGACGGATTCTGAATCCCGAGACGGAGGAAGTCGTCGAGGAGCTCAATCAGTATCTCAATGTCCGTACTCGGTTCATTGATCGTCAGAAATGGGCGGGGATCGATCAATCGGCACTACGGAGCGCGATGGACGCAGCGGAGCATGTAGTACCACCGGGTACTCGACGCCATCTAATTGAACGCTACGATGGCGCTCGCCGGGAAATCATGCGGAAGGTGAACGCATTCCAAGAGCGCCGAACATCTGTTCGGCTGGTACGAGTGGTCAACGTCAGCGGAGAGGGAACCTACGTGGAGAAAGCTGTGACAATCAATCAGAGTGGAACAGGCAATATCCTGAACGTTGCCGAGTTCATGAACAATGTGACGAACACGGTGAACACGAATCTGGCTGAGTCGAAAGCCGGCGATGAGGTCAAGGCTCTCATCAAAGAGCTCAACGATCAGATCGCCAAGGTCGGACAGGCTGCAGACCCAAAGCTGACCCAGCAGATGGGGCAAGATCTTCAGACGCTGAGCGCCGAACTGGCGCAGCCGGAGCCACGGCGCAAGTGGTATGAACTCAGTTTGGATGGAATCAAGGAGGCAGCAGAAGCTGTTGGCGAGATTGCTGGACCAGTCGTGAAGACCGTCCAGAAGCTCGCGCTGCTCCTCCTGTAAGCATCGTCATGCCAATTTGTGCGAACGTCTTGCGCGGTGCGCCAGTGTCGCCTTGACCTAAAAGCGCGACTGACCAGGAGCCGCACAGATCGCCCTGGCTCGAAGTACTCGACCATCACCGCGGGTACACTCACGGCGTGAGACGGAGGACGCTCCGCATCCTACTCTGCCTGATCCTCGGCGCGATCACTACTGTCGCCGTGGCGTGGGTGCTGTGGATTCGAAGAACCTTCCCCTACACCGGCGAGTCAGCCCTCGAATTGCGGCCGACGCTATGGTGGTTTCCCGTTGATCTTTTCGTCTTCTCAGCATTCTGGTACGTGCCCTTCTGGTGGCGCGCTTTCGTGAGAGAGCACAACCGATATGTCGGTGGCCAGTGCCCTCGCTGTGGCTATGACCTGCGGGGGCAATTGGCGGAAGGTTGTCCCGAATGCGGCTGGAATCGCGGAGAGGGCAAGGCATGAGACGATGGCCGCTGCGCATCCTGCTCTGCCTGATCCTGGGCGCGATCACGACTGTCGCCGTGGCGTGGGGATGTGTCTGGTTCATTCCGCCTCCGCCACACGCGATCACCCCTATCGAGCCCCCTGACTTTGCCTGGGTAGAGGCCAATCGAAAGACGAATGATCCGATCATTTCACACTCTTTGCGTCACAGCGTCGGCGTGACGACCGATGGGTTCTGTACGCGGCGCAGTGATTTCGATCGCGTCCTCGTTCGCCGCCACTGCGCTGGTTGGCCTTGGCCGTCGCTGCAAGGCGGAAGTTGGGACGTCATAGCTGAGCCCGCCACGAAAGCTTGGGGCGAAACGGCTCGCGTGATCGCAATTGATGCCATTCCAGTCTTTCGAGGTCCAAACCCAGAGGATGTAACACCACTGCCGGTGCGCCCGATCTGGCCCGGCTTTCTGATCGACACGCTCTTCTACGCCGCGATCTGGTTTGGGGGGTTCTTCGCCCCCGGAATGGCGAAGCGGGCGATTCGGCGGAAGCGCGGCCGATGTCCGCGCTGTGGGTATGACCTCCGCGGCGATCTTGCCGCGGGATGCAGTGAGTGCGGATGGAACCGCGAGGAGAGCGCGGCATGAGACGCTGGATTGTCCGCATCCTGCTCTGCCTGATCTTCATCACCGGGGGCGCAATCACGACTGTCGCTGTGGCGTGGGGATTCACGTGGTCTTTAGACATGCAACCGGTTCCGACCCAATACGGAACAACGGCCAGTCCGTTCACACACGATTCTGGTGTACAACTCAACGAGTGGCTGAACGTCATGCGGTGGGACTCGGTCGGTTCGCTCCGTCTGTACATCAGTGGGATGCGGGAAACCCCATCAATGCGAACGGAGGTGACGTATCGGAAGCCGCGCCCTGCGGCCGAATCCGTCCTGCCCGACTGGGTCGATGCGCTGCCTCCTATCTGGTGCTTCGATTCCACAGGGTTGCAATCCGATTATGCGAGTCAGGTATTCCGCGCAGATGGCTGGCCGTGGCTTGCGATGATGGGACGAGCGCACGTCGTGAGCGGTCCGAGTTCGGCCGCAGTGTGGGAATTCGTGAACGCGTACGAACTTGATTCACCAGCGCGGTCTCGCGGGCCACGCTTGCTCCCGCGGCTCCCCATCTGGCCCGGCTTCTTGATCGACACACTGTTCTACGGGGCGATCTGGTTTGCTGTCTTCTTCGGGTTCGCCAGCGCGAAGCGGGCGATTCGGCGGAAGCGCGGCCGGTGTCCGCGGTGCGGGTATGACCTGCGGGGGAATCTGAGTGCAGGGTGTCCCGAGTGCGGCTGGCAGCGCGAGGAGAACGCGGCATGAAACGCTGGCTTCTTCGCATCCTGCTCTGCCTGATCCTCGGCGCGATCTCGACTGTCGCCGTGGCGTGGGGGCTCATTATTCATTGGGATATGCAACTAGCCGAAATGCCTGATGCGGTTCTGCCATCGGTGAGTCCAGCGACAGCGGTGTCGGAGTTTGTTAATGATCCCGAGGCTTACGTGGTCCAGCAGAACAGCGCGGCGGTCTTCATACGCATTCGTCTGGAGTACTTCCTCTTTCACAAGGCGAATGATGGTCCTTATGTGATTCAGCGGCTGGTGGGCGGCGTCCCGTTCCGCGCACTCGGAGGAGCAACTTTTCACAGGATTCGACCACCAGACGAAACGCGACGCCCGTGGCTCCTCACCATTTCGAAGGACTCAAACTCTTGGCTGGGTTACATATACGGGCATCGAGTGTTGCCGCTTCGTCCCATCTGGCCCGGGTTTGTGATCGACACGCTGTTCTACGGCGTGATCTGGTTCGGGGTGCCCTTCGGGTTCACGAGCGCGAAGCGGTTCATTCGCATCAAGCGCGGCCGGTGTCCGCGCTGCGGCTATGACCTGCGCGGTAATCTCGAAGCTGGATGTAGCGAGTGCGGCTGGAATCGGGAGACGGCGTCCTCGTGACGTGGTCAGTGTCGCTATTTCCCCAAAGCGCTACTGACCGGAAGCCGAACGGCTTGCGAGCCGGCATCCGGCCCACCGTCGCCCCACCCGCGAAGGCGGCACATCTTGCCGCGCCAATAGCGTGATATGCCCATGCCGCGGTGACCGGCCAGATTCGACACTTTGACTGGAGGTACGGACGGCTCCTTCTTCAGGAGGATTCCGCATGTACACCATTGTCAATTCTGGCCCTCTGATTCGGTATGTCACCGTGGATGTGGATGACGGCTTCCCCGTGCTGACGCGATGGCGCGAGCTGGCGACACCGTTCGATTCCCTGCACGCGGCTCTGCCCACGCTGGCGCGAGCACAGGTGGAGTACCCGGATGAGCGACTCCGACTCACTCCATCGCGGCCGACGCTGCTACATCGCAACGTACGGCGGCTGCACCCGTTGGTGCTGACCGGGGCCGGCAGCCGCCGGTCCCGTTCGACAGCGCCGTGTTGAGCAGCACGCGCCACGATCCGGCCGCAGAAAAGCCCGCATCCTGCGGGCGTTGGTGCTGACGCACTGGGTCGGGACTACGGTGCTGGTTCCGCGCCATCCTCCATGATGCTGAGCAAATCCGTGGCGAGGTAGACCACCAGCGTCTTGGCGATCAGACTCACATCGGTCTGATCGTACGGGACGGCTCCATCGGCGATCTGGGCCACGCGGCTGAGGAACGCGCTCTTTGACTGGATGTCAGGACACAACTGATCCAGAAGCCGGCCGTTTCGGGAGACGTAGTCGCGCAGGCGCCGCCGAGTGACATCCTGGTCGGTCATCGCTGGTCGCCTCCCTTCTCGCGAAGGGCGTGCCACTCGATCATGGCATCGCAGTGAACATCGCTGGTGGCCCCCACGTGCTTGCGGCGGATGGTGGGCACGATGCAGCCCCGCTCCTTCAGGAACGCGATGGCCACGGCGACCTGGGTGAATGGCGCCTGGATCGCCTCGCGGATCTCCTCGCCGGTGAACGACCGGCCGGCCAGCTCGTCGATGGCGTGGCAGACGTTCTCGAACACATCCTGGTCGCAGGTGTGCTGGTAGGGCTTGCCCTGCGCCGGCACGACTGAGCGAATGAGGATGTTCTCGACTACCGAGAAGGTTTCATCGCGCTGTGGCATGGTTCACCCGGCCTTCCGGTTGATGGTGAACAGGCCGCGCTCGCTCTTGATGAACCGTGCTTCGCGCTTCTTCGTCCCGATCTCGCGGATGATGGCGGCGTAGAGAGTCGCTGCCGGCGTCTTGCCGCCGGGACTGGTCCACAGGCCCTTCTTCTCCATCTCGGCGATCAGCGACTTGGTATTCCTGGGCTCCTTCGAGGAGGCCAAGACCTGGGCGGCGGCGTCGAGCGCGCTCAGGCGCTTGGCCTTGGGCAGGTTGACGATCTTGGTCTTGCGAGCGCCCACGTTGGCCTTGGGTGCGTTCTTCGCTGTGGTGGGCTTGGGAGCCGTCTTCCCCTTCCGGGGGCGCCCCTTGGCGGCCGTGGCGGCGGCGATGGGAACGGCGTCGGGTTGGGTCGTGGCCTCGCCGTTGGACGCCGCTCTCTCCGCGGCCTCGATGTTGGCGAGGTTCTTGTTGATCACCGCGAGCGCCTCGCGGGTCAACGCCTCGCCGGTCTTCCTGGGTGACTTCTTCTTCGCTGTCATTGCATGCTCCTGTAGGTAGAAACTCCGGGGACTCCGGGGGAAACACAAACGCCCGCACACGCGGGCGTGATTTAGCAGCCTGCTACTCGATCGATCTCGTTGAAGACCTCGTGGATCATGCTGTTGGTCGCACTCACGCGGCCCTTGCGATCGACGCCGTAGATGTGCTTGGCGACCTCCATCGCCTTGGCGAAGCGATCCTCGCGGTGCTCCTTCTCGCGCACCTCGCAGATGACGCGGTCGCCGCAGATGCCGCAGGTGACGAGCGCGCCGTGTTCGGTTGCGACGATCTCGATCTCGCCGGAGACGCCTTCGATGGTGATGGATTTGATCTGCATAGTGGTTCTCCTCAATCGCTGTTGACGGGGACGGTGACGATGCGGAACGTGCCATCTGCCATCTGGTGGTCGCCGAGGTACGCGAACTCGACCCCGGCCGTGGCGAGCCGCTCCGCATCGTGCTGGCTGATCACCAATGGCTCGCTGTCGATGAGGACAGCGCATCCGTGCCCGCTGGCGTTGACGTGCTGGATGGCATCGCCCGCGCTGCCGAAGCAGCCGGTGGCGTGAATCTCGATGCCGTGGTTCTGGAACTCGATCTTCATGGCCGTTCTCCTCGCGGGCGTTCGTTCACCCGCCATCGCATGAGGGCATGAGCCCGCCAAGGGTTCAAGTCACTTCCGCGCGGATTGCAGCATTCCTCGACTTCCCCACAACCGCCCCACTGCCAGCATCAACATGGGGTAACTGGCCATGCCTGCATCGAAGCCATGCTCCTCGCACTTCCTTCCGCAACGTGGAACAGCGCGCCTCCGGGGTGCCTAGCGTGCATGCGGTGAGCCGATCCGCGCACAGCATTCCCGGGGGTGTCGATCATGAAAGATCAGCAAGACGAACCCGCGTTCGATGATCAGGGCTCATCGCGCAACGGCGAGGCGCGATCATCGGAGAGTGATCAACCGCTCGAGGCGATTGACCATCACGACGATGATCAAGCAGACCTCGCGGTGGATGATCTCTACGCCAAGCTCACGCAGCGCCAGCACAACGCGATCATCGCGCTGGTCACCGAGCCGACGATTGCCCAGGCGGCGAAGACCGCCGAGGTCGGTGAACGCACCCTGCACCGCTGGATACGCGAGCCGACCTTCAGCAAGGCCTACCGCTCCGCACGGAGAGAATCCTTCAGCCAGGCCCTGTCGCTGGCGCAGCGGTACACCCCCTTGGCGGTGAACACGCTCGCCAAGCTGGTGAGCGATTCGATGACGCCGGCCAGCTCCCGCGTCAGCGCCTGCATGGGAATCC
>Ga0326597_10007487_pt1 | contig 14865 bp, 17 predicted proteins | sample RVTome_12_FD_203789 | JGI IMG/M metagenome (GOLD analysis project Ga0326597, IMG submission 203789) | Soil microbial communities from uranium-contaminated site in the Upper Colorado River Basin, Wyoming, United States - RVT100D185 | ecosystem: Environmental > Terrestrial > Soil > Contaminated >... | reverse complement strand
GTCCAGGCGCTTGCCTCACGCCCGCCACAGCCGCACCGCGCGCGAGCGCCGGATGACCCCGTCGTGCGTGGCAAGGCGCAGCGCGTGCGCGCGCGCCGCGGCGACGATGAGACGGTCGGCGGGGTCGTTCGGCAGGCTGGCGGGGAGCCCGCCGAGCGCCAGCGCCACGCGCACGTCGATGGGAACGATCTCGATCACGTCGGGCGCGGCCGCGGCGCGCAGCCAGGCCTCGAACGGATCCACGGGCCGGAAGCGCCCCTTGGCAAAAGCCATCTGCGCCTCCCACAAGCTGATGGCGCACAGCCGCAGCTTGCGCCGGGCGGCGAGGCGGTCGAGCGCGCCGCGCTCGCGGGCCGGGAGCCGCTCGTCGCCCGACAGCCACCACGCCCAGACGTGGGTGTCGAGCAGAACGGGCATCAGAGGCCCTTCAGGTCCTTTTCCGTGACCAGGGTCTCGCCGGGCGCGGCGAGCCAGCGGCCGCGGCCGCGCAGCCGCTCCCAGGGCTTGCCGCGGCCCGCCGCCCCGGCCGGCAGCACCGGCTCGAGCTGCGCGACGACGCGCCCGCGCCGCGTGATCGCCACCGGCCGGCCCGTCGCCTCGACCTCGCGCACCAGCTCGAGGCAGCGCTGCTTGAGCTCCGTGACCGAAATGTCCATTTCGTGATGCTACATGGCCATTTGGGCGGGCTCAAGCGCGGGGTTGTTACGCGGGCGTAGCGAAGGACGTGATTCCCTATAGCCGTCGGTCTACGTCAAAAGCGTGATTAAGCCACAGACAAAGCCCCCGAGTGTCCCCGACAATAGCGCTGCATCAGAGCCATTCCTCCTCCTCCTATTGAATGGCTCACCCTGGGAGGCCGCCTTCGGGCGGCCTCTCTTTTTTTGGCGAGCTGCCGACCCGGGAAGGCCGCGTGAAATATGCCCTGTAGCCCTTCGGCTACTTCAATTGCGAGGGGAAACGACAGACAGGGCCCCGGGTGTTCTCCACAATGATCCTGCCCGAGAGCCATTTATAACGTCCCCCTCCCTGGACTAATGGCTCACCCGAGTAAGAGGCCGCTCCCCTGCGGCCTCTTTTTTTTCACGGGGCACTCTCATCCTTTAACCCCACTCCCGTCACGCCCCGCGCCACCCCCGCCGCCGCAATCCAGTCGATCCTTCGCGCCGCCGCTTCGTAGCCCAGCCCCTGCGGCCGGATGTTCGACACGCAATTCCTTTCCGCATCGGTGCGCCCCACGCGCGGCGCGTAGGTCAGGTACGCACCCAGACTGTCCGGCGAGCTCAGTCCCGGGCGCTCGCCGATCAGCACCACAACGAGCTGCGCCCCCAGCCGCTCCCCGATCTCGTCGCCGAGCGCGACGCGGCCCTGGAGCGCGAGCGCGCAGTGCGCCGCCGCCCAGCGCTGCGGCGCGAGCGCGATCAGGGCGCGCACGAGCGGCACCGCGTGGCGCTCCACCGCGAGGGCGGAGAGGCCATCCTCGATCGCGAGCGCGAAGGGGTGATCTGATTTCGAGAGGGAGGAGTCGGGCGCGAGCCGCCGGCCGAGGTCCGGCCGGCGAAGGTAGGTTTCGCGATCAGGTGCGCGGCTCTTCACGATTCGAGGGCGCAGCCCCAGCTCGGCGAGCCCCGAGGAAAGCGCTTCGGCATCGAGCGCTGCGTGAACCGCGTCGCGGGCGCGCGCGTGCGCGAGGCCAAAGCGCAGCAGCTCGGCAGTAGGCAGCCCGCTCCCCGCACGCCCGAGCGCGATGCGCGCGGGCGTCAAAGAGCGCAGCGCCGCCCAGGGGTTATTGGTAACAACCGGGCTCTCCTTCACGCCAGCTCCTTCGCCGCGGCGAGCAAGGGCGAGGACGGCGAAGCGAGCAGCCGCCCGTTCGCCCCGACGATCTGCATCTTCTCCAGCCACGCCTCGAACTCGGGCGCGCGCTTCAGGCCCATCACTTCGCGCAGGTACAAAGCGTCGTGGAACGAGGTGCTCTGGTAGTTGAGCATCACGTCGTCCGCCCCGGGCACGCCCATGATGTAGGTCACGCCCGCGGCGCCCAGCAGCGTGAGGAGCGTATCCATGTCGTCCTGGTCCGCCTCGGCATGGTTGGTGTAGCAGGCATCCACCCCGAGCGGCACGCCGAGGAGCTTGCCGCAGAAATGGTCTTCCAGCCCGGCGCGGATGATCTGCTTGCCGTCGAACAGATACTCCGGCCCGATGAAGCCCACCACCGTGTTGACGAGGAGCGGCTCGAAGGCGCGCGCTACACCGTAGGCGCGCGCTTCCAGCGTCTGCTGGTCGCAGCCGTGGTGCGCCCCCGCGGAGAGCGCGCTCCCCTGCCCGGTCTCGAAATACATGACGTTCGCGCCCAGCGTGCCGCGCTTCAGCGACCGCGCCGCCTGCATCGCTTCGGCAAGGAGGGACAAGCTCACGCCGAAGGACTCGTTCGTCTTCTGCGTGCCGCCCACGGACTGGAACACGAGGTCCACCGGCGCGCCCTGCTCGATCGCCCGGATCTGGCTCGTGACGTGCGTGAGCACGCAGGACTGGGTCGGAATCTGAAAGCGCGAGATCAGCTCGTCCATCATCTTCCAGAGCGGCAGGAACGCCGAAAGCCCGTCCCCCGCCGGGTTCACGCCGATCACCGCGTCGCCGCAGCCGTAGAGAAGGCCATCGAGCATCGAGGCGGCGATGCCGCGCGGATCATCCGTGGGGTGGTTGGGCTGCAGCCGCACCGAGAGCCGGCCCGGCAGGCCGATCGTGTTCCGGAAGCGCGTCGTCACTCGGCACTTCCTCGCCACCGACACGAGGTCCTGGTTGCGCATCAACTTCGACACCGCGGCCGCCATCTCGGGAACGAGCCCACGCGCGAGCGAACTCACCTGCTCGGAAGACGAAGCGAGCAGCCACTCGCGGAATTCCCCGACCGTGAGCCCAGAGACGGCGGCGAATGCCGCCTTGTCGTGCGTATCGAGCACGAGCCGCGTGACGTCGTCTTCCTCGTACGGAATGAGGGCCTCGGAAAGAAACGCCGAAAGCGGCACGTCGGCGAGCGCCATGCGCGCGGCCATGCGCTCTTCGGCGCTCTCCGCAGCCACGCCCGCGAGCGCATCGCCCGAGCGCTGCGGCGACGCGCGCGCCAGCAGCGTCCGCAGATCGGGAAAGCGGTGGGTGACGCCGTCTACGGAGTGAGCGTAGGCCATGGCGCGAGCGGGTATGTTCGCATGCGGAGGGGTGTATCATCCCTCGCCATGAGCGAGGTCGTCTTCGTCGTCGAGGAAGCACCGGAGGGCGGGTATATCGCCCGCGCGGTCGGCGACTCGATCTTCACCGAGGCCGATACCCTTGCGGACCTGCACGAATGCGCGCGTGAAGCCGTCCGCTGCCATTTCGACGACGGCAAGGCACCGAAGCTGATCCGCCTGCATTTCGTTCGCGACGAAGTCATTCCGGCATGAAGCTTCCCCGGGATGTTTCCGGGGCGAAACTGGTCAAAGCGCTTGCGGCGCTGGGCTACCGCCCGACGCGGCAGAGCGGTAGCCACATCCGCCTGACCTGCGAAGCACCGAGGCAGCACCACATCACGATCCCGAACCACGATCAGCTTCGCGTCGGCACCCTCGCCGCGATCCTCGGCGATGTCGCCGCGCACCACGCGCTGGATCGCGACGTGCTGGTCGAGCGGCTGTTCGGTCGCTAGCCACCTGCGACACCTCGTAACGCTCGAGCGAATCGTTTCCGGCGGCCAGACTGGTGCCGACCGGGCGGCGCTCGAATGGGCGATCGCGCGCGGCATTCCGCACGCCGGCTGGTGTCCGCGCGGCCGGCGCGCCGAGGACGGACCCATCGACCGGCGCTACCAGCTCGAAGAGACCCCCTCGCGCGACTACGAGCAGAGGACGCGCTGGAACGTGCGGGACAGCGACGGCACGCTCATCCTCTCGCGCGCGCCCGGCCTCACCGGCGGCTCGGCCTACACCGCGCGCGCGGCCGAGCGCCTGGGCAAGCCCTGCCTGCACGTGCATCCGGGCGCCGACGACGCAATGCAGATTCTCGAGTGGCTCGAGAAAGCGCGCATCCGCACGCTGAACGTCGCGGGACCGAGATCCTCCACGGACCCGGACATCTATGGCTACGCGGTGGCCGTGCTCAATTCGCTCGCTTGAAGGCGTGAACAAGCCACAGGCTCACCTCACGGACGCCGCCGGGCCGGTGCTGGAAACGCTTCTCATCGCGGGCGGCCGCATTTCTTGATCCGCCTCAAACCGCCCCACCCTGATCCGCGCATGCTGCTCCACTCGCATGCTCCAGGTCATCATCCAGGGACGGGGCGGGCAGGGCGCGCAGCTCGCGGGGACGCTGCTCGCCGCGGCGTTCTTCGCCGCAGGCCGCGAGGTGCAGAGCTTCTCGACCTACGGCGGCGCGCGGCGCGGGACGCCGGTCAGCTCCTTCATCCGCGTGGACGACAAGCCGATCCGCCTGCGCTGCGACATCGAGCAGGCGGACGCGCTCCTTTGCTTCGACGCGAGCCTGCTCGAAGGCCGGTTTCTCGCCACCGCTACGCCGCGCACGCTCATCGTCGTCAACTCGCGCCAGCCGCCGGAGCATTTCGCCGAGGCGCTCCCCGGCTACCGCACGCTGCCGGTCGACGGCCTCGAGATCGCGCAGCGCAACGGCCTCGGCCGCAGGGTGAACTCGGCGCTCCTCGGCGCGCTCGCCTGCGCCCTGGGCGCGCCCGCGCTCGAGACGCTCGCCGCGACGATCGCCGCCGAGGCGCCGAAGAACGCGCGCGAGAACGCGGCGGCCTGCGTGGACGGCTACGGCCGCATCGACGCGCAGCTGCGCAAGGCGGCGGCATGAATTCGCCCGCGCTCGCGCCCACCACCTGGACCACCGGCACCACCGAATCGATCCGCACCGGCACCTGGCGCGCGGCGCTGCCCGCGTACGCGAAAGCGCCCTCCCCGTGCCAGGTCGCCTGCCCGGTGAACGGCGACATCGCGCGCTGGATGCAGCAGGCACGAACAGGAGACTGGCATGCCGCATGGACGACCCTCAGCGAAAGTAATCCCTTTCCCGCGGTGGCTGGTCGTGTTTGCCATCACCCCTGCGAAAGCGCCTGCAACCGAGGAGCCTACGACGGCGCGCTCGCCATCTGCGCGCTCGAGCGCCACGTCGGCGAGCGCGCGCTCGCCGAAGGCTGGCGCTACCCGCAAGCACCGCCGGGCGCGGGCCGCGTAGCGATCGTAGGCGGCGGCCCCTCGGGCCTCTCGGCCGCCTACCACCTGCGTCGACGCGGCTACGCGGTGACGCTCTTCGAGGCGCAGGGCGAGCTCGGCGGGCTCCTGCGCCACGGCATCCCGCCCTACCGCCTGCCGCGCGCGGTGCTGGACGGCGAAATCGAGCGCATCCTCGCGCTCGGCGTGGACGCGCGCACGAACGCCCCGCTCGAGAGCGAGGCAGCGTTCATGCGCCTGCGCATGGAGTTCGACGCGCTGTACCTCGCCATCGGCGCGGCCGTGCCGAAGCGCCTCGCCCAGCTCGACTACGCCGCGCCCTGGGTGATGGACGGCGCGAGCTATCTGTCGCAGGCGAACGCCGGCAGGCCGCCCGCCCTCGGCCGGCGCATCGCCGTGATCGGCGGCGGCAGCGCCGCCATGGACGTCGCGCGCAGCGCGCGCCGCGCCGGCCACGAGGTGACCGTACTCGCGCTCGAGTCGGAGCCGCAGATGCCCGCGCAGCGCGAGGAAGTGGAAGCGGCGATCGCGGAAGGCATCGAGCTCCTCTGCGGCGCGATGCTGCGCTCGGCCGCGCGCGAAGCCGCCGGCGTGAAGCTCGAGTGCACCCTGGTCGACTTCGAGGACGGCCGCATCGACCCGCGCCCGGGCACCGAGTTCCGCTTCGCGGTCGACGCGGTCGTGACGGCGATCGGCCAGGACCCGCGGCTCGCGCCGCTGCGCGCTCTGGCGAGCGACGACGGCGCGCTCGTCGCGACCGATGCGCGCGGCGCGACGACGAGCGAGGGCGTCTACGCGGGCGGCGACGCGGCGAGCCTGCAGCGCTTCGTCACGCAGGCGATCGGCATGGGCAGGCGCGCGGCGCTCGAGATCGACCGCTGGCTGCGCGCCGCGCCGCCGGCACCCGTCGAGGAACGGCCGCCGGTGCCTTTCGCCGCCATCAACACCTGGTACCACGCGCGCGCGCCGCGCGCCGCGGGCGGGCGCGCGGCCGCGCAAGAGATCGGGCAGGCGCTCGCCGAGGCCGCGCGCTGCTTTTCCTGCGGCGAGTGCACCTTGTGCGACAACTGCTTCAACTACTGCCCGGACATGGCGGTGCGGCGCGTGGCGGGCGGCTACGCCATCGCCGGGGACTACTGCAAGGGCTGCGGCCTGTGCGTGCGCGAATGCCCGACCGGCTCGATCGCCCTGCAGGAGGAGCTGCGATGAACGCCGGGGCGCGCGTGCTGCTCACCGGCAACCACGCGGTGGCCTGGGGCGCGCGCCGCGCGCGCCCGCAGGTGATCCCGGTGTACCCGATCACGCCGCAGACGCCGGTGCTGGAGCTCCTCACCGAGTTCCACGCCGCGGGCGAGCTCGAGGCCGAGTTCCTCACGCCCGAGTCCGAGCACTCGGTGATGGCGGCATGCATCCCGGCCTCCCTCGCCGGCGCGCGCGTGTTCACCGCCACCGCCTCGCAGGGCCTGATGCTGATGCACGAAGTGCTGCACTACGCGAGCGGCGCGCGCGCGCCGATCGTCATGGCGAACGTCAACCGCACCGTGGCCTCGCCCTGGGCGTTCTGGCCCGACCAGACCGACAGCCTCGCGCAGCGCGACACCGGCTGGGTGCAGCTCTACGTCGAGTCGGCGCAGGAAGCGCTCGACTCGGTGCTCCAGGCCTTCCGCATCGCCGAAGCCGTAAGCCTGCCGGTGATGGTGAACCTCGATGCCTTCTACGTCTCGCACGCGCTCGAGCCGGTGCGCGTGCCGACGCAGGCGCTCGCAGACGACTACCTCCCGCCCTACGCGCCGGAGCACCGGCTCGATCCCGAGCGCGGCGAGTCGTGGGGCAACGTCGTCACCCAGGACATGTACCGCCGCCACCGCCAGGGCCTCGGCGAAGCCATGGCGCGCGTGCCGGCGGCGGCGCTCGCGGCCGACCGCGAATGGCAGGAGCGCACCGGGCGCGGCTGGGGCATCCTCGAGCGCTACCGCTGCGAGGACGCCGAGCTCGTCATCGTCACCCTGGGCAGCATGTGCGGCACCGCGCGCGAGGCGGTGGACGCGCTGCGCGACGCCGGCATCGCCGCGGGCCTGCTCAAGGTGCGCCTGTTCCGGCCGCTGCCGGCGCAGGAGCTGCGCGCGGCGCTCGGGGGCGCGCGCGACGTGCTGGTGCTGGATCGCAACTTCTCGCCCGGCGCGGGCGGCGTGCTGCACCAGGAATTGCGCGGCGCGCTCTACGGCATGCAGGCGCCGCCGCGCGTGCACGGCGTCCTTGCGGGCGTCGGCGGCGTGAACGTGCCGCCGGCGATCATCGCGGAGCTCGCGAACAGCGCGCGCCGCGCCGAGCCCAGGGCGGAGTCGGCATGGGCGTGATGACCGAGCTCCTGTGCTCGGGCCACGCAGCCTGCCCGGGCTGCATCGAGGCGCTCTCGCTCAGGCACGCGCTCGCCGCGCTCGGCCCCGACACGGTGGCGGTGATCCCGCCTTCGTGCCTCGCGATCATGGCGGGGCCGCAGCCGCTCTCGGGCCTCAGGATCCCGGTGTACCAGCCGCCGCTCGCCACCTCCGCGGCTTCCGCCTCGGGCCTGCGGCGCGCGCTCGATGCGCGCGGCAAGAGGGACACGCTGGTGGCGGTGTTCGCGGGCGACGGCGGCACCTACGACATCGGCTTCCAGGCGCTCTCCTCGGCCGCCGAGCGGAACGAAAACATCCTCTACGTCTGCTTCGACAACGAGGGCTACATGAACACCGGCGCGCAGAAGTCCTCCTCGACGCCGCACTTCGCGCGCACCGGCTCGACGCCCGCGGGCAAGCTCTCGAAGAAGAAGAACCTCACCGCGATCATGGCGGCGCACGAAGTGCCGTACGTGGCCACCGCGTGCGCGGGCTACCTGCCGGACTTCCTGCGCAAGGTGGAAAAAGCGAAGGCGATCCGGGGTTTCCGCCTCATCACCCTGCTCGTGCCGTGCCTCGACGGCTGGGGCGTGCCCGAGGACCAGGGCATCGCGCTCACGCGCCTCGCGGTGGAAACGGGCGTGTTCCCGCTCTACGAGGTCGAGGACGGCCACCGCTATACGCTGAACGGCCCCGCGAAGACGCGGCCGGTGCGCGATTACCTCGAGCTGCAGCGCCGCTACCGCGATCTGGACGACGCTTCGGTGGAGACGCTGCAGCGCGAGGTGGACGAAGGCTGGGCGCGGCTGCTCGCGCGCCGATAGCGCCGCGCCGCCGCGCTCAGGCGTAAGAGCGCAGCCGCTGCGAGAACTCTTCCAGCGAGCGGATGCCGCTCGCTTCCGCCCTATGGCACCAGTCCTGGAGCTGCGCTACGAGCTGCTCGCGCGAGGCGAGCGAGCGCCCCCACAGCGCCGCGAGGTCGTGGCGCATCGCGTACACGGTCGCGAGCGCGCGCGATTTCGGCAGCGTCTCGGCGAGCCGCCGGCGCTCGGTCTCGCCGAGGATCTTCTCGTCGCGATCGAGCAGCGGCTTCACGGTCTCCAGGGCGAGCGCGTCGCGCGGCCTGCTGCGCCGCAGGAGCCTCACTTCCTCGCCGTAGGTCTGCCAGAGCGAGCGCGTGTACTTGGCGAGCACGTCGTAGCGATTCGCGATCACGGCCTGCAGCGTCTGCGGATCGACCACCGGCTTGGGCGCGGCGAGGTGCGGCCGCGGCGGCACGTGCTTCACCTTCGCCAACCCCAGGATTTCGAGCGTCCGTATGTAGCCCCAGCCCAGGTCGATCTCGTACCACTTGTTCGAGAGCTTGGCCGAGGTGGCGAAGGCGTGGTGGTTGTTGTGCAGCTCCTCGCCGCCGATGAGGATGCCCCAGGGCGCGATGTTGGTGCTCCAGTCGGGCGTCGACCAGTGGCGATAGCCCCAGTAGTGGCCCGCGCCGTTGATCACGCCCGCGGCCCAGAACGGAATCCACACGATCTGCGTAGCGAGGATCAGCGCGCCCGGCACGAGGCCGAACGCGACGACGTCGATCACCCCCATGAGGATGAGGCCGAGGCTCTGGTACTTCGAGTAGAGATTGCGCTCCAGCCAGTCCTGCGGCGTGCCCCGGCCATAGCGCTCGAGGGTGTGCGGATCCCGCGCCGCCGTCACGTACAGGAAAACGCCCCCGAAGAGCACGCGCGCGATGCCGTAGAAGCGCGGGCTGTGCGGGTCCTCGGGCGTGTCGCACTTGGCGTGGTGCTTGCGGTGCACGGCGACCCATTCGCGGGTCACCATGCCCGTCGTCAGCCACAGCCAGAAGCGCAAGAAGTGGCTCGCGGCCGGATGCAGGTCGAGCGCGCGGTGCGCCTGGGCGCGGTGCAGGAACACGGTCACCGCGACGATGGTGACGTGCGTCAGCGCGAGGGCCGCGAGCGCGTATCCCCACCAGGGGAGCTCCACCAATCCGGCGAGCGGGGGAGAGTCCATGGACGGCCCCACGCTAAGCCCTCTCCGGCCGGATTGTATTGACCTGGCTCAATTGCGGCGCGCCCGCGGCGGAACTGCGCGCGCGGCGCAGGTCTAAGAGGAAGCGAGGGGTATGGTGCATTGCTGGCACCGGCATCGAGCCGGCAGATATGAGCAATGCGGGGAGGATCGAGGTCCTCCCCACCCCTCGCCCGAGGCCGAGGCATGGCGGGCCGCGCTTCAGCCCCGCGCCTGCCTCCCCGGCGGCGCGGCGAACAGCGCCGCCGCGCTCCCGGCAAGAGCGAGCACGGCGAAGGTGGCGAGCGAAGCCGCGTAGTTCCCGGTCGCATCGCGCAGCGCCCCCGAGAGCACCGGCCCGAGGGCCTGCCCCGCGACCTGGACCATCAGCGCCACCCCGCGGATCGCCCCGTAGCTCGAGCGCCCGAAATAATCCGCCCACGCGATCGGCAGCATGGTGAGCAGCCCGCCGATCCCCAGGCCAAAAAATGCCGCCGCGCCGTAGGCCAACGGTGCGCTCTGCACGTTCGCCATCAGCACGCAGCTCGCCGTGAGAGTCAGGCCCACCAGCGCGAGCGCAAACCGCAGCGGCACGCGCCGCGGCCAGAAGCCGTAGCCGAAGCCGGCGACCGCCGAAAGCAGCGCAAACGTGCTCACCGCCGTGGCCGCTACGGTGGCATCCAGCCCGCGCTCGATGAGGAACGGCGCCTGGTGCAGGCTGATCCCGGCCTGCACCGGGTAGACGAGCAAAGTGAAGAGCGCGAGCAGCCAGAACGCGGGCGTACGCAGCGCCTCGTGCCGCGTGAAGGCGGGCTCGGGAACCGACGCCGGCGTGCCGGGCACAGCGGCGCGCGGGGCCCCCTCCCCGTCCGGACTTAACCCGAGATCCTCCGGCCGGCGCACGTGCAGCAGCCACACCGGCACGAAGCCCGTCACGAGCACCGTGACGCCGATCGCCACCCAGGCGGCGCGCCAGTCGCTCGCCTGCATCACGAAATGCGCGATGAGCGGCATCGTCACCAGCCCGAACATGCTCGTCAGCGTGACGATCGAGGTGGCGAGCGCGCGCCGGCGCACGAACCAGTTGACGATCGAGCCGTAGATCCCCAGGTCGTAGGGCCCGGCGAAGCTCATGCGCGCGACGCAGTAGAAGGTGAAGAAGAACGCGAGCGACTGGGTAAAGGACAGCAGCAGGAGCGGAACCCCCGTCGCGATCACCGCCACCGACAGAACCGCGCGCGCGCCATTGCGGTCCAGGAATCCGCCCAGCATCGGCGACACCAGCGCCCCGAGGATCCCGCCCACCGACACCGCCGCGGAAATCTGCGTGTGCGACCAGCCGAACTCGCGCGTCATCGGCTCGATGAAGATCGACAGCGTCGCCACCGCGGAGCCCGGGCGCGAGAACCCCGCCGCGCACACGCAGGCGAGGATCACCCAGCCGTAGTAGAACGGCAGCCGCGCAGCGAGCGCTTCCACCAGCCGGCGGCGCATATTCATCGGCGCTATATTAGTGGGCCAACCCCCGGGAGCGCCTCCTGACCGACATACTGGAACTGCGCCGGCGACTGCGCAGCCTCATCGACGCCGGCCGCACGCTCGCCGTGCCCGGCGCGACCGATGCGCTCTCGGCGAAGCTGATCGAAAAGCACGGGTTCGAAGCGGCCTACATCGGCAGCTACGCCACCGCGGCGAGCCGCTACGGCCTGCCCGACACCGGGCTCCTGACGCTCGATGACCTCGTCATGCAGGCGAGGACCATCGTCAATGCAGTCAACATCCCGGTGATCGCCGACGCCGAGGGCGGCTTCAACGACCCGGCGAACATGTGGCGCACCCTGCAGGCCTTCGAGCAGGCGGGCGTCGCCGCGATCCACATCGAGGACCACGAAGGCCCGGGCAAGCACACCAATCTCCCGCAGCGCCTCAGGCCGCTCGAAGAAGCCGCGGCGCGCATCCGGGCCGCGGTGGAAGCGAGAACGGACCCGAACTTCCTCATCGCCGCGCGGACCGACGCGCTCTGGATCGGCGGCGAGCTCGGCGAGGCGGTGAGAAGGCTCGAGGCCTACGCCAGGGCCGGCGCCGACCTCGTCTTTCCCACGCTCGCCACGCCGGCGCAGCTCGCCGAGATCAGGCGAAGGATAAAGAAGCCCCTGATGATCGTCGACCTGCCCAAAGGCACGCTGGAAGACGAAGAGAAAGCGGGCGCCGCGATCGTCCTCTACTACGGCCTCGCGACGCTCGTCCAGTTCGACGCGCTGCAGACCGCGCTCGAGACCTTCCGGCGGGCGCGCGACGCGAACGCCGTGACCGGCTACCGCGAGCGCGTGGCCGAGCTCGAAGAGTTCCTCGGCTACCAGGACTACATCGAGCGCGCGAAGCGCCACTGCGCTTCCAAGTAATGGCCGCCGTCGACACCGCCGCCGCGCTCATCACGGTAACCACCGTGGTGGTGGTGTTCTCCATCCTGGTGCAGGGGCTCACGCTCTCGCGGCTGCTGAAAGTGAAAGGACATGGCGCCTGACCGGGAGCTTGCGCTGGCGCTGGCGGCGGCGGCCACGCACTTCGATGCCGAGGGACTGGCGTGCGACTACGCGGTGCTCGCCGCCTCGCGCGAGCGCGGGCACCTCGCCGTGTGCCTCGGCGCGCTCCAGACCTTCGATCCCGGGCAGGTGCGCATCGCCGCGCAAATGGCGTTCTGGATCAACATCTTCAATGCCGGCGTGCTGCGCGACGCGCCGGAACTCGAATTCGCCGGGGACGAGGAGGAAATCGAGACGTTCTTCGAGCGGCCGCGGCTCGCGATCTTCGGGCAGCAGTACTCGCTGGACGACATCTACCATGGCCTGCTGCGCGGCAACGCGCCGGCGCACGGCAGGCTGCAAGCGCCCATGCGGCGCGACGATCCGCGCCTCGCCCACATGCCCATCGCCTTCGACGAGCGCCTGCACTTCGCCCTGTTCCGCGGCTCGCGCTCGTCGCCGGCGTTCCGGGTCTTCGAGGGCGGCAAGCTGGACCTCCAGCTCGAGGAAGCGGCCACGCAGTACGTGCAGCGCATGGCCCAAGTGGACCACGACGGCGGCACGCTGACGGCGCCGAAGTTGCTGCAGTGGTACGCGAGCGACTTCGGCGGCGAGCGCGGCGTGCTCGAATTCGTCCTCGCCCGGCTGGACGACGCGGCGCTCGAGCGCGTAGAGCGCGCTGGCGGGCGCATCAGGCTGCGCTACGGCGCGTTCGACTGGACGCTCAATCGCCGCTGAGCGCCGGGCTTGAACTCGGGGGCCTTTGGCCTCACCCTGTCCTAATGGACGTCACCACCCCCACTTTCGAAGCCGAGGTCCTCGAGGCCTCCAGGACCCTCCCCGTGGTCGCCGATTTCTGGGCGCCCTGGTGCGGGCCGTGCCGCGCGCTCACCCCGACCCTCGAGAAAGTCGCCAAGGACTACGCGGGCAAGGTGAAGCTGGTGAAGATCAACTCCGACGAAAACCAGGAGCTCGCCGCGGCCTTCAACATCCGCTCGATCCCGAACGTCATCGCCTTCAAGGACGGCCGGCCGGCGGCGCAGTTCATGGGCGCGGTGCCGGAGTCGCAGGTGCGCGCGTTCTTCGACAAGCTCCTGCCGAGCGAGTCCGAGCTCGCGCTCGCGGCGGCGGAAGCCCTCTACAAGGCGGGCGCGCTCGACGAGGCGGAGGCGACGCTCGCGCGGGTGAAATTCGACCCCGACTGGGACGCGAGAGTCGAGGCGCTGAAGCAGGGCATCGCCTTCGCGCGCCAGGGCAAGGCGGGCCCGGGCGAAAAGGAGCTGAAGGAAAGGCTCACGCAGGACCCCGCCGACCACGACGCGCGCGCGGCGCTCGCCGCGCTCTACGCCGGGAAGAAGCGCTACGGCGAGGCGATGGACGAGCTCCTCGAGATCACGCGCAAGGAAAAGGACTGGAAGGAAGGCGAGGCGAAGCGCCAGCTGCTCGCGCTCTTCAACCTCGCCGCCGACCAGCCCGAGCTCGTCTCGGAGTACCGCAAGAAGCTCGCGAGCGCGCTGTACTAGCACGAAAATGGGGACTGTCCCCATTTTCGCTATAATCGCCCCTGCTGAGGAGCGCTGCGTCCCCCGTTGGTGAAGGGAGTCAGGCTCAGCAAAATCAACGGCGCTCGCATCGAAACCGGTGCGGGCGCCTTGTCGTTCAGGGGCCCGCCGAACGTGAAAAGGAGCCCTGAAATGAACGCGCCTAACCCGAAATTCACCGACTACAAGGTCGCCGACCCCGCGCTCGCCGACTGGGGCCGCAAGGAAATCGCCATCGCCCAATCCGAGATGCCGGCGCTGATGGCGATCCGCGAGGAATACGCGAAGCAGCAGCCCCTGAAGGGCGCGCGCATCACGGGCTCCTTGCACATGACGATCCAGACCGCGGTCCTGATCGACACCCTGAAGGCGCTGGGGGCCGACGTGCGCTGGGCTTCGTGCAATATCTTCTCCACCCAGGACCACGCCGCGGCGGCCGTTGCCGCGAGCGGCACCCCGGTCTTCGCCTACAAGGGCGAGTCGCTGGACGAGTACTGGGATTTCACGCACCGCATCTTCGAGTTCGGCAACCAGGGGCCGAACATGATCCTGGACGACGGCGGCGACGCGACGCTGCTCGTGCACCTCGGGCAGAAAGCGGAGAAGGACCCGTCGGTGATTGCAAAGCCCGCGAGCGAGGAGGAGACCTCGCTCTTCAAGGCCATCAAGAAGAAGCTCACCGCCGAGCCCGGCTGGTACACCCGGGTCGGCAAGGAGATCAAGGGCGTCACGGAAGAGACCACCACGGGCGTGCACCGTCTCTACGAGATGGCGAAGGAAAAGCGCCTGCTGTTCCCGGCGATCAACGTCAACGACTCGGTGACGAAATCCAAGTTCGACAACCTCTACGGCTGCCGCGAGTCGCTGGTCGACGGCATCAAGCGCGCGACCGACGTGATGATCGCGGGCAAGGTGGCGGTGGTCGCCGGCTACGGCGACGTCGGCAAGGGCTCGGCGCAGGCGCTGCGGGCGCTCTCGGCGCAGGTGTGGGTGACCGAGATCGATCCGATCTGCGCGCTGCAGGCGTCGATGGAGGGCTACCGCGTCGTGACCCTGGACTGGGCCGCGGACAAGGCCGACATCTTCGTCACCGCCACCGGCAACTACCACGTCATCACCCACGCGCACATGGCGAAGATGAAGGACCAGGCCATCGTCTGCAACATCGGCCACTTCGACAACG
>Ga0326597_10007486_pt1 | contig 14866 bp, 12 predicted proteins | sample RVTome_12_FD_203789 | JGI IMG/M metagenome (GOLD analysis project Ga0326597, IMG submission 203789) | Soil microbial communities from uranium-contaminated site in the Upper Colorado River Basin, Wyoming, United States - RVT100D185 | ecosystem: Environmental > Terrestrial > Soil > Contaminated >... | reverse complement strand
TGCCCTCGGATCTTGACCTGGTTATCGATTCGCGCCAAAAACTCGATGTTGCCATCCACTAGATAGCGTGCGGCATCTCCTGTTCTGTAAAGACGCGAACCGGGCTTGTCGCTGAAAGGATTGGCGACAAACTTCTCCGCCATGAGTTCCGGCCGGTTCAAGTACCCTCGTGCCAAACCATCGCCGCCGATGTATAGCTCGCCATGGACTCCGATAGGAACAGGCTGCAAGTGAGAATCCAGTATGTAGATCTTCGTGTTCGCTATCGGTCGACCGATGGGAACGGATCTCTCTCCGCGTTCCACAGCGCAGATTGCGGACCAAATTGTCGTCTCCGTTGGACCGTAAAGATTCCAGAGCCTACCGCGCTCACGCAATCCTTCTGCGAGATCACGCGACAGAGCCTCACCCCCACAGAGAATTTTGAACTTCTCCGCTCCCAGCCATCCTGCGTCGAGCAACAGTCGCCACGTGGAAGGTGTCGCTTGCATCGCCGTCACCGGGTCTTCCGTTAGGCGCTTGAGCAGTCGCTCTCCGTCCACGGCTTCCTCGTGACTCGCCACGGCGACCTGCCCGCCAACCATCAATGGCAGGTAGAGTTCAAGCCCTGCTATGTCAAAGGAGATCGTCGTAACCGCCAAGAGGACGTCCTGGCTGGTAAAACCAACGCGTTGACTGATCGAGTGCAAGCAGTTCACTACGGAGCGGTGGGAGACCTGAACGCCCTTTGGCTTTCCCGTCGATCCAGATGTGTAGATTACGTAGGCGAGATCGTCAGAACTTGCCCCTCTCCCAGGCGTCTGTCGGCTCTGCGTCTCGATGAGATGCCAGTCGCGGTCGAGGCAAACGATTTTGAGTCGAGGATTGAGGATTGAGGATAGTGAATCGCGGCTGGGAGATCGATGATTGCCATCCTCGATTCCTTCGACTTTGCTCAGGACAGGCCTCCATCCTCTATCTTCGACCATCGACTTCATAGTGAGCAGCACCGAAACCTCGGCATCCTCCAACATGAACACCAATCGCTCTCTGGGATAGCTCGGGTCCAACGGCACATACGCCCCGCCTGCCGTGAGAATTCCCAACAGCCCAATAACCATTTCCAAAGACCGCTCCAGGCAAATTCCAACTAATCGTCCCGGCCCAACGCCCAGTCTTTGTAAGTGATGCGCCAGTTGATTGGCTTTCGTGTTTAATTCCCGGTAAGTCAATCGTTGCCCTTCAAAGGTTACAGCTATAGCGTCAGGAGTTTGTTTCGCCTGCTCCTCGAACAGCTCATGAATGCACTTGTCTTTGGGATAGTCCGCTTCCGTATTGTTCCACTCAAAGAGCAATTGACGCCTCTCGGCTTCAGTTAGGATAGGCAAATCAGAGATGCGTTGATCAGGATCGCCAACAATACCTTCCAGTAGAGTCTGGAAGTGGCCGACCATCCGCTCGATGGTCGGATGATCGAATAAATCCGTACTGTACTCGAAAGATCCAGTAAGTTTTTTATCTCGCTCAGTTAACGAAAGCGTGAGGTCGAACTTGGAGGTACCAGCGTCAACATCTAATGGTTCTGAGGCGAGACCTTCAATTGCTGTGCGTGTCGATTCGGCAACCTGGAGTACGAACATCACCTGGAATAATGGGTTGCGGCCTAACTCCCTGATCGGGTGTAACTCTTCTACCAGTCTTTCGAACGGCAGGTCCTGGTAGGTATAGGCTTCCCAGCAAAAATGTCTTACTCGAATTAGCAGTTCACTAAAAGTTGGATTGTCGGAAAGATCGGTACGCAGCACCAGGGTATTTGCAAAGAATCCTATCAGGTCTTCGGTCGCGCCCCAGTTTCGGTTTGCTATCGGAAAACCGACGACTAAATCCACTTGACCCGTGTAACGGGAAAGCAAGGTCTTAAACGCCGCCATCAGCGTGATGAATAGAGTCAAGCCAGCACGACGACTCAAGTCCTTGAGCGCCCCTGAAAGCGCTTCTGGCAACATCACAGACTGCCTTGCACCGCGAAAGTTCCCTAGTTTTGGTCTGGACCGGTCAGTCGGTAGATTGAGAAGCGGCACCCCACTGCCAATTCGATGCTTCCAATAGTTGAGTCGTGACACGAGGGGCCCGTCTCGCAGCCATTTTCGCTGCCAGACAGCGAAGTCGGAATATTGAAAAGGAAGGTCGGGAAGCGCTGGCCGTCGCCCCCCGGCAAATGCCTTGTAAGAAGTCCACAGCTCGCGATAAAAAATTTGCATCGACCAGCCATCGCATACAATTTGATGCACCGTAAGGACAATTAGCCACTCTTGTTCATCCAGGCGGATCAGCATAGCCCTCAGGAGCGGGCCTCGCGCCAAATCAAAGGGATGTCGCGCTTGTTCTTTTGCTATGTGTATACTTTGTTCGTATCGCTCAGATTTAGGTAATTGCTGCAGCTCGATCACCTCTAACTTCAGACTCAAAACGGGAGCGATTGCCGGCGTCGGTTGACCGTCTGATGCAGGAAAAGACGTGCGTAAGATTTCATGACGCTGGACGATGCTATTCACACTGTTTTCGAAGGCCCCGACATTTAGCGTTTCTCTCAGATAGTGGGCTCTACAGATATTATAGGACGCGTTTCCAGGCTCCCACTGATCCAAGAACCATAATCGCTGTTGGGGAAAAGAAAGTGGAAGGTTCTGATCGCGCGCGACGCGTTCCAATGGGACATCAGTCCCACGCTCTGCAGAGTCATTCGCCATGGAAATAATTCGACTCAAACTTGCAATGGTCGGCGATTCGAAAAAACAAGTTAGGGGTGTCGGCACGCCGAAAATTTTGCCGACTCGAGCGACAACTTGCATTGCGGTTAGTGAATTGCCGCCAAGATCGAAGTGATTATCATGTACCCCTATTTCGCGTATTCCGAGAGTTAGAGTCCATATGCGTGTCAACACTTCTTCGATCTGTCCTGTCGGAGGGACAAACGGAACATCGAGAACCGGTCGGGAGTCCGTAGGCTCAGGCAAAGCACTGCGATCGACCTTTCCGTTTGGCGTAATGGGTAGCGATTCCAAGAAGATAAATGCAGAAGGAATCATGTAATCAGGAAGCTTATCTTTAAGAAAATTCCGCAGTTCCGTCACCCCAGGTGCTGACGACCTGTCCGGAACGATGTAGGCTGCTAAGTATTTGTCTCCTCTTATGTTGTCTCTGCAGAGAACGAGAACTTGATCCACCACAGGATGTCGTAGCAGCGCGAGCTCTATTTCGTTTGTTTCGACTCGATAACCGCGAATCTTTATCTGAGCATCCCGACGTCCAAGGTGCTCGAGGCATCCGTCCGCAGACAAACGTCCCCATTCCCCGGTGCGAAAGATGCGGCTATCGGAGCCGGCCCGCTCGGCACGAAACCCAGCGTTAGTAAGTTCCAGACTTCGCCAGTAGCCAGGGGAAAGAAACTGACTTCGAACCGCTATTTCTCCGATCTGACCCGGGCCGAGCTCATTACCATATTCGTCCAACATGAGAATTTCCATGTCCGGCACGGGGTATCCGATCGGTACGATCCCCGTGATTTGAGTTTCCTTGTTAGCGATATATTGGCGAATCGTCTTGGTCTCTGAACTGGACAGCGCGTTGACGAAAATACAATGTTTTGAGAAGTGCCGTTTGTACGATTCCAGATCCTTCCAAGTGACTTGTTCGCTTCCCAGCCTTATGATGCGCAGATCCGGAAACTTTTCCCCATCGCTTAGGTTTTTCACGAAATAACGAAACACCGTCGCCGCCGAGTGGTACACAGTGATCCTCTCTCGATGTAACCACTCGGCTATACCGCCGAGGCCGTCCAATTTCAGATTCCAGGGATGAAGCGTCGCGCCGTTCAGCAATGCACAGTAGAAGTCTTGCATGCCCTGCCCAGTGCAATAGGAGCCAAAAAGAGTAAAGCGATCATCGCTGGTAAGACTAAGACTATTGGTGTGGTGCATGACGTTGTGAAGTTCATTGCGGTGTGTATGCACCACCCCTTTTGGCCTGCCAGTGGTGCCAGAAGTGTACAGAATACAACTCATTGTTTCAGACGATATGCGGAGCTCCAGATTATCCGTTTCCAAAGACCCGTCGATCTGATCAATGTTGATGACGCGGGAGCGATCGAACGCTTTGTGGGCGAGAGCCAAACGCTGATTGTTGGTGACAACGAGTTGAGCACCCGAGTCGACCAACATGTACTCAAGTCTTGAAAGAGGAAGCGCTGGGTCGAGCGCAACGAAACATTTTGCCGCTTTCAACGCGGCAAAGATTGCGACGATCGCGGGCAGGTCGTGATCCAGTAGAAGCGCGATCGGTTGATCATTCGAAGAGTGTTGCCGAACGGCCCGGGCGATCTGATTGGCCGACTTATTGAATTCCGAATAAGTGATGTGCTGAAATCTCGTCTTGACCGCAATATGATCGGGATAAAGTGCTGCCTGTCGTTCGAAGCGTTCAGGGACGGACGTTTCGATGTCGTCTCGCGAAAATTTGACAAAGCGGCCTTCGGCTTGCATAACACTCCCTAACACCCGCCTTCTTTCCATAGGAATTATTCATTGAGCTTGGCCAACGCGCCCTCAGCCTTCGATAGCCAATATGGCATCGACATCACCTTGTAAAGATCTACAGCTACGCCTAGCTCGGAGCGGGCCTTCGCAACGTTCTTCACCTGAGCATGGAGATTGCCGATGCCCAAGTGACAGCGTGCTTGCAAAGGACGCATTCTTAGTTCTTGAGCCAATGCCAAAGCCATACGGTAGTCTGCTTCAACCTGCTCCACGTTCAAAGCGCTGCGCCGAGCTGAAAGGTCTGCGAGGATTGCCAGCAACCATGCTTGACTTCCTCGATCCTTGCTTTCGGCCGCCAGTTCCAGACCGCGCCTGGCTAGTGCCTCCGCTTCATCGGTTCGACCCGCAAGCAGATAGGTACCACTCAACCAGGCTACGCGCATAGCCTGACCACCCAGTCTTCTCATGGACGCGGCGTGCTCCACGGCGCTCTCTAGAAGCCGGTGGGCTTCGTCTAAGCGTCCTACAAAGGCATAGGCAGCACCTAAGCACGAAGCTACGAGCGGGCGCTGGACGACAATCTCTGCAGCATCACACACCGCCAAGCCACGTTCCAGCAAGGTGATCGCTTGGTCAAAGTCTCCCTTAACGAGGAAAAGTATCCCGGCCCCATAATACGCATAGGCAATGCTATAAGGGTGATTACTCTCCTCGGCAGCGCGCATTGCGTCATCTGCATAAGGGGCGGCTTCATTAAACCTCCCTAATTGAGCGAGCGCACGGACCAGCCACACCCTGCAGATCACATAGACGCTTCCGGTTGTGCCAAATAACTCAAATTTCCGATTGCCGATCAGTGGGAGTGCTAGTCCAAGCACCTCAACGGCGTCCTCGTATTGACCCAAATTGTGGTGCGCTACGCCAAGAAAATAGTGGGCGACAATATGAAGATCGATATTCTCCGGCGCCCGTGTGTGGTCGAGGGCCTCTTTGGCGGACAGGATCGCCCGTTCCGAGTTCCCGGCAAGATTCCAATGGGCAGTCATCAAATTAAATATTGTCCCCAATCGCGCTTGATCATTGAGTGCGACGGCCGCTTCCTTAGCTTCTTCCAAATACTTGATCCCTTGTTGAAAATCACCGAGAACGAATAGAGCATTGCGTATATTGACGCGAAGATCGACTGCATCTCTGAGCGTATTGAGCCCTGTCGGGAGACACCGTAAAGCTTTTAATGCTTGTTCGTACCAAAGCAGCGCATTGCGAAATGACGATCGCGATACCGCCTTCGCGCCAGATTCCTTAAGGTAAAAAACGGCTTTGTCCCAAAGCTCTCCGTGTAAAGCGTGGTGGGCAAGCCTTTCGATATGGTCATGCGAAGTATCCTCTTCCATTCCCTCCAGGACGTTCACGATTCGTCTATGAAGAGCGGTCCTGCGGTCGTGCAGCACCGCCCCATAGACAACTTCGTTGGTGAGCGCATGTTTGAAAGTGTACTCCACCTCCGGAAAGAGATTGGTCTCGTAGAGGAATTCCGCCGCTTGAAGGTGGGTGAGATACCGGTAGAGTTCAGCCTCCGGCAGCCCCGCCAGGGCGCGCAGAACCGGCAATGGGACTTTCACGCCGATGGCCGCGGCAGTCTGCAAAAGTTGTTTTTCCTCTATCGGCAGGCGGTCGATGCGATCGGCGAGAACGGTCTGAACCGTGCTCGGGATGCGAATGTTTTCGATTTTCAGCCCTGGCCTGTACGCCCCTTTTTCTCCGAGCAAAACCCCGGTTTCGGCGAGGGAGCGCACGCTTTCCTCCATAAAGAAAGGATTCCCTTCCGTGCGTTTAATTAAAAGTTCTTTTAGCGGCGCCAGGTCTTGGTTGTCTCCCAACAGAACTTCCAGCATCTCATCCGCTCCCGTGGGGGGGAGGGGATCGACTCGCAGCAGAGTGTAATAGGTTTTATCGGCCCAGGTGTGACTGCATCCGGGCCGGTAGTCTACCAGGAGCAAGATTCGAGTCAGGGGCAGGCTTTCTACCAGGCTGTCAAGAAATGCTTGGGTTTCGGTGTCGATCCAGTGCAGGTCTTCCATGAGAAGAATCACCGGCTGTTTCAAGCTCTCGCGGACGAGAACTCGTTTCAGAGCTTCAAAGGTGGCGCGCCGTCGTTGCTGTGGTTCGAAGCCCTGGAATTTCTTACTCGCTTCGAAAACCGGTTGATCTTCCCCGCTTCCATCCTTGCTTGCCGAATCCTCTTTCTTATATTCCCGCAGGGCATCCAAAAGCGCGAGAAGCGGCGGTATCGCCTCTACGAGTCTTCGGTCCAATTTCAAAAGATGGCCTGCTACTTTTGCGCGGATCGCATCGCTATTCTCACCTTCTTGAATCAGGAAGTAGCGGCGCATCAACTCAATCAGCGGGTAATAAGGAGTGGCTTTCCCGTAAGATACGGAGGTTCCTTCTAAAACGACCCAATCAGCTGGCAGGTAAGTATGGGTAAATTCATACACCAAGCGCGACTTTCCCATTCCCGCCTCGCCTACGAGAGCGAGTGTCTGGCCGTGTCCAGCGCGCGCTTGCTGCAGCACTCGGGTGAAGATTTCGACTTCGTTACGCCGTCCCACGAATCCCGTGAGGCCACGCGCGACGGTGGCATACAGACGCTTGCGGACGGAAGTGACGCCGAGCAAGGCGTAAGCTTCAATTGGATTAGAAAAACCCTTGACCGCAACGCTTCCCAGCGATTCGACCCGCACAAAACCCTCGACTTCCCTAAAGGTAGCGCCGGTCATTCTAATAGAACCGGGCGGCGCAATCTCTTCCATCCGCGCTGCCAGGTAGGTACTCTGACCACTTGCGGTATAATCGATATTCATGTCATTGCTGATCGAGCGCACTACGACCTCACCAGAGTTAAGTCCTACCCCGATCTTCAGTTCGTGGGACCCGATGATTTTCTCGGAGTAGCGCCGTATTTCTTCTTGCATGCTGAGCGCTGCATAACAGGCGCGTACGGCGTGGTCCTCATGCGCAACCGGCGCGCCGAAAAGAGCCATGATGCCGTCGCCCAAAATTTGATTCACGGTTCCTTCAAAGCGATGAACCGCCTTCATCATGACTTGCAAAGCGGGGTCCACGATCTTGCGCACCTCCTCGGGATCTAATCCCTCGACCAAGCTCGTGGAGCCTTTAATATCGGCAAAGAGGACGCTCACTTGTTTTCGCTCGCCCTCCATCGCGCTGCGCGAAGCCATTATCTTCTCGGCAAGATGCGCTGGAAGCTGGACCTCGATATTATGGGGTGCTCGGGCTTGCCCCTGATCAAGGCGTTGGCCACACTTTTTGCAGAACTTCGCTTCTCGGCGATTGATTTCAGCGCAGTTGGAGCAGGTGATCTCGACCGGCGCGCCGCACCCGTCACAGAAGGTTGCGTCGGCCGAAATTTCGGAGTTGCACCGCGAGCAAAGCATACAGCTTTCCTATTGCAGTCGGGTCAGTTACTCGACGACGCTATGGCAACCCAGCTTAGGAGCGGGACTCGACTGTAGAAGGGTCAGCCGACATATAGTACCGGGGCTTACGGAAAGCAAGTAAGGCATCGTCACAGCAATACTCGTTGACACGGGTAAACTTTTTCAACCAAGAGAAGCGCATGAAATAGAGATCCCACAGCGACATGGTTTGCGACGTGAGCAGCAGGCCGGCGGAAGTGACCAGGGCCGATGCCGTGAAAAGACGCTTCGGACCGAAGCGGTCGAGAAGCTTGCCGGCGAGCGGCTGGCAGCAGGCGAAGACCAGCATGTTGAGGGTGTAGGCGAGCGTGATGGCGCCTCGTTCCCAGGAAAACTCAGAGACCAGGGGTTTGATCAGGACGCCGAAAGAAAACCTCACGCCGCCGTCGATGACGAGGATTAAGAAGCTCGCGGCGAGAATATACCAGCGATAAAAGTTTTGCTCAGCCATGAAGCGTCTATGTCCGCGATGAAAAACCTTAACACGACGGGATCGAGAGGCGGAAGCAGAAAGGTTGGAGAAGTTTGGGATGGATTGGTGCCGGAGGAGGGCCGTTATTGCCGCGGGCCATGTCATGATAGAGCAGGCCCGAAGCGTGGACACGCGGATGGCGAGGCATGAGCCGTCACTACCACAAGAACCGCAAATATCGCAAGTCTTACACGGTGCCCGGTGCCCAAAAGCTGAAAGTTGTTTCCGTCTATTCACCATCATCGGTGTCGGGCGGCAAGCTCCGAACCCAGGTTGCCAGCGTCGCTTCGTGGGTCAAACAATTAATTCCGATTCACGCCATTATTCGAGATTGAACTGTAAGACGCCTCAGACAAATCTCACAGGATTGGGTCGTAGGAGAAAACAGTTCAATCCTGCACTACGGATGAGCTGAAAGGAAAACGGCGGCCCGATGTGGACCGCCGCTTCTACCTCATATTACGCGCGGGGGAAAATTCCCCCCTAGTTGCCAACATAGTCGGTGGTACAAAAACTCCCGGCTGGTCACATTGGCTCCGGGTTAGTGTACAGAAGCTTTTAAATTAACTGGCTGTACGATGTTGCTGCTGTTGCCGACGATTGCAAGAGCAGCTGAAGATCTCTTTCCGTTGCTTGCAGCACTCGTTTGCCGGCCTGAGGGGACCAGGTGGTGGACAGACAGCGAAGGAGCAACGAGAGGCCCGATTTATCCCGGCCCGGTACGGCTCGGCCCGTGCGCCGAGCGCAGGTTCGGTAGTACCTCTCGGTGAACAGCAGCATCAGGACTGCGGAGGCGCGAGCGAGGCTCATCTTGCGCAAGCGCAGTCCGTCAACCATCCGTTGGTAGGCCGGTGCGAGACTCAGCGCGCGATCCAGGAGCAGTCCACGCACCGCCTGGGCCTTCGCCGCGACCTCCAGGTCGCTCGAAGCGTCTTTTCCAAGCGCGTCGTGAAGGAGCGGATGATAGCCGATTTCACGCCGCAGATCCTTTTCGATGTCTCGCGTGACGTTGGCGAGTTGCAAGAACTCGCCGACGGCCACGGCATTGCGACGCAACTCCTCGCCAACACGCTCGTCGCCGTGCTCGGAGAGCAGGAGCAGCCGCACGCAGAAGAGGATTGGCGTCCCCAGCACCGCGTAGCAATACCGGGAGAGCTGTCTGGCGTCACTCAGACAGCCACCCTGGCGCTCGAAGGTCTCGCTCCACCAGCGCATGCCTTGCGACATCTCTCTGACGAGATCGACGATGAAGCGTCTGACCTCGGCGTCGAGGGTGATGAAGACCCGATCCACCATGCTGCAACGGTTGACCAACAGGACGTGACCCGAATCTCGGGCGTCCCTGGCCAGGGCCGGATCGATGGCTGAGGCCGGCCCCGGCAGGGCATCGGAGTCGGCCGCTTCCAGACGCTCGACGAAAGACGCGAGGGCCTTGTCCCTGTCTCCTGAGTCCGGCAGTAGATCCTCGTAGCTGTCGAGGATGCGGCAGTATAGATAAGCAACCGCCGAGGGAAGTGCCATTCCCGACGGCAGCAGGATTATGCAGGCCGAGAAAGTACGCGCGGCGTGGGGTAGGATCTCCCAGACGAATCGCTCCGGCTCCTGTATCATGGCCAGTCGCTCCAGGTCGGGGCGCCGGCGGTCCACGAGAAGGTCGCGCAGGAGCAGGACTGGACGTCGAAGGGCGAAAGGCAGCAGCACAGGCCAGTGTATCATGCTGCTCAATTGTAGTCCCGGGGTGCCTGTTTGTCTCGTTCCGCCATAGCCGCCCCGTTCGGAGCCTGGTCCACTACTTCGGCACCTCGTTTGGCAAGCATCCCCAACGGCAGATTGAAGTTGGTTCAATTACATGATGGACCGGTGTCAGAATTGCGATTCTTGCTCAAATTTTGTTTCCTCGCTTTTGCAACGCACGGCTCACGTTGGACGCATGACACCCTAAAAAACTTGCAACCTCCGACGCCTGATATTCTTGCTTCAGTACGGCCGCTTCATGAAACCGCGTCACACTTCACCGATGGTTCTGCTCTTTCCCCGTCTTGCCACAGCTTGCGGTTCCAGCCGAGCAGGCCCGAGGCGTGACACGCGGATGGCGAGGCATAAGCCGTCACTACCATAATAAACGCAAATATCGCAACTCTTCACTGACACGAGGCCCGGGGTCCATGGGGCCTCAGGGGTCCCGATAACACCTCATTTGCTCAGCATGCCGTGCTGTGTTATTTAGACACTATGAATCCCGCCCTCGAAAAAAGTGAAGCGGCTATCCTTGATCGAGTGTTTCGTCCTAACGCAGCAGACTGGCCGCGCGCCGCTGCGGAAGCCATCTTGAACATCGGCTTTGACCCAAGCGACCTTAAACGTATGGCTCAACTGATGGAAAGAGCGAAATCAGGCGATCTCTCACGGGAACAAGCCGAAGAGCTTGAACATTACAGGCATATCGGGCGCCTGCTGGAGTTGATGAAGTCCAGGGCACGGCGATCTTTGCAAAAAACACCAACCGGCTAAGTTGATGACACGTCCTGACCGCGCACTGGAAGCAGAGGTCGTCCGCCGTGCGCAAGGACATTGCGAGTATTGTCGCTTTCCGGAAGCCGCCGCAGAACTTCCGTTCCATATCGATCACATTATCGCAGAAAAACACGGTGGAGATACCAGTTCAGCGAACCTCGCGTGGGCCTGCTTCTCGTGCAACCTGCGCAAAGGACCGAACATCGCTGGTATCGACCCAGAGTCAGGAGTGCTGACGCGGTTATATCATCCGCGAACCGATCAATGGACCGATCATTTCGAATGGGACGGTGTCATTTTGAGTGGGAAGACCGCCGTCGGGCGAACAACAGTCGCAGTCCTTGCCATTAACGATGCCGACTCCGTAGCCGTGCGCGAGGCTTTACGGGACGAGGGAATTTTTCAGTCTTAGGCTTGCCCGTGTTCGGTGAACTCTGAATTCTCTTCTCTGGGTCAGCGGAAGGTGGAGGTGTCGTGGAGATGTCAGAAATTTATTTATTGCATTTCCCTTTCTCGTTACTCGTAGAACCGGTCAAACACCGTCAGAGATAAATAACTAAATGTCTGATACCGACCTTGCTCGGCTCTGGTTTCGGCTTCATTCATGGTTCGGCCCCGGATTGGTTCACGCGGAGACTTGGAGACGCGGAGGACGAAAGTTTGTTGACGATACGGTGAAGACCCTCCTTGAGCGTTGCGCTGCCGAAGTTGATGAGCAGGCCGACCGGCAAATTCATGAGGCGAAGATAGGTCAGCAGTTGTTTGCTGTGGACCGGTGCGAGTTTCTCAACGGACTTGAGTTCCACGACGACGCGCCCTTCCACCAGCAAATCGGTGCGGAAACCTTCGTCGAATACCATGCCGTCGTATTCAAAGCGGATGACCTTTTGCCGTTCCACCTGCAAACCCCTGCGCTCCAGTGCCCGCGCCAGCACGGCCTCATAGACCGATTCCAGCAGTCCAGGGCCAAGCTCCATGTGAATCTTCATCGCCGAGTCTACTACAGCGCCAGTGATGTCATCCAGTTCCTTCATTATTTCTTTCTCCGCGCTCTCCGCGCCTCCGCGTGGGTCTGGTTTACGGGAAGACCGGTGTCAAACTTGCGATTCTTGCTCAAACTTTGCTTCCCCGCTTTTGCAACGCACGGCTCACATTGGACGCGTGGCACCCTAAAAAACTGGCAACCTCCGACGCCTGATAGCCCTGCTCCAGCACAGCCGCCTCGATGAAACTGCGTCGCACTTCACCGATGGTTCTGCTCTTTCCCCGTCGTGCCACAGCTTGCGGTTCCAGCTTGTACCGCCCTTGAAATAGGTCCGAAGCGTGGACACGCGGATGGCGAGGCATGAGCCGTCACTACCACGATAAACGCAAATATCGCAAGTCTGACACGGCGCCCACGGCGCCCAATATCGTTGGCGAGCTGCGCGATGCGCTGCCTGGTTAAGCCGAGCTTTTTAGCGATGCTCTGGTAAGTGAATGCTGGATCATCGAGCATCGAGCGCCGCCGGGCGAATGCTCCCTTGCCGTGAGTGCGGTCAAACCGGTATTGGGTGGCCATGTCCTACGCTGTGCTGCGGTCCGTCCGCGATAGGCTTTTCGCTGGCGAGCGTCCTCACCATCTCTTCCTGCGAGGCAAACGATTGTCCGGCAAGCGTCCCTCGGTGCCAGTGATAGCCCCCGGCCTTCCGGTTGTGATGGCAGCCGTAGGCATCAAGCCCGCCGCCGTGCGGGTAAGCTGGCAAGGCGAGCAGGAGGGAAAGCGAAAAGCTTATGACGATCCAAAGGACCAGCGAGGCGGTTTTCATGGCGAGGCCATCCGAGTGGAAATGCAACGCATGTATAATGCCGGAGAAGGCGAGAAGTCAAGGCAGTTTTTCCAACTTGACTTTGCCCTGAGATAAGTAGTAGTCGAGCGAATCAGGAGGGTAAATCTATGAAGCTGTCCGTAAAGGCGTTGACTTACGCTTCGGCTATCTTGTGGGGCCTTTGTTTTTTGTTCGTTGGCGTAGCCAACTTTTTATGGTCTCCGTATGGAGCGGCGTTCCTTGAGCTAATGACTTCTGTCTATCCGGGATACAAGGCGGCAGCGAGCCTCGGAAATGTCATCGTGGGAACTCTCTACGCGATTCTGGACGGAGCAATTGGGGGTGCGCTGTTTGCATGGATTTATAATTGTTTTGCAAAATGAACTGCTCTTTCCGGTCTTTCTTGTTTCCCCAAGAGAACCGCAAAGGGATACTCGAGATCGAAAAAGGAGGGACTCAACATGGCAGTGACCGTCAAAAAGATCGTGCTCTGGCGAAAAGAGGTTGAGAATAGGACCGGAATTCTTGCCAGCGCTCTTGCGCCGCTTGCCAACGCTGGCGCAGACATCCATGTTGTGATGGCCTATCGCTTTCCGGGCCAGGAATCCAAGGCCGCAATTGAGCTTTATCCGGTTAGGGGGAGGAAGTCCGTTACTGCGGCCAAGGAAGTAGGATTCAGCGCGTCAGCCATTCCGGCTCTGCTGGTCGAGGGCGATAACAGGGCGGGCCTTGGCTACGCAACCTCGCAGGCCATCGCCGACGCAGGGATCAACATGGATTTCGTTGTGGCCCAGGTTGTAGGAAGAAAATATTCAGCGGTCTTTGGTTTTGCATCTGACGTGGACGCCACAAAGTGCGCTGCGATAATCCGAAAGGCAGGGGGCGCTAAGAAGAGGTAAGTAAACACAGTTCACCATGTCCGCACCAGCGCTCATTACTCATCCTGGACGCTAGACTCAAGGCCGGTGAGTAACTCGTCCACGTTAGGAGATAGGGGAATGGGGTCAGGGGATGCGGGATGGGGAATGGGAATGGGGAATGTGGGGAATGGGTCAGACATAACAATCACTACAATCTATCGACTTCTCCCGGTCTGCCGCGCCGACAACCGCGATAACCTTGTACCGATGTTCGCCTGATCGTCTACGGGGTCAGCTCTAGCAACGTAGTACAAAGACCGGTGTCAGAATTGCGATTCTCGCTCAAAGTTTGCTTCCCGCTTTTGCAACGGACGGCTCACGTTGGACGGATGGCACCCTAAAAAACTGGCAACCTCCGACGCCTGATATCCCTGCCCCAGCACAGTCGCCTCGATGAAACCGCGTCGCACTTTACCGATGGTTCTGCTCTTTTCCCGTCTTGCCACAGCTTGCGGTTCCGGCCGAGCAGGCCCGAAGCGTGGACAAGCGGACGGCGAGGCATGAGCCGTCACTATCACGATAAACGCAAATATCGCAAGTCTAACGCGGCGCCCGGTGCTCCTGACACGGTGCTCGGCACCTGCTGCCCTCGACGATGCCCCAGCCCGCCGCTTTCAGCGCAGGGTCAATGTGCTCGGCTCTGGTTTCGGCTTCGTTCATCCGGTTTTGCTTTTAAAGAAGAAATTCTTTGAAACTTAGTAACTTATAGAATATTCCAGTCCCTGGATGGGTTTGCATTTAAAGAGAAATCAGGCCCAGAACGGCACATAGCTACGGTAGCGGGTGGATGTTTGGGTGGGATCGGTCGGCTTGATTTTGCCAGACTCGACCGTTGCAGCAATAATCTGGGAAACGGAGGCTACTTTATCTTCAGATAGCTTGAACCGTTCCCGCAGGCTTTGATTGGTCATCTTCTCATTCATTACATAGCGCAGGCAACAGTGCTGGTAACAGGCTCGCATGCGGTCGTTGCGATCCATTTTCTCAAAATCTTGGTAAGCAAACAGTACAGCCGACGTGCGCCGGTCCCCGACGCGAAAATCCGGTGCAGGCAATTGATACACTTCTGCTGCTTGGACCACCTTGTCCACACCGCTGCCTTTTTCCTCACAAATACCGAGCCGCCGCATCAAGTCGG
>Ga0326597_10007485_pt1 | contig 14867 bp, 14 predicted proteins | sample RVTome_12_FD_203789 | JGI IMG/M metagenome (GOLD analysis project Ga0326597, IMG submission 203789) | Soil microbial communities from uranium-contaminated site in the Upper Colorado River Basin, Wyoming, United States - RVT100D185 | ecosystem: Environmental > Terrestrial > Soil > Contaminated >... | reverse complement strand
GCGCGACCATGCTGCTGGGTATCGCCGCGCTCGCCGCCGCCGCGGCGATCCTGATGGTGCGCGGTCTGGCCGGTGGCGCCATCGAGTCGACTCCAATCAACGCCGACAAGCCAACCGCCGCACCGCAGGCCGCAGCGGTCGGGCGCGGCTTTCCGCTGCTGCTCTCGATCGCGATGATCGACAGCGCGACCCGCATGGGGTTCCTGACGTTCCTGCCGTTCCTGCTGCGGATGAAGGGCGCCGACCTGCCGACGATCGGCATCGCGCTGACGCTCGTTTTCACCGGCGGCGCCGCCGGCAAGCTGGTCTGCGGCTGGCTCGGCGCCCGGCTCGGCGTCGTCAAGGCGGTATTCCTGACCGAGGGGCTGACGGCCGCGGGCATCCTGGCGCTGCTGCCGCTGCCGCTGTTCGCCGGCCTCATCGTGTTGCCGCTGATCGGGGTCGCGCTGAACGGCACGTCGTCGGTGCTGTACGGCACGGTGCCCGAGCTCGTCGCGCCCGAGCGGCGCCAGCGCGCCTTCGGCATCTTCTATACCGGCGGGATCGGCGCCGGCGCGCTGTCGCCGGTGCTGTACGGCCTCGTCAGCGACCTGATCGACGTGCCGGTCATGATGCTGCTGGTCGCCGCCGTCGTGCTGGCGACGCTACCGCTGACCTGGGCGCTACGCCCGGCATTGCGCCAGATTGCGGCGGCCGCGCCGGGCTGAACCGCCGCCCGTCAGCCACAGTCGCAGCCGTGCGATGCCCAAACGGCGATTGCCGCGCCGGCCGGCCGCGCGCTATCAGGGCGCAGCCCGGAGCTCAAAATCTGGGCAGATCGGTGCGAGGAGAGGCCGGAGGGTGACCGAACTCGGGGGAACGGCCGCCGCCGGAACCGCCTCAGCCGGCGGATCGGAGGCGGCAGCCGCGCCGCGCGCATCCCGCAGCATCGAATCGCGCCGGTCGTGGACCGCGGCGGGCTTGGCATTGGGGCTGCTGTCGGTCTCATACGGTTCGCCACTGCTGGCGGTGGTTGGGCTGAAGCCGATCACCGAGGACCTCGGGACCGAGCGCCAGGTCGTGGCGCTTGCCATCGCGCTGACCTGGGTCGGCACCGGGCTCGGCGGCATCGTCATGGGCCAGGTTGCCGAACGCATCGGCATCCGCGTCACGGCGATGATCGGCGCCGTCATGATCGCGCTCGGCCTCGCGATCTCGGCCAGCGGCAATATCTGGGCGATCCTGATCGGCCACACGGTGTTTGTCGGCCTGCTCGGCAATGGCGCGCTATATCCCCCACTGCTGGTCTATGTCAGCCGCTGGTTCGATCGCCGCCGCGGCATCGCGCTCGGTCTGATCTCGTCCGGGCAATACATCGCCGGCATGATCTGGCCGACACTGATCCAGGGCGGGATCAGCGTCTATGGCTGGCGCGCCACGATGCTCGGCTTCGCGGTCGTCGTGCTGATCGCCGTGCCGATCGTGGCGCTGTTCCTGAAGCGGGCGCCAGAGGCGCCGGCCGGCGGCGAGTTCGGCGAGGCCGGAACGCGGCGCAAAGTGCTCGGGATGCACCCGAACCTGGCGCTGGCGCTGCTGTGCATCGCCGGGTTCCTGTGCTGCGTCCCGATGTCGATCCCGCAGGGGCACCTCGTCGCGTTTTGCAGCGATATCGGCATCCCGGCGGTGCAGGGCGCGGCCATGCTGTCGGTGTTGCAGGGCAGCGCCTTTGTCAGCCGCGTGGCTTGGGGCTGGCTCGCCGACCGTATCGGCGGCCTCAAGACGGTGCTGCTTGGCTCGATGTTCCAGGCGCTTGCGATCTCAGCCTTTATGTCGACGCAAGACGAAGCCGGGCTGTTCGCGATTTCGGCCGCCTATGGGCTCGGCTTCAGCGGGATCATACCGGCCTATGTCATCGCGATCCGCGAGCTCTTCCCGTCGCGCGAGGCGTCGTGGCGGGTGCCGAGCGTACTGTTCGTCAGCATGGGCGGGATGGCGTTCGGCGGCTGGTTCGCCGGCGCGCTGTATGACGAATTCGGCTTCTACGGGCCGGCGTTCGTCTCGGGCGTGCTGTTCAATCTCGCCAATCTCGCCGTGGTCGGGTTCCTGGTGCTGCGCCAGAGGCGCTACGGCGGGTTTCGCCGGGCGCTGGCTTGATCATCACGAGGGTCAGCGGTCGTGGCCACGCGGGCTGCGCCACAGACCGCGGCGTTCGCGGGCGAGCGCGACGAACTTGCTGCGCTGCTCGGGCGACAGGGTTGCGAGGAAATCGAGCGTTTCCGTGACGGTTTCGCGGTTGAGCTCGCGCCGCTTGTCGAACGCCTCATCGAACAGCCGCAGCACCCGAGCCGCGTCCGCCGTCGGCTTGCCGGCCTCCTCCCAGGCAGCGGCGTAGAGCGGCGCGACCTCCTGCTGCACCTTGTCGCTGCGCGCGCGCAGCGCGACGAGATATTGGTCGAGCGCGATTTGCTGCTGCGGATCGAGAGCGAGTTCGGCGCCGATCCGCTCAAGGCGCTGGTCAAGACCGCGGGCGGGGGACGCCTGCATTCGGGTCCAGACGGCGCCGGCGATGAACAGCAGATTGAGGACGACCGAGACCGCCAGCACGGCGAGCACGATGCGCCGGTACGGCCAGCCGCTTGGCCGCGCCGCGGTGCTCGCCGTGCTCATCCTAGGCGCCGCCGGTCAGATCGCGGATCGAGCCGGGCGGCGGACCAAGCAGCTCCTGCAGAAGCCCGTCATCCGCCGCCCGCCCGTTTTGCGCGAACCTGCCCGAGGCATCCATACCGAGCGTAAAGCCGAGCCAGCCCGCTATGACCAGCGCGGCCGCGAGGCCGCCCCACTGGGCGAGGTCATGAAAAACCGGGCTCGTTCGCGGTTTCGGGCGGAGCCGGACCACGGGACCTGGATCAGTCTGAGTGACCTCGAGAATCGCGCAGGCGCGTGCGACAATCGCTTTGGGCGGCGCCGCGAGAGGACCCGTGCTCGCGAAGGCTCGCGCCGCGGCGACGTCCTCGGCCATGTCGGGGTGGCGGGCGAGCCACTCGGCGACGCGCTCATGCTCGTCCGGGTCGAGGGACCCGTCGGCGAAAGCAGCCAAGTCGAGATAGCGCACGCCTTCATCATCGGTCGCGTCGATCATCGAGCTGCGCCGCCACAGAATCTGATCGGGATATCGGTCCGCGCCGCGCGCCCCATGCCGCTGCCTCGCATCTCGTCCGTTCTTCTCGTCGCGCATTCTACGCCCAAAAAAAACGACGCAATCCCCGCGACGGCAAAGTTCGGCCGTCCGAAACTCACCTTACCTCCTCAGAGATGGCCTACGACCGAGGCCGGCCGTCGCGTTCCGAATCTGCCCTGAAGTGAGCCCGCAGCTTGACCATCGCCTTGTGGTGCGCGCTGCGCACAGTCTGCGGGTCGATGCCGAGCGCCCGCGCGACCTCCGCGACATCCATGTCGCGATCGTACAGCATCGCCAGGATCTCGCGCTGGCGCGGCGACAGCAACGCTTCTGGCAGTTTGAGCTTGCCGACCGGCTCGATCGGGTCGACCGCGAGCCGCGCCTCGGGCACCGCTTCGATCGTTACCGATTCCGGCCGCCGCCGGCGCAACCCGTCGCGGGCGGTGCTGCGCGCGACGATCGTCAGCCAGGTCGAGAGCGACGCGCGCGCCGGGTCGTAGCTGCGCAGCAGGCGGAAATTGTCCTTGCACAGCCGGACGAAGACATCCTGCGTCAGGTCCTCGATCTCGCCCGGCGCCGGCGCGATGCCGCGCACCGCGGCGACGATCAGCCCGCCATAGCGGCGAACGAAGCTCTCCCAGGCGGCGGCGTCGCCATTCAATAGCGCGTCCGGAAGAGCCTCGTTCGCCAATCACTGGTCCCGATCAGGCCAATGGGTCAAGATCAACGGGTCTAGAAAGGGCGGCGAAGAAATCGTTGCCCTTGTCGTCGACGACGATGAAGGCCGGGAAATCGACGACCTCGATGCGCCAGATCGCCTCCATGCCGAGTTCGGGGTATTCGAGAAGCTCGACCTTCTTGATGCAGTCCCGCGCCAGGCGGGCAGCCGGTCCGCCGACCGAGCCGAGATAGAAGCCGCCGTATTTCTTGCAGGCCTCGCGCACCTCGGGGCCGCGATTGCCTTTGGCGAGCGTGATGAAACTGCCGCCGGCCGCCATGAACGGGCCGACATAGCTGTCCATGCGCCCGGCCGTCGTCGGCCCGAACGACCCCGAGGCGTAGCCGTCCGGCGTCTTGGCCGGGCCGGCATAATAGATCGGATGATCCTTGACGTATTGCGCCAGGCCCTCGCCGCGGTCGATCCGCTCCTGCAGTCTGGCGTGCGCGATATCGCGCGCCACGATCAGCGTTCCGGACAGGCTGAGGCGCGTCCTGATCGGGTATCGCGAGAGGGTCCGCCGTATTTGGTCCATCGGCCGCGACAGGTCGATGGAAACGACATCGCCGCCAAGCGTCGCCTCGTCGATATCCGGCAGGAACCGCGCCGGGTTGGCTTCGAGCTCCTCAAGGTATACGCCGTCGGCGGTGATCTTGCCGAGGATCTGGCGGTCGGCCGAACACGACACGCCAATGCCGATCGGCAGGCTGGCGCCGTGCCGCGGAAGCCGGACCACGCGCACGTCGTGGCAGAAATACTTGCCGCCGAACTGCGCGCCGATGCCGAGGCCGCGCGTCAGTTCCAGCACCTCGGCCTCGAAATCGCGGTCGCGGTACGCCTGGCCGTACTTGTTGCCGGAAGCGGGCAACGTGTCGAGATAGCGACAGCTCGCCAGCTTGACCGTCTTCAGGTTCATCTCGGCCGAGGTGCCGCCGATCACGATCGCGAGGTGATAGGGCGGGCAGGCGGCGGTGCCGAGCGTGCGGATCTTCTCGTCGATGAATTTTGTCAGCGCCTTCGGGTTCAGCACCGCCGGCGTCTGCTGAAACAAAAAACTCTTGTTGGCCGAGCCGCCGCCCTTGGCGATGAACAGGAATTTGTACTGCTCGCCGGGCTCGGCATAGAGGTCGATCTGCGCCGGCAGGTTGTCGCCGGTATTGACCTCCCGGTACATCGAGAGCGGCGCGACCTGGCTGTAGCGCAGGTTGGTCTCGGTGTAGGTGCGGCGGATCCCCTCCGACAGCGCCGCCGCGTCGTCGCCGCCGGTCCAGACGCGCTGGCCCTTCTTGCCCATGACGATCGCGGTGCCGGTGTCCTGGCACATCGGCAATACCTTACCGGCGGCGATGCCGGCGTTTTTCAGCAGATCGAAGGCGACGAATCTGTCATTTGAGGAGGCTTCGGGATCTTCAAGGATGGCGCGCAACTGCGCCAGATGGCCGGGGCGCAGCAGGTGCTGGCAGTCGACGAAAGCCTGCCGCGCGAGCAGGGTCAGCGCCTCGGGCGCCACCTTGACGACCCGCTCGCCCTCGAACGAGGCCGTCGCGACGTGATCGTCGCTCAGCTTGCGGTAGGGCGTATCGTCCTCGCCCAGCGGAAACAGCTCATGGAACGCGGTGTCGCTCATGCAGGACTCCCAAACGGCTGAGGACGGCAGAATCTTCCTTTGCTTGCCGCGGTCAAGCCATCGCGCCGAGATCCGATCGGTCTTCCAATTCGGATCCGCGATCTTTATCCGTGATGTTGCGCGCCGGTCGCCCGTGAATTCTTCCTTTACGGCTATGGGCGACGCTTTCCGGGGAGGCGTCGATGGCCGTGCCGCAGGTCCCGGTGCCGCCGCTGATCGGGGGGCAAACCGGCAGGGCGATCGGTATCGCCGCCGTCATCGCCCTCGCGCTATGGCCGCTGGCATACGCGGCGGGCTTCTTTCCGTGGCTCGGCTATGCCTGGCTGTCGCGCAGCTCGATCGGCGTCGGGCCCGGCCATTTCGTCGTCGGCGAGGATCGGGCCGGCAGCACATTCGGGCTCAGCACATTCCTCTTTTTCAAGGGACAGACGATCGTCGTCTCGTACGAGGCTGACATACGCCGCGGCTGCCTATGGCTGCAGGTGTGGAACATGCTTCACCACGGGCCTGGAGAGAGCAGCGTCTATACCTGCGTGCCGGCCAGCGGAAAGGGCGAATGGACGGTGACGGTCAGCCAGACCGGGCTCTACGACATCATCGTTCATCCCTCGGTCGTGAGGGGCGCCGGTCCGGGCTGGCGGATGAGCTATACCGCCTGGTGGGGCGCGCGGTGGTAGGATGACCCCGCGACATCGTGGGGAGAGACATCATGCGTCTGCAAAACAAGGTCGGCATCGTCACGGCGGCGGCCTCGGGCATGGGGCGGGCCGGCGCGCTGCGCTTCGCGCGCGAGGGGGCGGCGGTCGGGGTTGCCGACATCGACCAGGCCGGGGTCGAGGCGGTGGTCGGCGAGATCACCGCGGCGGGCGGACGGGCGCTGGCGCTGGTCGGCGATCTGCGCACCGACGCTTTCGCGCGCGACATCGCGCGCCGCACCGCGAACGCGTTCGGCGGGCTCGATTTCGTGTGGAACCATGTCGGCCATCCTGGCCCGGCCGCGATCGAGGGCATCGACATGGCCGATTACGAGCTGGCGATCGACCTCAACCTGCGCTCCATTCTGGTGACGACCGAGGCGGCGATCCCGGAGATGCGGGCGCGCGGCGGCGGGGCGCTGCTCTATACCGCGTCGACCTCGGGCCTCGTCGGGTCGGCGTTCAGCCCGGTCTATTCGATGGCGAAGTTCGGCGTCGTCGGGTTTGTGCGGTCGCTGGCCAAGCGGCTGGCGCCGGACAACATCCGCGCCAACGCGGTGTGTCCGGGACCGATCGACACGCCGATGCTGCGCGTCTTCGTCGCCCGCCCGGACCAGCAGCGCCCGCCCGGCGAGGAGGGCAGCCTGGACAAGGAGCAGCTTGTCGTGCGGCGCAGCCAGCAGATCCCGATGCGCCGCACCGGCCGCCCCGAGGAGATCGCCAACGCCGCGCTGTTCCTGATCTCCGACGAGGCATCGTTCGTGTCGGGCGCCGCGCTGCCGGTCGACGGCGCCGCGACCGCGTGAGCCATGGCCATAGCCGATGCGGGGCGGGCGAAGCGCGATGGCTGATACCGCAAGCGCCTTAGCGAACCTGATGCCTTCTCCTTCTTCGTCAAACTGATGGCGCGGCAAGCGCCGATGCTGCGGCCAGCGCGTAAGGCTCACCCCGCGGTGATCTCGACGATTGCCAAAGACATCGGCCAGCCCGAAGTGAAGCTCAGGATTTGCCGGGCGCGGCGTTATCTGCCGACCGTGCCCTTGGTCAGATTCTCCAGCACAGCGTCCAGGGAGAAACTGCCGACTTTCTGGCGCGGCGGGAATTCCCGGAAGGTGGCTAGGAACTGCCCGACATATTCTTGCGCCGGAACGAGCAGGAAGAGGCGCTCCGCCCTCCAGCGGTTATAGTCCATGCCCTCGTGATCGGCGGTCTCAAAAGGGTCGGAGCGAAGGTTGAAGAGCTTGGGCGCGCGCAGCGGGACGAATGGTTCCTGCCACACGTTAAAGCCCTTCTCGCGTTGTTCAGCAAAAACCAGCTTCCACTGGTTGTAGCGCAGCGCCACCAGCTCGCCGTCGTCGTTGAAGTAGAAGAACTCCTTGCGCGGGCTGGGTGACTTACCGGCGAGCGCGTCGGTGATGTTGTAGCCGTCGAGATGCACCTTGAAGGTCTTGTCGCCGACCTTCATGCCTTTCAGCAGCTTTTCCTTCACGTCCGGGTCGCCCGCCGCGGCCACGAGCGTGGGCAGCATGTCCTCGTGGGCGAAAACGTCGTTGAGGACGGTGCCGGGCTTGATGACACCGGGCCAGCGAATCGCGCAGGGTACGCGGTAGCCGCCTTCCCAGTTGGTATTCTTTTCCCCACGAAAGGGTGTTTGACCGCCGTCGGGCCAAGAGAATTTTTCCGCGCCGTTGTCGGTCGAATACATCACAATGGTGTTATCGTCGAGGCCCAGTTCCTTGAGCTTGTCGAGCAACTGGCCGACATGGCCGTCGTGTTCGACCATGCCGTCTGGATAGATGCCGAGGCCGGTCTTGCCTTCGCTTTCCTTCTTGAGCCGCGTCCAGAGGTGCATGCGCGTGGAGTTCCACCAGAGGAAGAACGGCTTATCCGACTTCGCCGCCTTCTCCAGGTAATCGAGCGACGCTTTGGTGATTTCTTCGTCAATCGTCTCCATGCGTTTCTTGTTGAGCGGGCCGGTGCTCTCGATCCTCTGAGTGCCATCCGGGTTGGCCCAGGAATGGATCACGCCGCGAGTGGCGTACTTCTTGATCATCGCCGGATCCTTGAAGTAATCCGGATTTTCGGGTTCATCTTCGGCGTTGAGGTGATAGAGCGAGCCCATGAACTCGTCGAAGCCGTGCGCGGTGGGCAGGTGCTCGTCACGGTCGCCGAGATGGTTCTTGCCGAACTGGCCGGTCGTGTAGCCCTGCGCCTTGAGCAACTCGGCTATGGTCACGTCCTCAGCCTGAAGGCCTTCTTTGGCACCCGGGAGGCCGACCTTGAGCAGGCCAGTTCGGAAACCAACTTGGCCGGTGATGAACGCCGCGCGACCGGCGGTGCAGCTCTGCTGGCCATACCAGTCGGTGAACAGCGCGCCTTCCTTGGCGATGCGGTCGATGTTGGGCGTCTTGTAGCCCATCATGCCCTGGTTGTAGGCGCTGACGTTCCAGTAGCCGATGTCGTCGCCCCACAGGATGAGAATGTTTGGTTTGCGTCCGGACTGCGCACCAGGCCGCGGCTGAGCCTGTGCCAGCTGCAGGCCCTGGGCACGACTGTCGGATATTGCCGCGCCGAGGGCGATCGCAGAGGTGCCGCCGATCAGTATCGCGCGGCGATCGAGCCCGCCCTTGGTCGTGTCCCTGCTCATCCTTCGCTCCCATTGGGTGTTGCTTCACGGATCACGCAGCGGAAACCGAGATGGCTCATCGCGGTATCCACCATTTGCGGCTGCCGCGCCGCCGGCCGGTAGCGCCGGCAATAGCTCGGTGCGCACAGAAAGGACCCACCCTTTACTACCTTGCGGGGAATGCGGATACGGCGAAGCGCAGGGTCGTAGCTTTTCTCCATCGCTCCGCCGCGCGGGTTGTGTGGGACGCAGCAGGGCTTCGCTGCGTCCGGCGCATGGACGGCGGCGTACCAATCGGTCGTCCATTCCCAGACGTTCCCGATCATGTCGAAAACACCGAAGCCGTTGGGCGGATACGATCCGACCGGCGCCGTGCCGGCAAACCCGTCGGCGGCGAAATCGCGCCACGGGAACGGGCCCTGCCAGGTATTGGCCATATGCCGACCGTCCGGCGTCAACGAATCGCCCCAGGCAAACTCGGCGTCCTCCAGCCCGCCGCGTGCCGCGCGTTCCCACTCGGCTTCGCTCGGCAACGACTTGCCGGCCCATCTGGCGTAGGTTTGGGCGTCCTCGAAAGCCACATGGACGACCGGGTGGTTCTCCCGACCGGCAATCGAACTACCCGGTCCTTCGGGTTGGGGCCAGGACGCGCCCGGCACGTAGCGCCACCAGTTTCTGATGTCATGCGTATCAACCGGCCCGTCGGTCATGTGGAATACCAGCGCCCCCGGAGTAAGCATCCCTGGGAGCGCGTTCGGATAGAGCGCCGGATCGAGCGGGCGCTCGGCGACGGTTTGGTAGCCCGTCGCCGCCACGAACCGGGCGAAGGCGGCGTTGGTGACGGCGAATGCGTCGATCCAGAACCCGTCGATGGCCACCAGGCGGGCCGGCCGCTCCTCTACATAGTGGGCGTCCGACCCCATGCGGAAAGTGCCGCCAGGAACACGGCACATGCCTTCGGGGGCCTCACCCGGCACCGCGATACCCGGATCGGCTTCATCCCGTTGCATGGCCAGGCACTACGGTTTGGGTTGTATCAAGCATCGGCGGCGCCTTGCCCAAGGCTATCGAGCGCGCGCGCTGGTAGCCGTAGTCGAACAATGCCCGCATATAGGCCGGGTCGAACGGTACTTTATGCGCCACGTTGCATGTCCTGACCGTGGTGCGAGGTCGGAGAACAGCTTGATCACCTCGCCGAGCCGGATCTGGTCCAATTCGGCGCTGCATCGTCCTGCCCCCCGCGGACCGGCGGATTCTACCCGATACAGCCGCCCGCTACCCGGCTTATTTCAGGGTTTCCCTGGCGCGAGGCAAAGGAGCATTGAAGGTGCTCGCGGTCCGAGGCCATATCGCGAGGGGACGTCTGGCGCTACGTACGCTTACCGGCGTGGCGGGTGGGCGCGGACGAATTCCTCGTTGATGTCGGCGCCCCAGCCGGGCCCCTTTGGCAGCAGCAATTCGCCGTTCTCGATGACCGGCGGGTTGGTGACGATCTCGTCCTTCCAGATCACGTCGTCGATGTCGATCTCCATGACCTTGAAGTTCGGCACGGCGGCGCAGAAATGCGCGCTGATCAGGCTGCCGAGATGGCCGTTGAAATTGTGCGGCGCGACGTTGACCTCGTAGGCGTCGGCCAGTGCCGCGATTTTCACTGACTCAAGGATGCCGTTCCAGGCCACGTCGATGATCGCGTAATCGACCGATTGCTGCTCGAAATAGGGCCGGAACTGGCGCTTGCCATAGAGCGACTCGCAGGACGAGATCGGGGTGCGCGCCGAGCGGCGGATCAGCGCGAGCCCGGCCGGGTCGTAGATGTCGATCTCGAGCCAGGCCAGGTCGAGCGGCTCGAGCGCCCGCGCCAGTTTTACGTATCCGTCGATCTTGTAGTTGAAGTTGGTGTCGAGATAGAGCGCGACGTCGGACCCGGCGCCCTCGCGGAACGCCATGAGTTGGTCGTATGCGGCATCGACGACCGCCTTGCTGATGTTGAGTTCGGGATAGCCCGGCGCGGCGTTGGTGCCGGGGCCGTGGATGTACGGTTTCGGCCCGTCGAAGCGGATGATGTTGGTCTTGAGCCCCTTGAACCCCTTCCGCTTCACCTCGGCGCCGAGCCGGACGATGTCGTCCAACGAGCGCACCGGATCGACCCCGGCCAACTCCTTGATTCTATCGGCATGGCGGGCGCGGTAGGTGCCGCAATGCGACCAGTACAGCAGCAGCCGGTCGCGGATCGGGCCGCCGAGCATCTCGTAGACCGGCACGCCCAACGCCTTGGCCTTGATGTCAACGAGCGCGTTCTCGATCGCGGCGATCGCCATCGCGTTGATGCCGCCGGCAGCCTGCCGGGTCGCGGCGTAGAGCATCGCCGAGTGGCGCTCAACCGGCCGCGGGTCCTGACCGATCAGCCGTTCGCCCATCTTGCGGATGATTCCGGTCAGGCCCTGCGCGCCGTAGCCCTCCATGTATTCGGACCAGCCGACGATGCCCTCGTCGGTCGTGACCTTGAGGAACGAATTGACGCGCCAGCCGGCATCGCAATGCAGATCTTCAATCTTGACGATTTTCATAATGTTATCCCGCTCTCAAGTCGCGCCAACAGGCTACGGATCGTTTCCTGCATCAGACCGAATGCAGTTACGTGCGTGATGCAGGCCCACGAAAGCGCCTGAATTGCAGCTCCTGTAACAGCTATAGAAGTAGGCCCACGACCGCGCATTATGGTCCGAATCTCATGGCCGGGACGGCTCGCCTGCGTCGATTCAGTGATATAGATTGAGCGCCCAAGAAAATTGGGGTGTGCAGCCTCGCATAATAGCTCATAAGTACGGAATACGGATTCTTGCCCTCTCACTTTGCTTATGCGTTGTAGGACTGTAACGATGTTTGTGTCCTTATAAATATCTTCACTGTCCGGAAGACGTGAGGCAAAGACGGTTTTCACCAAGATGGCTTCTAACTCGTGAGATACGCACAACCTTTCTTGAAGGCTTTTTGCCGTGATCGGTTCCGTTGTAAAGGAAACGACGCGAGCCGTATCTACATATCGCGCCGTGGCTTCCAGGGACGCTCTGGCGGCCAGAGCGCTGCAATGAATATCGTCACGCGACAGCGCCCACACAGTGCTCTGAGCCAGCTCAGCAAGTCGCCAACTACACATGACGGAGTATGCTTCACAAGTTGCGAGCATATCCTTCCAATAGAACTTATTTTGATCTGAAATCTTCGCTCCTGCCGCCGCGCACTCTTTCAACTCAGCAACGAATGCATCGGCGGTTCTGAAATTCCATCCATATTTTGCAGGTAGGTTGGCAACGACACGGTTCAAGGCTTCAGTCGCGGAATCCACTGAGTTGATCCAAAAGTCCTCTGACGGCATAACCGCGTGAACCACTCTTCGTGGCAGCCTCGGCACCATCTGGGCTTTGCTAGCGCTCACGGCAGAACCGACCTTCTTATCCCCGCGCCGCGATTTCGGCGAGGACCGGTTCGAGGTAGGACAGGAACAAAGGCGGGTTCTCGCTCATTGGGAAGTGCCCGAGTTCCTTCATGATCGTGACCTTGGCGCCAGGCACCGCGCGCGCTACCGCCATGGTGTCCTCCGGCGAACAGGAATAATCATATTCGCCGGTCAGCAGGTAGAGCGGGCATTGCGCGGTGTCGATGCGGCCCAGTTCGCCGCGCACGTCGCCGTCGATGCCGTAGAAGTAGAGATCGCCTTTGAAGACGCCCGGCCCGCTCTGCATGTAGTGCCACAAGGTCTCCCAGCGGTCGGCGATCGGCGCCTGCGGCGCGACCAGGCCGGAGACCGCGCCGGCCGCGACCTCGCCGCCATGCACGTCGGGGCGGTGCAGCCAGGTCGTGTCGTAATACGGATCGACATGCGCCGAGCTTTCGAGGCCGATCAGCGCCCGGAACGCGTTCGGGTGGCGCAGCGCCAGATGCAACACGACCCGGCCGCCGATCGAGCAGCCCATCACGACCGGCCGCTCCAGGCCGAGGGCCGCGATAAAGGCCATGGTGATGCCGGTATAGGAATCGGCGGTCAGCCGGTATTCCTCGTCCTGCCAGCCCGCAGGCGGCGACGACTTGCCGTGAAACGGCAGGTCGAAGGCGATGACCTGGAAGCGCTCGGTCACCGCGGCGGCGTTGAAGAGTCCGCGATACTGGCGGGTGTCTGACCCGGCCGTGTGCAGGCAGACGAGCGGGATCCCCTGCCCGGCCGTCTCGAAATAGACGCGGTACGGGCGCCCGGCATGGTCCAGATGCAGGTAGCGGCCGACAATCGGCTCGATCGCCGCGCTCATTGCGGCGTCTCCTGCAGATGCGCGAACAGCGCCTTGAAGTAGAGCAGGTGCGACATCAGCGGGTGCAGGTCGCCGTTCAGGCGCAATTCCTTGCGCTTCACAAACGCGAGCAGGTCGTGGTCGCCGGGCGGCGGGTCGGCGGCGAGAAAACGGCGCCACACCGCGCTGTCGCCAGCGATCGAGAAGGCCGCCGACGGCGTCACGTGCGGGCCCGGCCGCACCTCCGCGATCCGGCCGTCGACGATGCGCAGCAGCACCGTCTCGGGGCCGATATCGAGCCGGCAGGTCGTGTTCAGATAGCGACCGCGCCGCAGCAGCCCCGGATCGCCGCTCACCCGTTCCGGCAACAGGGCGAGACGACCGCCAAGGTCATCGACATCCGCCGCCTCGCTCGCCAAGGCCATGCGCCCTCCGCCATTCGCCGGCGTTCATCATGCGCTCGGAGACGCTGCCCGCTCAACCCCGCGATCGCGAGACGCCGCGGATCAAGAACAATCGTCCCCCGATCGCCGGTACTGTCTCAGTTTGCAAACTGCATCGGCGCCACGCGTCCTTCGAGACGGCGCTGCGCGCCTCCTCACGATGAGGCAAATCCATGATGGCATTGAGAAAGATCCTCATCCTGAGGAGCCCGCGCAGCGGGCGTCTCGAAGGACGCACCGCGCCGATCCAGGACCAAACCGAGACACTACCCCCGCCGAGCTTGCCAAATCCCGCGGCGCGCCCTACGTAGTCGGCGCGTAAACTCCTCACGCAGGGCTTGCGGCGCGCTCTCCTGGGCGGCCGCTCCGGTGTTGGTCCCCGAGCAATCGGGGCTCGATCTTTCCCTGCGGCGGCAGAACCGGAAAGGAAACGGAAATGGCATTGCCCGAGTATTCGATGCGCCAGCTTCTCGAAGCCGGCGTCCATTTCGGCCATCACACGCGGCGCTGGAACCCGAAGATGGCGCCCTACATCTTCGGCGTAAGGAACGGCATCCACATCGTCGATCTCGAACAGACCGTCCCGCTGCTGCACCAGGGGCTGGAAGCGGTCCGCGACGTCGTCGCCGGCGGCGGCCGCGTGCTGTTCGTCGGCACCAAGCGCCAGGCGCAGGAGACCATCGCCGAGGCGGCCAAGCGCTGCGGCCAGTATTACGTCAATTACCGCTGGCTCGGCGGCATGCTGACCAATTTCAAGACCATCTCGCAATCGATCAAGCGCCTGCGCGAACTCGACGAGCGCATCACCACCGAGCAGAGCGGCCTGACCAAGCGCGAGCTGCTGGAGCTGACGCGCGACCGCGACAAGCTCGAACGCGCTCTCGGCGGCATCAAGGAGATGGGCGGGCTGCCCGACATCCTGTTCGTGATCGACACGAACAAGGAGGCGATCGCCGTCCAGGAAGCGAACAAGCTGCGCGTGCCGGTCGTCGCGGTGCTCGACTCGAACTCCTCGCCGGACGGCATCGCCTACCCGATCCCCGGGAACGACGATGCGATGCGCGCGATTCACCTGTATTGCGAGCTGGTCAGCGGCGCGGTGCTCGACGGGCTGCAGGCCGAGCTCACAGCTTCCGGGGTCGATATCGGGGCGCGCGCCGAGCTGCCCGAAGCGGCCGCGCCGGAGCCGGGACCGGACGAGAGGCTGGCCGAAACGGAAGCCGCCGAGATGGCCGAACCCGAGGCGACACCGGCGGCGGAATAGCCGCGGCGCCCCCAGATTGAGCGAGAGGACGAAAACATGGCCGAGGTGACCGCG
>Ga0326597_10007484_pt1 | contig 14867 bp, 17 predicted proteins | sample RVTome_12_FD_203789 | JGI IMG/M metagenome (GOLD analysis project Ga0326597, IMG submission 203789) | Soil microbial communities from uranium-contaminated site in the Upper Colorado River Basin, Wyoming, United States - RVT100D185 | ecosystem: Environmental > Terrestrial > Soil > Contaminated >... | reverse complement strand
GCGGCGCCACCTCCCCCTCCGGGGGAGGAAACCGCGTCGAGCCGACAATCACTTCTTGGCGGCCTCGTAGTAGGGGTTCTCGCCAGAGGCGTGGTCGGTGACGTCGATGATCTCACCGACTTCGGGGACGGCGTTGCGGATCGCCACCTCGATGCCCTGACCCAGAGTGACCCGGGCCATGCCACAACCCTGGCAGCCGCCGCCGAGTTTCAGATAGACGGTGGTGTCCTCGACCGCGACCAGCTCGGCGACGCCGCCGTGTGAGGCGATCGCCGGGTTGATCTGCTCGTCGAGCACCTGTGCCACCCGGTCCGCGAGTGGCCCCGTGGGCGCGGCGCCTCCAGAAGGGATGGCGGGACTGGGCCCGTTGGGATTGTCGATGCCGAGCCCCGACTCGGTCACCTGGATCGTGGCGCGGTCGAGACGGTCGACGCTGTCCTCGCGAATCACCACGCGGAGGTCGCCGAAGCGCTGCAGCACGTCCGCGGCAGATGCGTCGGTGATCGGGATGAAGGTGAGCTCGTAGGCGAACTGCAGGCCGCGCACGCCGGTGATCGCCACACTGAGGGCGAGCTCGTCCGCATCCGGCTCGTCGGCGCGGATACGCACGATGGCCTCTTCTGCTTCCGGGGTGACGGAGATCACCGTTCGGTCGTCGATGGGCATTAGCCAGCAATGGTACCGGCGGTGCGGGATACCCCAGGTGCGGGCATCATGAGCGGATGGCACGCCTCGGGTTGATCCTTTCCGCCACCTCCTACCGGGGCCCCGACTTCGTCGCCGCCGCCGGGGAGCTGGGAGTCGGTCTGTTGGTGGCCACCGAGGGGACACTTCCCCTCTCGTCGGGCGTGGAAGGCGTGGTCGCCATCGACTGCGACGATCCCCGGGCGGCGGCGCGCTCGGTGGTCGATGCGGCCGCCGACCTTCCCCTCGATGCCGTGCTGGGTGTGGACGACGGTGGTGTGATGGTGGCCGCTCTGGTAGCCGAGGCGCTGGACCTGCCGCACAATCCCGTCGGAGCGGTGGCGGCCACCCGCGACAAGGGTGTGATGCGGGGCTTCCTCGAAGCGTCCGGGGTTCCCCAGCCGCGCTTTGCCACCGCTGGTGACCCCGAAGAGGCGGTCGGCGCAGCCGAAGGCATTGGCTACCCGGTTGTAGTCAAGCCGCGGGTCCTCTCCGCGAGCCGGGGCGTGATTCGCGCCGACGATCCGGCATCGCTTCGAGACGCGTTCGCCCGCTCGCTGTCGATTGCCCACGAGGCGGGCGCTGCGCCGCCGCTGCTGGTCGAGGAGTTCGTACCGGGCGAGGAGGTGGCGGTCGAGGCACTGGCGACCCCTGCGGGGGTCGAGGTCCTTGCAGTGTTCGACAAGCCGGACCCCCTCGTCGGCCCGTACTTCGAGGAGACGATCTATGTGACACCGTCACGACATCCATCCCGGGTGCTCGCCGGGGTCACCCGGGTTCTCGAGCAGGCGGTGGCAGCCCTGGGGCTGGTGCAGGGGCCGCTCCACGCCGAATTCCGGCTGACCGATAGAGGGCCCTGCGTACTCGAGGTTGCCTCGCGATCCATCGGAGGCCTGTGTGGTCGCTCACTCCGCTTCGGGATGCTCGGCCAGAGCCTGGAGTCGTTGCTCATTCGGGCGGCGCTCGGCATGCCGCGGCGCGGGATGGGCCGGGAGGAGGCGGCGAGCGGCGTGATGATGATCCCGATCCCACGGTCGGGGGTGCTGCGGGAGGTGCGGGGTCAGGCCGCGGTCGCCGAGGTGCCGGGGATCACCGATCTAGAGATCACCGTGCCCCCCGGCCGGGAGGTCCGGGCGCTCCCCGAGGGCGACCGCTATCTGGGGTTCCTGTTCGCCGCCGCCGACGAGCCCGCGAGCGTCGAAGCCGCGCTTCGCGAGGCGCACGGGTTGCTGGAAGTGGTGATGGAGTAGCAAGATTCAAGATTCAAGATTCAAGATTCAAGATTCAAGATTCAAGATTCAAGATTCAAGAATCACTCTCGGTGTCTTGGTTCTTGGTTCTTGGTTCTTGGCTCTTGGCTCTTGGCTCTCCGCATTCATCGGCTCGCCGATCTGCGGGCGCGCTTGCGGAGCTTGGCGATGCCGTTGCGAAGGGCGCTGACCGGCCCGTCGGCGCCGTCGAAGGGGTGGCGGAGCGGGTGGGGCATCTGCTGGATCCATCCCACGGAGCTGAGGGCGGCGTAGAGCAGGGCCCCGGTGATGCCGATGATCCCGACTCCGGCGAGAACGACGACGAGCCGGGGGAGCTCCAGCTCGAAGAACTCGCGCATGCCGGAACTCATGAGGATGATCACGAAGATGGCGGCCATCGTCCCGATCAGCACTCGCTTGCCCGGGGTGAGGGGCCGCGAGTTGATCACGAGGGCAAACATTCCGACGGCGACCAGGACGATCGTCGCCAGAGTTCGGGCCCGGAGGAGATCCACGCTCTCGGAGATCGCCAGCTCGTAGGCGCCGTACGTTGCGACGGCGGCGATCGTCCCGACCGGGATGGCGAACTTGAGCACCCGACCCACGAACCCCGGTCTTGCCCGATCGGCGCGCGGTGCCAGCGCGAGGAAGAACGCGGGGGCTCCGATGGTGAGTGTTCCCACCAGGGTCAGGTGGCGCGGGACGAATGGGAACACTCGAGAAAAGATGCCCACGAGCACCGCCAGCAGGAAGGCGTACACCGTCTTCGTGACGAAGAGGTTGGCAACCCGCTCGATGTTGGCGATCACCCGGCGTCCCTCTGCCACGACATTGGGGATGGTCGCGAACGAGGCGTCGAGGAGGACCAGCTGCGCCACGGCCCGCGATGCCCCCGAGCCGGATCCCATGGCGATGCCGATGTCGGCGTCCTTGAGGGCGAGGACGTCGTTGACGCCATCGCCCGTCATGGCGACGACGTGACCGCGGGACTGGAAGGCCTTCACCATCGCCCGCTTCTGGTGCGGGGTGACGCGTCCAAAGATCGTCGCCCGCTCGAGCACCTCTACGAGAGAGTCCTGGTCCTCGGGCAGGTGCCGGGCGTCGACGACTTCGCCCTCGAGGCCCACCTCGCGGGCGATGGCGGCGACGGTGTCCGGGTGGTCGCCGGAGATGACCTTCGCCTGGACGCCCTGCTCGGCGAAGAAGCGGAGGGTGTCGGCCGCCTCTGCGCGGACGCGGTCGGCCAGCAGGACGAGGGCCACCGCCTCCAGGCCGTCAGGCACGGCTTCCTTGGTGAGGGGATCCGATGTCCTGGCCACCAGCAGCACTCGCTTGCCGCGGGTCGCGGCATCGCCGATGCCGTGGCGCACCGCGGGGTCGTTGGGCATGAGCATCTCGGGTGCGCCGATCACCCACGATCCGAAGCCGCCGAACGTGGCCCCGCTCCACTTCCTCGCCGACGAGAACGGCACGGTCGCGGTGGGGTGCCACCCGGGGGGCTCGGTGAAATGCTCCGAGATCGCCAGCATCGTGGAGTTCGGAGTGGCGTCCGAGGCGGCGAGTGCGCCGAGGGCGTCAGTCAGGTCGATGGCGTCGCTCTCGCCCACCAGGAGGACCAGCTCCTCGACCGACAGCCGCCCCTCGGTGAGCGTCCCGGTCTTGTCGAAGCAGATGATGTCGACGCGGGCCAGCCCCTCGACCGCCGGCAGCTCCTGGACGAGCACGTTCCTCCGCCCGAGCCGCACCACCCCGACGGCGAACGCCACCGAGGTCAGCAAGACCAGGCCCTGCGGGATCATGGCGACCATCCCGCCGACGGCGACCCTGATGGCCTCCTTGAGCTCGTCGTTCGCCCGTAGCTGGCTCCAGATCAGGATCGCCATCGTCGGGGCCATTACCCACCCGATGGCGGCCAGGATCCAGTCGATGCCCCGGCGCAATTCCGAGTTGACGAGCGTGAACTTCTTCGCTTCGACGGCAAGGCGCGCCGCATAGGCGTCGGTGCCGATCCGCCTCGCCTTGTAGATACCCGAGCCGGAGGCGACGAACGAGCCGGAGAGCACTTCATCGGCCCGCTCTTTGGGCACCGGGTCGGCTTCTCCGGTCAGGAGCGCCTCGTTGACCTCGAGACCGTTGGTCACGACGACGAGGCCGTCCACGACCACCTGGTCTCCGGGCGCCACCGCCAACAGGTCGTCGAGCACCACCTCGTGGACCGGAATCTCCTGCTTGGCCCCGTCGCGGATGACCATGGCGCGCGGGGCGCTCAGGAGCGCCAGACGATCGAGGGTCTGTTTTGCCCGGAGCTCCTGGATGATCCCGATGGCGGCATTGGTGACGAGCACGACACCGAACAGAGCGTCCTGCGGCGGCGCCACGAAGAGGATCACCGCGAGGAGAAAGCCGAGGAGGATGTTGAACAGGGTGACGACGTTTGCCTGGACGATCTCGCCGACGGTGCGGCTGGGACCGCTCGGGACCCGGTTGACGGCGCCGGCGGCGACGCGGCGCCGGACCTCCTCCTTCGAAAGGCCGGTCAATGCGGCGCGCTCGGTGCCCTCGATTCCCGTCACCATGGCGCGCGCCAACGGGTGATCGGTGCGATTGGGCCGCTCAGGGTTGGCGATGCCACGCTTCGGGCCGCTTCGACCCGCGGTCGAAGCCCATCGCCTCGAGGAGGATCGCCAGGCCCAGCGCGATCACGACGATCGGCCAGATGGCGAAGTTCCGGTCCAGGATCTCGAGATCCCTGAGGAGCATGAAGGTTCCGATGAGGAGGAGGGCGAGCGGCCAGAACCAGCCCCGTCGGCTCCCGGCGAGCGTTCCGATGAAGAGCCATCCACCGACGGCCAGCCAGAACATGGTCCAGAAAGAGATGTCGGGGACGACGTCGAACTCCCGCAGCAAGAAGATCACGCCGATGGTGATCAACGCGAGGCCGAAGAAGATGGGTCGCGGAGGCCGGGGGGTCGGTGACACACGAGCAGGATACCGGTGCTTCGGCGACCTGCTCCAGCCACGGCTCCAGCCAGAGCGCGGCGGCGTGTGGCGCCGGTCGACGAGATGGCCCGCTGGTCAGCCGAGCCGTGTCGCCCCGTTGGACTCGAGTGCCTTGCTGATGATGTCTTTGCGGACGAGCCCGGAGGCTCGCCAGCGGGGCGAGGGGTCTGCAGATGGCGCCGGGACACCACCGGAGCGACGCCGCGCCTTTTTCGACGGCTTCTTCTGCGAGCGGGCGAGCAGCACGAAGGTGGGAGTGGAACGGATGCCGAAGGCCTCGGCGACGCCGTGGACGCGGCCGACGTTCACCTTGACGATGTGGGCAGACCCGGCGTACTCGTCGGCCAGCTCGTTGACGATGCCGTCCATGATCTTGCATGGCTGGCAGTTGTACTGGAAGAAGTCGATGAGGACTGGCTTGCCCTCGGCGGCGAGGCGGTCGATCTCGTCGAGGCGGGTGATCTCTGTGGGCTTCTGACGCTTGCGAAACATGGCTGCGGTCACAGTAGACATGCCGGGACGGAACGCCGTTCGGCCTGCCTCAGTGAGATCGCCACCGGGTCGGCTCGATCCGGATCGGGACCGGGTAGCCCGCGGCGAACGCCTCCGCGGTGTACCCCATCTGCTCGATCTGGTCCAGATACTTCGCCTGATAGGCGGTGTGCTCGGTGCTGGGCGGCCCTTCCCCGACACGGGCGAGGCCCTCGGCGATGACCACATCGGCTCCTGCGTTGCTGTCGAGGTTGAGCGAGACGCTTGGGTTCGTCTCCAGGTTCCGCACCCGGGCCGTGTCCGCCGGGCTGTAGGCGAGGAACTCCCCGTCTTCGAGCACGAACCACACCGGGGAAGACGTGCGGTAATCGGCTCGCCCCGGGATGAAGACTCGGCTTGCCGCAAGCCGAGTCTTCATTGGTTCAGCGACCGATTGCCGCACGTCTTGAAGACTGCGGTCGGCCGCCGGGGTCGACCGTGGTGAGCCAGACCACGACGGCGTCTTCGAGGAGTGCGGCCGCCTTCGGCGGGGGTGTGGCAGGCATGCGACCACAGTAGGCGCCGGATCTCACCGACGGACCTGGACTCCGATGATCTCGTCGACGTCGTGGAGGACGGTGCGGCTCCGCTCGATGGACCCGAGGGTGAGCCAACCGCCGGTGGTGCGGTATCGGGCCGTCCACACGAAGGTCACCTGGACCGGGTACTCGGAGAGCGTCGGATGGCAAGGCCCCGCAGGTGGCGAGCCGGGACGGAGTTCGGGGAGGCAGGTTTTGAGCGTGAACGGGTGAGCGGTCCCTCCGGCGAAGGCCGTCGACGCCTTGGTGGAGGTGATCGTGCCGTCACCCCAATCGACCCGAACCGCGAGGACGCTGGCCACCACCTCGAGGGGTCTGCCGTCGGGCAGTCGTTCGGCATGGGAGATTGCGTCGGGCCGGGCGACTCCGAGGAGGCTCGGCAGGTGGGCGATCCCGGGTTCGGGCCGCAGCACGGGCACCGGCCGGGCGAGCGAGAACTCGCGGAAGATCTCCCACGCCCGCGAGGTGACCGAGACCGTGGTGGTCCCCGGCGTTGCCGGGCACTCCGGGAACAGCGTCTGGGTGACCCCGATCAGGTTGGCCTGGGCCTGATCCTGCAGGTCGAAGCCCGGTGGGTAGCGCGACCAGTACCAGCAGCGCCCGACGCCGGCCATGTCGGTGGTCCTGATGTACCTCAGCGGTGGTCGGCGCGATACGACGATCGTGACTGTGGTGCCGCCAAAGGTGCACTCCAGCCCGATGTCGGTCGCCACGCAGCCCTCGGCGGCCCGAGCCGGCGGAGTGCCGGCGGCCGTCACCGCGATCAGTGTCGCGGACGTCAGGAGGAGCACTGCCAGCCGTGCGCCCGATGAGCGCACCACACGGGGAACGTATGCTCTCCGGCGGCGGAGTTCAAGACCCTCGATCGGAGCGGAGTCATGGCAGCCGAAATCCCCATCCGGACCGTCGCAGCGTCGGAGATCCCGGCGTTCCGAGAGGCGATCGCCACCGTCTTCGCCTTCGAGCCGCGTGAGGACGACCACGAGTCCTTCGGGTCGTGGATCGAACTCGACCGATCGATGGTGGCCGTCGACGAGGGGCGGTTCGTCGCCACAGGTGGTGCCGTCACCTATCAGATGGTCGTCCCCGGGGGCGGTCTCGTCGATGCCGGCGGGTTGACCGTGATCACGGTGCATCCCACCCATCGGCGTCTCGGGCTTTTGCGCCGGATGATCGAACGCCACTTCGACGACGTGGCGGCGCGCCAGGAGGCGGTATCGATCCTGTGGGCGTCGGAGTCGTCGATCTACGGCCGGTTCGGCTACGGGATCGCGGTGGAGGGGCGCGACCTGACGATCGCGCGGGCTCACGGTGGCCTGCGGCGGGACCTGCCTGAACCGGCCGGGATCGTTCGGCTCTACGAGTCGGATGAGGCGCGACCGATGGTCGAGAAGATCTACCGGGCGGCTGCGGTCGATGCCGGCATTCCCGGGTCGGTAGTTCGGCGCGAGGCTGACTGGACCGGGTACTTCCGCGACATGGAGCACAACCGCGACGGGGCGACGAGGCTCCACTTCGCCGTGTACGAGGTCGGCGGCGCGCCCAGGGGATACGTCCGCTATCGGTTGAAGTCGTCATGGGGCTCGGGCGGCCCGGACGGGTCTGTGGCTGTCCACGACATCCAGGCGATCGATGGCGAGGCCTATGCGGGGCTGTGGCGGTATCTGTTCTCCATCGACCTCATGGTCAAGGTGGAGGCACGCAACCGAAAGCCGGACGATCCCGTCTACCTGCTCCTGGGCGACCCGCGTCGCATCGAGGCCGCGGGGCACGACGCCATCTGGGTGCGGATCCTCGACATCGAGCGCGCCCTCGCAGCCCGGCGCTACCGGGTGGAGGGATCATTGGTGCTCGACGTCGTCGACTTAATGCGACCGCAGTTGGGGGGACGGTTCCGTCTCGACGGCGGCCCCGACTCGGCCGTATGCGCCCGCACCGACGACGCTGCCGACATCACCATCCCGATCGAGCACCTGGGGGCCGCGTACCTGGGCACGCCCCACCTGGCGACCCTGGGGTGGCTGGGGATGGTCGACGGCGACGGCGAGGCACTGCGTCTGGCCGACGCCATGTTCGGGTGGAGCCCAACGCCGCACACCTCAGTCCACTTCTGAGATGGCACCGAGCACGTGCTCGGTGAGCAGGCGGTCGGTGGTCTCGTGGGCGCCGCGTACGCCGAAGTTGGCGCTGGTGACGACGACCACGAGGCTCGCGTCCGGGACGACCACCACCTTGTTCCCGCCGGCGCCGGCCATGTAGTGCGCGGCAAACCGGCGGTCCCCGGCTACGAACTCGCCGAGCCACCAGAGGTAGCCGAAGGATGCCTTCTCGTCGATCGTGGCATGGGGTCGGGTGGATGCGTCTGCCCACGCTTGCGACAAGACCTGGGCTCCGTCCCACATGCCGCGTTCGAGTGAGAGTTGCGCCAACTTGAGCAGGTCGCGGCTGCGTAGCGCCAGCCCGCCTCCCGTCATCGCGGTGCCGTTGGGGATGAACTGCCACCCCGCCTCGCTGATCCCCAGCGGCCCGAAGAGGTGGTCGGCGGCGAACTCCGGGATGGCTGCACCGGTGGCTCGCTCGAGGAGCGCGCCGAGCACGACGACGCCTGCCGTGCAGTAGCTGAAACTCCGTCCGTGGGGTGCATCCTGCGGACGGGTCGCCCACGAAGGGAACCCTCGAACCGGCAGGTCGAGGGCGAAGCCGACCCAGTCCTCGATCAGGTACATGCGCTCCTCGTTGCCCCGCGAGAACCCGTTCCAGTCGTCGCATTCGAGGATGGAGCTCATCGTGAGGAGGTCCTCGATGGTCATCGCGTCCTTACGAGGATCTGGATTGGCGAACGAGCCCCCGAAGAAGGAGAGCACGCGCTGGTCTACGGACTCGATGAGCCCGCGGTCCACGGCGATCCCGACGAGCATGCCCGTGATCGTCTTCGTCGCGGACCGTGTGTTGCGGAGGGCGTCGGGGCCGAGGCCGTCGAAGTACGCCTCGTGTACGAGGACCCCATTACGCGCCACCAGCAGGCTGGTGATGTCGCCGAAATCCCCGGACGCGACGGCCCGCGTCGCCTCGTCGAGCACGTCGACGGACAGCCCGGCGTCCTCTGCGCTCCCGATCGGCCAGTCGTCGGTTGCTCCGTCGATCATCGGTCACTCCCGGTCACCCGGGGATCGTATCCGCGTACCATCGCAGCTCAGCGATTCAGGGAGCGTCGACTTGGCACACGAAGCGATCCTCGACCAACTGCGCCGTCCCTTCGACGAGGGCGTGTACCAGGAGGTACGCGAACTCTGGAAGCGGCACTCGATCGCAGAGGACAACCGCGACATCGCCGGCTTGATGTCCACCCTGACCGACGACTGCGTTTACGAACTGGTCCAGACCGGGCACCGCTGGGAGGGCAAGGAGGGCGCCACCCGCTTCTACCTGGAGCTGCTCGGTGCGTTTCCCGACATCGTCTTCGAGCTGACCGACATCGTCATCGGCCCCCAGGGTGTCTTCGAGATGGCCGACGTCCACGGCACCCACCAGGGCCCCTGGCTCGGGGTCGAGCCCACCGATCAGCCCCTCGAGTTCAAGGTGGTGATCTTCTTCCCATGGGACCCCGACGCCAGGCTGTTCAAGGGCGAAAAGGTCTGGTTCCACGGGCTGGACGACTGATCCGGTCAGACGCGAAGATCTCAGACGAGCAGCCAGGACACCCCGCCGAAGATCACGCAGTAGGCGGCAAACGGCATCAGGCCGACGCGCTGGAGGAGGCGGATGAGGAGGCCGATCGCCAGGTAGCCGGTGAGGCCCGCCACCAGCATCCCGACGAGCAACTCCGGTTCGAACAGCCCCCGATCGATCATGCGCATCATCTCCCGGAACCCGGCCGCGGCGATCGTCGGCACGCCTAGGAGGAAGGCGTAGCGGGCCGCCTCGACACGCCGGAAGCCAGCGGTGAGGCCGCCGGCGATCGTCATCCCGGACCGGCTGATGCCGGGGAGGAGGGCGAATGCCTGGGCGATGCCGACCGTCACCGCGTCGCGCCAGGTCCCCTGCTCGACAATGCGATCTCCCGCGGGGAGGAGGGCGGCGAGCGCCAGGACCATCCCGGTGATGATCAGGCACGCCGCGACGATCCACGGCTCCGAGAAGATCACCTCGATGGGGGTCTCCAGAGAGAGCCCCACGATCGCGGCCGGGATCGTGCCGATGATCAGCAGCATCAGAATCGTCCGGCTCTCCGGCGCGCCCGGAGATGACGCCAGCTTCCACAGGTCGCGGCGGTAGTACCAGACGAGGGCACCCAGGGTCCCGACATGCAGGATCGCCGATGTGGCGAGGTCGGGTCCGTCGATGCCGAGCAGCGCGGGGATGAGGACGAGATGGCCGCTGGAGGAGATGGGGAGGAATTCGGTGAGGCCCTGTACGAGTCCCCAAAGCGCGGAGTTGAGCACCGAGGGAGGGTAACGGTCGCGTCTCCCGCTGCGAAGCGGGGGGAGTACCCGCCCCCTCCGTCACCGCCCTGCGGGCGGCGCCACCTCCCCCGTGGCTTTGGCACGGAGGAGGACGCTCATGGGCGCCTGCTGGCCCCCGCTTCCCGCTTCCCGAAAGACTCTTGCTACTTGCTACTTGCTACTTGCTCAGGGCCGCGTGGCCGTCACCAGCACTCCTGCCCGGTCGGCGGCGGCCACCACCGGGGCCATGTCTCCTGGGACCGCGACGAGGGCGGGGCGGTAGTCGAGGGAATAGCGGTCACCGCGTTGGGCGCTCACCACCACACCGGAGGTGGTGACCGGTGGATCGGTGATCACCAGCATCACCGGGTCGCCGGGGACGGCGTGGGGCCCGATGTCGACCGGAACCGCCCACCACCCGTCGGGTATCTCCTGGGAGTCGGCGAGGGCGGTTTCGGTGATCGGTTCTCCGGCCGGGAGGTCGACGGCGGCCACGCGTCCCTCCAAATCGGGGATGGCGAAGGATCCGGCGGGGAGGCCTCCCCACCGAATGTCGGCCGCGGTGAGCTCGGTGCCCGCTGCGATGGCCCGGGCGGCGAACGGGTGTGGCTCCGTGGCGGACCCTCGGAGGTCCCAGGCGAAGGCGGCGATCACGAGAAGGGCGGCTGCTGCCCGCCGGAGGTGGGGCGGCCGCTGGAGCCAGTACATCACCGGTCAAGGTATCCGGCGGATGCCTCCCCGAGAACCCCTGCGCCGGTCCGCGACCGATTTCGCCGAATCCCTAGGGCAGGGTGACCCCGGCGAACCGGGGGAGCATGGCGCGCAGGCCCGCCTTGAGTGTGCCGACGGATTCCCCGAATCGCTTCAATACCTCTTCGTGGGTGACCGGCGGGGCGTTGCCGATGCCGACATCGTAATCGGTGATGACGCTGACGTTCACGAACGCAATGCCCAGCTCGCCGGCGAGGGCGGCCTCGGGCATCTGCGTCATGTTGATGAGCTGCCACCCCGCCGATGCGTACGAAGCGCTCTCCGCCCTGGTGGAGAAACGGGGGCCCTGGATCACGACCACGGTGCCGCCGTCGTGGACGGTGGCTCCGGTCGAGCGCATCCCCTCCAGGGCAACCGCGCGGAGGCCCGGGTGATAGGGGTCGGCGAACGAGAGGTGCTGCACCTCGGGCCCTTCGTGAAAGGTGGAGTCGCGGCCCCAGGTCCGGTCGACGATCTGATCGGGCACGGCGAAGTGCCCGGGGGCGTAGTCGATGTGGAGCGAGCCGACCGCGGTGGTCGAGACGAGGCGGTCCACTCCGAGCTCCTTGAGTGCCCACACATTCGCCCGGAAGGGAACGAGGTGCGGGGGGAACTGGTGCTCGGCACCGTGACGAGGGATGAACGCCACCTCGACCCCGTCGACCTCGCCAACCACCGGGGTGGCCGCCGGCGGCCCGTAGGGGCTGGCGACCGGCCGATGAGCCGGATCGTCGAAGAACTCGTAGAAGCCCGATCCACCGAGGACGCCGATCATCAGGTCATCCTAAGTGGGTGAGCGAATAGGTCGCTGGCCCTATCAGGTCTCGGCTTGTGGCAAGCCGAAACCTGATCCCGGGGCGAGCCTATTCGCTCACCCACTAACGGCCGCGAGAGCCGATTCCTAGACTCGAACGAGTGCAAATCGATGCCATCGCGGTCGCCGTCGCCGGGTATCTCGTCGGGAGCATCGACTTCGGCGTGATCATCCCCCGGCTACGCGGCGTGGACATCTACTCCAGGGGAAGCGGAAACCCGGGCGCCACCAACGTGCTGCGCAGCATGGGCCGCAAGATGGCGGCGGTGGTCGTCCTCGGCGACATCTCCAAGGGGCTGGTCGCCGCGATTGCGGGCGATCTCCTTGTGGGGGAGGCCGCGGGGTTCGCCTCGGGGTTCGCCGCGGTCCTCGGGCATTGCTTTCCGGTGTGGCACCGGTTCCGCGGTGGCAAGGGGGTGGCCACCGCCGGGGGTATGACGCTGTGGATGGCACCGCTTGCGGGGGTCGGTTTTATCGTCGCCTGGGCGCTGATCGTGGGTTCTACGAGGCGGGCGTCGATCGCTTCCATCGTCTCGGCCACTGCACTGACCCCGCTGCTGGCGGTCCTGGGTCACCGGGGATGGTCTCTCGTCTGGGCCGGAGCCGCGTCGTTCCTCCTCGTCGCCCGGCACCACGCCAACATCCGGCGCCTGCTCGGCGGGTCGGAGCATCGCATCGAGGAACCGGCGTGAGGCCCCTCGCCGAAGCACAGCGCGATGTGCTGGACGCGATGCGGCCCCTCCCCTCGGTCCGCACTCCGCTGGACGGAGCCCGGGGCCTGGTGCTGGCCGAGGCAGTCGTGGCTCCACATCCGGTGCCGCCGTTCGACAACTCGGCGGTGGACGGGTTCGCCGTGCGCGCCGGCGACACCGCCGGTTCCCCCGTTGCCCTGACGGTGATCGAGGACGTGCCCGCCGGTTCCGTGCCGACTCGCAGCGTCGGCGCCGGCCAGGCAACCCGGATCATGACCGGCGCGGTGATCCCCGCCGGCGCCGACGCCGTGGTGATGGTCGAGGACACCGACTCCACCGGCGATGCCGTCACGGTCAAGGCGTCGGTCGATGCCGGTGATCATGTTCGCCGGGCGGGTGGCGACCTCGAGGAGGGCGCCCTGGTCTTCGACGCCGGTGAGCGCCTCTCGCCGCGCCACATCGGCGTGCTGGCGTCGATCGGTGTCGCCCGCCCCCTGGTCTCGAAGCGGCCGGTGGTCGCAGTGCTGTCCACCGGTGACGAACTGGCGCCCCCTGACGCCGGGGAGCTGCGGCCCGGGGGGATTCGCGACTCGAATCGGCCCATGCTCCTGGGGCTCCTCGAGGAGCTGGGAGCGGAGGGCCTCGACCTGGGGATCGTCCCCGACGACGCGGGGGCATTGCGTCGGGCATTCGACGAGGCGTCGCGTTCCGCGGACGCCGTGGTCACCAGCGGAGGCGTTTCGATGGGAGAGCACGACCTCGTCAAGAAGGTGCTCGCCGACCTGGGCACGGTCGACTTTTGGCGGGTGGCGATGCAGCCGGCCAAGCCATTCGCATTCGGGTTCCTCGGCGACACTCCGTTGTTCGGCCTGCCCGGCAATCCCGTCTCGGTGGTGGTGGCGTATGAGCAATTCGTCAGGCCCGCCCTCCTCGCCCGAATGGGTGCGGCCCGCCTGTTCCGGCCGCGATCGTGGGCGGTCGCAGCCGAGGCTTTGCACACCGACCCCGAGAAGACCGTTTTCGTGCGCGTCGTGGCCGAAGCAGGCCCGGACGCCCCCATCGTGCGGCCCGCGGGCGGTCAGGCCTCCAACGTCCTTTCGGCGCTGGCGGCCGCCGACGCCTTCGCCGTGGTCCCGGTCGGTGTGGGCGAAGTCGGGGTGGGCGAGCGAGTCGAGGTGGAGTGGTTCGGGAGCATCGAGCGGCGTACCAGGAAGGAGGCCCTCGATGGGTGAGTCGAGCCATGTCGACGACCAGGGGAGGGTGCGCATGGTCGATGTGTCGGCGAAACCCGAGACCGAGCGTTCCGCCACGGCGGAGGCGCTGGTGACGCTGTCTCCCGAGGCGCGCTCCGCCCTGTTCTCGGGAGACCTCCCCAAGGGTGACGCCCTCGCGGCGATTCGCATCGCGGCGATCGGCGGGGCGAAGCGCACCTCGGAGTTGATCCCTTTGTGTCACCCCATCCCGCTCGTCTCCATCTCGGCCGACGTGGAATCGACCGAGGACGGCGCACGGGTCACGGTCACGGTGAAGTCGGTGGGGCGCACGGGGGTCGAGATGGAGGCCATCACCGGGGCGGCCGTCGGTGCCGTGACCCTCTACGACATGGTGAAGTCGGTGGACCGCGCCGCCGAGATCGGGCCGATCCGGCTGCTCGCCAAGTCGGGTGGGAAGTCGGGCGAGTGGGCGCGGTGAAGGCCGTTGTGATCACCGTGTCGGACCGGGTGAGCGCCGGGGAGGCCGAGGACCGCTCCGGGCCTTCCGCGGCCGCGATGTTGGGTCGCCTCGGCTTCACCACCGATGTCCGCGTGGTGCCCGATGGGGTGGACTCGGTGGAGATGGCGCTGCGATCCGCCGCCGAAGATGGGGCCGCTCTCGTGGTGACCACCGGCGGCACCGGGATGGCGGCTCGGGATCTGACGCCCGAGGCCACGCGGCGGGTTATCGATCGGGAGGCTCCGGGCCTGGCCGAGGCGATGCGTGCCGCCACCTTCGGGGTGAACCCTCACGGCATGCTGTCGCGCGGCGTCACTGGAATCGCCGGCTCCACCCTCATCATCAACCTGCCGGGAAGCGTTGCCGGCGTCGAGGAATCTCTCGAGGTCGTCGGCCCCGCCCTCCGCCACGCGGTGGACCTGCTGCGAGGCGAGCCGACAGAGCATTGAAGA
>Ga0326597_10007483_pt1 | contig 14870 bp, 17 predicted proteins | sample RVTome_12_FD_203789 | JGI IMG/M metagenome (GOLD analysis project Ga0326597, IMG submission 203789) | Soil microbial communities from uranium-contaminated site in the Upper Colorado River Basin, Wyoming, United States - RVT100D185 | ecosystem: Environmental > Terrestrial > Soil > Contaminated >... | reverse complement strand
TCCGTCGGCCGCAATGTGAGCGGGGGAACTCCCCCGCACCCCCTGTCGCGCGCCTAGCATCCGGCACCCTCTCCACCGCCCACCAGGCCGTGCTGCAGCATCTTGCAGACCACCAACCAACACCGCTTGCTCGGCGGCGGATAGGGCGCCGTCTGCGGCGTTGGGCTCGGCAGCGGATAGGGCGCCGGCGGGGCTAAGACTTGGCGGCGGCGCGGGACCGCGCCGGAGCAGCCGCGGGCGCGGCAGCAGGCTCGGCGGATTCTGGTTTGGCCTTGGCTTCGGCCAGACCCAGCTTGCTGCGTAGCTGCGATTCCAATGTCGCCGCGATATCCGGGTTGTCGCACAGGAAGGACTTGGCGTTCTCGCGGCCCTGCCCGAGCCGGGTTTCGCCGTAGGTGAACCAGGTGCCGGACTTTTCGATCACCTTCTGATCGACGCCGACGTCAACCAAGGTGCCTTCGCGGGAGATCCCGCTGTCGAACAGCATGTCGAACTCGGCCTGGCGAAATGGCGGCGCGACCTTGTTCTTGACCACCTTGACCCGCACCCGGTTTCCGATCGCCTGATCGCCCTCCTTGATGGTGGCGATGCGGCGGATATCGAGGCGCACCGCGGCATAATACTTGAGCGCCCGGCCGCCCGGTGTGGTCTCCGGGTTGCCGAACAGCACTCCGATTTTCTCGCGGATCTGGTTGATGAAGATCAGGCAGGTCTGACTCTTGTTTACGATCGCGTTGAGCTTGCGCATCGCCTGAGACATCAGCCGCGCCTGCAAACCGGGCAGCACGTCGCCCATGTCGCCTTCGAGCTCCGAGCGCGGCACCAAGGCGGCCACCGAATCGACCACAATGACGTCGATCGCGCCGCTGCGGATCAGTGTATCGGCGATGTCGAGCGCCTGCTCGCCGTGGTCGGGCTGCGACACCAAGAGGTTCTCCACGTCGACGCCGAGCTTCTTGGAGTATTCCGGATCGAGCGCGTGCTCCGCGTCGATGTAGGCGACCATGCCGCCGGCCCGCTGGGCCTCGGCCACCACATGCAGCGCCAGAGTGGTCTTGCCGCTCGACTCGGGGCCGAAGATCTCGATCACCTTGCCACGCGGCATGCCGCCGACTCCGATCGCGGCGTCGAGCAGCAGACAACGGGTGGGGATTGCGGCCACTGCGACCACCGCGCTCTGATCCCCCAGGCGCATGATCGAGCCGACCCCATGGGTCTTGCGGATCTGGTGCAGGGCGGCTTCGGCCGCCTTCTTCTTCTCGCTTTGTGGCAATTGGCTCATCGCTATGACTTCTGCGCTCATCCTATGGGAGCGGGCGCGGAACCGTCAAGGCGCTCGATAGCCCGGTGGCGCGCCCGCTGCTGCCTCCTTCTTCGGGAGGGGACAAGCCCCTCCCCTATATTTCTGTCGATCACTTCATCCTCTTCGAGCTGGGATTCGGAGCAAAATGCCTGCCGCCGTACATCGGCAAGCCACCGAGCGGTTAACCGGCCTGCGGTCATCGACTTTGGAGCGATTACCTGCCGCGACCGCCCGCCGGTGAGCGACAAGCGAACGCGGCGCTTGCGTCAATCTCCGTTGCCACCCGACTTCGACCCGCCGCGCGCCGCGGCGCGCGCCGCCACCGTCAGCGGATCGGATATCGGGCCGTAGGCCGGCGCGTACGCCAAGTCGAGCTCGGCAAGCTGGCTGGCGCTGAACCCAGCAGCCAGCGCCGCCACCAGAGCATTGATCCGGTGCGCGCAGCTTGCGTCGCCGATCATCTGGCCGCCGAGGAGACGCCCGCGGCCGCGTTCGGTCAGCAGTCGCACCCGGACGGTCCGATCGCCGAAGCCGCGCGCCGTGCTGCGCGCTTCGATGTCGGTCGCCGCGACCCGAAACCCGGCCGCTTCGGCCTGCGCGCGGGTCAGTCCGGCGCTCGCGACCGTGAGGCCAAACACCCGAACCACAGCGGCCGCGACCGCGCCGGCAAACTCGCTCGGCCGTCCGGCGAGGTTGTCGCCCGCCACCCTTCCCTGCTGCGCCGCCGAGGGCGCCAGCGGCACGAAAGCCGGCTGGCCGGTGATCCGCAGGCGCGTCTCGGCGCAGTTCCCGGCCGCAAACACCGCCGGGACCGAGGTGCGCTGGCGCGCGTCGACCGCGATCGCACCGCTGATGCCGAGCGCCACGCCGGCGCCTTGGGCCAACGTGGTCTCGGGCTCCACGCCGACGGCGACCACCGCCATGGCGCAGGACAGCGGCGGCGCGCTGCCGCGCAGATGCACGCCTTCGAGCCGGCCGCCCGGACTGCCTTGAAAGCCGACGATGGTGTCGGACAGCCGAACCGTGATGCCGTGGGCGGCGAGCTCGGCCTCGATCAGCGGCGAAAGCTCGGGGTCGATCAGCGGCAGCAGCGCCGCGCTCTTCTCGAACAGCGTCACGTTGAGCCCGCGCCGGGCCAGCGCCTCGACCACTTCCAACCCGATGTACCCGCCGCCGACCACCACCGCAGGCGCGCCGGCGGCCGGCAGCGCCGCGATCATGGCGCTGAAATCCGAAAACCGCGCCGCGCGATGAATACCCGCGAGCTCGGCCCCGGGCAGGCGCAGCTCGCGGGCGCGGTAGCCGGTCGCGATCAGAAGCTGGTCGTAGCCGAACGCGCGCGCGCCGTCGGGCAACTGGGCCAGGACCCGCCGTTGGCCGGGCCGGATCTGGGTCGCCTTGGCGCGGACGATGGCGCGGATACCGCGCCGATCGAGCAGAGTTTCCGGCGTCCAGCGCGCCAGCTCGGAGAGCTCCGGCAGCTCGCCGCCCAGGGCGTGAGGGGCGCTGCAGATCGGCGGGCCCAGAACCGCGCCCTCCTCCAGGATCACCAGCTCGAGATCGGGGCGCAGGCGGCGCGCGCGGCCGGCCGCGGCCAGCCCGGCGGCGCTCGCGCCCACGATCACGACCCGCTCGGACATGAGGGCTATTCCAAGCGAGGGGTTTCACCCCTCGCGCTCGCGTCCAAAGCGAGCAGCCTCCCCTTGCGTTTCAGCGTCGCGCCGCGGCGCCGCGCCAGCGCGGCGGCCAAGCGCTGCAGGTAGGTCGATTTCTCGAGCCGCCGCAGCCACGGCGGCGGCACCGCCTCGGCGCCGAGCCGCAGGCCTAAAAGCCCTCCGACCAGCGCGCCGACAGTATCGGAGTCGCCGCCGAAATTGACCGCGCGGGCGATGCCGGCCCTGAGATCGTCAGGATGCCGGCGCACGACATAAAGGGCCAGTGCGAGGGCGCTGGCCGCGTCCCATCCCTCACCGATCCGCTGCAAGGCGAGATCGGCGTCCTCGACCCGCTCGGCCGCGACCAGCAGCTCCAGGGCCGAGCGCAGCTCGGCTCGAGTGCAGCTCGCCTGCAGCTCGCTCAGCCAGCTCGAAGGCGGCTCGCGGCCGGCAAGATCGGCGGCTTGCGCGGCGAGCACCGCGGCTTCGATCGCCACCGGATGGCCGTGGGTCAGGCGCGCCACGGCCGCGGCCAGCTGATCGCGCTCCTGGGCCCGGCCGGCGTAGAAGTAGCCCACCGGCAGGACCCGAACCAAGACCGCCGCGCTGACCGCGGCCGGATCGGGCGCCGCCCGCAGGCCGCGCTCGAGCTGGCGGGCGCCGTGGATCGAGTCGGGATCCGGCGCGCGGTTGGATTCCGGCGAGCGCGCCCAATTGAGCAGCTCCCACGCCACCTCGCGCAGCACGATCGCAGCGCTCGCCGCCCCGACCCGAGCCAGCGCCTCGGCGACCGCCACCGCCTGCTGGGTATCGTCGCTGAAGCGCGCGTCGCGCGGCAGGTCTTGAATGCCGGAACGGCCATAGTGCTCGCGAATGCGCGCCAGCGGCTTGCGCTCGATCGGATAGCCCATCGCGTCGCCGCAGGCGAGCCCCAGCAGCAGTCCGGCGGCCCGACTGCGCTCCTGCTCGACCTGAGGATTCGGCGGCGGTTTGGGCCGGGCGAACGGATGGGCCGGCCGGCTCCGCTGGGGTTTGCGGCGCGGGTCGCGTTCGCGGCTCATGGCGGCCAAGCTACCACGAGCTCCGCTCCGCTCGCTACGACGCCCGCGCGGAAAATACGTTTGGCCAGGAGCCTGCTCCTAGGCCGGCTCGATCCAGCGGTCCAGCGCGGATGCGTCGACCGCGAGCCGCTGGATCAGGCTGCGGTCGCGCCGCAGCGCGCCCCACCAGCGCCACAGGTCGAGCTCTCCGCCCGCGGCAGCCAGCGGATGGCCGCGCAGCACCAGGTAGACCAGCGCGCGCAGGTGGGCCGCGATCACCGCGCCGCGGCAGCGCCGCAGCAGCGGCGGCGGGAAGTTCTTGACCGCGATACAGACGGCATTGCGAAACTCGCAGCGCTGGCGCAGGCCGCGGCGCCGCCCGAAGCTCGCGCCGCCGCGGTGCCGCACCCGCGCGCCGGGCACCAAGAGGCAGCGCCGGTCGCGCAAGCGCAGCCGGCAGGCCAGATCGACATCCTCGAAGCCGCCGAAAAAGCGCACGTCGAACTCTCCGGCGGCGATGAATGCGCTGCGCTTGAGCAGCATCGCGCCGCCGCTGGCACCAAACACCTCTTGCTCGAGCACATGGTCGGCCGCGTCCGCTCCGGCCAGATGCGGCGCCCCAAAGCCGCTCGACAGCAGCCGTACGCCGCCGCTCTCGAGCCGCCCGCCGCCGCCGAGCGGCAGGACCGCACAGGCCCAGCTGGCCACCGACTCGGGCGCGGCGCCGGCGGCGGCGGCGAGCGCTGCCAGCCACTCTGGCTCGGGCTCGGCGTCGCTATTGAGCAGCGCGACCAGCTCGGTTTGAGCCGCACCGATCCCGACATTGGCGGCGTTCGCGAACCCGCGGTTGCGATCGAGCACGATCGGCCGCAGCGCCGGCCGCCGCTGGTGCAGCCAGCGCACCGATTCGTCGCGCGACCCGTCGTCGACCACCAGCACCTCGGCGGCCGGCAAGGTCTGGCGCTGCAGCGACTCGAGCAGCGCCGGCAGCAGAGCGCGCCCGTTCCAGCTCGGGACCACGACGGTGATCTTCATGGCCGCATTCTAGGAGCGCTGGCTCTTAGCCTCCACGATCCCCGCGGTTTCTCATCATTAAGCGAAACGGTTCAGGCGTCCGCGAGTTCCCGCGGCGATTCCAATCCGGGTGGCATGGGCGGCCGAAGGGCGCCCATGGACGGCCTTGACGTGCCGAAATCAGCCCCGAAGATGTAACCGACGGCCTGGCTCATAGTCGCCGATGGGATTTTGATCTCGTGAGCTCTCTTGTCCATGGGCGCGCTGCGCGTGCCCATGCCACCCGGCTCCACCCCTGCGAATAGGCGCTGGGTTGGACTTTGCTGCCAAGGCGGCCTTCTCATGCGGCGCCGGGGCCAGATTGTAATTCCGACCGCCTCGGGCTAGGCTCCCAAATACTGGGGATCGGGATCGAGATGAAACTCTCGCGCCGCGCCGACAGCATCCAAGAGTCGCCGATCCGCAAGCTGGCGCCGCTGGCGCGCGAGGCGCGGCGCCGCGGGGTACGGATGTTCGACCTCAACATCGGCCAGCCCGACGTGCCCACGCCGCCCGAGTTTCTGCGCGCGGTGAGCAGCTTCGAGGGACCGGTGCTCGCCTACGGGCCTTCGGACGGGCTGCCGGAATTGCGCCGCGCGATGTGCGAATATTTCGCGCGCTACAAAATCGAGCTCGAGCCCGGCGAAATCCTGATCACCAACGGCGGCTCCGAAGCGATCCTGTTCGCTCTCAGCGCGGTCGCCGACGCCGGCGACGAGATCCTGATTCCGGAACCGTTCTACACCAACTACAACGGCTACGCCGCGCTGGCCAATCTGCGCGTGGTCCCGGTGCGCACGCGGGCCGAGGACGGCTTTCATCTGCCGCCCGACGCGCAGCTCGAGGCCGCGATCTCGCCGCGCACCCGCGCGGTGCTGATCTGCTCGCCCAACAACCCCACCGGCACCGTGCTCGGGTGGGAAGAGCTGGAGCGCCTGGCCGCCTTCGCACAGCGCCACGATCTGTTCGTGATCGCCGACGAGGTCTACAAGGAATTCACCTACGACGACCGTAAGCACCGTTCGATGCTGGAGCTGGCGCCGGTGCGCGAGCGGGTGATCGTCGTCGATTCGATCTCCAAGCGTTTCTCGGCTTGCGGCGCGCGGGTCGGCGCGCTGGTGACCCGCAACCGCGCGCTGATGGCGGCCTTTCTCAAATTCGGCCAGGCGCGGCTTTGCCCGCCCACCCTCGAGCAGCTCGGCGCGGTGGCCGCCTATCAGCTCGACGAGAGCTATTTCGACGCGGTGCGCGAAGAGTACCAGGGGCGGCGCGACGAGATGTTCGAGGCGCTGACCCGCGACCCCGGCATCGTGCTGCAGAAGCCGCGCGGCGCCTTCTACATGATGGTCAAGATGAAGGGCGTGCGGGACTCCGACGACTTCGCCCGCTGGCTGCTCACCGACCATCAGGTCGACGGCGAGACGGTGCTGGTCGCCCCGGCCGGCGGCTTCTACGCCACCGCCGGCGCCGGCCGCGACGAGGTGCGGATGGCGTATGTGCTCGAAGCCGCCAAGCTCAAGCGCGCGATGGAAGTCTTCCTCGCCGGCCTCGAGCACTACCGCGCGCAACAACCGTCGCTCTGAACCCTCTCGCTCTGGCGCGCCCCCTTGCTCGACGGCGCCAGCGGACGACTGATAGGATTAGCCAGTCGGCCACAGGCTCGGGAGGGGTCAAGCCCCTCCCCTACCGGGCCTTGCAGGCGCCCAATCCGATCCATGCCAAACGTCGATCTGCGGCTCGGGATGATCCAGTTCGTGGTGCTGATCCTGGCGCTGACGGTCCACGAGTCGGCCCATGCCTGGACCTCCAACCGGCTCGGCGATCCGACCGCGCGGATGCTGGGCCGGATCTCGCTCAACCCGCTGGTCCACATCGACCTGTTCGGCACGGTGGTGTTTCCGCTGCTGGCGATCTTCTTCGGCATCCCGGTCCTCGGCTGGGCCAAGCCGGTGCCGTTCAACCCGCGCTACCTGTCCGATCCGCGGCGCGACTGGATGCTGATCGCCGGCGCCGGTCCGGCCAGCAACCTGCTCCAGGCGATCGGATTCGCGGCCCTGCTCCAGCTGGTGCGGATCGGAGCCAGCGGCGCCACCGAGCTGCCCGGATACGTCGAGCCGCTGCTGGTGCTGTCCTACTTCGGGGTGTTGATCAACCTGGCGCTGGCGGTGTTCAACCTGATTCCGGTGCCGCCGCTCGACGGCGGCGGCGTGCTCCAAGGGGTGCTGCCCGATGCCGCGGTGCGGGGGCTCGAAAGCATCCGTCCCTACGGCATCTTCGTCCTGTATGCGCTGATGTTCTCGGGCGTGATCAGCGGCCTGTTTCGCGCCGTGGTGCTGCCGCTCACCCGCTGGCTGACCGCCCCCGCGGGGGGTTAAGCTCCGTTCGGGACCGGGCCGTGGCCGCCGATGCTCCTCAGTTCAAGCTCCAGCTGCAAAGCTTCGAGGGTCCGCTCGATCTGCTGTTGCATCTGGTCCGCAGCCGCGAGATCGACCTGCACCAGATTCCGATCGCCGAGGTCGCGCACCAATTCGGCTCGATCGTGCGCGGCTGGCAGGCGCTCGATCTGGCGATCGCCGGGGAGTATCTGCTGATGGCCGCGACCCTGGCGCAGATCAAGTCGCGCATGCTGCTGCCCAACTACGGCCAGCCCGAGGAGCCCGGCGCCGAGCCGGCCGCCGACCCGCGCGAGCAGCTGGTGCGCCAGCTGATCGAGCACCAGGCGCTGCAAGAGATCGTACAAAACTTGCAGGGCCGCGAGCAGAAGCAGCGTTTCGCGCTCGGGCGGCCCGACAGCGCGCTCAAAGAGATTCTCAAATCGGAGAACACTTTCCTCGAAGTCAACCTGTTCGACCTGCTGCAGGCCTACAACCAGATGCTGCGCCGCAAAGAGGCCGAAAGCTACCTCGAGGTGGCGCCCGAGCCGGTCTCGGTCAAAGAGAAGATGCGCGGCCTGCTCGGACGCCTGCGCCAGGACCAGGATCTGGACCTGCTGGAGCAGTTTCGCGCCTGCCGCAGCCGCATCGAGCTGATCGTCACCTTCCTGGCGGTGCTGGAGCTGCTGCGCCTGGGCCTGGTGCAGGTGCTCCAGGTCCAACCGCTGGGCGACATCACGATGCGCTCGAAGCTCGCCGCCGAGCAGGCCGAGCAGATCCTCGAGCAACAGGAATCGGACTTCGACAAGAAGGAATAGAAATAGCCATGGAAGACCTGGATCTGCTGGGCGCCGCCGCCGAGGCACTGATCTACGCCGCCGAGGAACCGATCACCACCGCCGAGCTGCTGCGGGTGCTCAAACCCGAACAGCCCGCCGATTTGGAGCGCGCCCTCGAGCAGCTCCGCGAGTCGACCAACACCGCGGTCCGCGGGCTGCGCCTGGTCGAAGTGGCCGGCGGGTGGCGCTTCGAGACCCGGCCCGAGTTCGGCCCGGTGATCGAGGTGCTGTACCACGACAAGCTGCGCCGCTCGCTGTCGCGCGCCGCGCTCGAGACCCTGGCGATCATCGCCTACCGCCAGCCGATCACCCTCCAGGAGATCTCCGAGCTGCGCGGGGTGGATTCGGGGGCGGTGCTGCGCACCCTGCTCGAGCGGCGCCTGATCCGGATCGCGGGCCGGCGCGAAGCTCTGGGCCGGCCCCTGATCTACGTCACCACCAAGGAATTCCTGCTCTACTTCGGGCTCAAGGACCTCACCGATCTGCCGACCTTGGAGGAATTCCAAAAGCTGGCCGAGGCGCAGGAGGGATCGCCGAATCCGTTCCAGCCCGATACCGCACCGGCCCAGGAAACCGCCGCGCCGGCCGCTGCCGAGCGGTCGGCCGAGCGGGAGCCGGCCATCGAGCCGCCGGCCGAATCCGGATGAGCCGCGCGGCGAGCCCGATCTCAACGCTCCGGATCGGCAAGTTCTTGGCCCACGCCGGGGTCGCCTCGCGGCGCCATGCCGAGCAGCTGGTGCGCGAGGGCCGGGTCACGGTCAACGGCGAGCGGCTGTCGGACTTGGCCCGGCGCGTCGATCCGGCCCGCGATCGGGTCCAGGTCGACGGCCGGCCGGTGCGGCCGGAGCGGCCGCGCTACCTGGCGTTCCACAAGCCGGAGGCGGTGCTCAGCACGCGCGCGGATCCGCGCGGCCGCCCGACCGTGTTCGACCTGGTTCGGGCCGAGCCCGAGCGCCTCTATCCGGTCGGCCGGCTCGACTATCGCAGCACCGGCCTGCTGCTTTTGACCAACGACGGGGAGCTGGCCCAACGGCTGACGCACCCTCGATTCGGCTGCGAGAAGGTCTATCGGGTCAAGGTCGAGGGCGACCCCAGCGAAGCGGCGCTGGAGCGGCTGCGGCGCGGCGTGGTCTTGGACCGCAAGCGCACCCGGCCGTGCAAGATCCGCCGGCTCGGGACCGGCCGCCATACCTGGCTCGAGATCGCCCTGCGCGAGGGCCGCAATCAACAGATCCGCAGGATGTTTCTCTACGCCCGCCACCCGGTGCTCAAGCTGCAGCGCATCCGAATTGGGCCGCTGGAGCTGGGCAAGCTGGCTCCGGGCGCGCTGCGGGAGCTGACCCGCCGCGAGGTGCTGGCCCTCCAGCAAGCGGCCGGCGCAGAAGCTCCCCCCTCGGGGTCCAACCCCCGAAAACCGGGTCTCGCTTGACAGACGAACAAACCCGCGGATATCATCCTAAGTTATCAAAATTCATACCCTTAGGCGTCGTGTCCGCCGCCAGCACCCGGCGCTGCGCAAGGGAATCTAAGAGTCGTGAACGAGGAGGACTTCAACTTCCATGGACGTTACTAAAGATCTGGGTGTTTCCCCGATGAAGGAGACGGGGAAGCACGCTTCGGGGCGAGAGTCGACGCCGCAATCCGATGGGCCGGACATGGCCACGCTGATGGAGAGCATGGACTTCGCTCAGCAGCGATTCACGCCGGGGCGCGTGGTGCCCGGCACGGTGCTTCAGGTCACCGAAAAAGAGGTCCTGGTCGATATCGGCTACAAGAGCGAGGGGGTGGTGCCGCTGCACGAGTTCCGCGACTCGAGCGGCGCGATCACCGTGCAAGCCGGTGATCAGATCGAAGTTCTGCTCGAGCAGATGGAAGACGAAAACGGCTACGTCCTCGCCTCCAAGGACCGTGCCGAGAAGATGAAAATTTGGGATGTAGTCGAGGGCGCCTACCGCGAAAACCGCACCGTGACCGGCAAGGTGATCGAGCGGGTCAAGGGCGGCCTATCGGTCGATATCGGCGTGCGCGCCTTCTTGCCCGGCTCGCAGATCGATGTCCGGCCGGTGCGCGATCTCGACAGCCTGCGCGGCAAAGAGTTCCGCATGAAGGTGCTCAAGGTCAACAAGAAGCGCGGCAACATCGTGCTGTCGCGCAAGGCGGTGGTCGAAGAGGAGAACGCCTCCAAGAAGCGCGAGACGCTCAAGGTGCTCAAAGAAGGCCAGCTCTTGAACGGCGTGGTCAAGAACATCACCGAGTACGGCGCCTTCATTGACCTGGGCGGCATCGACGGCCTGCTGCACATCACCGACATGTCCTGGGGGCGGGTCAATCACCCCTCCGAGCTGTTCGTGGTCGGCGACGAGGTCGAGGTGGTGGTGCTCAAGTTCGATCCCGAGAGCGAGCGGGTCTCGCTGGGCTACAAGCAGCGCAGCCCCGATCCTTGGCAGGCGGTGCCCGACAAGTATCCGGTCCACTCCAAGGTCAAGGGCAAGGTCGTTTCGCTGACCGATTATGGCGCCTTCGTCGAGCTCGAACAGGGTGTCGAAGGGCTGATCCATGTCTCCGAGATGTCGTGGAACAAGCGGCTCAAGCACCCCTCCAAGGTGCTCGCGGTCGGCGACATGGTGGAGGCCGCGGTGCTCGACATCGACGTCGGCGCGCGGCGCATCTCGCTGGGGCTCAAGCAGACCGAGCCCAACCCGTGGAAGCTGATCAAGCAGCGCTACAAGCCCGGCGACAAGGTCGAAGGCAAGGTCCGCAACCTGACCGATTTCGGCGCGTTCGTCGAGATCGCCGAAGGCATCGACGGCTTGATCCACGTCTCCGACATGAGCTGGACCAAGAAGGTGCGGCACCCGTCCGAGGTGCTCAAGAAGGGCGACTCGGTCACCGCAGTGATCCTCAACATCGACGCCGACAACCAGCGCCTCTCGCTCGGGCTCAAGCAGCTGCAGCCCAACATCTGGGACGAGTTCTTCAGCAACCATCATCTCGGGCAGGTGGTGGAAGGCACCATCACCAAGCTGACCAAATTCGGCGCGTTCGTCGAGATCGCGGAGGGCATCGAAGGTCTGGTGCACATCTCCGAGATCGACGAGGGGCACGTCGACAACCTCGAAGACCGCTTCAAGGTCGGCGACAAGCTGACCATGAAGATCATCAAGCTGGATCAACCCGACAAGAAAGTCGGCCTGAGCGTCAAGGCCATGAAACAGGACGTGCGCCAACACGAGCTCGGCCAGTACATCGACTACATGAACGAGCGCAAGATCAGCTTCGGGGACGTGGTCGGAGATTTCCCGGGCCGCGATTCGATCGGTCGCCGCGAGAAGAAGCGGGGCCGCCGGCCGCGGGTCGAGGACGACGACTTCCAAGACTATCGCAATTACGATCAAGACCTCGATGAATAGGATGCGTCGCGGCCCGAACCGTGCCGTGCACCCGAGCTCGGCGCAGCGCCGCGCCGGCGACGTGTCCGTGCCGCTTTAAGGAGCCAGGGCATGACCAAGGCCGAGTTGGTCGAAGAAGTGTCCGCCGTTTCCGACCTGACCAAGAAACATTCGGAGATCGTGGTCAACACGGTCTTCAAGGCCATCATCGGCGCGCTGCACAAAGGCGAGAAAATCGAGCTGCGCGGCTTCGGCTCGTTTCGCCTGCGCAGCCGCCGATCGCGTCGCGGGCGCAACCCCAAAACCGGCACCATGGTCGACGTGCCGGCCAAGAAGATCCCCTATTTCAAGCCCGGCAAAGAGCTCAAGGAACTGATCAACTCGCCTTGAGCCCCGCCGCCCCGCGCACCGGCTCGAAGCAGTGAGGTACCTTTATGCGCCCTGGCGCGCTCCCTACATCCGCCGCGCCAGCGGCAAGCCGCGCGGCGGCTGTCTGTTCTGCAGCCTGGCGCGCGCGCGTTCCGACCGGCGCCATCGCATTCTGCATCGCGGGGCTAACTGCCTGGTGGTGCTCAACGCTTTTCCGTACTGCAGCGGCCATCTCATGATCGCTCCGTTCCAGCATCGCCCGGGCCTGGCCGCGCTCGATGCCGCGGCTGCCCACGAAATGATCGACCTCGCGGCTTGGGCCGAGGCCATCCTGCGCCGCTGCTACCGGCCCGACGGACTCAACCTGGGAATCAATCTGGGCCGGGTTGCCGGCGCCGGCGTGGCCGGCCACGTGCACCTGCACGTCCTGCCGCGCTGGAACGGCGACACCAACTTCATGGCCACGGTCGCCGACGCGAGGGTGGTGCCGGAAGCGTTGAGCGAAACCTACCGGCGCCTGCTGCCGCACTTCCGCGGGCTGATGCGGCGGCGAGAATCTGGATCCTCGGGAACATGACGGAGCCCGTTTTCGGGACGGGACAAGCCCCTCCCCTACATTCCGTTCTCTGGGATGGACAAGCCCCTCCCCACCATTGCTTGCTCGGGAGGGGACAAGCCCCTCCCCTACACGTCTCCCGGCAGGCCCGGACCGGTTGATGATGGGATTGCAACCGCCGATCCGCGTGCTGCTGGCCAAGCCGGGTCTCGACGGCCACGACCGCGGCATCAAGGTCATCGCGCTGGCGCTGCGCGACGCCGGCATGGAGGTGATCTACACCGGGATCCGGCAGAGCGCGGCGATGATCGCGGAGGCCGCCCTGCAAGAAGATGTCGAGGTCCTCGGGCTCAGCATCCTGTCCGGGGCCCACAACTCGCTGGTGCCCGACCTGATGCGCGAGCTGCGCGCGCGCGGGCTCGAACAGGTCCTGGTCGTGGTCGGCGGGATCATTCCGGAAGCCGACGTGGCCGGGCTGATCGAGCTCGGGGTCGATCGAGTGTTCGGTCCCGGTACCGCGATGGCCGAGATCGCGCGCCATATCGAGAGCCGGATTGCGGCCCGGCGGGCCGCCGAAGCCTCCGAAACCGAGTCCTAACGGGAGGGGACAAGCCCCTCCCCTACATCCGGAGCGGGCCGGACGCCGGCGCCGCTGGTGTATCCTTGGGCCCGCTGGAGCATCTAAGTGGACGTGCAGGCTGCCTGGTTCCGCGAGCTCCAAAGGCTGCGCGCGCGGAACGGCAGCTGTTAAACTTCCAGGGCATAACGTTAGACCGTCATGCAGACTATGACGAGTTAGGAGAACATCCATGGCGAACAAGGTCCAGGTGTTTACCGACGGCAATTTCGAACAAGAGGTGCTCAAATCCGACATCCCCACCCTGGTCGATTTCTGGGCGGTCTGGTGCGCTCCGTGCCGGGCCCTGGCTCCGACGGTCGAGGAGATCGCCGCCAACTACGACGGCAAGATCAAGGTCGGCAAGCTCAATGTCGACGAGAACGCCGAGGTCAGCGGCAATTTCCAGATCCGCGGCATCCCGACCCTGCTGCTGTTCAAGAACGGCATGGTTCAGGAGACCCTGGTCGGGCTGCAGGCCAAGGAGAAGATCGAGTCGGTCCTTAACAAGTACGTCTAAACCGTCCGGCGGCGGTTCAGGCGCGCCATCCCGGGAATGTGACGTTCGGCCAGCTTGACAGGGAAGGGCCGAATCTCTAGGATTTGGCGAGTCTTTTTTGCTCCATCCTCCCTTGAGCCATGCGGATCGATCTAGAGGAGTACGCTCGTAAACTGCGTGTCTTCGACGGCTTGGTGCCGCTCGAGGACGAGCGCTACGCTTCCGAAGGCATCCATCCGCAGGGACCGGCCCACATGCACCTCGAAGTCCAAGGAGCCTCGCGCCGCTTTCGGCTCAACGGGGATCTGGATCTGAGCCTGGAGCTGGAATGCTGCCGCTGCCTGCGCCGCTTTCCGTACGACCCGCATCTGCATTTCGAGCTGCTGATGGCGCCGCAATCGGATGCCCCGGGCGAAGGCGAGTGGCCGATCGAGGACCAAGAGCTGGAGGTCAGCTTCTACCGCGAGCCGCAGCTCGAGCTCGAGGACTTGGTGCAGGAGCAGGTGTTTCTGGTCCGACCGATGAAACCGATCTGCAAACCGGAGTGCCGCGGGCTGTGCCCGCACTGCGGCGCCGATCTCAACCAGGGCCTGTGTTCGTGCCCGACTCCGGAACCGAGCTCGCCGTTCGCGGTCTTGAAGCGGCGCTCCAATAATTGAAACGCCTTGAACAAGGAGAATCGTCATGCCCAATCCGAAACGCCGACATTCCAAAGCGCGCCGCGACCGGCGGCGCACCCACGACGCGCTCACCACGCCCGCGCTGTCGGAGTGTCCGCACTGCCACCAGATCTGCCGCCCGCATCGCGCCTGTCCACACTGCGGCTACTACAAGGGCCGTGAGGTGATCGCAACCGAGAGCGTGTAGCCAGCGGCCTCGAATTGACGCGGGCCGAGCGCTGGCCGACCCGCTTGGGGGGGAGACATGGAGCGGGGACAGACCGCCGCCAACAACCGAATCGCGGTGGACGCCATGGGCGGCGACGCGCCGCCGGAAGCCAATGTGCTGGGCGCGATCCAAGCCGCCCGCGAGCTCGGCATCGCCTCGGTGCTTGTGGGTCGCGAGGAGCAGCTCCGGCCGCTGCTGGAGCGCGAGCAGGCCGCCTCCCTACCGATCGAGATCCGCCACGCCGACGAAGTGATCGGGATGCACGAGTCGCCCTCGATCGCTCTGCGGCAC
>Ga0326597_10007482_pt1 | contig 14870 bp, 21 predicted proteins | sample RVTome_12_FD_203789 | JGI IMG/M metagenome (GOLD analysis project Ga0326597, IMG submission 203789) | Soil microbial communities from uranium-contaminated site in the Upper Colorado River Basin, Wyoming, United States - RVT100D185 | ecosystem: Environmental > Terrestrial > Soil > Contaminated >... | reverse complement strand
TGACGGGTTTGATGTTGATCCGCGCCTATCTGACCGAGCAGGGCGACCCGCGCAAAAAAATTATCGTTCCCGATACCGCCCACGGCACCAACCCCGCTAGTTCCACGTTGTGCGGTTATGATGTCATCCAAATTTCTTCCAACGCGCAAGGCGTGATCGACGCGGCGGCGGTTGACAAGGCGATGGACTCGGACGTGGCCGCGCTGATGGTCACCAACCCGAATACGCTTGGACTTTTCGAAAAGAACATCGAGACGATCTCAGAGGCGGTTCACGCCAAGGGCGGGCTGGTCTATCTCGACGGCGCCAACCTCAACGCGCTGATGGGGGTGGCCAAGCCCGGACATATGGGCGTGGACGTGCTGCACATGAATCTGCACAAGACCTTCTCCACGCCGCACGGCGGCGGCGGCCCCGGCGCCGGGCCGGTCGCCGTGAAGGAACGGTTGCGCGATTACTTGCCGGTGCCACGGATTGTGAAACAGGGACAACGCTTCGAGTTGCTTGAGGAGTGTCCCAAGTCCGTCGGGCGCGTCCGCTCGTTCCTCGGCAATTTCGGCGTGCTCGTGCGCGCCTTCACGTACATGATCTCGCTCGGCGGCGACGGCCTCGAAGAGGCGAGCCGCATGGCTTTGCTCAACGCGAACTATATTCGACGCAAGCTCGAAAAGAGTTATCAAATCGCCTACGACGAGCCCTGCATGCACGAGTGCATCTTTACCGATCGAATTCAGCATAAATTTGGAGTAAGCACCCTCGATATCGCCAAACGGCTTTTGGACTATGGGTTTCATCCGCCGACGATTTATTTTCCGCTGGTTGTGTCCGGCGCCCTCATGATCGAGCCCACGGAAACTGAAACCCCGGAAACTTTGGACAGTTTTATCGACGCGATGCTGGCCATCGCGCGTGAAGCCAAAGAGGAGCCGGACCTGGTGAAAACCGCGCCCCACTCGACGCCGGTCAGCCGCCTGGACGAAGCCCGGGCGGCGCGCAAGCCGATACTCAGGTGGGAGCCGTCCGCTCCGAGTGCGAGTGAGCGTGGTTAGACACGCCCCGATTGACGCCACCGCTTCGTGCTCCCACAGTCGGCCCTGCTAACGCATGTATCGATAATTCAAACGATTGTCGTAGTATTCGAAGCTGGCGAGAATATCGATATTCTCTTTGCCGATCCAAGGCGGGATAGGGTTGAAGGGCGCCGCCGACCGAACGGCGCGTAACGCTTCTTCGTCGAGCAAGTTCGACCCGGAGGAGCGAATGATTCTCGCTCGTGCCAACTCGCCGTTTCCCAGGATCGAAAATTCCATCAGCAGCTTTCCCTGTAAGCCGTACCTGAGCGCCATCTCCGGGTATTGCCAGACCACTTCGATCGCGCGTTTGATGCTCCCGAAATAGGTGACGTATTGGGGGTCCCGGGTATTGAGGGAAACCGGGCCATCGTTTCTATTGGATCGCTGCCCGCTCGCCGACCAATTCACCGGCGGGAGGAGCTCCTTGAGAGTGGGCAACGGACGTTCGGCGATGGCGAATTTATCTTCTTCCATCGGTGCGCGCGGCGGGGGCTCTTCGCGTTTCATTTCCCGTTGGGTAAAGGATTCTTTCGGCCCGATGGGGCGTTCCTCCAAGATCGGGGAGTTTTTCTGAGCGATGATGGCTTTAGATTTGGAAGGCCGCGCCGGCGCGGCCTTAGGGGCGACGGTTGGTTTGCCCGGCGCTGGCGCTTCTTCCGGAGCTGGAAGCAGCGCTACCCGGATCGGAATCTGAGAAGGTCCCGTGACGCGAGGCTTCGGCCAGGTCATCAGCAGAAGCAGATGAAGCGCCAGAGAGGTGGCGAAAAAACGTAGGAAGGGATCGCCGAGGGTGGTCACGACCGCATAATACCGACTAGCCGGCGGCTGGGCAACCTTGCCATTGCAATCCTATCGGCCGGTGGCGTAGTATCCCCCAGGGGAGAATTTTCATGTTTGGACTAGGTATCGGCGAGTTGCTGCTTATTCTCGTGATCGTTTTGGTTTTTTTCAGCCGGCGCTTACCGGATCTCGGCGAAGGTCTAGGGAAGAGCATCAAGAAATTTCGCAAAGCGCTCTCTGATTCCGACGAAATCGACGTCACTCCCAAAGACGAATCCGACAAGAAGGGCTAAACCGTACGTCCCCGGTCAAGCGTTTCCTTCGGCGGCAATCACCTTACAACCGAAATCCTTCATTCCTTTCGGCGTTTTTAAAAACACAATGGCAAATTGAACCGAGTCCCCGGGGGGAATTTCAAACGTCTTCAGAGGCGGAAGCCTCTGGAGATTAGCAATCTCCTGCAGGCTCAATCCGCGTACCATACTCGGCGAGATCGCATTACCGACCCAGATTGTCTGTTTCTCGATCTCTTCGTTTTGATTGTTATATGACTCTCCCGAAATCTGTACGGCGCGGATGGTAACCGGATTCTGGTTCAATGCCGTGCCGGTGATGACAAAGACCTCGCGGTTCCCTTGGATAGATTGATAGCCGCCGCGGAGGGATTGCAGGAGGACGCCGTCTTTTAAGCGGTTGTTTCTCAGCACCGATCCCCCAAGCAGCGGTATTTGTCGCACGAATCCCTCAGTGGCGCTCGGATGCGCCCGGTTGAAGGCAGTTACCAGCGCAAAAATAACGATCAACAGGGCGAAAAGCGTTAGGTAGGGGGTCGTGGAGGTCTGCTGAACCCGGTAGGGGCCTAGTCGTAGAACGTTCCCCTCGCCGTCGGTCGGGGTTGGAGTCGACACTTCGAATTGAGCCCCGACCTTGGCCGGGGGCTCTTGCTCAAGATTCCGCCCCGCGAGCGTACTGGAGGGTGCCACGGGCTTGCCCGTGGGGATCCACTCCGTTGCGGGCGTGACCTGGGGTGGCGGGTTCGGCGGCGTCAATGGTTTTTGCTCTCTTTGCGCTGAATCCGAAGGTTCGGAGATCGTAAACGGCGCGTCAGACTTTTGTAGGTCGGCGCTTATGTCCCATCGGTCCGGATCGTTGTTCTCTACGGCCACGGTTTCGCTTTCACCAGTGGGGGTGTCAACGGGCGGAACGTCGGTTGCAATATTCTGCTGCTCCTCTCTCGGAGGAAAAACGAAGCTCAACTCTCTGCTCGCGGAACTCTCCACCGGCTGAGTCTCACCGGTGGTTGGATTGACCGCCGGGTTTTGAGACGGCTCCGCGGATTCAAGTTGGAAGGTATGCTTGCAACGCGAGCAGCGAAAGGCCGGGCTAGAGTCTTTAAACAGCTCGTCAGCGACCTTATAGCTGGTCTTGCATTTGGGACATTGAACGACCATATTTCTACGCGAGGTTATATGCACCAATGATAAGCAAAAGAACAGGAATTTCAAGATGATCTACGGGAATTCGCGAAATAATCAAGATTTTACGATCAAGCCTCCCGGCATGTTGAATATTTTTTTTCTGACGGCGTCTAATAAGCAGGTTTGTCGTGGAGTTTAGCGACTGGGATTTGGTTCAGAAATGCCAGGCCGGAGAGACGAGCGCTTTTCAGGAGCTAGTCTCGCGGTACCAGCAGAAGATTTTCATGGTGGTCCTGGGGTTGTTACGCGATCGCGAAGACTCGATGGATGTGGCTCAGGAGGCTTTTTTTCGCGCCTATCGAAAGATCAAAGGATTTAAAGGGGGATCGTCTTTTTACACATGGCTCTACCGCATCGCCGTCAACATGGCGATCGATGCCCAGCGCCGCCAGAAGAGAAATCCTCTGGAATTTCGTGAGAACATGGACGAGGTTTTGGAAGAGCAAAATGAACTCGAAAAGGATCCGTTCTCGAATGCGCATGATAAAGAGCTGCGCGCAGGTTTATTCGCCGCCATCAACGATTTGACGGCGGAACATAAAGCCGTCATCATTTTGAGAACGGTTGAAGGATTACCGTATAAGGATATCGGCGAGATTCTCGGCTGCTCAGAGGGAACCGTCATGAGCCGGCTTCACTACGCCAGGAAGAAATTGCAAGGTAAGTTAAAAGCATTTCTATGATGAAGCGCTGCGAAGAACTGCGGGACCGCATCGGCGCCTGGATGGACGGCGAGTTGAGCCGATCCGGCGCGGAAGAAGTTCGCGTTCATCTGGAAAGCTGTCCGGCCTGCGGCGAGCAGCGACGGCAATTGGAGAAGTTGCAGGCTTCGCTTAAAGCGGTCCTGGTCGCCGGGCCGTCCAACGTTTCATTCGAGCGTTTTTGGTTCGGCGTGGAGCAGCGTATCAACCGTAAGCCGGTCTGGCACGAAGATTTCTTCGGGTGGGTCCACGACCTATTGACGCCGCCTCAACTAGCGTGGCTGGTCCCGGCGGTCATCATCCTCGTTTTAACGGGCGTGTTTTCTCTTGAATCATTTTTCCCTGGCTCGCGGCTGGCGGTCCAGCGAAATAATTTTGCCGCGGTTGAATCCATCGACGGTTTCGGGCGTAATGTGGCCCTGCTGCGGGAGGACGAGACCAAAACGACCATTATTTGGCTATATCAAAATCAAGAAGGTGAAGATGAGTCTACTGGGGAAAAGAGTGAGTCGAGCCCTTCTTTTTAGCAGCATCTTGTGTTTCTTTGCCGTTTTCGCGGTGGCCGCCGAAAACGCTTCCCAAATAGTTCAGGTCAAAATCGGCGCGATCCTGGCCAGCAATCAGGGAGATGAGTTTGATGCCCGGTTGGCGCCTCTGGAAAAGCAGCTAAGAGTCATGAAATATCGCTCGTACCGGCTGTTAAAAGAAGAGAGTCAAAAGGTCCAGCGAAAGGGCAACGCCACCTTTGATATCCCTGGAGGCCGGTCGCTGGTCGTCACGCCACAGGACTCCGGGACCAAGCAACTCGCTCTACGGGTTCATCTGCAACAAGGCGGGAAGCCGCTGATCGATACCACGGTGCGCCTTAACAGCGGGGGAAATTTCTTGCTCGGCGGGCCGCCTCATGAAGGCGGAGCCTTGGTTATTTCAATCTCCGCAACCGCTCAGTAGATCCGCTTATCCGACTACGTTTTTCTCCATCGCCTCCACCGTCGCGCCTCTCTACTTAAGCCGTTAGATAGAGAACTTTAGTCTACCCACCGCCATCCGGTCGCGCCAGCCCACCCACAGGTTCGTGCTGAGATATTTGTCGCCGAAGTCGGGAAAAACCGTAACGATCGTTCCCGACCGTATCCGGCGCGCCAGTTTGATCGCCGCGAACAACGCGGCGCCGGACGATTGGCCGACCACTACGCCTTCCTCCTGGCTCAGGCGATAGACCATGGCGTAAGCGTCATCGGTGGAGACGGGAAATTTCTCGTCCAGTTCCTCTTCATGATAAATGCCGGGCACGATGGAGCTTGCCATGTGCTTGAGCCCTTCGAGGCCATGTAAGGCGTCGTCGGGCTCCACCGCGATGACTTTGATCGCTGGATTCATCTCCTTTAGATACCGTCCCGTGCCCATGGTCGTGCCGCCGGTGCCGATGCCGGCGACAAAATGGGTTATGGATCGATTCGTTTGGCGATAAATCTCGGGTCCCGTGGTTTCGTAGTGGGCCTGCGGGTTCATCGTATTGAAGTACTGGTCTGGCTTGAAATATTTTTCAGGTTCTTCCGCGAGGATTTTGCGGCATAAAAGGATGGCGCCGTCGGACCCTTCCATCGGGTCGCTGTAAATGACATTTGCGCCGTAGGCGTGAATGATCTGTTTTCGCTCCGCGCTCACGTTGGCGGGCATCACCAGCTCGACGGCGTAGCCGAGCACGCTGCCGATCATGGCCAGGGCGATGCCGGTGTTGCCGGACGTGGAGTCGAGAATGGTTTTGCCGGGGCGCAATTTCCCCGTCCGGATGCCTTCACGTACCATCCACAGAGCGGGGCGGTCCTTGACCGATCCTCCCGGATTGAACCCTTCCAGCTTGGCGAAGATGCGCACCTTTGAGGGAAGTCCTTCCGGAATCCGCTGGATTTCCAGCAGCGGCGTGTCGCCGATCAGGTCGAGAACCGATTCGACTTTCTTCGGTTCGCTCGCAGGCGCGGGCACGAGGCGCAGCTTGGATCTCGCGGTTGTCATGAACGACCTCGGTCGCCCCCTCAACAGCCGCCGGCGATGGCCGGAACGATGGAAATGCTGTCGCCTTCCTTCAAACTGGTCTCAAGGTTTTGCAGAAAACGAATGTCGTCGCCATTGACGTAGACGTTGACGAAGCGGCGGATCTTGCCGGTTTCGTCGCAGATTCTCTCCTTGATACCGGGAAAACTTTTGTCCAGGTCTTCGACGATTGCTTTGACGTTACTTCCCTGCGCTGAAACCTCATCGGCCCCCTGAGTGAATTTACGCAGCGGGGTGGGTACTCGAACTTTCACGGCCATGGGCGTCCTCCTTAGGAATATGAATCGCTATCGAGTTGTGACCTGACTAAAATAATCCTTCCCCCAGGGCCATGCAAGGCGGCGCTGGGGGTACGGTTCAGTTTCGCCAAAATTTGTAGGGGCAACCCTATGTGGTTGCCCGTTCGGAAGGCACGTAGGCATACCCCTACATTGATGCGGCGTTGAAATCAGACTGAACCACCACCCGGCGCTGCAGGGACGCGTGGAGAAACCAAGGCAATGCTAGCTGCCCACCGCTCTAGCGCGCGCAGGCTGATCCAATTGGCGAAACAGCTCGTCGAAATTCTCCAAAGTCGAGTTGATAGTGTACGGCTGTTCGACGCTGTGCGCGACGGTCTCGAGAGTTTTATAACCGTTGCCGGTGATGCTGATGACGATAGACTCGTTCTTGGGAATTCTGCCGCTGTCGATCAGTTTTTTCGCCACTGCGACTTCCGTGCCGCCGGCCGGCTCGGTAAAGATGCCCTCAGTGCGGGCGAGCAGCTTGATCCCGTCGATGATTTCCTCGTCGGTTGCGCTCTCACCCCAGCCGCCCGATTCGCGCACCGCTTGAATAACGTAGTAGCCGTCCGCCGGATTGCCGATGGCGATGGAGCTCGCGATCGTATCTGGCTTCACCGGGCTGATGATGTCGGTGCCTTTCTTGAGCGCGTTGATGATCGGCGCGCAGCCTGAAGCTTGAGCCGAATAAATCTTGCAGCCGGTGTCTTCCACCAGGCCGACCTTGACGAGCTCTTTAAAACCTTTGGCGAGCTTCGGCAAGATCGTTCCACCGGCGCTGGCGACGACGATATGCTTGGGAAGTTTCCACCCGAGTTGCTCGACGACTTCGAAGCCATGGGTCTTGGCGCCCTCGGCATAATAGGGGCGCAGGTTGACGTTGACGAAGGCCCAACCGTATTTGTCGCCGATTTCGCTGCACAGGCGATTGACGTCGTCGTAATTGCCTTTGATCGCAACCGTCTTCGGCCCATAGATCGCTGAGCCGATAATTTTTCCCTGTTCGAGCCCCTCCGGGATGAAGACGTAGCAATTGAGTCCGGCCTTGGCGGCGTGAGCCGCCACCGAGTTGGCGAGATTGCCGGTAGAGGCGCAGGAAACGGTATCGAAGCCGAATTCGATGGCTTTGGAGATGGCGACGGAAACGACGCGGTCTTTGTAGGAGAAAGTCGGGTGGTTGACCGAATCATCCTTGATGTAAAGCTCTTTAACGCCCAATGCCGCGCCCAGCCGATGGGCGCGCACGAGCGGAGTAAACCCGGAATAGAGGCCGACGCTCGGCTCGCCGTCGATCGGCAACAATTCACGGTAGCGCCATAGATTTTTTTCCCGCGCGGCGATCTTCTCCCGGCTGATGGCTCGCTTGATGCCCTCGTAGTCGTAGACGATCTCCAGCGGGCCGAAGCAGTTTTCGCACACATACAGGGGCTTCTTAGGGTAATCTTGGCCACATTCTCGACATTGAAGTCCTTGGACAAAACTCATCAGCCTTCCTTTCGCGTCCGATTCTCAGGCGCTAGTCGCAATCCTTGATTCTGCCGAAGTTTCCTTCCCGCACGCGTTGCAGTTGGGATCCTGCTTTACGTCCACGCAATGAAACCTCATGGTCTTGGCGTCGTAGGTGAGCAGGCGGTCTGTCAGCATGCCTTCTTCGAAGCCGGTCAAATACTTGATAGCTTCGGTGGCTTGGATCGAACCGATGGTGCCCGCCACGGCGCCGAGAATTCCCGCCTGCTGGCAGCTCAAGATCTCTTCGGGCGGAGGCGGCTCCTTGAACAAGCAACGGTAACATGCGCTTTTCCCCGGAACCACGGTCATCGTCTGGCCCTGCAGCCGGACGATACCGGCGTGATTGAACGCGATTCCCAATTTGACCGCCGTGTCGTTCACCAGAAACTTGGTATCGAAATTATCGCTGCCGTCGATGACGAAATCGTAGCCGGCGATGATTTCCGCCGCGTTGTGATCTTCCAGCTTTGTCGCATAGGCACTGATCTGCACCTCGGGATTGAGCGCGCTCAACTTGGTTTTAGCTGAATCCACTTTGGGCCGCCCGATGTCGGCCGTCGCGTGAAGGATCTGTCGCTGGAGATTCGATAGCTCGACTCGGTCAGGGTCGATGATCCCCAAGGTGCCGATTCCAGCCGCAGCCAAATATAGCGCCGCCGGGGACCCCAAACCGCCCGCGCCGACCACTAGCACCTTGGACTGGCGCAGACGGATTTGTCCCTTGCCGCCGAGATCGGGCACCATGATCTGGCGGCTATATCTTTCGATTTGATCCGTGGTCAGGCGAATGCTCATCGTTCGCGCTCAAAAAAAAACCCCTTCTCAATAAGATAAGAAGAGGCTTTCAGAACCTCACCTTATCTTTTCCCCCTCTGCAAGGGGTGGGAATTAGCACCAGGGTTCCGTATTTCGGAACCGGTTGCTGTGGCTTCGAAGGGCCGCTCCCTCCACCACTCTGGATAAGGTGTCCAGCTAGAAAGGTAAATTATATTAGCCGGTGGCGAGTGTCAAGAACGCCTTGGGCGGGGTGAAGTGTGGGCGTCCGCGTTGCTAACATGGCGCTTACCGGCGCGCGTCCTTTGCGCGTCGTGCGTTAAGCGCATGGTTAGCTCGCTCCATCACAAAGGATCCGTCACAATTGACCAGGTAACCACGCCCACAACTGCTGGTGGGCGACTAAAGGCAGAGGTCTGCACACTGACTGTCACAACATTGCCTGTTCTAAAATCTCCACTTCCGGGTTTGAAGCGAATGGTGAGCAGCTTCCCAACGCGATCTACCTCCCAGTCCAGCAAATCTTTGAGATCCCGTCCGTACTTGCTGTCCGTAATGGAGAGCTGTTCAGACGTGATCTTCGGGTTAAATGTTGTCTGATCCAACTCGATTATAATTCCCCAGCACGAAAGTCGGCCTTCACGCGCTTCGACGAGTTGAGAGATTCCCCCTCCTTGCCTGGTTCGATCCGCAGCAACCCCCATCGGGACGGCAGCCACCAAAATTAGGAACGTGACGATCAGGTTTCGGCAATACATTGAAACTTTCTAGACTCGCTTCCAGTCAGGCATTGTCCTGTCAGGCTTACAATAGTTCTACGAGGGTTTCCAGATGCCCGTGTACGGGGCGTCGGGGCGGAGTTCCCAGCTCTGCCCGTCGAAGGTAACTCGCTCGACGGAATTCAAATCGACGCCGTCGAGGCAGCGGGCGTTGACCATGTAATTGGCGGGATTCGCTCGCGGACGATAGAAGGCAGCAACGCCGCAGTGGCGACAGAAGTGGTGCAGCGCGCGCATGGTGCCGAACTGATACGTCGTAAGATCGGCCTCCCCTTGGATGAGGCGGAACCTATCCGGAGTGACCATGTGGTGGAGGTAGCCTTTGCGCCGGCAGATCGAACAATTGCATTCACTCACGCGGGTAAGCTCGGTTCGAACCTCGAAACGGACGCGTCCGCAGTGACAGGAGCCCTGGTAGGCTTTCATCTCGCTGACGGTGGCCATCCTTCTCTCCTTAGTGACGTTTAACGTCAATCCGCTGAGCCGTTACGTAAAAAATATTGCTCGATCGGTCAGACAAAAGACGCGTGCTCTCACCTTCTCTGTCGTGCCTCCTGCACGGCGAGCAGCGCCGCAATCTCGCGGAGGTCCGCCTTCTCCGCCATCTCGCGAGGCGTTTCGCGGTCGTCGATGCGTGTTCGGAGGCGCGGGTCCGCGCCAGCTTGCAGGAGGAGATCGACGGCCGGTAGATTGTTTTCACTCACAGCCATGTGCAGTGGCGTGTAGTCGTTGATCCCGCGTTGATCGGGATCGGCCTTGAAGGCGAGCAGCAGTTTCAGGATATCCAGCACGTCCGGTCGTCCGGGTGATCCAGGCCGCGGCCGACTGCAAGACAATGCGGCGATCAAAGGTGGAAATCCGGCATGATCGGCAGGATTGGGATCGGCGCCGATCTCCAGCAATGCGCGGATAAACGGCAACGGGCTGTGGTAAATCGCGTACTCGAGGCACGAGCCGATCGTCAGCGGCATCGGCCCGTTGGGCACGCTGGCCGGATCATCGACCGCGGCCCGCAACGCGGCAAGATCACCGGCGCGAAAAGCGGCGTCGATCTTCTTAAACTTCTCGTATTCCGCGCATCGCTCAGCGTCTGACTTCATCTTGCCGCCGGTTGCTTACGATTTGGGCTTCAATTCTGTGGATAACTCCAACATACTGCGCTCCACCGCAAGATCAAAGGCTGTCTTGCCGGCGAATCCCGGAGCACCGGTTCCCGTCAATGAGAGATCAGCGCCCGCTTTCGCCAGAAGGCGCGCTATTTCCCCATGTCCGGCAACGAGGGCGAGCATTAAAGCGCTCAGCCCGAACTTGGCAGTGAAGTTCAGGTTGGCCCGATGAGTTATTAGGGTTTCGACAACCTCGCGTTGACCGGCATGGGCGGCCAGCATGAGGGCCGTGTTTCCGTAGCGATCGCGGGCATCGACATCTGTACCCTGTCCAAGAAGATCTAGGACTATCTGGACGTGACCACACTTGATCGCATCCTTCCAGGCGGTATCCATCAATCAATCAATCAATCGAAGACTCCGCTGGTTACGGCCTCATTGCGGTGCGACCCCGCGTGTGCCGTGAAGCGCCGGAAAGCCGCCGGGATTTGGGTCCTCGCCTCGGCGCAGGATCGCGAGCCGCTCCTTCATCGCCGCTATCTCGGCCGTCTGCGACGCGATGATCTCCTCCGCCAGCCGACGCGTGAGCGGGTCCTTGCCATAGATGAGTACCAGTCGCGCCATTTCCACTGCTCCTTCATGATGGGGAATCATCATCGCAAGAAAATCGACGTCTGGATTTCCACTGTAGCCGGGCGCGTGCATGTCTTCCATCATTTTTGTCATGCCGGCATCCATTTGGCGCGCGAAGGGCTGTGCTACCGCGGGACGTGCGCCGGTCTGCGGGGCAACGGTGCCATGTTCATGCTGGGCCGAAACTACCGTGGCCCGGAATGCGCAAGCAAGCACAAGTGTCGTGATCAATACCCTCATGCGGCCTCCCCTCAAGCGGTTTGACTGCGGGCGCCCGGACGCACGTAGACAAGGTTGATGCTCTTTTTGTTGCGCAGCTTGCCGGAAGGCAGCGCCAGTTCCCCAAGAGGAATCTGGGCAATGAATTGCGGCTTGAACGGATCACTGACGTCGAACGCGCTGCAAACCGTTTGGCCTGCGTTTGGCGTGCTGGGTAGCTCATCTTGCTCATGCGCGACGTAGAGCAGAGTGTTTTCAGGATTCGTCCACAACCCATGGGCCTCCCGTCCTTGGCTGAAAAAGTTGCCCACGACTTTGCGAGAGCCGGATGCGGCCGAGCGGTCGATGACGGCAATCTGACTCGATGCTACGCCGCCCGGTCCGCCATCGTCGACGCGCGCGAGCGAGGCATAGACAACCTTGCCCCTGGCGTTTTCGACGAACTCGACGTGATTGGGCCGCGCCACTTTGCCCAACGAAATGGAATCTAGCGGCTTCGGCGCCAGACCCACTGACCAAGCCGAGACCGAATCCGCCAGCTTGTGCGAAAGCCAAAGTTCTTTACCGTCCGGTGTGATTTTCTGAAACGGCGTAAAGCCGAACGGATCTTGTGTTTTGATATCGATAATCGCGCGCCGTTTGGGCCGGCTGAAGCCATCGCGCCCGAAGTTCGTGTCGATGATTTCCAGTTGCGAGGCCTTTTGCGAGACGACGAAGGCAAGCCTCCCGTCGGCGGAGAACCAGACTTGCGCCGGCCCGTTCAGGCAATCAACGTACAGACGGACCGCGCGCGAAGCCACGCCGCGCGATTCCTTAATCGCCGCTGCGACATTGAGGACAGCGATGCGATTTTCGCCGCGCACGGTAACCCAGATTTCTTTACCGTTGCGGCTGAAAGTCGGCTCGTGGGGCTCACGGCCCACGAGCACTCCGCTGGTCATCCGTTCGGCATTGGTTTGATCGCTCGCCTGCGGATTCAATGTGTTGCCGATGACCTTCATTGTTTCGAGATCGACCAGATAGACGTTACTTGTTCCTCGCCCGGTGCAGGCTAATAGCCGGTTATCCGGTGAAGGAGCAGCTCCGTGAATATTGATTGCGCCGTGGTACAGTGGCTTCGTCACCATGGCGACGTGGGTGGGCGTGACGCCGCCGGTTACCAGCCGAAACGGCGGTCGCGGGTCTTCATCAAACGATGTGAGATTGATGGTCGCGGCTACCGTGTTGGTGTTTGGATCGATAACCGATAACGTGTTGGAATCCTCGTTGCATATGATGACGCGGTCGCGGCTATTTGCGCCGGAACCGACCTGCGCGAGCGCGCGCCCAAACGGGAATGCGGCAGCGAGCGCTGCTCCGCCAACATTTGTGATGAATTCGCGTCGAGTCCATGTGATGTTTTCCTTTCTATTGAATTGAGGCTAGGGGACGTTGTTAACGAGATAAGGCTACTACAGCGGGCACCTTTTTGCCATTCTGAAGCATATTCCGTTTAGACAACAGCGTCATCAGCCCTGGCATTCTTTCAGCAGCGCCCGTGCGGTGGCTAACGAAGCTGTAGAAAATCCCTCCTGGAGGCAATATTCGGGACCTCGTCGAGGCTCGCTCTTACTACTAAGTCGTTCGAAATTCCCGTGCTGTCGCTGCCTGCGAGCCGCTCCACGGGGAGATCGTTGTGGAGGTGGTCAACGACTTCCGAATTTGAAATATCGTCGCTCATATCGCTTTTAAATTCTACTCGATTGCGTCCGGTATTTTTTCAATAGGCTCAACGCTGCGTGTCAGCCGCGAGCGCCGCGAAAGTCACCTCGTTTGAGCCCCACCGCAGCGCGTCTCTCGGCGGGTGCAGGCGCGGGTTAGCAAGCCAGCTTGGACGAAACCTATGCTTATGCTCATCCAAACTCTTTCTTAGCTCGCCGCTTAAACCATTGGACGAATTTAGGAAATGTCTTTGGATCAACAACGGCGGAAAGCTGCATCACATGAAGATAACCATATCTGGAAAAATAGATGGCTACGTTATCGAGGACGGACTTTGGCAGCCGCCGGCAAGGCCGCGCACGGGTCGATTGGTGCTAATAAGTCACATACCGTAGTCCTACCTTGCGCCGATTGAAATCCACACTTCCGGCGCAAACTGTATCGTGATCCCGAAAGAATGTCCGTCCGTGGTCCCCGGCTTGTAGCGCTTAGCATTCCTGGGGTATACCACTGGAAACGACTCAGGTGGCTATTGGAAAAATCGAAATGCTGAGGACGACTCTTCTCCGACGCAGTGAAATCGAAAATCGATTGGATCTCCGCCAAGCGATGGAGGGGCAACTATGAGTGGCAACTTCAAGGTTGCTGCGGAGCGCATCGACGATGGACGGGTCCCGAGCAACAACCTGAGTTCGGTCCGACGACATGGGTCCAGGGTCAGGGCGCGCGAGCTCGACCCCATGAGCAATCGGAGGTCCAGCTTGTCCAGGCCGGCCAGCAACCGGAGCGGATGGCAGCGCTGCGCAACGGGATGGTCATGGCGACTCTGTTAACCACCCCCACTAATTTCATACTCGAGAAGGAGGGCTTCAGGCGCCTCTATAAGTCGGAAATCCCGCCCTACGTGTCTGCCGCTCTCATAGCGCCCTGGATGAATGGTTATCGCGCGTTTGGAGGTAACAGATGACAAAACCGGCGATTTCAAAAACCAGCATCGACATGAATAAGTTCCGCCTAAGAACCTTCGTCGATAGGCTGATCGAGATGGGCGAGGTCGAGATCCACGATGAACCAGTGCCGCTGTCGGCGTTGAGCGGGATCGTCGAGGCGACGGCAAAGGCGGTTCTCTTTCGCAAGGCGGGGCCCGAGCAGTTGGAACTCGTGAGCAGTGTGGCTGGCGACCGTCGTCGCCTCGCGGCCGCCTTCGGAGTTCCCGTGGACAACGCCTGGAAGGAATACCTGAAGCGTGTGGAATCCCCTCAGCCCGTGGTCGAGGTTACGTCGGTCGACGCCCCGGTCCATCAAGTCGTCATTCGAGGGGAGGATATCGATCTGACCAAGCTCCCGTTCCATCCGCAACACGAGCTGGACGGAAGCACCTATCTGGGATCAGGCATTGACTACACAATTGATCCAGAGACCGGGAATACCAATGTGGGCTGCCGACGCTTGAGCCTGCGCAATCGCAGAGAGGCTGGCATTAACGCTACAGCGCCTTCGGACTTGAAGCGCATTTACAGCAAGGTGGTCGCCCGGGGCCAGCGGTTGCCGGTGAGCTTCGCTATCGGCTCGCACCCTGTGGATTTCATGGCGGCCACTATGCGGCTGCCGACAGATGAAATTACTTTGCTTGCCAGGTTGCGCGGCGAGCCGCTGCCGCTGGTCAAGTGCGTGACCAACGACATTCGAGTCCCGGCTGACGTCGAGATGGTCCTTGAAGGCTATCTCGACGAGCGCGGCTACTGCGAACCCGAGGGACCCTACGGCGAAATGATGGGCTA
>Ga0326597_10007481_pt1 | contig 14870 bp, 13 predicted proteins | sample RVTome_12_FD_203789 | JGI IMG/M metagenome (GOLD analysis project Ga0326597, IMG submission 203789) | Soil microbial communities from uranium-contaminated site in the Upper Colorado River Basin, Wyoming, United States - RVT100D185 | ecosystem: Environmental > Terrestrial > Soil > Contaminated >... | reverse complement strand
GATATAATCAAACAAATTTTCATAAATTAACAACTTATCTTAAATAATAATTCTGATTAGTTATACCGTTATGGCTGTTGCATATGTTTTGATTAATTGTGAACTTGGAAAAGAAGAATCAATCATTGAAAATCTAAAGCATCTAGATTCTGTCAAGGAAGTACATGGTACGTTTGGAGCATATGATATAATTGCAAAGGTTGAACACACTGAAAAAGAGAAACTACGAGAAATTATTATTTGGAGTATTCGAAAAATTGAATATATCAGATCTACTCTCACTCTTATGGGAATAGAGGGGCAAAACTAGTGAGAACACAAATATGAAACAATATTAGTACAACCCATTATTTGAAAGTAATTTTACAAAAAGCTAAAGCCCTAAACAAGTAACTAGAATTCTTAGACCTAACCAGTGGTTTCAATAAGATTTCAGTTTAATAACAAGTCAAATGTAAAATAAAAAATGTTCCAAACAGAAGCAAGAAAAATTCTCAAAGATGCACCAATAATGTGGAGACGAATAAACTCCATAGGAATAATTCTTGACTGTAATTCTACTTATGCTAGCAAGTTGGGATACGCAAAGACAGAGATTCTGGGCAGAACAATATTTGAGCATGTACCAAAAGACTCATGGGAAGCCATGAATGATTCACTAAAAACATGGTTTGAGACAGGAAATGTGACAGATAGGGAAATTACATTCAAAAAACAAGACGGCAGTACATTTCCAGGCATATTACACGCAGTCAGTCTTTATGATGAAAAGAAAAACCTGCTTGGAAGCAATACCGTGATCTTTGATCTTTCAGAAATGAACGATAAAAAAATTAAAGAATTTGAAAAGTTTTTCAATGAAGCTAAAGACAAGCTAGACGAAATTAAAAATAACGAATACAACAAGTTAGATGAAAATTCAAAATCAGAGTATGACGGACTAAAGAAAATGTTCGATATGCTGGCAACAACGGATCTAAGAGCATTAAAAAACAAAGAATAAAATTAACCAGACTTACTTTGAATTGATTTTTGTAGTTCATCAAGTGCAGATTGAACTTCAGATACTGCTGCTCCGTCTTCCAAAGTACTAACATCACCAATAGTTTCATTGTTGGTAATTGCTTTTAGCAGTCGTCGCATAATTTTACCACTGCGAGTTTTTGGTAATTTCGTTACAAAATAGATTTGTTGAGGGGTAGCAATTGCGCCAATATCATTTCTTATTTTTAATGATAGTTCCTCTTCTAAAAGTTTAGCATCTTTTGTTACATTTTGTTTTAAAACTACAAACGCAATTATTATTTCGCCTTTAATTTCATCTGGAATTCCACAAACGGCTGATTCTGCAACATCGTTATGAGATACAAGGCAGCTTTCAAGCTCGGCAGTTCCTATTCTATGGCCAGACACTTTGAGAACATCGTCTGCTCTGCCCAATAGCCAAAAGTAGCCATCGGAATCTTTTAGAGCATAATCACCAGGATAGTAACAGTTTTTGTATTTTGACCAATACACATCACGATATTTTTGATCATCACCCCACAAAGTCAAAAGCATCCCAGGCCAAGGATTTTTGATCACCAAATAGCCTTTAGTGTTTGGAGGCACTTCATTTCCAGTTTCATCTACTACGGATATTTGCAGTCCAGGAATAGACATAGTTCCAGAACCGGGCTTTAATGGAATTGTTTCCAGACCAGGCAAAGCAGATATCAGCATGCCTCCAGTTTCAGTTTGCCACCAAGTATCAATTATTGGGCATTTTTCTTTTCCAATTATTTTGAAATACCACTTCCATACTTCAGGATTAATTGGTTCTCCAACACTTCCCAAAAGTCGAAGAGATGAAAGATCAAATGAATTTGGAAGTTTATCTCCAAACTTCATAAACATTCGTAACGCAGTTGGTGTTGTGTAAAAAATTGTAACTTTGTATTTTTGAATGATATCCCACATTCGTGATGCATCTGGAAAATCTGGTGCTCCCTCATACATCACTTCTGTTGCACCATGCAGTAGTGGACCATAAACTACATAGCTGTGTCCTGTGACCCATCCAATATCTGCTGTACAAAAAAACACATCAGAGTCTTTAATGTCAAATGCCCACTTGAAAGTAGAATTCAAATGTGTCAGATAACCTCCAGTTCCATGCAGCACGCCTTTCGGTTTTCCGGTGGTTCCAGATGTATACAAGATGTAAAGAGGATGAGTGCTATCTAATTTTTCTGCAGGACAAACATCAGAGATGTCATTCATTAATTGATTCCAAAACTTGTCTTTTGAAGAAAGTTTGATTGTATTTTTTGTCCTCTCCACTACAATGACATTTTGAACAAAATCAAGACCTTGTATTGCATCATCAATCACTTCTTTGAGTTTAATAATATTGCCTCGACGATACCCTCCATCAGACGTAATTACAATTTTTGACTTTGAATCTTCTATTCTATCTTTAATTGCAGTAGCACTAAATCCAGAAAAGATCACAGTGTGTGTTGCACCAATCCTAGCACATGCAAGCATCGATATTGGCAATTCAGGAATCATTGGGAGATAGATAGTTACCCTATCGCCTTTCCTAACGCCAAGGGATTTGAGAACATTTGCAAGTTTTTTGACTCGAGTCCACATCTCTTTGTAAGTAAGAACAAGCGAGTCACCATTCTCACCTTCCCATAAAATTGCAGGCTTGTTAGCCTTGTTTTGCTGATGAATATCAAGGGTATTGTATGATGCGTTAATTGTACCACCTACAAACCATTTAGCAAACGGCGGATTCCAGTCTAATGTTTTTTCCCAAGGTGAAAACCAGATGAGACTTTTTGCTTGTTTTTCCCAAAAAGAAACAAAATCAGAAGATGCATCTTTTCTAGTTTTAGTGTCATTATTTCCAAGGCCAATATTAAATTCTGACAACAAAATTATGCAGAGGTTCAGACTTGTAAATGTTAAAGAAAAATAATTTAAAAAAAGTTAAGATGCTTCCATTCTACCAAGCCAGTCGTCTTCGTTGTAAGTTTCTGTTTTCACCTGTTTGGGTGGTATTGGAATTGTTGGCAAAGAGTCCTCAACGTCTTTTGTTGAAGAGTAATGGACTGGTTCTGTTGGTGCTTCTGGAAGTATGCTCTGAACTAGTTGTTCTTGTTCAGAATTGCCCAGATATGAAACGGCGGATTCTTGGATTTCTTTTTGTGGAGGGGTTGTCACTGTTATTACTTCTGCATCAAGATCTGCAATTCTTCTCTTTACATTTGAGATTTCGGTAATCTCGTGATTCACATGCTCAATCAAATCTGCTGAACATGCTTTCACAGTCTCAAATGTGGCATCAGAGATCTCGTCACTCTTGTATTGCACTTTTGCATCAAATAACAACATCTTTGCGGACTTCACCTGCTCTTCTAACTCGGCCAATCTAAAATCTAATTTAGCTTTGATTTGTTTTTCTGCTTCATCTAATGATGCAAGTTTTGACTTGTATTTCTCATGAATTATTTCGGCATCTTCTTTCATGTCATCATTTTCAGAAACAATATCAATCAAGGCCTTTAGACGACGTAGAGTCAGTTGTTTTTCGCGGAGAAGTCTTTGTGAGTCTAGTCTCCATTTTGGAATGAATATAACAACACTGGCTTGAACTACTAGTTGCTCATATGCGATTTGCTGTAATCCCTGAGAGCCGCAGTCAACGCCAACTGATTGGATGCTTCCATCAATGTCAGTTATTGTTCCAATGACTTTACCCATGAATGTTCCGTACATGTCTTTGACGTTTTTACCGATGATATCGATATCGTCGCGTGTCATGTGTAGTGGTTTAGGGATTCGTATAACCGGGAAAGTGTGAGAAAGGTTACTGGTTTTGGTAAGATTATTTTAACACAACTTTTACACGCATTCTTTTATACAAAGACCAGTAAAATTTCCTCCATATGCCTACAAAATACTTTGAGGTTTTGGACAGTATGATGATTTGAATAATTATGTTGATTCCGATGCCTATTCTTGTGTCAAATCTTATTTTATTACGACTCAACGAAATTCTTTTTGATCATTGAATCTGTTTTCTTGATTTCGTTTCCTAAATATTTTGATATTATCATAAGCTCCAGACAACAAGAAAAGATATGCCCACAAATAGAGAATGTCAATAGGATGTCCAGTGTAATAGGTTTCATCCAGTGATAAAAAGAGAAAACCATAATCAGATACCACAAAGCATATCATCCCAATCAATAAGCATGACCAAAGAAAGTTTACTTGGCCTCTAAAAAACAAGACCAGACTAACAATGATTGGCGCAAGGGCGATTGTATCTGCAATCGGATATGCAAGACCCAGCATTGTCTCAAATTCAGAAATGTCAGATTCTTGCATTGTATAATATATCAAAAATACGGCAATTGCCATTGTGATTCCAATAGATGTGGCCACTAACTTGGCAGAGATTACATTTTTGAAGGGTTTTAGATAATAAATTGCAAATATAAAATAAAGCGGATATCCAGCTAGCCAGAAAATGTCTGCCTCTGATGGCCAAGGTTCAACTTTGTATACTAATTCATAAACTATCCATATTATTTCTGCAGTAAACCATAAAATAATAAATGATGTAAAAAAGACCCACGCTCTTCCAAAGTTGCCCCGAGCTCTTTCTCTAATTAACAACAGCATGGAAATTGCAACTAGCGGTGCAATGATTGCCAAATTCAAAATATCGTACGCCCAAATTGCATAGTCCTCTCCAAGATAATTGGCAATGACAATTACAATTGCAGTAAAGGCAAATATCGATACAAAGAACACTCTATTTGTAGGCAAAAGACCGATTTGCAAGTTATTTGCTCATCACGAATAAAAAATTCCTTATGTATTGATCCTCAAACTTTACAAGTTCCTCTCTGATTATTTTTATCACTGCGGTAGAACCATTACCAAATATTTCCTGAAGAATATCTTTGAGATACTCTGGATGCTCAAGACAGTCAGAAAAATAACAATGGTATTTTGCATACAGTCTGTTTCCTACCTCGTCGTTTGTAGACGGACCGATTTTCAACAGTGCCTCTGTTATTACAAAGCTCACAAGGGCTTTTTTCTCATTGCCTGCAATACCAGTATCTTTTGTTTGTGCTATTCTCTCAAGCAGTGCCGTCATTTTTTTCATATCAAATGGCTTGGCAAAGACCTCAGTTGGTTTGAAACGATAGAGTTTTTCAAATATTTTTGGATCCGTATTTGCAGTTATAATTACTATCTTAGCATTTGGATCCAAATTTTGAATTTTCTCTAGCGCATAAATGCCGTCATATCGAGGCATATTTAGATCTGAAAACAAGACATCCGGTCTGTATTTTTTGTACAACTCCACTGCGTCTTTTCCATCATATCCAACTGAAATAACTTTCACCCCAACTAACTCTAGGTATTCAGCGCAGACATTGGCTGTATTTTTATCATCATCGATAACAACTGCCGTGAGCAATAAATTATGAACATCATAGTTTCTATAAAAAGAATTTGTTAGTAGTACGATTATTTTGAAACTACCATGCCTATAATCACCAATGGAAAAAGTGCAAAATACTCCTACCGGACTATATCCCCAGCATTACACTTTTAGGAATATAGACGGAACCTAAGAAATGTCACTAATTTTCTCCTAATTGTTTTGAATGATATCTGATGTTTACACTAATATGCGCTAGCAGTACATTTGTACAAGAATAAAACAAAAAAATGACAACACTAACCTTAAGATAAACTCATGAAAAGATAATATGAAGAATTGATACGTGAATCACTGTCGCGAAACTTTATTCTTGTACTAGTGTGTACTTTCATAGTATTTTTAGTAGTAATTGTATTGTATGTACAAGACCAGATAAAGATACAAACAGAAATCATAGAATCAGAAAGACTCATAACAGTTAATCAGATAGCCAGCAGAACAGAATTACGAGTCAACAATGCAATTGTTACTTTGGAGATACTAAGTAAAAACCCGCATATCGTAAATCCACCTTCTATAACTTTGATTGATGAAAAAATACATGGAATACCTGAGGATATAGATGTAAACAGAAGAAACGCAATGCGTGATACCTTTGATTACTATGGTGGCTTTCAAAACATGCTCTTCTTGCTTCCAAATGGAGATGTATACATCAACGAACCGTTCTTTTTTCAAAAAAACATGACAGTATCAAATTTTGCATTTAGGGATTGGTATAAAGAAACCATAGACACCAAAGATGTCGTAGTAAGTAATGTTGTTGTTTCAAAATCAAGCGACAAACCTAATGTAGTAATTGCGGTACCTGTTTTTTCACAGGATGAATCTTTTCAAGGAATTCTAACAGGTTCTCTAAGCCTTGACATAATAGAGGAAAAACTAGAAGAACTGAAATCATACACTAATGAGAGAATACTCATAGTAGATAACACAAGAACCGCGGTTGCAGACTCGGAGCATATCCTAAAAGGTCAGAGCATCACATTTGGGGCAGATGCAATCGAGGATTCGTTTTCTGATAAACGTGGAATATTTATCGATACAATAAATGGCACCAAGATGGTTGTAGCGTATCATCCAATTAAGGTAGGTCAAAACACATGGGCCATCATATCCATAGAGTCGTACGATGATGCATTTTTCGCTATAAACAAAACTATTGAAGGATCATTGTTCTTAATTACGCTAGTCATTGTGATATCATCAACATCTCTTTTCACAGTGAATAGATATTTTCGCATACAGTTTAAACTACGAAAACAAGCCGAAGATGCCAATACCGAACTTGTAAAAACACAAAATTATCTCTTAAAGTCAGAAGAAAAATACAAAAACCTGTATCATCTGTCCCCTGACGCAATCGTGGTTTTTGATAAGAGTGGAACCATTATTTCATACAACGAAAGTTTTGCAAGATTATTTGGTTATTCTTTAGGGGAATTAAATGGCAAATCAGTATTTGCCATAGTAAGTGATAGTTATCTGGATCTTGCCCATAGTTATTTTGATGAGATTCAAAAAATTGGGACCATTGAAAATAAAGAAAATTGGCTAAAGAAAAAAGATGAGACAGTTTTTCCATCACTCTTTAGCGTCAGTACCGTGTATAATGACAGAGTAGAATACATTTGCATAATTAAAGACATAAGCGAAATTCACAACATGCAAGAAAATCTAAAAGAGGCTATAAACACAATACAAGAACAATTAGACAAGATAAAAGAGATTGATAAGACAAAAGACGAATTCTCTGCAATGGTTACACATGAATTAAAAACTCCACTCATGCCGATTATGTGGCATTGTAATTTGTTAAAAAAAGATATGGCAGGAGTTCTTAATGCAGAACAGCTAGAATCAATAGAGTCTATCGAAAAAAATGCAAAACAACTTGAATTACTTATCAACGATATCATGGATGCAAGAAAACTTGATCTAAATAAGATGAAATTCAATTTAGAATCAATCTCGCTTGATGAATTTTTTAGCAATCTTGATCATGCTTATAAAAATGCCTTGGCGGACAAGGGAGTATCATTTAAGACAAGATATCCTTCAGGAGTCACAATCCGCACAGACAAGACAAGATTACGACAAGTCTTTGATAATTTGATAGGAAACTCAATAAAGTTTGTTCCTCAAGATACAGGCATAATTGAGATAATAGCAGAGAAAAAAGAAAATGAGTTGGCAATATCCATCAGAGACAACGGCCAAGGTATTCCTCTAGAAAAACAAAAAAAACTATTCCAAAAGTTCTATCAGGTGGATACTTCAGAAAGGCGGAAGATTTCAGGTACGGGGCTAGGACTGGCAATATCAAAAGGGATAACAAAAGGGTTAGGAGGCTCAATCAGGCTTGAAAGTGATGGTAAGACAGGCACAACAATTCACATTAGTTTGCCTATTGAAAATCAAAATTCTTAAAAGACAGTATCACATATTATGAATATATGCATTTTTTGTTGGTTGATGATAATAAAGAAATTACAAAAATAATGTCAAAATATTTTACAAAAAAAGGCCATTTGTGTACAGTTGCAAATGATGGTCGTAATGCACTTGAAATCTTACAAGGTCAGAAATTTGACGTTACACTACTTGATCTTGCGATGCCGGAATTTTCAGGCAGAGATGTAGTCATGCATTTAAAAAATAATGGAAAAATAAATGATCATAACATAGTGTGTCTTACAGCATCTTCTCCCTCTGGGGAATATGAAGATGAATTAAAAATGATGGGAGTAAAAGCGATACTGAAAAAACCAATTGATCCTGATGTATTACTTGACTTTATGAATCAGTTTCAAATCAAGCATTAACAATCAACATGGATGATCATATTATTAATGAATTACAACAAATAATTTTATTTCAGAAAAAACTAGAACAAATAATCAACAGTGATGAGCAAGATAAGTCAAGACATGTACCAGATTTAATAGACAATCTTGAATCTACAAACATCCTTACTGAAAAACTTGTAAGCGGCATACTCTCAGATAAAACAAAATTTGATAAAGCATTTTTAAGCACACTTAATCATGAACTGCGTACTCCACTTGTGCCGATAAAGACATATTCGGAAATGCTAATGCAAAATAAATTTGGGAAGTTAAATGAGCAACAAAAAGAGAGGCTAGACATCATTGTAACAAACACTAATCTGCTGCAACAAAAAATAATGGATCTTCTTAAACAAAGTGCAGACAAGATTTCATCCGATAAAGAATCCCGCCAGCATCTAAAAGAAATAGAACAGGAAAAAATATTACTGGAAAGATTAGACGAACTTTTGAATGATGAAATAAAACAAGACAAAAAGACAATACAGGGACTACAGGATACCGTGACAAAATTAAATCAAAACCAAAAAGAGGGCAGACAAGAAGAACTGTTTTTAGACAAACTCGTAAAAGATGAAGAGAGAAAGAATCGCATTCTTGCCAAAAAAAACCTTACAGTCATTGCAATATCGGCAATAGTTGTTAGCGCAGGGTTTGTAGCATATTCTACATATGTGGTAAGTGTTGTAGGCTCACAATACAAGATAGTCAATATTGGGGACATGCGATCAGGGTACTTCATTCAAAACCTTAGGGGGGACACTATAGATACATGGCTTTCATGGAGGCTAATTGACGGCTCCACTCTCAACGTCAACCTAATTGATGGTCAAAAATATCCCGATAAAGCTGAAATTGTCAGGACTGTACTTTTATCAGAAGAATCAATTGAGATAGATGATTCGTTGTTGCACAAGGGTCCAAAGGGAGTCACATCTACATACTATGTGGGATGGGCAGGAGCACTTGCAGATGCAGCAAAGAATCCAACGGAGTTGTACATTCCTCACAAATTCAATTTAATAGAGTCTCAAAAAGGTGAAGGAGACATTACAATCAGGCTTACAAATATGAGAAATGGAGACGGATACTCGGGATACACAAAATCAATCGCAGACGATGTACAAAATCAGATACTAAAATCAGAAATTACAATATTTGAAGTAGACAAATTATCAAAAGCCCAATTTGAAACCATACTGAGACACGAGCTAGGACATGCGCTGGGACTGGCACACTCTACAGCCCCCGAAGATCTTATGCATCCTACAATTGAAACAAACTATCCGTACATATCTCAATGCAACATTGATGCCATGATATCTCTCTATGACGGTGGAAAGAAAAGCGAAGTGGTATGTAAAAAGTGATTCGGCATCTAATCCAAACTCTTAATTTCAGAGACCATACCAGTTTAATTGTAAATTATGGAACTGAGCACAGAAGACACCAGAGAGCTTGAAAATCTATTGAAAATAGCAACAAGTCAGATTCCAAAGTACTTCAATTTGATAAATTCAACAAAGGAGCAATGGGAGATTAAAAACATGCATGAGTGTATTTTTGGCATGGTCTTTGAAAAATACATTCATGATTCCGGTCAATATCTAACAAACAAGAGGATAGATGAGGGTCAACCAAGCACGGTTGAAAACACAATGGAATTATTTGATGCAGGAATTGAAATTTTTAATGAACATGTATCAGATATTAAAAGACAGATATACGAAAACTAACATTTTTTAAAATAGACATAAAATGGTTTGAGAAAACTAACTAAAATTAGAATAATTTTTGATTCATGTTTGGAAAAACATAAGAACAAAATGTAATTTGATGAGCAAAGTAAAATATTCCACATGTTACAACAGTGAGCTTTACAAATTAGCAAAAATGAGTTTGCCAGAAATTAGAGAATATGTAAATAAAAAGTACCCAAGATCAAAAGCAAATTTCTTTATGAAATACAAGTTACAACAATATACATTAGTTTTATCAAATCCACAAATACATGCATAAGACTTTGAAAAGATCAAATTAAAATTCAGACACTTTAAATTAAAAAATTAAAATAAACTCTACCAAAATTGCCACCAAGGTTTTAGTTTTGGTTTTGGCATATCAATAATAGTACATACACCATCAATTAATTTTGTACCAGAACCACATATGCCAAATTTAGGTGTATCAGTTTTTGGTGTATCAGTTTTTGGTGTGTCAGTTTTTGGTTCATCTAATCCAACTGCCTGATAAATTGAAGAGTATTCTGGAAAGTTTGCATCAAACCATTTTTTGTAACTTGGTTCGTTATTGTATCTATCAACATAAGTTTGTGGATCTTTTGTTGGGTCCACAAAAGGAGCTATTCCTTTTGGTTCTTCCAAACCTACGGCCTGATAAATTGAAGAGTATTCTGGAAAGTTTGCATCAAACCATTTTTTGTAACTTGGTTCGTTATTGTATCTATCAACATAAGTTTGTGGATCTCTTGAAATATCAACAAATGGGGCCAGTTTTGATTCTTCAGCAGGTTCTTTTTTAGGCTCTTCTTTAGTAGGTTCAGGTTCTTTAACAGGTTCTGAATTTTTCAATACATCATTGACAGTAATTGTAATTGATTGCCTATCATTTAATGAGCCTTGATTTGCAACAATATCAAATATGTATGATTTTCCACCTTGGGTATCAGTTGGAGTCCAACTGAACATTCCATTGTTTTGATTTATTGCTGCGCCAGTTGGAGGATTCTTCTCTAGACTAAACACTGTACCACTAAACGAGTTATCAGTTAGCTTGACAGCAAAGGACAATAGTTTTCCTTCATCTATTGTCAGTTTACCCAATGGATTAATTTTTAGAGTTGCTGTAGGAATAGTTGTAACTTCATTAGACGCAGTACTGGTGCCAGCTGCATTTATCGCATATACTTTGTATGTATATTTTGAATTTGATGAAAGATTAGTATGAGAATATGTAGTTGAAGTACTGTTTGTATTTGCTACCAATACAGAGTAAGAACCTGAATCTTTTTTCATTTCAATTTTGTAGCCAGTGATTGGGGTATTGCCAGTAGATGACGGAGTACTCCATGAGAGATTAATTTGAGTGGAAGAGGTGCTTGTTGCAGTTAGTTTTACTGGCGGTGAAGAAATTTGTATTACAGTAGTGTTAGAAGAGGATTGAGTTTGCGGTACGTCAACAGAAGTTGTTTTTGGAGTAGCTGTTGCAGTATTTGATGGCTCTGTGACACCAGAACCAATATTTGCTCTGACCACAAATGAATATTGTTTATCAGTTTCAAGATTGTTTACAGTGAAAGTAGTAGTTTTGCTATTAGTAGAACCTATATCAACATAAACATCAGCCCCAACTACGCGTTGAATGGTGTATCCACCAATGCTCAGTCCAAATGTATTTGACGGAGCTTGCCATGAAAGTCTTACCTGGTTAGGAGAAATTGGAGATGCAATCAACCCACTTGGCACTGTAGTTTCTGCAGGTTTTACTGATGAACTCGATGAAGGGATACTAGTTCCTTTAGAGTTTACTGCAGATATTTGATAAGTGTAAGTATTACTAGAGTCTAAGCCTTCATGAACAAATGATGTAGCAGTGTTTTTAGTATCTGCAGTCAAAACAACATACGCAGTTGTAGCTGTTTTGTATTCAATCTTGTAGCCAGTTATAGAAGGAGTACCAGATGCCAAAGAAGGCTCATTCCAAGTTAGGATAACAGATGTCGGAGAGACAGGAGATGTTTTAAGATTAGTAGGAGGGCCAGAAATTTGAGATGAAGATGTTAAAACAAATGCCTGGATTCTGCTGTTATCAGTATCTGCAACATATAGTAAATTATGTGCAGTATCTAGTGCAAGTCCAGATGGAGAATCAAATTTTCCGTCAGTCGTACCCAATGAGCCAAACTTTTCTACAAAACACACACCGTCAACAATCTTACTAGTGCCGCTAGGACAAGCGGTATCGGCGATTAATTTGAATATTTGAATTCTATTATTACCAGTATCTGCAACATAAAGCAGATCATTTGTGGAATCCATTGCAAGTCCCGACGGAGAATCAAATTTTCCGTCAGTAGTACCCAAAGAGCCAAACTTTTTCACATAACAAATTCCATCCACTGCTTTGCTAGTACCACTAGGACATGTAGCACCTGTAACAAGTTTGAATGCTATGATTCGATCATTACCAGTATCTGAAACATAAAGAATCTCTTCAGTATCATCAATAATCATGTGTGAAGGATTTTTCAGAGAGTCAGTGCCATCAAATGATTTAAAGTTAATCAAAAATGCCCCAGATGAATCAAAGACAGAAATTGAGTCTGTATCAATACTAGACACGTAAATTTTCTTAGTAGACTTTTGTGTTGCAATTCCTTGTGCGGACCCAAGATATTCAGGTTTGGCATTATCAGATGAACCAAACTTTAATTCAAATTGACCATCACCATCATCAAATCTCTGAACTCGTTCGTTATCAGAATCAACAACAAAGAAATGTCCAAATGCATCTAATACGCCACTAAACGGATTGTTAAATTGACCATCACCATCATTGTTAGCCCCATCAGCATCATCATTACAATTTTGGATAGCAGACATATTGCAAAACGAACCAAATTGGAAATCATAATCTCCATCATCATCAAATACATTGATTCTATGATTATCGGTGTCTACAACGTAAATTGTTCTTCCATCACTGCTGACTATTACATCACTTGGGTTTTTTAGCTGATTATTTGCAGTTCCAAAAGAACCAAATTTAAAAGAAAACGCAGGCTCAGCATATGCGATTTGTACAGACATAATACCAATTAACAACAATACACCAAAGCATAATCCAATCGATGATTTTTTATCCAAAGTACAAATAATCATCAAATCTAAATTTAATAAATAAGATAATAAATTTCACTACCCATTTGATCAATTCAGGTTAACATCAGACATGCAACTAAGGAATTAATTCTCGGATTTATTCAGACTTGACGGTTTTTGGTTTTTTTAGCAATGAAGCTATCATAACGGTTGCAAGAATGACAAACACGATAATCAGAGAGGTTATAGTTTCAATGTGATAAAATTCAGAGATTATCATCTTGGTTCCGATAAATATCAATAACACAATCAATCCAGGTTTGAGGTAATAGAATCGCTCCATCATGCCGCCAATTAAAAAGTAGAGTGCCCTTAAACCTAAAATTGCAAATACGTTTGACGTTATTACTATGAACGGGTCTCTAGTAATTGCCAAGACTGCAGGAATAGAGTCCATTGCAAATACCAAATCAGTCAGCTCAATGATTGCAAGACCGACTAGAAGAGGAGTAGCATGCATTACACCATTAATTCGTACAATGAATTTGTTTCCGACCAGACTTAGATTAACCGGCATGAATTTTTTTAGAATTTTAACTGCGATGTTTTTTTCTAGTTCAATTTTCTTTTCTTCTTTTTGTATGATCATTCTAATTGAGGTATACCAAAGCAACCCACCAAAAATATAGATCATCCAATGGAAATTATCTAGTAACGATGCACCAACAAGAATTAGGGCAATTCTCATTGCAATCGCACTTAGAATACCAAATGAGAGAACCCTGTGCTGATATTTATGAGGAATTCCCAAAGTGGTAAACACAAGTAAAAATACAAACATGTTATCTACGCTAAGGGATTTTTCTAGAGCATAACCAGTAACAAATTCGATCATCTTATCATTACCTAAAGCAAAATAGATAACTCCAGCAAAAATGCCTGCAAGTGAAATCCAAGTGATGGTCCAACCAAGTGCCTCTTTGCTAGACATTACATGCTCTAATTCAGATGAGGACGTTTTGGCTAGTTTTCTTTTAATTTTATGAAACAAACCAAGATCTATCGCTATAGTGACTGAAAGAATTACAAAAAATATAATCCAGAGTTCAAATGTGATCACACCCGTTTCTATTGGCAAATTGATTGGTCTGATTTAGGCACGATTATAAATTAATCTTGAAATAACATCTAGTCAAATTATGTCTCTCTATCATCCAAATCTAACTTATGAAAAAACACATCATCCCATTAATGTATTAAATAAGAGATTAGAAGAGGCATGAAATCTTCTAATCTTTTACAGATAGACGGTATGAGGTAATGGTCGAAAAAACCTCAACCCATCTACTAACATGAGTTCTCAAATCAGAATAAAAGACTCGCGTAGAAATTATTAGTAGGATCTAAAAATAAGGATAGTCGGAACTACGCCAAGCAACTAATCGCTTTTGGTCTTAGAATTTTATTTTTTTATTCATTCTTTTTCAGATCATCATACGCACGATGTTTGTTGGATTTTGACGGTTGGATATTTTCCAAAAAGATATCTGCCATGACCTGTTTTACCTTACTCATATCAAATGGCTTGTAAATTACCGCTGTTGCATTGTGCAAATCCAAAAGATCACCCTCATCCAGTGTAAGATCTCCCGTAACAACAAT
>Ga0326597_10007480_pt1 | contig 14872 bp, 14 predicted proteins | sample RVTome_12_FD_203789 | JGI IMG/M metagenome (GOLD analysis project Ga0326597, IMG submission 203789) | Soil microbial communities from uranium-contaminated site in the Upper Colorado River Basin, Wyoming, United States - RVT100D185 | ecosystem: Environmental > Terrestrial > Soil > Contaminated >... | reverse complement strand
CCATGGACGGCTCCTCTCTGTGGACGTTCAGCACGGCCACCCTAAGGCACTGCGATGCCGGGAAGCAGGGGCCGTCCACCTCATCATTGCGAGCAAAGCGAAGCAATCTCGTTCCGGTTGTGCTCGATCCGATCGGGATTGCTTCGTCGCTGCGCTCCTCGCAATGACACTATTCGCCTCTGCGACCTCTGCGCGACCTTTGCGTCCTTCGCGGTGAAGCGTTGTTTTGTATTTTCTACCGCCCCAGCACCCGGTCGAGGGTTTTGATCGGGTTGTCGGGGCCGGGTGCGGTTTCCGCTTCGGCCTTGGCGAGGAATTCGTAGTGGCGGGCGATCGCGGCGTAGATGTCGGCGGCGGGCTTGGCCGACCCGTGAAAATCCGAAATTTCCTCCATCTCGGCGACCCAGCGGTAGGCCTTGTCGTACATCCGCGGGATGCTGGCGCTGAGGTATTTGAAGATCTGCGGCTGGCTTGACGACAATTCGGCGACGAGGGCCTCGGCGCAGCCGAAGCGGGCGGCGCCCAGCATCATTGCCGACCCCAATGCGGTGATGCCCTTGGTGATCCCGGCATAGGACATCTTCAGCCCCGAGGCGGCGCCGACCGGGCCGTCGATCGTGCGCCAATCGATCCCCCAATCGCGCAGCACCCGGGTCTCGGCCACCGCCGCGCCCGAGGCGTAGATCGCCGGGCTGTAGCCGGGCCGCGGCGGGCCGCCGATGATGCCGCCATCGACGAACCTCGCGCCGGTCGGCCCGACGATCGCGGCGACGCGCTCGGCGGTCTGCGGGCTGACCGCGTTGCAATCGACGTAGATCGGTTTCTTGGCCAGCGCCGTCAGCGTTGGTGCGAGGCGCCGCGCCAAATTCTCCGCTTCGCCCGGCGGCAGGATCGACAGGAAGAAATCGGCGCCGTCGAGCAGCGCTCTTTCGTCTTCCATTGGCTTCATCCCGGCGGCGCGGGCCCGTTCGGCGCTCTCGGCGCTGCGCCCGCTGAGGAGCGTGCGCACTTGGGCGCCGCTCTCATGCAAGCGCTTCCCGACCCCCGAGCCCATGGTGCCTTGCGCCAGGATGGCGACGGTGATGCTCATGACAAACCTCGTCCTAAAAGAAATGGCTGTCGCCAGGGTAGCGGTCCGGCGCCGGTTCCGCAAAGGCCGGCCGTAGGGTGGGTTAGCGCAGCGTAACCCACCATGCCAACCGCGACAGCGATGGTGGTGGGTGACGCTGCGCTAACCCCCTCGATTAGGCGGACATCTTAGACTTCGAGCGTGCCGCGAGGAATGGCCTGGCCGGGTGGCGACCCGGACCAGGCCGCCGATCGTCGGATCGTTGCCCACCGCAGCCGTTTCGGGCGGTCGTCGTCGCAAGATCGCGGTCGGCTCTTCATCGGACAGCAAGAGGGCGGCCGCCGGCCGCGCGCGAAAAAAATTTCTTCCGGTCATCCGGCCTCGCTCTCCTGCTGGTTGCATTACGCCCCAATAGGGCAGCCCTGACGACGATAGCACTGCTTGAGACGGCTTGCCTGGATACCCGGGCCGGCACCCGCGCGATGGGCGCCACAGCTCGCCTTACATAACGGAAACCGGCGCATTTCCGCTCGCTGCGGGTGTAGGCTGATACCGGACGGGAGGCGGCGCTGGCGAATTTGGTCACCGCCAAGCGCGATCGCCAAATGGGCTCGCGACAGGGGAGGGAAACAATGAGTTACGCGGCGATACCGCCGGCCGGCGGCAAGATCGATATCCTGTCCGAGGTACAGACCGCTTTTTCGACGGTTTGGGAGAATTTCCGCCTGGCCCTCGATTTGGCGTGGCTGCCGTTCGTGCTCCTCGTCGTTGCCGAGGGCGTCGCGCTCCGCCTGGGCGGCGCCGGCATGTTCGGGATGATGCTGGCGGCGCTGGTCCGCGGTCTCGGTTTTATCGTATTCGGGACGATCTTCATCGTCCGCTGGCATCGCTTTATCCTGCTCGGGGAAACCGCCAGCGGCGGCCTGTTTCCGCCCGGCTGGGGCGCGTTCTTTATCGCCGCGATCAAGATCACGCTCGGCATTATCCTCGGGTTGGTGATTATCGTGCTGATCGGCGTGGTGTTGCCGAAATTTCTGGCCATGCTGATCGCCGTCGTCGGCGGCATTGCCTTGGCCGTCGGCTCGTCGCGGCTATCCCTGGTGTTTCCCGCCGCCGCGATCGAGCGGCCGATCGCGCTGCGCGACGCCTGGGACCTCGCGACCGGTAATTTCTGGCGGCTGCTCGCCTGTCTCGTGCTTTGCTACCTGCCGTTCGCCACGCTCCATATCCTGCTCAGCGGCAGCGGTGGCGCGTCCGGCGCGATCGTCTGGCTGGTGTTTCAGATCATCGGGTTGGCGGTGTCGTTTGCCGGGGTGGCGGTGCTCGCCAGCCTCTTGTCCGGTCTCTACCGCCAGCTCGCGGGCCAACCGGCGCGATAAACCGGAAGCCGGCCATCAAATCGTCGTTTCCGTCGCTCGGGTGACGGGAGCCGGCGCCTGACGGCGGTCCGATCGGCTGAGCCAGCGCAGCACGGCCAAGCCGCCGAGCGTGATCACGGCGAGATGGCCGAAGCCGTAGCCCCAGCCGATAACCCCGTCGCCGCCGGCCAGGTCGAGGACCAACCCGACGCCGAGCGGCCCCAAAAAGCCGCCGGAATACCCGGCCATGCTGTGCAAGCCCATCGTCGCGCCGCGCAATTCCGGATCGGCCGCCTGCACCGTGCCGGCGGTCAGGGCCGAGCTGTCGAGGTAGATCGCCGCGTTCCACAAGAGGACAAAGAGGAAGGCGAGCGGCGCCGAGAGACCGGTGCTCCAGCCGGTGACCATGGCGAACCCCGCGGCGACGCTGATCGCCGCGACGACGACCTTGCCGCGCCCGAGGCGCTGCGCCGTCTCGTTGCCGGTCACCGACACGACGATGCCGAGCAGCCCGACTGCGCTAAACAGCACAGCCGGCGCGGGCAGCCAGGCGGGCGCCCCCTCCCGGGCGATCGTCGCGGTGAGGAACGTCACCCCCCACGCGCGCAACGCCGCCAATTCCCAGGTGTGCACGGTGTAGCCGACGATCCAGCCGAGCGCCCTGCGGTTGCGCAGCACCGGCCGAAAGTCGAGGAGAGCGGTTCGCCGCCGGGTGTCGGCTTGGGTTTCCGGGCGCGCCGGCAAGGCGGCCGGCATCACGACGAGCGCGATGGCGAAGGCGGCGAGGGCGGCGGCTGCACCAAACAGAAAGGCACCGGCGGGGCCGGCGAGCGCATCGAACAACCCCGACACCGCGAACGATAGGGCGCCGGCGATGCCGACTCCGGCCGCATGCCACGACACCGCGCGCGACTGCGCCGCGCCGTGCAGCGGATCGGCGATCACCTTGAGGCCGGGCATGTACGCACCGGCCCAGCCGACCCCGGCCACGGCGCGCAGCACGAACCCCGACCAGAAACCGTCGGCGACCAGGGCGAAACCGAGATGGGACAGCGTCGTGAGCCCAGCCGCGACGAGATAGACCCGCCGAACCGGCAGGCGGTCGGTCAACGCGACCAACACGGGAACCGCGACCACATAGGCGGCAAAGAAGATCCCGAGCAGCCAGCCGGCCTCAGTTTTCGACAGATCCCAGCGCTCGATGTAGCCCGGCAGCAAGGCGGGCAGCGTGAAGGAGCCGATATTGGTCAGCACCTGCGCCGCGACGATCGCCCCGACAAAGCCGCGGCTCCCCGGCACCGGCACAAACCGCCGCGCTATTCCCGCCCGTGCTGTCATTGGCTTTCCGGCGATGGGTCATACCGAAGTAGATGCTTTCGCGATGGCATAACCAAATTAATCCGCATTCCCGGCGAAAGCCTCACGCCTGTCCGGTTCAGCTTCTGGTGCCCAGTTTCGGCGTCGTTTGCATCATCATATTCACCACCAAAATTTCCCCTTGGCCGGGCTTGACCCGGCCACCCACGTCTTTCTCTGTGACATCGGGGCGTGGGAAGACGTGCTCGACGGGGAAACCCACGCGCTGACCCGGTTCACGGTGGTCGATCTGTTTGCCGACCGGGCGGTGCGCCGGCCGCTGATTCTCGCGTTCCTGATGATGCTGTCGGTCACTTTCGCGTTCTGGGGCGTCGGCACGTTCATCCCGACCTATGTCGGCACGGTCGCCGCCAAGGCGGGGCTCTCGGCGCCGACCTGGGCGGGGTGGGCCGGCGTCATCACCGCCGCGTGCGGCATCTTCGGCTTCGTCAGCCTCGGCTTCCTCGCCGATGCCATCGGCCGCAAGCCGACGGTGATCATCTGGTACGCGGCGTGCCTGGTGCTGACCCCGGTTGTCTACCTGTGGGCCGGGAATTTTATCGTGTTGCTCGCCGCCGCCGGGGTCTTCGGGTTTTTCACGCTCGGGATCTGGGCCTGGGCGCCGGTGTGGCTGCCCGAGCTGTTCCCGACCCGGTTTCGCGGCACTGCGGTCGGGTTTTGCTTCAACGCCCCGCGCTTCATCTCGAGCCTGGGCCCGCTGATGGCCGGCACCCTGATCAGCTATTTCGGCGGCTACGGCAAAGCCGCGACGATCATCGGCTTGTTCTTCCTTCTCGGTGTCGTGGTGGCGCCGTTCTTGCCCGAAACCAGGGGAAAGCCGCTGCCCGAGTAGGCGCGGCCGGGCAGCTTGGCGGTCCGGCTCAGGCCGTGACCGCGGTGTTGCAGGAACCTGTCGATCCGCTATCAATTCGGGCTGCAAGCGACGCGGAGTCGAGAGCGCGCCGCTATGATCACAGCGACTTCGGACAAGGTGCAGCAATGGCGAACCAGATGCTGAATGGCGGGCAGGTCATTGTCGATGACGTGACGCGCTGCTCCCGGCAGCCGGCCGGCAGCGCGTCACGCTCACCTCGAAGGTCGGGCCGTACTCGCCGGAGATCATTAGGACGCGATCGGCGACTTGCGCGAACGGCGCCGGATCGAGCCGCACCGGCGCGCACAGCACGATCCCGCCAAGGCGCCCCGGATGAGCCTGGGCGAGTTCGGCGATATCGGCCGGGATCTGCGTCGCGACATGGGCCCGGGCGATGCCGAGATGGTCGAGCAGCGCGACAAGGCGCGCGGCGGGTGGCTCGTACGAGAGTTCGGGCGGTCCTTTATCGCTCATGCAATAACCCCCGCCTCGCGCAGCGCGGCGATCTCGGATTCGCCATAGCCGGCGTCGCGCAGCACTGCCGCGCTGTGCTCGCCGACCATGGGAGCGCGCCGCGGCCGCACCTTTTCCTGCCCCCTGATCTCGATCGGGCTGTTGATCGTCATGAAATCGGCGTCGGTGAACTGCACGAGGTGGCCGGCGGCGAGCGCCTGCTCGTCCTCGGCGATGTCGGCGGTCTCGGCGACGATGCCGAAGATGATGCCGGCTTCGTCGAGGACCCTGCGCCAGTGGGCGAGGTCGCGGGTCGCGAACACCCGGTCGAGGATCGCGAGGAGTGCGCCGGCATGCTGCTCCCGGCTCTCGACGGTTTCAAAGCGCGGGTCGTCGAGCGCGGCATCCACGAGGCAGGTCTTGAACTTCTCCCAGCGCCATTCGTCGGCCGCGATCGACAACAGCAGCCAGCGCCCGTCGCCGCACTGGTAATGCACCCTGAGCGCGTTGACCGCGGCCTCGCGCGGCGGCTGCGGCACGACCTTGTCGCCGCACAGCGCCGCCTGCACCGAGCAGCCGTTAGCCCACAGGCCATTGGCGAGCAGGGACGAACTGACGTAGTTGCCCTTGCCGGTACGCTCGCGCTGATAGAGCGCGGTGACGATCGCGCCGTAGGTTCCCATCGCCGAGGGATGGTCGCCCATGCCGGGCAGCGAACGCGCCGGGGTCGCCGCCTCGCCGGCGCGCACCAGGTGCATGAGGCCGGTGCGGGCCCACCACGCGGTCGCGTCGAAGCCGGGCTTGTTGGCCTCGGGGCCGGTCTCGCCATACCCGGTGAACGAGGCGTAGATCAGCCGCTCGTTGAGCGGCGCCAGATCGTCGTAGGTGACCCCGAGGCGCTGGCGCACCGGCGGCGGATAGTTGGTGATGAAGACGTCGGCGTCGCGCACCAGCCGGTAGAGCACCGCGCGGCCCGCCTCGGCGCGCAGGTCGAGCGCGAGGCTGCGCTTGTTGCGGGCGTCGAGGATGAAGCCCGGGTTGAGAGGCTTTCCCGGGACCGGCACGGCACGCCGCCGATACGGGTCGCCGGCGCCGGGCGGCTCGATCTTCACGACATCGGCGCCGAAATCCGACATCACCGTCGCCGCCGCCGGCCCGGCGATAAAGCTGGCGCAGTCGATGACCTTCAACCCGTCGAAGATGCGTTCGGTCACCAATCGGTCCTTTCAGTTATTTCACAAGGAGGCGGTGAGGCAGTGAGAAGTGAGAAAACTCTTTAGCGCGAAGGACGCGATGGATACGCGATGGTCGCGAAGGCAACTCTACCGGCGCGGAGCGCCCAGTCTTAACCTTTTCGCGCAGAGCTTTACTGGCCCTTCGGGCCGGAAAAGGCGCCGTCGCGTCCTTTGCGTATCCATCGCGTCCTTCGCGCTAAAGACTTGATTATTTTTCTCACTGCCTCACCGCCTCATTGTGAATTAAACCGCGAGGCGGTAGGCGTCGCCGTCGCGGACGATGTGGCCGGCGGTGGCGCCGGCGAAGTGGGTGCCGATGACCAGCACCGGCCGGTCGCAGAGTTCGCCCAGCATGCGCTCGCGGGTGCGGCGCGCCTCGTCGGGGTCGCTGTCGGCGGTCGACGACCAGTCGGGCCGGGCGATCTGGCAGGGGTGGTGCATGAAATCGCCGGTGATCAGCGCCTCCTCGCCGGCCGATCGGATGCGCACGCTGACGTGGCCCGGGGTATGGCCGATCGTCGGCACGAGGCTCACCTCGTCGCAGATCCGGTGATTGGTCTCGACCAGGTCGGCGAGACCGGCATCGGCGATCGGTGCGACCGAGTCGGCGAACACCGCCGCCATGTCGTCGCGCTCGTGCTGCGCCCGCCAATGCGCGAACTCGACCCGGCCCATCAGGTAGCGCGCCCGCGGAAAGGTCGGGACCCATCTTCCATCAACCAGCATCGTGTTCCAGCCGACATGGTCGACATGCAGGTGGGTGCACAGCACGGTGTCGATCGATTCGCGCGGGAAGCCCGCGGCCGCCAGGTCGGCGAGAAACGGCCCTTGGAGGTTGTTCCAGGTCGGGATGCGGCGGTTCTCCTTGTCGTTGCCGAGGCAGGTATCGACGATGATGCGGCGATCCGGGGTTTCGACGACGAGCGCGTGGATGCTCATCTTGAGACGGCCGCGCTCGTCGGCGAAATGCGGGCGCAGCCAGCCGATCGGCAGGATTTCCTCATAGCTCGCCTGAGGGAGGATAAAGCGGCTGCCGCCGGTCACCTCCATTTCGACGATCTTGGTCACCGTGACCCGGCCGATCCGCCATTTCTGCATCGCCCCCCCCTCAAGACCCCTTTCCTGGCGCGGCGTCTTGCCCGGCACCGGCCGCTACCGCGACGGCGGCCTCGCCCCGCTCCGGCACACCCCGTTCGGGCGTGCCGACATGTCGCGGCAGATACAGCTTGATCGTGGTTCCGTGGCCCGGCTCGCTGACGATCGTGCAGTACCCGCCGGAACGGGTGACGAAGGCGTTCACCTGGGCCAGCCCGAGGCCGGTGCCCTTGCCGGCTTCCTTGGTCGTGAAGAACGGGTCGAACGCCTTGTCGCGGACCTCCGGCGGCATGCCGATCCCGGTGTCGCTGACAAAGACCGCGACGTGGTCGCCCGCGCCGACGCCCGGGTGGGCCGGTGCATCGGCCTCCTCGATGTGGACGTTGGCGGTTTTGATGGTCAGCCTGCCGCGCCCGGACATCGCATCGCGCGCGTTGAGGGCGAGATTGAGGATTGCGGCCTCAAGCTGGCCGGGATCGACAAAAACCAGCCACAGACCGCCTGACAGGCGGGACTCGACCGCGATACGGTCACCCAATGAATGCCGTACGAGATCGGACATCCGCGCGATCACCTCGTCGACATCGACCGGCCGGGGATCGACCGGCTCGCGGCGGACAAAGCCAAGCAGACGCGTCGTCAACGCCGATGCCCGTTCGCACGCGCCGATCGCCGCGGCGATGAATTTCCGGTGCCGGGGCTCGGTGGTCTCGAGGTTTGCTTCCAACAGCGCGATGTTGCCCGAGACGATCGTCAGCAAATTGTTGAAGTCGTGCGCGATGCCGGCGGTCAGGAGGCCGACCGCCTCGATCTTCTGGGCCTGGTTCAGCTGGGCTTCGATCGCGGCGCGCTGGGCGATCGCGTCGCGCGCCTCGGCGAGGGCGGCCTGCTCCCGGCGGGTGCGGCGCAGCGCGAGGAGGCACAGCAGCATCAGCCCGATCGACGCCGGGACCCCGATCGCGGCATAGCCGGCCATCGTCTCGAGCCATTCGCGCTCGATCGCCGCGCGGGTGCGCCCGATCGACACATAGACCGGGTAGTTCGCGAGCCGCTGATAGGCGACCAGGCTGCCGTCGCCGCTGAACGCCGAACCGCTGGCGATGACCCCGCTGGTCGTCTTGGCGGCGATCGCGCTCGCCAGCCTTTCGTCCGCCTCCCGGGGCGCCGGCGGCTCCCTGCTTTCGGGATAATGCGCCAGGATCGTGCCGTCTTCGCGCAGCACGCTGGCGGTATACTGCGCCGAGCCGCCGAGCAGCGAATTGTAGAACGAGGCGAAATAGGGGCCGGACACGGCGACGACGACGATGCCGCGGAAGCTCCCGTCGGTTGCCTGGCGACGCTGGCTGACGGTGAAATACGGTCGAACGTCGCCGCCGAGGCTGCGGGCGCGCAACGCCCAGATGAAGGTCTGGACCCGGGCATCCTGCAGCGCGTGAAAATCCTCGCGGCGGGAATGATCGAGGATCCGATCGACCGGGAAAACCCGCGCGCTGACGACTTCGCGGCCATTCGCGTCGATCACCCAAGCCGCGGCAACCTGAGGCAGATCCTTGATCTGCCGGGCAATCCGCTCGCTCAAGCCCTGCTCCTGGTCGCGCAGCTGCTGGTCGCTGAGCCCGCCGAGCAGATCGTCGATGCGCGCCGCGACAAGCACGTGCGTGTCGAGGATCTTGGTCGTATTCTCTGCCGCGACGGCAACCGCCTCGGCGAGCACCGCCGCGGCGCCGGCGTAGCTCGACCGATACGACAAATACCCGCCGACGGCTCCGAGGAGGAGAGGCACGATGATCGTGCCGACGAGGAGGACCCGCAGCGTCCGGATCGCCCCAAAAGCCGCTTTGTTCGGTTGCCGTTCTTTGCCGGACGCGGGTGACACCGCGTCAGCCGAACTGTCGGGAGCCGCCATCGGCCGCATTGCACCACCGTTCATGCGTCATCCGCCCACTGGGGAGCCTCGCCGCCGCGCCTCAATGATCGTTCCCGCGGGGATCGTTCCCGCCGGGCAGTTGCCGATTGTCACCATAGAGGGCGCCCCGCGGTCAATGTCGGGGAGCGGGAATGGGGTACGGAAACCGGTTCGATGCGATAGGCTGACGCGTCCGGGCGGGATCTCGAACCAGGGAAGTCGTCGATGCGCATGTGGTTCCATCGAGGTTTGATCGGCCCAGCGTTGCTCGGGTTGGCGGGTCTGGTGCTGGCCGGCTGTGCCGCCCCGCCCGCCGCCGTCACGCCGGCGGAAGCCCTGGCGGTGCTGCAAACCGGGCGGCCGGTACTCAGCTGCCGCGAGGCGTGTCTCGGCGAATGGCAACGCGCCCAGCCACAGGCCGCGCAACTCGATGCCGCCAGACGCTTTCAGGACCTTGCCGTGCTGGTGATGCGCATCGGGTACCAGGACGATCTGTCGCTGTATTATCTCGGCCGGGCAGCCGAGGGCATCGGCTATCGGCCGGCGGCGGCGAGTTATTACCGGCAGAGCACGCAGCTGTCGGGCACCTCGATCTCCTGCCAGTATCTGAGCCGGCAATGCGGCGGCGTGACCCTGCCGATGGCGGCGGCGGTTCGGCTGGGGGCGGTCGAACGGATGTTGAATTCGGCCCGGTCGCGGCGTGCCGGCCCGGCCAGACCGGGACCCGAAGCGCCCGGGGCGGCCCCGGCGGAAGCCGCCTCCGCGGAACCCACGGCGCCGGCGCCAGGCCTTGCCCCCAGCCCCGTCCCAAGATCCGCCGCAAGCCCCACCGGGCCGGGTCCCTACGAGTACATCGAACCCCCGCCGGCGGCGCGCTGAGGCGCTTTACCGATTCGCCATTTTCTCGCGCCCGTCTCCCCTCGGCCTCCGCCCGCCCGGCATCCGGATTGGCCTGCGCCGGCGATAACTCCTGGCAAAACGGACATACTCGATTTGGTAGTGGACCTGCGCTTTGGAGCGTACATCCTGGGGGAGGTGTTTGCAGGAGGGGATCATGGCATCGGATATCGCCCGTCGTCGCGCGGCCAAATCGGCTCGTCGGAAAAAGCTGCTGAATTCGCGGCGCGCCGCCGCCATGCCGGTTTCGCTGGCCGACAAGATACGCCGCCTCGCGCCATGTCCGCTTGATCGATGCCTGATCCAGCCGGAGATGTTCGAAACCGGAATGGGCACGGTCGTCCTCGCGCGCCGGACCGAAACCGGACAGATCGCGATGGCCGCCTTTTTGGTCGATGCCTTTTCCCTCGGCATCAAGGACCTCGTGTTTCATGTGCTGGAGCGGTCCGAATTCGAGACCTACATCGCGATGGGGCACGAGGCCTCCCCGTTTCAGGCGGTCGATCCGAGCTATGCCCGCAAGCTGCTGCGCGATGCGGCAGCCTATGCGGCGTCGCTGGGGCTGCGGCCGTACCGGGGTTTTTGGGCGATCGAGCAGCTGTTCGGCGATGTTCGAGATGAGGATTGCGCCGAGGAGTTTTCGTTCGGCCGCAACGGCAAACCGGCCTACATGGTGGGGCCCACGGAAACCACCGCGCAGGTGATGCGGCGGCTCGAACGCCTGACCGAGCGGCTCGGTCCCGATGGCTTCAGTTGGATGATCCCGATTTCCGAGGACGAGATCCTGACGAACGAGGCCGACGAGCCTGCTCCGGCCCCGCTGGCGATTCCCGCCGCGACCGCGCCGTGACCTACGGCTGATGCCGCGCTAGCCTCAGGGCCCAATTCCTCGCCGCAGGAGCCCGCGATGAAAGCCGCCGTTCTGCACGCGCCGAACCAGCCGTTGACCATCGAGGACGTCGCGCTCGAGAAGCCGAAAAGCCGCGAGGTGCTGTTGCGCACCGCGTTTGCCGGCCTCTGCCACAGCGACCTGCATTTTATCGAGGGGCTCTACCCGACCCCGACCCCGGTCGTGCTCGGCCATGAATCGGCATGCGTCGTCGAGGCGGTCGGCGACGGCGTCAGCTATGTGAAGCCGGGCGACCACGTCATCACCTGCCTCTCGGTGTTCTGCGGCACCTGCCCGCAATGCCTGACCGGCCACCCGAACCTCTGCGAGAACACCGACGTCAAGATGCTGCCCGGCCAGGCCCGCCGGATGTCCTGGAAGGGCGGCCAGCACATGAACCAGGCGTTCAACCTGTCGTCATTTGGCGAACAGATGCTGGTGCACGAGAACTCGATGGTGAAGATCGACGACGACATCCCATTGGACCGCGCCGCCCTCGTCGGCTGCGGGGTGATGACCGGGGTGGGGGCGGTGTTCCATGCCGCCAAGGTCGAGCCGGGAGCGACGGTCGCGGTGATCGGCTGCGGCGGGGTCGGGCTCTCGGCGGTCAACGGCGCGGCACTGGCCGGGGCAGAGCGGATCATCGCGATCGACCGGGTGCCGTCGAAGCTCGAACTGGCGCGCGAGATGGGCGCCACCGACACGATCAACGCCAGCAACGTCGACGCGGTCGAGCAAATCCGCGAGATGACCAAGGGCGGGGTGCACTATTCGTTCGAGGCGCTCGGCACCAAGGCGACCGCCGAACAGGCGTTTCAGATGCTGCGCCCGGGCGGCACCGCGACGATCATCGGCATGGTGCCGTTCGGCATCAAGATCGAGCTGCACGGCTTCGACTTTCTGCGCGACCGCAAGATCCAGGGAACCTCGATGGGCGGCAACCGCTTCCGGGTCGACATGCCGCGCCTGTTGTCCTTATGGCGGCAGGGCAGGTTGAAGCTCGATCACCTGATTTCGGGAAGGCTCAAGCTCGGCGAGATCAACGACGGCTTCGCGGCGCTGAAATCCGCCGCGCCGGTGCGTCAGCTCATTGATTTCGGGGCGTAATGCAGTTGCGTGGCATGGCCGAGGCGCAGCCGCGACCGGAGAAACACCGTAATCCGCCGGCGCGGCACCCGGCGCAACACCACGAACGCCACCGGAACGCTTAGCGCCAGTGCAAACGGCACTGGGCCGGCGATGTCGAAAATGTCGAGGCCGATGCCGACCGCCGCGACGATCCCGAAGATCAGAAAGATCGGGCTGAGTAGAATGGCGGCAACCGCCAAGCTCCAAATGGCATAGGTCCGAAATCGCTTCATCAGCCGCGTCCGCCCGCATTGTGCGCGAGCATCATGCGCCGGACCCGGTTAAGCGATCATTGCGTTGGGTCAAGAAACCTGCCGCATTTTACCGGAAGCCGCGCGGCGCTACCCCTCGTCAAGCGGCGGCAACAGCGGATGCTTCAGCGTGCGCGGCAGGATGCCCTGGGTGCGCGGGTCCTCGAAGCGAAGCTTCTGGCGCGCGTAGACGACAAACCCGGCGCGCTGGTAATAGCCCAAGGCCCTGGGGTGATCGAAGGTCCTTGTGTGCACCCACAGCCGGCCGATCGGCCGCTCCCACGCCCGGTCGATCGCCGCCCGCAACAGAAACGGCCCAAAGCCGCGCCCGATGAATTCCGGGATCAACCCGAAATAGCGCAATTCGGTTTCCCGCGGCGGCGCCGTATCCAATTCGAAATAGCCGGCCGGGATGCCGCCGACATAAAGCACGAAGATTTCGGTCGTCGGCTTCTCGATCTCGCCGCCGAGCACGGCATCGCTGAGCAGCCGGCGCTCGAACCACAGCCACGGCGTGCCGACGGTTTCGTATAGATAGCGGTAGAATGAGACGGTGCAGTTTTCGGCCCGCATCAAGGCAAGCTTGATGTTGGGTGGAGCCGGCAGGCGCGGCGTCGCCGGCGGCGCGTGCATTTCGAGATAGGTGATGACGTCGTCGAGGAGGGCCATCGGGCGCTAACAAGGCAAGGAGCCCCCACCCCGCCCCTCCCCCGCTTGCGGGGGAGGGAGGGACCCGCGCCAGGGAACTCCACTGGGCCGTGGGAGGGTGGGGGCTAATGGCGACGGTTTTTTCATGGCCGGGCCGGGCCGGTTTCGATCGGCGGCCCCTCGGGCAGACCCCATTCCGACCACGACCCGTCATAGACCGCGGCGCCGGGGTGGCCGATCAGGTGCAGCGCAAAGACCAGCGCGCAGGCGGTCACCCCCGAGCCGCAGCTGGCGACGACCGGTCGGTCGAGATTGACCCCGGCCTCGTCGAACAGGCGGCGCAGCTCCTCGGCGCTGCGTAGCTGCCGGGTGTGCGGATCGGTGACCCGGTCGAATGGCAGATTGCGGCTGCCCGGGATGTGACCGCGCCGCCGCCCCGGCCAGGTTTCCTCGGCGGTGCCCTCGAAACGGCCGGATGCTCGGGCATCGACGATCTGCTCGCGGGCATGGGCGAGGCCGAGGTCGGCGACGAGGCCCCTCTTGTCGCGCACCAGCGCCGGATCAAAGCGGACGGTGAAGCGGCGCGCGGGGATCGCCGGCGGGGCGGTGTCGAGCGGGCGGCCCTCGGTCCGCCATTTCGGCAACCCGCCATCGAGCAAAGCCACGTCGGCGTGCCCGAAGAGGCGCAGCATCCACCAGGCGCGCCCGGCCGACGACAGGCCGACCGTATCGTAGACGATCACCCGGTCGTCATCGCCGATACCGCGCTCTTCCATTTTGGCGGCGAAGCGCTCGGCCGAGGGGATCATGTGCGGCAGCGTGGTGCCCGGCGTCGCGACGTCGTCGATGTCGAAGAACACCGCCCCCCTGATGTGCCCGGCATCGTAATCGGCCCGCGCGGTCGGGGTGATCCCCGGCTGCTTGTACGAGCTGTCGAGGACCCGGACATGCGGGTCGGCAAGGTGCGCGGCGAGCCACTCGGTGCTGACCAGCGCCTCGGGTCGGGCATAAGGCATGTTGCTCTCCTTCATCGGACCGCGACCGTCCTGGCCGCATGCCCACTCTTCCCTCCCCCCGCAAGCGGGGGGAGGGTTAGGAAGGGGGCGCAAAGGCGATATTGATCCGGCGGTTCTGCCGGCCCTTGTTCTCGATCTTGCCGATCGCCACCGGGCCGATCTCGGCGGTGCTGCGGATGTGGGTCCCGCCGCACGGCTGCAGGTCGATCGATCCGCCCGGACCGGCGATCTCCAGGAGGCGCACCCGGCCGGCCCCGGAGGGCGGCTTCACCGACATCGTGCGCACCAATTCGGGATGGGCGGCCAGTTCCTCGTCGGTGATCCAGCGCGGCGCAGCGGGATGGCCCTCGGCGATCAGCTGGTTGAGCCGGGCCGCGATCGCGTCCTTGTCGAGGCTCGACCCGGGCACGTCGAAATCGAGCCGGCCGCAGCCGTCGGAGACCTGCCCGCCGGTCACCGCTCCCGGCACCACCGCACATAAGAGGTGGAGGCAGGTGTGCATGCGCATCAGCCGGTGGCGGCGCTCCCAGTCGAGCTCGGCAACCAGCTCGGTGCCGGGTTCGGGCAAGACGGTGCCCGGCGCCGCGACATGGATGACCTCGTCGGGCGCCTCGCCCTTCACAGTGTCGACGACCCTGATCGCCGTACCCGAGGCGAGCCGCAAGCTGCCGGTATCGCCGGGCTGCCCGCCGCCGGT
>Ga0326597_10007479_pt1 | contig 14872 bp, 12 predicted proteins | sample RVTome_12_FD_203789 | JGI IMG/M metagenome (GOLD analysis project Ga0326597, IMG submission 203789) | Soil microbial communities from uranium-contaminated site in the Upper Colorado River Basin, Wyoming, United States - RVT100D185 | ecosystem: Environmental > Terrestrial > Soil > Contaminated >... | reverse complement strand
TCTGTCCGGTGAACCCGATGGTGAAGGTCCGCACCCGCCCCGCGGCAGCCTCGGCCATGAAGGCGACGACCGTCGACGAGTCCAGCCCTCCCGAGAGGAACGCCCCCAGGGGAACGTCGGCCACGAGACGGCGCGTGACGGCCGCGCGGAGCAGGGCCCGCAGGCGCTCGGCGGCAACGTCGGCGGTCCTCGCGCCGGCCCCGGCTCGCCCAACCCCACCCTCGCCGACGCCGGCCTCCGCGGCCCTTCCGTCGCCAAAGCAAGCCCTCCAGTAGCGCCGGGGCTCCTCGGCTCCCGCTTCGGTCACCACCATGGAGTGCGCCGGGGGCAGCGACCGGATGCCACGGTAGAACGTACGGGGGGTGGGGACGTAGCCGTAGGTCAGGAAGAGGGGTATCGCGTCCGGATCGCGCTCGTGGGGAACTCCGGGGTGTGCCAGGAGCGCCTTCACCTCCGAACCGAAGACGAAGAGGCCGGGCCCGTCGTGGTAGAAGAGCGGCTTCTTGCCCGCGCGATCGCGAGCGAGGAGCAGCCTCTTCCGCGGACGATCCCACAGCGCGAAGGCGAACATGCCATCGAGGGCGGCGACCGCGTCTTCCCCCCTCTCCTCGTAGAGGTGGAGGATCACCTCGCCGTCGCTGCGACTGCGAAAGCGATGACGGGGCTCGAGCTGCTGTCGCAGCTCCCGGAAGTTGTAGATCTCTCCGTTGAACACGAGCCACAGCGACTCGTCCTCGTTCGGCATCGGCTCGCGGGCGGCGTCGCTGAGGTCGATGATCGACAGGCGGCGGTGGCCGAGGGCGATGCCGCCGTCGACGTGCGTACCCTCGCCGTCGGGGCCACGGTGGCGAAGGCTCCCGGCCAGAGCAGCTGACGCCAACCGGTCGACCGAACCTCCGCGCGCCAGTCCGCCGCAGATCCCACACACGCGGAGAGGATAGCAGCGCTGCAGGCCCCGCACCGCTACCCTCTTCGGGCCCGGCACGTCATTCCCGCGCCCATCCCGAGCCAGTGTCCGAGGATCAGGGCTGCCTGCAGCCCTGCTGCCTCGATCCGGGCCTTCACGTCTCGGTTGCGAGCAGGCAGTCCACCGTCCAGCTTGTACAGGTCCAGGCGGATGTCCGAGAAGCCCGTCCTGGCGAGGGCCCATCTGAGGCTGACCGGGCAGAACCCGACGACGTGATACGGCGGAAACGTCGGACTGAGATTGACGGCCCAATCCCGATTGGTGAGGTGGAGATACAGGTTGCCGGCACGTGAGTAGAAGGAGCACTCGTTCGGGACGTCGATGAAGACGAGGCCACCCGAGCACAGGGCCGCGTGTGTCCTGGACAGAAGAGCCATCGGATCGTAGACGTGCTCCAGGATCCCCGCGAGGACGATGACGTCCCATTCTTCTTTCAGAGCGTCGGCAGTCTCTGCGGGCGAGCTCTCCACTGGAAGATCGAAATCGTTTCTGGCGTCACGCGCGAAGGTCTCTGTCATCTCGACACCGCGGACCATCCAGCCGGCATCGGCGGCTCCTCGCAGCAGCTCACCCCGCCCGCAACCGATCTCGAGCAGCCGGCCCTTTGAACCCAGGATGCGTTCCGCCTGCCTAGCCAGGGCCTCCCCGGACCTCACCTTGGCGATGGAGTCGTGCCCCCGAAAGTAGTCCTGGGATGCGTGCTCTAGATAGGGATTGCGTTCGGGCAGGGGCGTCGGAATCGGGTACACGCCGTGGCAGTGCCGGCACCGGACGACGACGGTTTCGCGGCCGAGCGAGAGATGGTGCGCCGGACCTCCGCGGCGGCCGAGAGGGATGCTGTTCGCCCGGCTCTCCCCGCAGATCGGGCAGTCGCGGTCCTCAAAGCGCCACTCAACACCGCGCAGCTGGTCGCCGCTGCTTCGCAAGACCTGCACTTGTGCGGAAGCGATCGGCTCCGGTTCGTCGCTCATTCTGGCCGTTGCCATGCGGGCCGCGCGGTCAGGGAGGTGCTCGCGTCGCGCTGGCGTCGGCGCTCCACGAGACCGACGCCCATGAAGACGAAGAAGAACATTGTGATCTGGGTCCGCTGCCGATAGGCAGTCCCGACGTTTCCCTGCATGAGGGCGTAAGCAGCCGTCAGGGTGACGGCAAAGACCAGGATGGGCAGAACGGACCGCAGCTTCCGCCGCACCGCGTACGTAAGCCCTCGCACAAATGAGGGCATCAGTGCATACCAGACCAGGGTCTCGGGCAACGCGAGAGCTTGCCGGAGCCCTGAAATCGCCCAGGGGAACGGCGCGAAGAGGAGGTAGACGAGACCAACGGGCAGGGCTGTCAGCGCTCCGGTCGGCGTCGAAACATCGTACTCCTGGCCAAAACCCGAGCGCCCCCACATCGCCTGGTCCTCGCGTGTCAGTTGAAGACGCTCGAGTGTCAAGTATGTGGTCTGCTGCTCGAGTGTTTCCGGTTGGACGGCGAAGTGCAGGGCGCCAGCAAGGAGCCCGAACAGGAGCGTGTACGTGATGGTCGTGCGCACCACGCCGCCGCGCTGGGCGAACACAAACGTTGCAAAGGCAGCGAAGACAACGAAGTAGGCCACGTAGAAGCGGAGAGTGACTAGAGCGACTGCGGCCACAACGAAGAGGGCAACCATCGACAGGGAAAACCGCTCGCGGAGCCGCACGACTGCGTACATGGAAAGGGCGATGCAAAGGAGGGTCGCGGGGTCCTTGTACATGCCTGCCGACCAGAACACCATCTGCGGGAAGAACGCCATGAAGAGAGCGGCCCACCGCGCCGACCGCCTGTCGAACAGCGTGGCCGCAAGTGCGTAGATCACGAGGACTGTGAGGGCTCCGATAAGGCCGTTCAGGAGCTGAACGAAGAGCTGATTTCGGCCGAGGATGAAGTACACCGATCCGACGAAGTAGGTCCATCCGTAGCCGCTCACCCCGCGCGGCATGTAGGCACTGGCGATCGGCTCTCCTGACCAGTGCCGAGCGACTTGAAGGCCGCCGGCGTCATAGGTACCGGAGTCTCCCCAGAAGGCCAGCGCGAAGGACGAGTTGTCGGCGAAGGCGTTCAGGGCGATGGCCAGGGAGTAACGCAGGACGATGGTCCAGGTGAAGACTCTCACCAGGAAACCCGAGTCGGAGGGGTCGGCTCGCTGGCGAATCTGGTAGAGAACCAGCAGGTTCAGGATCGCGGCGACAAGGAGGGCCAGGAGCCCGTCGAGAAGATCAGTCACGTGGTCCTACTACCGCTCCCCGGATCACCAGAAGTGTCAGGGGCATGCACGGACCCGCAGTCTCTCGCGGTGTTTCCGCTCGGTGTAGGATCAACGAGCATGAAACAGTCGACCATCGCTCCGAAGAGGATAGCGCAGGTTGGCCTCCCATTCGAGACAAGCCGGATGCGGGCCTCACCGGTCCGCACCCTGGCCAGGGCGTCCTCCCGGCGGCGGCGGTGAGGAAAGGTCTGCGCTCCCTGTACGTTTCCTACTTTGGCCTTCGGGAGCCGCTGGTCCAGCGTCAGGTTCTGCCCTACCTGGCCGAGCTGAGGCAGGGTCTCGACGGCGCGTGGTTGTTGACGTTCGAGCCCCGCTCACCGGCGCGATGGAACGGAGCCGCTCGTTCGGCTCTTTTGGAAACCCTCGACCGGCGAGACATCCAGTGGTCACACCTGAGGTATCACAGGAAACCGACTGTCCCCGCGACCGCGCTGGACATCGTGTTGGGAGCGCTTCGCGTCGTGCAGCTTGCGCGGCGCCACCGAATCGACGTCGTTCATTGTCGCGGACACGTGCCGATGGCGATGGGAGCCCTGGCCAAGCGTGTCCTTCGGGTCCGACTGGTGTTCGACATCCGGGGCTTCCTGCCCGAAGAGTACGTGGATGCCGGAGTCTGGCGCGCTGGAGGCTCGCTGTTCCGGTTGACCAAGCGGGTCGAGCGCCACTTGTTCGCGGCGGCGGATGCGTTCGTGGTTCTGACGGACCGCGCGAGGCAGCATCTGTTCGGGGAACGGCAGGACGCCGACGCGTTCGGACGACCGTTCGCCGTGGTCCCGTGCTGCGTCGACCTCGATGAATTCGTGGCGCCCGAGCCGTCGGGCGTGGCTCGAGCCAAGGCGGCGCTGGGCATCGGGAGTCGGCGGACCTACGTGTATGCCGGCCAGCTGGGTGGTTGGTACCTGGACGAGGCTCTGATTTCCTTCCTTTGCCGAGCCCGGGTTCGAGACCCTTCCGCCTTCGCCCTCGTCGTGACGCCCAGCCCGGCGACACGACTGAAGGAGGAGCTGGCGAAGGGAGGCTTCGACGAGAGCAGCCTTCTCATTCGGCCGGCCCGACCCGAGGATGTGCCCCGCTACCTCCTGGCGGGGGACGTGGGATTGTCCTTGATCAAGCCTTGCTTCTCGAAGCTTTCCTCGTCGCCGACCAAGATCGGCGAGTATCTCGCGGCTGGACTTCCCATTGTGTCGACCGCTGGGATCGGTGATGTGGACGAGCTCCTGACTGCCCATCGCGCCGGATGGCTTCTGAGGGGTATGGATCCTGCGGCGTTTGACGAAGCGCTGCGCGGCATGGACGCACTCCTGGCGGAACCAGGCTTGAGAATGCGCCTTCGGGGGCTCGCAAGAGAAAAGCTCGACCTGCATTCCGTCGGCGGCCGGTTGTACCGGGGGCTCTATGCTCGATTGGCGGCGGGGGCGCCACCGTCGTGAAACGGGTGCTTGCGCTCGTGCCCAGCGAGGTGGGCTACACACCGGGTCAGCGCAGCACGATCGAGCTCTGGCGTGAGCCCCTCGAGCAAGCGGGGTTTCTGGTTGAGTTTGCCCCATTCGAGACGACCGCCTTGCGGAAGGTTCTGCCCTTGAGAGGCCGAATCCTGCTGAAGGCGCGCGAGATGTTTCGAAGCTACGGGCGGCGAGTGCGCCTGCTCCGTGACCTGTCTGGATTCGATGCCGTCTACCTCTATCGGGAGGCCGCCCTCATAGGCCCCGCTCTCCTGGAGCGCTGGGTGGCCCGCCGCGGGCTCCCGATCATCTATACCCTCGACGACCCGCTCTATGTCCCCTACGTCAGTCCCGCGAGCGGTCTGTTCTCGTACCTCAAGTTCTTCGGCAAGGTGGCGACGATCTGCAAACTCAGCCGTGTTGTGATCGCGAACTCACGGCACCACTTCGAATATGCACGCAGGTACTGCAAGGACGTCCGACAGATACCAAGCGTGATCGATGGAGCCGTCTATCGACATTCGCCGCAACTCCGTCGGGGAACAATCTGCGTGGGCTGGAGCGGAAGCTCGACGACCGCTCCGAACCTGCGTCTGGTGGTCAACGCGCTGGCGGAGGTGGCCCGGAGAACGAGCTACCGTCTTCACGTGATCGGCGGGGGGCCGATCGAGATCCCCGGCGTGGAGTGCACGGCTCAGCCATGGAGGGCCGAGAGCGAGGTGCAGGATCTCAGGCAGTTCGACGTCGGGTTGATTCCGCTCCCAGACAACGAATGGAACCGCCGGAAGTTCAATCTGAAGGTCGCTCAGTACATGGCGCTGGGAATCGTCCCCGTCGCCAGCCCACTCGGATCGAATCCCGACGTCATCGAGGCCGGTGTCGACGGCTTCCTTGCTTCAACGACGGAAGAATGGACGAAATACACGGAGCTTCTCGTGCGAGACGCGGCACTGAGGGCAAGAATGGCCGACCGAGCGGCCCACAAGGCGAAGGAGAAGTTCACGCTCGAGTCTCAGACGCCGGCGATAGTCGACGCGTTTCGCTCGGCGGCACCGTAGCCGATCACAGCCGTCACTCGAGGGCCTCCGCGCTCGGGGGCACGCGCCTCCCGTCAACCGGATCCCGGCGGCGCGGACCCGAGGTCGTGTGGCTGGCGACCAGCCACTCTTGGTCGCGCTGGCCCTCAAGGGGTGCCGGACCGGTGCAAACGCCCACGAAGGCGACGGCCAACTCGGTAGAGCCAGGTGCTGCCCAGGAGGCAGTAGAGGAGGGCCCGCAGCCGTCGCCAGCTCAGGAAGCTGACCGGCCGCGTCTTGAACGCTCGAAGGCCGGACCGCACCGCCGCGGCCGTGTTGCCCCCGGCGACCGCAAACCCGCCGCTCGTGAGATGCATGCTGACTGTCGCTTGCGCTCGGTGGTCGCGAATCTCGGGAGGCAGGTCGGTCCGATCGAAGTACTTCCGGTACACGTGCTCGAGCTCGGGGGCGACGGCCGCACTCTGGGCCACGGTGTTCGACGTGGCGTGAAGACGGTAGGTGGACAGGAGGGCCGGGAGGTAGGTGATGCGGTGGCGCAGCCCCGCCCGCAGCCAGTAGTCCCAGTCCATGAAGTAGCGCAGCGTGGGGTCGAGGAGGCCCTCGGCCCCCAAGACTCGTCGGCGCACGAAAGCCGACGGTTGGGGAATCGGGTTCTCGCAACCAAGGACAAACGCCCGATAGTCGAAGGGCGGCCGGGGCGGGGACCGACGCAGCGGCGCGCCATCGCCATCGGTGAAGAGAGTGTCCCCGAACACAATGTCCGTGTCGCCGTGCGCGGTCAGGAAGTCCACTGCCGTGCGGACCGCACCCGGCAGCAAGGTGTCGTCCGAGTTCACCCACGCCACGATCTCGCCCGTGGCCAGAGTCCAGCCGCGATTGATGGTCGCCGTCTGACCCTGGTTGGGCTGGGTCAGCCACCGGAGGGCGTCGCCATAGCTCTCGAGAACGGTCCTGGTCGCGTCAGTCGACCCGTCATCGATGACCAGGTACTCGAGGAGGCGGTAGTCCTGACCAAGGACGCTGTCGATCGTCTGCCGAACGTACCGCTCTTGATTGTAGGCGGGGGTCACGATGGAGACGAGCGGCTCCCCCGGCCGAGGCCGGGAGTCGCCCGCGACAACGCTGGTTTGCTCAGGAACGGCCTGTCTCCGCGGAGGGGATGGAATCGGCTCGTCGATAGGCTTCCACAAGCTCCTCGCAGATGCTGCGCAGACTCCGCGTCAGACTCCAATGCGGATAGTGGCTCTTGAGCTTGGCCATGTCGGTGATGTAGCAAATGTGATCTCCCGTTCGGTTCTCGGGAGCGTACTGCCAGTCCAGCCGGGTCCCGGAGATCTCCTCGAGCAGGGTGATGCACTCGAGCACCGATGCTGCGTTCTCCCGTCCTCCGCCGAGGTTGTACACCTCTCCCGGGCGCGGCGCCCGGGCGAAGGCTTCGAAAGCCGCGATGACGTCGACGCTGTGGATCTGGTCCCGGACCTGCTTCCCCTTGTAGCCGAAGACGGTGTACCTCCCACCGTGCACCACGACCTTTGCCAGGTAGGCGAGGAAGCCATGGAGCTCCACGGCTGAGTGGGCGGGGCCGGTCAGACAACCGCCGCGGAAGACGCCCACTTTCAGGCCGAAGTACCTTCCGTACTCCTGTGCCATCACGTCGGCGGCGGTCTTGGATGCGCCGAACACGCTGTGGAGGCATTGGTCGATACGACACTGTTCATTGATGCCTTCTCTGTCTTCCGCCCGCTCGTAGTCGAAGCGCGTGCCCGTTTCCTTGAGAGGGTACTCGTTTGGCGCGTCTCCGTAGACCTTGTTCGTGCTCATGTGGATGAACACGGCCTCCGGAGCGTGAAGCCTGGTCGCCTCCAGGAGGTTCATCGTTCCCAGCGCATTGACCTCGAAATCGACCAGAGGGATCTCACGCGCCTTGTCATGCGATGGCTGCGCCGCGCAGTGGATGACGAGGTCGAACGAGCTGGCCCGGAAGAGGGCCATCAGTCCTTCTCGGTCCCTGATGTCGAGCGCGGTCGGGGTGAAGTGCTGTGTGCGCTCCCGCAGGCGAGAGAGGTTCCAGAGCGTGTCACCCCGGGGCCCGAAGAACTCCCGCCTCTGGTTGTTGTCCACTCCCACGACGGCATGCCCGCGGGAGTCGAAGTGCAGAACGGCCTCCGATCCGATCAAGCCGCTCGATCCGGTGACGAGTACCTTCATCGCTCAGCCATCATGACAGGTCCGCGGTAGCTTTCTCGACTCTGTGGGTGTGGATGGTGGCAGGCTTCGCAGGACTCAGCCTCGCTCGTCGGTCCGGGATCGCATTGCCTGAGGCGCCTCTTCAAAGAGTTCGCTCCCGGTCCGCCGCCGCACTCGGCGCGGAGCTGTGTCGTGGCCGTGGGGCGCCCTCCTTGGCATTTGCGTAACCGTAGTAACGCTCTGCCACTTCGTCCTGGTCGATCGGGGCGAACGGGCGAAAGGAGGTAGGCACGATCCGCTCGTTGAGGTCGAAGATCCAGTGGAGCTGGCAACGTCCCATGAACGCTGCCCACATCGAGAACGAGCTGGGCGGTCCGATGATCTGGTCGCAGCCACTCAGCGCAAGCTGCTCGACCAGGGGTGTCGCGCCGGCGAAGGTGCTGGGGAGTCCCTCGAACAGCTCGGGACGCTGGGGGACGTTCGAGCAGACCAGGAAGCCCACCCTGTCTTCGGGAAAAGCGGCGATCACTTCCCTCATCTTCACGACGTACTGCTCCGTCGGATAGTAGTAGCGGCCTTGGTTCTTGTCGGTCAGGAAGTCGCCCTGCCGAATGTGGACGCCCACCAGTCGGTCGCATCCGCGACGTGCGGTGGCGACCAGATCGCGGGCGGTGCCCTCGGCGTCACCGGCGGGCCTGAAGAAGGCGCGGATCAACGAGGCCTCGGGCTCGATTCCTCCTGGTGGTCCTACGCATTCCTGGCCCTCCACCGATGCGGGCACGAAGATCCGCCAGCCCTGGACGAAGACCACCGAGGCGTCGCCGATCTCGCGTGCGAAGGCCTCGTCGAGGAGCAATCTCTCGTTCCAGTCCGGGGAAACGACCCGCACCCTTCGGCTGCGATACCCGAGCCGGACGATGGCACGGGCCGTGGTGTACGCCGCGGCATACAGGGCCTGCCGCAAGAGGCGACTCGGCGGCACGCTCGACCGCCGTGGTGGATATCGGCACAAGAGGTCATGACGCGTGGCGTCGAATTGGTCTGCGTACTCGTCGAAGCCCAGGTTGAGGATCGGGATCCCGGTGCGTTCGGAGAAGGCGATGAAGGTGGCGAACTGTAGCAGACGGTTGCTGAGCTGCCCGGGTTTGTAGGCGATAATGATGCGGGGGCCAGGTCGGATGCTCATCACGGGAGGGCGCGAGCGCTGAGTGAGGGCAGCCGGCTGTGAATTGCCAAGAGTCGCATTCTGGCTCAAATTATGGGGTAGGGAGGCGGACCTGAGCAGAGTTTTGGTGACCGGAGCGGGCGGGTTCATCGGGTTTCACCTGGCCCGGCACCTCAAACAACAGGGTTGCTGGGTGCGCGGAGTGGATCTGGTCCATCCCGAGTTCGAACCCTCGATCGCTGACGAATTCGAGCTGCTCGACATGCGGCGCCTGGAGCATGCGCTGCGGGCCACCCACGGCATCGACGAAGTCTACGCGCTGGCTGCCGACATGGGTGGCATGGGCTTCATCTCCCAGAACCACGCGCGGATACTCCGAAACAACAGCCTGATCAGCATCCACACCCTGGAGGCGGCAAGGCAGAGCGGGGTGAAGCGCCTCCTCTACACCTCTTCGGCGTGCGTCTATCCCGAGTACCTTCAAGAGCAGACGGACGTCACGCCCCTGCGCGAGGAGCAGGCCTACCCGGCCGCGCCGCAGGACGCCTACGGCTGGGAGAAACTGGTTTCCGAGCGTCTGTGTGGCCACTACCATCAGGATTTCGGCATCGAAACACGTGTGGTCCGCTTCCACAACATCTTCGGCCCGCTGGGAACGTGGGAAGGCGGTCGTGAAAAAGCGCCCGCGGCGATGTGCCGCAAGGTGGCCGTGGCCAAGCTCTCCGGGCGTCACGTGGTGGAGGTCTGGGGCGACGGCGAGCAGACTCGCTCGTTCTGCTACATCGACGACTGCATCGAAGGCATCACACGCCTCATGCAATCCAGCTACGGCGAGCCGCTCAATCTCGGGCAGGACCGGCTGATCTCCATCAACGGCCTCGTCGAGATGGTGGCTGCGGCCGCCGGGATCACCGTGGAGTGTCGGCACGTGGAGGGACCGCAGGGCGTCCGGGGTCGCAACTCCGACAACTCACGTCTCCGTGCCGTCCTGGGCTGGGAGCCCCGAGTCTCCCTCGAGGAGGGCATTCGGCGTACCTACGAGTGGATCGAGGACCAGGTTCGATCCCGGCTCGAATCGGGTGCCGCGCCGGGAGACATTGCCACCGGGACCGCACCGCTTTCCAAGAAGCCGGCGATCTTCGACTCAGCCACCCTCGCGCCGTAGCTGGCGCCGTTTCCTCCAGGCGAAGTACAAGCGGCCCAGCCGCCGCCGCAGAGGCCCGTACCGGGCAGGATGCGCCCGAAGCCACGCGGGAAGTTGCTGAACGCGTTCCTCCTCGTAGTCGACGCCGTGCCACTCCATGCGACGGTTGCCACGCAGGAAGACGGTGCCGTCGTAGCCGGAGAAGAGGTGCGTGACTCCCTCCTCGTTGGGGCGAATCGCCGACAGGGAGTTTTCCGCGAGGCCCATCCTCGGGAACCACCCCGCAGTCACGAAGACCGCGTTGGCCCACGTGGCCCCGACCAGCTCGTACCCTTTTGAGAGCCCGAGCCGCTGGAGGGCTCGAAGGCTGCTTCCCTGAGAGACACGGTGGTCGCGCTTCTGAACAAAGTCGACGGAGTTTGGGATCGTCGGGTTGTACTCCACCACGACAGTCCGAGGGCGGTAGCGCGTCGTCGCCTCCCAAGCGTGGTAGTCGTTTCCATCAATGTCGATGGAGAGCAGGTCGTACTCCAGGGGAATGAGCGTAGCACTCAGAAGCGCGTCGAGACTGTCCTCCCGGTCGTAGCCCACTCTGGCGTGGAGAGCCGTCACCTTGTCGGTCGATGCATACCGGGAGCGCAAGTCACGGTAGCGGTTGGGATCGGACTCAATGAGGATCCCCGAGAACCCGTGATTCGCTATCAGGTTGAACGTGTTGCTGAACTTGAGGCCGTCCCACGCGCCGAACTCGACACACCATCCGACGCGGTCGGGGAGGCGCTCGAGGATGGCCTCGATGACCCCGTCCTCGCCGAACTGCGACGTCACGTCACGGGCATGAGCGAGGAGACCTGGGCCTGATAGCGCCATCACAGCCACCCCGGAGTCGCCCGAACGACGTCGTCGGCAACGTTCACGACTCCACCGAGGGTCTGTTCCAGGAGGTGCACGAGCGCCTCGATCGTCGGGTAGTCATTCCGTCCGTCGAAACAGCGCGCGTCGTCGATGAGCAGCACATCGCCGGACCGATTCGCAGCAAAGATCTGCGCCAACTCCCGGAGCACGGGGGTGTCGTCCTCGCCCCGCGCGGTGACTCCGCCGGAGTAGTGACCGTCCAACCAGAACACCGCGGGGCCCGAAACCTGTCGGAGGACGTCGGAGAGGATCGAGCCACTGTCACCCAGCAGGAAGGTGACGTTTGGCAGGTGGCCAAGTCGCGAGACGGCGCGACGATGGAGGCTGGGGTCAAGCTCAATGGTGTATACGTTCCGGAAGTGAGAGGCGGAGGCCTCCACCATCTCTCCGAGGTAGGTGCCGGTCTCGACGAGCGTCTCGGCACCAAATCGGCTTCCGTAGGCGCGCACGAGGTACTGCTTGAACAGGGCGGGGGGGGGCCCCGACACACCCGCCCTGAGCCACGAGACCATCGCCGCTTCCGCCCGTCGGCGACACCACCACCGATAGGGGGCCTGGCGCCTGATCCGAGACTTCAGCGCTTCGTAGAGGGGGACAGCCATTCGCTTCCTGCCGAATCATACAGTCACAGGTGCAAGCGACGGGTTGCGACGCTCGGGAACGAGAGCAGAACGGCTGCGCTCTTGCCGTCCTTGGGCCCCACGGCAGACAATCGGTCGGATGCAGCGCACCGGGCCGCCGAGGGACAATTCTAGCCCGCACCCGGCCCCGGTGTCCGTCATCGTTCCGCTGTTCAACGAGACGGCTACCGTGACCAGGCTCCTCGAGGCCCTCAACTCTCAGGAGCTCCCTCCTGCCGAGGTCGTGTGCGTCGATGCCGGATCGACCGACGACACCGCACAGTGCGTCGACAACTTCCGCGGCCGCGTGCCGGTTCGACTCCTTCGCCGGGGGCGCATGAACCCCGGCGAAGCGAGAAACGCGGGCGTCGCAAGTGCGGCACACTCGTGGATCGCATTTGCCGACGGAGGCACCGAGCCCGAGCCATCCTGGCTTTGCGCGTTGATGAAGGCAGCCGGCGGGGGCGCCGACGTTGTCTTTGGGTCATATGAACCGCTCTGCGATACGTTCTTCCGGCGCTGTGCGGCACTCGCGTACGTCCCCCCCCGGGGCCCCGAGGGAATCCGCGGACCGTTCATCGCGAGCACGGCGCTGAGGCGAAAGGCTCACGAGGCCGTTGGCGGCTTTCCTGCCCAACGCGCGAGCGAGGATCTGGTATTCATCGAAAAGGTGCGCGCGAGCGAACTCAGGATCGCATACGCTCCCGAAGCTGTGGTCGTCTGGCAGACCGCCCCGGGACCGGCCTCGACGTTCCGGCGCTTCGCGTTGTACTCGAGGGTGAACCTGGACGTTGGTCGCGGACGCTACTGGCATCGGGGGCTGGGCCGGCAGACGATTCTGGTGGCCGCGGCCATTCTTGCCACGGTCCTCATCGGAGGGGGGGCCTGGGGCCTCGCGCTCGTTCCGGGCTGGTACCTCGCGCGGGTGGCGAAACAGGCGCGCGCGAAGAGGATGGAGATGCCCTTCCGAGTGTGGCATCCGCATCTACTCGTTGGAGCGGCTGCCCTTCTAGTCGTGGTGGACCTCGCCACGTGGGTGGGAGCGCTCCGCTGGTTGACGAAGGCCGGGGGAAACTCGAGGTGAACGCCGAGAACAAAGACGTCAAGGAAGGGACCGACTGGGGTGGGGGAGGGACTCGGTCTGGCCGGAGACGCAAGTTCGAGGCGCGGGTGCCGTCGCGGTTGCGCCGGCATCCCCCTGTGACCCCGGTTCGCGGAAACCCCTGCCGATGACGACCCGCGAGGTAGTGGGGCGGGCCGCCCTCGTCGTCGGCTCCTCCCTCGTCGCGGTTGGCCTGGCGGAGGTGGTGCTGCGCGTCCTGGCTCCGGCTGGTGCGAGTCCGCAGGAATACGTGGCCTTTCGGAAGAGCTCCGTTCCGGGACTGGACTATGAGTTCGTCCCCGGAGCCCGGCTTCCGTGGGCAGGCCGCGAGATTCGAGTGAACCGCCAGGGGTTTCGTGGTCCGGAGTTTTCGCTGCAGCCGACCGCCCATCCGAGAATCGCGGTCATAGGTGACTCGATCGCCGCCGGATACGGGGTGGCCGAGGAAGAGGCGTTCCCATACCGAGCATCTTCTCTCCTGCGCGAGAAGGGGCTCCCCGGCGAGGTTCTGGACTTCGGCGTGCCAGGCTATAACCTCGATCACATCATTGCCCTTTGGACGGCGAGAGTGGCGCCGTATCGGCCCGATCTCGTCCTGTACGCGATGTGCCTGAACGACGCTCGGCCCGAGTTGAGCCTGACGCGGGAAGGTATTCTGGCCGCCGCGGCCACGATTGAGCTGAGTCCGGAGCGGGCGCAGCCCGGCCGGATCCCACTTCCCGGCAAGAGCTGGCTTCGTGAGCATTCTCTCTTCTACCAGTTCATGATGGCCCGGTACGACCTCGTTCTCCGTCGACTTCACCTGCGGGCGGAGCCTTTGCCTCCGCTCGAGGCCGTCGAACGACTGTACGTGGGGAGTCCCGAGGGCGAGCGGTTCCAGATAGGACTCGCCCACCTGATCCGCTCCGTGAGAGACAACGGTGCGGAGTTCGTCCTGGTCTGCTTCCCGATGGCCGAGCAGCTGCGTGCACGTCGCGCGGCGCCGCAGGCAGCCCTTCGTGGCTTCGCCGCGAGTCTGGAGGTCCCGTTCGTGGACCTCTACCCGGCGTTTGTTGCTGCCGCGGGAGACGGAGAAGCAGTGCTCGATGAAGACGGTCTCCACCCGACCCGACTGGGCCATCACATCGCGGCGAGAGAGGTCGTGGGGGCCCTGCATCGTGCGAACGCTCTGCATTGAGTTCCTGGCCCTCTACTCTGTCTTCCTTGCGGCGTGAGGTGACAAGGTCGCACGTTCCGAGGGGAGTCGAGCGCGGCCGATGCTACCCGCTGCCGCACCTTGACGAGGGTCCTCACACCGAGCGGTCTAGTTCGCATTCCGGCCTGCAGATTGCGGCGAGTCGAAATCAGGGAGCACTGTGCTATCGTGGATTCTGCATGAGCGGTCTGACCGAGCCCACCGAGGGCTTCCTTGGCACCGCCGTACCGGCGGCACTACGCTCGTCTGCTCTCGATGCCGCCTGTGAGCCCCTGCTGCATGGGGCTTGTCAACGCTCCCCTTGCTTGACGTGTAGGTGATCGCAGCAGCGTGGCCTCGAAAGAGGACGTCCCTTCCCGCTGTTCCGCCCCGACCGGCTTGCCGGCGCGGCGAGGGGCTCATTCTCCCGCTTGATACCGCGGCTTGAGCGGGCGCAGTCCGTCGGCCCGCCGAGCGGCTGGCAACCTCCAGCCGGAGAGAGGCGGCGCAATGCATGAGAACAGTCGACTGTTGTTCGCCGAGTTTGCGGCGAAGCACTTCTTGCCTGGGCTGAAGGTCCTCGAGGTCGGGCCGGACGGCTTCCCCAGCACATACGAGACTCTCGTCGCCCATCGGGTGGCAGAATGGAGCACCGTCGACCTTGCGGGAGACCGTGGTCTGACGTTTCGGAGCACCACTGAGTATTCCTTCCCGATCCCGGATGCGGCCTATGACATCGTGCTCTCTGGCCAGGTCCTCGAGCATGTCCGTAAGCCCTGGATCTGGATCAGGGAGGTCGCTCGCGTGTGCAAACCGGATGGTCTGGTCA
>Ga0326597_10007478_pt1 | contig 14872 bp, 10 predicted proteins | sample RVTome_12_FD_203789 | JGI IMG/M metagenome (GOLD analysis project Ga0326597, IMG submission 203789) | Soil microbial communities from uranium-contaminated site in the Upper Colorado River Basin, Wyoming, United States - RVT100D185 | ecosystem: Environmental > Terrestrial > Soil > Contaminated >... | reverse complement strand
ATCCGGAGGTCCGCCGCGCCGGACGGTCCGGTAAGGCGGACGCGCACGCCCGCCGCGTCCTCCTCGACGCGGTCCGCGCGCACGTCGGCGGCCGGGTCCGTGCCGTACGTGACGACCGTCGCGCCCGCCTCGCGGGCGACGCCGACGAACGCGCCGGCCGACGGGTCGTCGAGGTTGACGACCGCGGCCTTCGGCCAGGGCCGGCCGTCCAGCCGCTTGACCGGGTTCGACGGTCCGGTCGCCAGCCGCGCGAAGAGCGACAGCTTGGCGTCGCGATATGCCTCCCACGAGCCGTGGAACTCAAGGTGCTCGTGGGTCAGGTTGGTCAGGATCGCGACGTCGTAGGCGATCGCGGAGACCCGCTCCTGGGCCAGCCCGTGCGACGTCGTCTCGAGCACGGCCACCGCGTTGCCCGCGCGTGCCATCGCACGCAGGACCGCCTGGAGCGCCGGCGCCTCCGGGGTCGTCGCGTGCTCCGTGTGCGCCTCGCGGACGCGGCCGATCTTCGTCTCGATCGTTCCCACCAGGCCGGCCGACAATCCCGCCGCCTCGAGGGCGCCGACGGCGAGAAACGAGGTCGTCGTCTTGCCGTCCGTGCCGGTGATGCCGACGACGCCGAGCTCGGCCGACGGGTCGCCGTACCACCACGCCGCCGCGCTCGCGAGGGCGCCCCGCGAATGGCCGACGACGAGCTGTGGCAGCCGGGCGTCCGCCACCGGGCGCTCGACGATGGCGGCCACGGCACCGGCGGCCTCGGCGCGCCCAACGAAGTCGTGCCCATCGGCCCGCGCGCCGGCGATCGCGACGAACAACGTGCCGGGCGCGACGAGGCGCGAGTCGAACGCGACACCGCGCACGGTGACGCGGGCCAGACCACCCGGACCGATCGCCCGGCCCCCCTCGCGGGCACCCGTGAGCCGTCCCTCGGCGGCGAGCCGCTCGATCAGCGTCGCCAGCGGCCGCGGGTCGCCCGGCTCCGCGGCGGCGATGAGCGCGGCGATCGTCGGGTCGGCCGGGTCGGCCGAATCCGCCCTGCTCATCGGCCGAACGCCCCGCCATGGAGCGCGCCGGCGCCAAGTCGCGCGGCGCGGGCGACGACCCGTCCGATGCGGTAGCGGATGGGCCGGATCACCCGCTCGTGCGCGCCGGCGAGCTCGAGCCAGGTCGCCCCGAACGAGCGCTTGTGGCGGTACAGGCCGTACATCGGTTCGCCGTCCCGGGGCTCGCGTCGTGCCCCAGCCACATCGGCACCGCCGAGGTCCATCTCCGTGCAACCCTCCCGGATGGCCAACTGGATGGCCCGCCAGCGGAGGAGGTGGAGGGCGCCCGGATGCGCCATCCGCGAGTCCGCGCGGTCCGCCGAATGGATGGTCGACAGGCGTCCGCCGTGGCGGTACAGGACCAGGCCCGCGACCGGCTCGTCGGCGGCGTCCCCGGTGCGGGCCTCGAGATAGACGAGGTGGCCGGCGACGAGCGCGGTCCGCCACCAGCCGACGAATTCCCCGCGCGACCCGAACGTGAAGTGCCGCCGCTCGCCGGTCAGGCGGAGCAGGTCGTAGAAGCGGTCGAGGGCGGGATCGGCCGCCTCGGTGGGCCGGACGAAGCCCTCCCCCACCCCGTCGGCCGGAGGTCGCGCGTCGAACCGGATGACGTCGAGTTCCGTTTCGGCCGATCGGACCCGCTGGCGGGTCGACTTCGTGAGGCCGCCGAAGGCCGCCGCCTCGTCGACGCCGGCCCCGAGCGGCAGGGTCAGCCGATGACGCGACGGCTGGATCTCCTCGATCGGGCGAAACCCGGCGGCGGCGATCCGCTCGCGATACGCCGCCTCCTCGGCGGGCACCTCCGGATCGGCCGCGACGACGTCGATCCCGTGTTCGGCGAGCGTCGCCGCGGCCGCCACGAGCAGGCGTGCCGTCGCCTCGCCGCCGCCCGTGGGCACGGGACCGCGCGGGAGGTACGCGCTGCCGCCGCCGATGAGCGGCCAGCGTCGGGTCAGGGCGAGCACGCCGGCGTCGCCGGCCGACAGGAACAGCGGTCGCCAGCCGCTCTTCCGCCGATGCCGGGCCCACGCGCGCGACTGGAGCACGTGCCCACCGGGCCGATCGACGACCCGTTCATCCCAGTCCGGCGGCGGCTCGACCGCGACCTCGAGCAGGTCCGTCACCCCGCTTCGGCTCCCGTGCCGGCGCCGGCGTCGCCGTCGAACCCGGCCGCGTCACCCCGCCCGCGCAGCCGGCGCCGCCGCCGTGCCCACCACACCCGTCCCCGCTGGGCGGTCTCGTAGGCCAGCCGGCCGAGCGGATCGAGGACGAGATCCCAGGCGCCGACGTAATGCACCTCGCGGCCGCCGAACCCGGTCTTGAAGTGGGCGATCCCGCCGGTCGCGAGCCCCCACAGGTCGTACGTCTCGGCGCCCTGCTCGCGCGAGGTCCGGATCGCCTCCCACTTGAGCAGGTAGTTCGCGCGCGATGCTGCGCCGGCGGCGGTCATCCCGCCGTACGGCTCGACGACCCGCGAGCCGGCGCGCACGAGCAGGAGCGTCGCCTGGGCCTGACCGTCGGCCGTCTCGGCGAACAGCAGCCGGGCGCGGCCGGCCGGCCGGAAGGCGTCCCACACGTCGCGGTAGGCCGCCTCCGTCCGGATCAGGAACCCCGCTCGATCGGCCGTCTCGCGGTAGATCCGGTAGAAGTCTCCGAGTCGGTCGCCGTCTGCGTCGACCACCCGGATCCCCGCCGTCCGAGCCCGGTTCACGTACTGCCGCCACTTCTTGCGCAGGTCGCCCCACAGGACGGCCTCGTCCGCGCGCAAGTCGATGAGACGGGTCGACACCGGCTGGATCGACGGGGCAGGGCGCCAGCCCGCGGCGCGCAGTGCCCGGCGGATCGCGCCGTCGGCGTCCGGTCCGGCGTCACGTTCGAGTTCGGGGTCGATCCGCAGGTGCGACACGCGACCCGCGGCCGCGGGCAATCGATCGCGCCCGGCGGCGGTGAACGCCGCGACGGCAGCCGGCGACCAGCGCGCAGCGACCGGACCTCGCGGGGCGTAGGCGAATGCCCACGGCATCGGTCGCGGGCGGCGAACGAGGACCTGGGCGCCGATCCGGTCGCCCGATCCGTCGGTCTCGATGCGCGTCTCGGTCCAGCCGTTGACCGCCTTGACCCGGGCCCAGCCCGCGAGCTGCAGGTACGAGCCCGGGTTGGCGGCCTCGACGAAGGCGTCCCAGGCGGCGTCGTCCGTCACGACCGTCGGCGAAGGAGGTCGGACATGACCGTGATGATCGCGGGCAGCTCGGGGATCCGCAAGGCAAGGCTGAGCGCTGCGTACGAAACCGCGAAGACGGTGCCGCTCACGATCATCTGGGCGATGAGGGCGGGTTTGCCCGGGTCCGTACCGATCAGGCCGTCGACGACGTAGACGCCGCCCAGGGCGAGCGCCGACGCGATGAACGCGGCCAACCCTGCCTCGAGCACGACCCGCACGATGCCCCCTACCGGGAGTGCCGGGATGCGCCGCCGGAGCAGGACGAGCAGCACGATCGCCTCACTCCACGCACCGATCGCGATGGCGGCGGCGATGCCGGACAGCCCGAGCGGGCCGGCGAGCAGGATCGCGAGGGTCGAGTTGACGGCGACGGCGAGGATCGCCGCCATGACCGGCGTGCGGGTGTCCTGGCGGGCGTAGAACGCGCGCGCGAGCACAGCGATCGAGGTGTGCGCGGCGAGCCCGAGCAGGAAGAACAGGAGCGTGTTCGCGGTCAGGTCGATGGCGCGCTCGTCGAAGCGGCCGTAGTCGAAGAGCACGGTCACGACCTGGCGGCGCAGGACGATCGCGAGACCGGCGATCGGGAGCATGACGTACAGGAGCAGGCGAAGGGAGCGGGTCAGCAGCGCGAGGTAGTCCGCCGCGGCTCCGGTGGCGAAGTCGCGGGCGAGGGTCGGGAACATGACGATGCCGAGCGGGACGCCGATCACCCCGATCGGGATCTGGAGCAGGGTGAACGCGATATTGAACGCGGTGATCGAGCCCGCCGCCATGGCCGACGCGAGGGTCGTGGCGACGAGGAAGGTGACCTGGCTGACGCCGAGGCCGACCGCCCGCGGGGCGAGCAGGACGAACGCCTGGCGGCCGGGCGGGTCCCGCAGGTCGATCACCGGCTCGTAGCGGAAGCCGGTCCGAAGGAGCGGCCAGAGCTGGATCGCGAGGTGGCCAAACGAGCCGACGACGACGCCGAGCGCGAGCCCCTCGACGCCCAGCGAAGGCGCGAGGAACACCGCGGCGGCGATGATCGCGAGGTTGTAGACGATCGGCGCGACCGCCGATGCGGCGAAGCGGCCGCGCGCGTTGAGCACGCTCGTCGCGACGGCACCGAGCGCGAGCAGGATCGGGCTGAGCAGCATGAGCCGGGTCAGCTCGACGGTCCGAGCGGTCTGCACGAGGTCGAAGCCGGGCGTGATCGCCGGCACGATGACCGGCGCCGCCACCGCGGCCACGAGCGCGAGCCCGAGCAGGACGAGGAGCATGAGGTTCGTGACGGTCGAGACGACCCGCCACGCGCGGGCCGATTCGTCGGTCGCGACGAGGCCGGCAACGATCGGGATGAGCGCGGAGCCGAGGGCCCCGGCGGCGACGAGCTGGAACATGAGGTCCGGGATGCGGAACGCGGCGAAGAACGTGTCGAGCTCGCCGCCGGCACCGAACGTCGTGCTGAGGACGACGACGCGGACCCAACCGAGGACGCGTGAGACGAAAAACGCACTCGTGACGATGAGGCCGGCGCGGGCGAGCGTCCGGGTCCGGCCGGCTCCCGGGGCCGTCACGCTCGGTCCGGGCCGGTGGTTCGTGCCCGCGGGTGCGCGTCGCGATAGACCGCGCGGAGGCGCGCCGGGGCCACGTGCGTGTAAACCTGGGTCGTCGCGAGGCTCTCGTGCCCGAGCAGTTCCTGGACCACGCGCAGGTCCGCGCCCCCGTCGAGCAGGTGGGTGGCGAACGAGTGGCGGAGAGTGTGCGGCGAGACGCCTTCGGGCAGGCCGGCCCGACGCCGCAGCCGATCGAGACGGTAGCGCAGGCCGCGCACGCCGAGCGGCTCGCCGCGGTGATTGAGGAAGATCTCGCCCGCTGGCGCGCCGTCGGAGCCACGCCGGGCGAGGAGCTCCGGTCGGCCGTCCTCGAGGTATATGGTGAGCGCCTCGACGGCGGGCCGACCGAGCAGGCCGACGCGCTCCTTGCGACCCTTGCCGACGACGCGGATCTCCGCCCGCCGGAGATCGAGCGAGGCCAGGTCCGCGGCGGCCAACTCGCTGATCCGCAGGCCAGCCGCGTAGGCGACCTCGACGAGCGCGCGGTCGCGCAGTGCGAGGGCGGCCACGAGCACGCCGCGGTCACCGCCTCCGGCGGCGGCAAGGTCCTGCCCGACCGCGGCGATGAGACGCTCGACCTGGTCGATCTCGAGTACGCGCGGAAGCCGGCGCGGGAGCCGTGGCGTGGCGATCGCGCCCCACGGGTCGCCCGGCGCGAGGCCCTCGCGCGCGGCATGGCGATGGAACGCGCGGATCGCGGCGAGGCGCTGGCCCGTGGAGCTCTTCGCGCCGATCGACGCGAGGCGGGCAAGATAGGCGCGCAGATCGGACCGGGCCGGCGTGCGCCAGTCCACGCCGCGAGCGTCGAGCCAATCGAGGTACGCCGCGACCGTGGCCCGGTATGACCGCTGCGTGTGGGGTGAGGCGTCGCGGGCGGCGAGCCCGGCGAGAAACCGCGCCAGCGCCTCGTCGGAGGTCGAGGCGGCGGTCACGCGTCCGCGGCGGATCCGGCCGGCCGTGCGCGCCGGGTCGTCGATCGTCCGCCGCGACCGGCTCCCCGCGGGCGCCCGCCACGGGCTCCACCGGATCCGCCCGAGGGCGGGCGGCGCCCGGCGCGCGCCGGTCTCGCGAGGGCGTCGGGGTTCGGCGGTCCGCCCGCGAGACGGAGACCGACGACCTCGCCGCCCGGCAGCTCGATCGCCGCCCCGCAGCGGAGGCAGATCGCGCCGTCGCCCCGCCGGGCGATCGGACCATCGTCCGCCTCGTGGATCGCCCCCAGCGGCCCGTCGTTCGTCGTGTAGTCGCACTTCGGATAGGCCGAGCAGCCGTAGAACACGTTGCCCGTGCGGCGTGCGCGTCGCGCCACGAGATGGCCGTCGCCGTTCTTCGGGCAGATCACCTCGAACGGGAGCTGGTCCGGGGGCGGCGGGCCTTCACGCCGGATGTAGTCGCAGTCGGGGTAGCGCGAGCAGCCCACGAACGGACCGAACCGGCCGCGCCGCGAGACGAGCGTCCCCTCGCCGCACTGCGGACAGACCTCGCCCTCGCCCTCGAGCTTGGGCTGCTCCTCGCCGGGCAACGGGCGCGATTCCTTGTGCTCCGGGAAGAGCGAGCAGGCGAGGAAGCGCCCGTTGCGCCCCAGGCGGATGACCATCGGATGGCCGAGCGAGCAGACCTCGTCGGACGGCTCGGTCGTGAAGTCGCGCCGGCGCAGTTCGCGCCGCTTCTCGTCGACCCGGTCGCGCAGCGGGCCGTAGAACGCGCGGAGGAGCGGCACCCACGCTCGCTCCCCGCGGGCGACCTCGTCGAGTTCCTCCTCCATCCGGGCGGTGAAGGCCAGGTCGACGTAGTCGCCGAAGTGCTCGACGAGCAGGTCCGTGACGATCTCGCCGATGAGCTCCGGGTGGAGCCGGCGTTCCTCGACCCGGACATAGCCGCGATCGAGGATCGTCGAGATCGTCGCGGCATACGTCGACGGCCGGCCGATGCCGTGCTCCTCGAGCGCCTTGATGAGCGTCGCCTCGGTAAACCGCGGCGGCGGTTCCGTGAAGTGCTGGGTCGGCGTCACGTCGACGACGGACGTTGCGTCGCCTTCGGCAAGAGCCGGGAGCCGGCGTTCCTGCTCGTCGTCCTCGCCGTCGTCTCGGCCCTCCGTGTAGACGCGCGCGAAGCCGTCGAACAGGGTCCGTGTCGCGCTCGCCCGGAGGTCGTAGCGACCAGCGGCGAGCTCGACCGTTGTGGTCTCGAGCTCCTTGGCGGCCATCTGCGAGGCGATCGCGCGCTGCCAGATCAGCCGGTAGAGGCGGAGCTCCTCCGGCTTGAGGTGATCGCGCAGAGCATCCGGCTCGCGCCGGAAGCTCGTCGGCCGGATCGACTCGTGGGCCTCCTGGGCACCCTTCGCCTTCGTCCGGTAGACCCGGCCCTTGGGCATCGTGTACGGCTCGCCCCATCGATCGCGGATGACGTCGCGCGCCTCGCCCATCGCGACGCCGGCGATCGCCGTCGAGTCCGTCCGCATGTACGTGATGAGGCCGACGTGGCCGTCCGCGGTCTCGACGCCCTCGTACAGGCGCTGGGCGATCGACATCGTCCGTTTGGGGCTGTAGCCGAGCTTCCGGCTCGCCTCCTGCTGGAGGGTCGAGGTCGTGAACGGCGGCGCCGGACTACGCTTCTGGCCGCGGGTCGACACGGACCGCACGACGGGTCGCTCGCCGCGGAGGGCGTCGGCGTGGGCGGTGGCGGTCTCGCCGTCGCCGACGTCGAGGGCCGCGCTGTCGATGCGGACGACGTCCGCCGTGAACCCCTCGCCGGCAGCCGTCTCGAGCGCAGCCTCCAGGGTCCAGTACTCGCGTGCCGTGAAGGCGCTGATCTCGCGCTCGCGCTCGACGACGAGCCGGACCGCGACCGACTGGACACGACCGGCCGACAGCCCCCCGCGGACCTTGCGCGACAGGAGCGGGCTCAGCGTGTAGCCGACGAGGCGGTCGACGATTCGGCGTGCCTGCTGTGCGTCGACGAGGTTCGTATCGATGTCGCGGGGATGCGCGAAGGCGTCGAGGATCGCACCTTCGGTGATCTCGCTGAACGTCACCCGGCGCGTCTTCGTGGCCGGCACGCCGGCCGCCTCGGCGACGTGCCACGCGATGGCTTCGCCTTCGCGGTCGAGGTCGGTGGCGAGGTAGACGGTGTCGGAGCGCTTCGCCTCGCGGGCGATCGTGTCGACGTGCTTGCGTCGATCGTCCGAGATGACGTATTCCGGCGCGAAGTCGTGGTCGACGTCGACGCCGAACTTGCCCTTGCCGGGGTTCTCCGGAAGGTCGCGCACGTGTCCGTACGAGGCAAGCACGCGGTAGTCGTCGCCGAGGTAGCGTTCGATCGTCCGCGCCTTGGCAGGCGATTCGACGATCACAAGGTGTCTGGGCATCGCGCGGGAGTGTAGCATCGGCCCCTTGCCGGGCCATGCACGCGGGTCGGTCCGCTCCTTGCCGCCGCGTTACGTGTGCCTAAACCTCGCGGACGCGGCGCAGGAAATCCTCGTCCAGTTCGAGCTCCGGCTCGGGCTCGGGCTCGGCCGGCCCGGACCCGCCATCCGCCGGAGCGGCGTCAACCGCGACGTCACCGCCCATCCCCGCGGTCGCGCCCTCGGAGCCCGGCGAGATCTCGACGAATCGGATGTGGCTGTACGGGAAGAAGAAGACCGATTCGATGTGGTCGGCGAACACCGGCCGCTGCCCGGTCAGGGTTCGAAGGTTCGTGCACAACAGGCCCTGGTCGGCTGCCGCCGGCAACTCGAACAGGTCCGCGACGAGCGGCTGGTCGCCGACCATGTGGATGACGGCGTTACGGATCACCGATCGAGGCCGATCAGGACCCGATGAAGTCGATCACGAGGCGGACCCGGCCGGACGACACCCAGACGCCGACGCCGACCCGCGTGTACGCCGCGTTCATAAGGTTGACGTAGTGGCCGCCGTTGTACGACTGCTCGCTCTGGAAGAACAGGTGCGAGGCGAGCACCGCCGCGTACGCGTCGCCGGATCGGCAGCCGATGTTCTCCGCCCAGTTGTAGCCGGTGTAGCCCGCGGCCCGCAGCCGATCGCCCGGGTTGCCACCGATGAAGTGGCTGCACAGGTTGCCCTCCGCCAGGCGGCGCGCATACGGTCGCGCCACGTTCGCGGTGAGCCCCGCATCGAGGACGAGCGGCGCGACGTTTCGCCCGCCCGAGCTGGAGCAATCGCCGCCGGACGTGACCCAGCCACCGGTCCGGGTGCAGTTCATGAGATTCGTGTAGTAGACCTCGACGGCCGCCCAGCTGCTCGTCCCGATCGACCCGCCGCCGGTCGGGATGGAGACCGTCCGGGGCGCCGGTCGTGGGGCGGTTGTGAACGAGCCGCGGATCTCCGCGGCGAGCGGGACGCCGGCGGTCGACGTTGCGCCGGCTCCGACGATCACCTCGACCTTCTGTCCATACCCGAAGTTCGCGGCGGGATCGAAGACGAGGACGGTCCCGTTCTCGGCGAAGCTGGTCGAACCGCTCACGGCCGTCCCGCCGGCCATGACCGAGAAGGCCGCCGCGGTCGTCGTCGGATCCATCGACTCCGTGAAACGGACCGACACGACCTGGCTCCAGGCCACCGCGGTCGCCCCGTCGACCGGTCGGAACCGGACGACCCGCGGGGGTGCCGCGGTCCGCACGCTGATCGTCGCCGGGCCGGCCAGTCCCGCGCCGTCCACGTCACGCACGACGGTCGACAGGCCGAGCGTGTACGTCGTGTCGAGGGCGAGGGGGGAGGTCGGGACGAACCGCCAGCGCTCGCCAGACCGCCGGCCGACCCGCTCGAGCGTGCCCTCGATCGCCGGCTGGCTGAGCAGCGCGTTGGCGAGTGACGCAGCGTCGACCGGCCGATCGAACACGATGTCGAACGCGGTGTCGGCCGTGACCTCGTCGCCGACGACCCGGGTCGGGGTGATCGTGGCGGCCGTTGCTGCCCGGGTCAGGAACGCGGCCCTGATCGGACTCGACAGCGGGCGCCCGGTCAGCGCGAGTGCGCCGGCGTCGATCGTGATGGTGTGGAAGCGAGCCGTGTTCCACGCTCCGGTCGGGGCGACGGTGAGCGTCGTGCCGGCCTCGTCCCACGACAGGGCGACCGGGACCGGTGGGTCGATGCTCAAGTGGGCGCGCACACTGCCCACGTCCATCGGCGTGGAGAACGCGATCGACACGGGCGCATCGGGCTCCTGGCCGGCGCGCAGGTCCGTGGTGAACGCGGCGCTCGTCAGCGGCACGGGCTCGCTCGGCGGAGTCGCGACGGTCGCGGTCGGTCGTGTGAACCCGCTCGCCCCGAGCCCCACGACGGACGCGATGCCGATGACGAGGATCCCTCGGGCGACGATCGACCGGCGGAGGAGGATCGGAAGATAGGTCAGGGCGATGACGGGGACGGCCAGCGCCGCGATGGCGACTCTACGCAATAACTCTGGCTCCTGGCGGGTTCGCTGGGGGATCGAAGGCCGTCGGTGGCCGGCGCGACCGATGAGGGCCGCGGCTGTCGGCCGGGATGGTAGCACAGGCCGCCGTCGGGGCGGCTCCGTCGATGGCTCCGCCGCCGACCGTGCGCGGCTCAGCCGCGGCGCCCCGTGCCGGGGAACTGACGGCGGCTGCGTCGACGTCCGGCCGGAGATGCCGCGGCGAGCGCCCCCGCCGCGCGGTAGCGACCGTAGGCCGATGTCGCGAGACCGCGGCCCTCGAGGACGGTCAGCGCGGCCAGGACTGTCGCGATCGGCAGGTCCGTCGCGGCGACGAGATCGTCAGGCGTGGCGAGCCCGGCCACGAGTGCCCGGCCCACGGTCCGTGCCGTCGGCCCGAGCTCGAGCAGGACCGCCGCGACGGATGGCACACCGACATGGCCGGCCCCGGCCTCGGTGTCGACGTCCCCGCCGGCGGACGGATCGTCGGGCAGCTCGAGGTCCGCGAGAAGCTCCGCCGGCCCAGCCACGATCCGGGCTACGCCGTGGCACTCGCGGAGCAACTCGAGGCATCCGGCCCACGTCGGAGCCCCCAGGGGACCCGGAACCACGTAACATCCGCGGCCCTGCTCCATCGCCCACACGGCGGTCGTGAGCGCGCCGCTGCCGCGGCCGGCCTCGATGACGATCGTCGCCTCGGCGAGACCGGCGATGATCCGGTTCCGGCGCGGAAACGTGTGGCGCGCCGGGGATGTGGCTGGCGCGTGTTCGGAGATGACGGCGCCTCCCTCCTCGGCGATCGTCCGGGCCAGCCGCGCGTGCGCCGGCGGGTAGAGCCGATCGTGGCCGCCGCCGAGCACCGCGACCGTCGAGCCGTGAACCGCGACGACTCCGGCGTGAGCCGCGCCATCGATGCCGATGGCAAGCCCGGACACGATCGTCGCGCCCGCCGCAGAGAGCAGTGCGGCGAGCTGACTCGCGATCTGCCGGCCGACGTACGTGGCGGATCGGGTGCCGACGATCGCGACCGCACGACGCGCCGACAGGGCGGTCACGGACCCCCGGACGAACAGCGCAAGCGGCGGGAGCTCCGTCGCGCGCAGCCGCGCCGGATACGTCTCGTCGTCGAGCGTGACGACGGTCAAACCGGCCGCGCGCACGCGATCCACGATCCTGTCCGCCTGCCGCGCCGCGTCGATGAGCGCTTCGGCGACCTCGTCAGTCACGCCGCCGGGGCGCTCGCCGCGCGACGGCGCCGCAGCCCGCAGGCGGGAGGCCGCACCCGAGCGCTGCGCGAGCGACACCACGTCGCTCGCCGACCCGATCGCACCGATGAGCCGGGCGAGCGTCGCCGGCCCCACGCCGGGCACCGACACGAGCACGGCGAGGGCATCGCGCTCGTCCTGGTCCGGGTCGCGCCGGAGGGTGTCGAGGGCGAGCGGGGCAGCCGACCCCTCCCCGTCCGCGACGAGCCCGTCCGGCCCCAGCGGTCCGGCGCGACCGACGCCGAACATCAGACCGCGAGGCGCGCGGCGGTGCGCGCGTCGAACGCGCGGTAGCGGGCGGCCTCCTCGAGGTCCGGGACGGCCACGGAGGCCCGATCGTCAAGGTCGGCGATCGTCCGGGCGACCCGAACGAGCCGCGCCGTGCCGCGCCCGGACAGTCGCTCCGCCTCGGCCAGCTCGACCAGACGTCGGCGTCCCGTCCCGTCGAGTCCGGCGACGGCTCGGAGTTCCCGTCCCGTGATCCGCGCATTGAGGAGACCCGAGCGCCGCCCCTGCTGACGCGCTCGCGCGGCGGCGATGCGCGCACCGACCGTCGCCGAATCCTCCGGCTCCTGACGGCCCACGAGCGCAGCCGGGGGCAGCCGCGGCATCGCCACCCACAGGTCGATCCGGTCGCGCAGCGCCCCGGAGACGCGCGAGGCGTACCGGTCGACGACGGTCTGCGGGCAGCTGCACCCGCCACCGTCCGTTCCGGCCATCCCGCACGGGCAGGGATTCATCGCCGCCACGAGCTGGAAGCGGGCCGGGAAGGTCTGGGCACCGATCACGCGCGAGATCGCCACCCGGCCCTCCTCGAGCGGCTCGCGCAGCGCCTCGAGGACGTCGCGCGAGAACTCAGCCAGCTCGTCGAGAAACAGCACTCCGCCGTCCGCTCTCGTGACCTCGCCCGGCGTCAACTTGGGACCGCCGCCGACCATGCCCGCGTACGACGTCGTGTGGTGCGGCATCCGGAACGGCGGCCGGCGAACGAGCGCCCGGATCCGCTCTCCCCCGGCGACCGAGGCGATGACCGTCGCCGACAGGGCCGCAGCGTCGTCGAGCGGAGGCAGGAGCCCCGGGATCGTGCGCGCGAGCAGGGTCTTGCCGGCTCCGGGCGGCCCGACGAGGAGCATGGCATGCCCCCCGGCAAGGGCGATCTCGAGGGCGCGTCGCGCCTCGAGCTGGCCGCGGACATCGGCGAGGTCCGGCCATCCCTCGCGTTCCACGCCCGGCGGGTCCGGGGCAGCGGCGAGGCCGGCGCCGCCGAGGTCGATCCGGCTCGGCGGCACGACGCGCCGTCGCGAGCGGGACGACCGGATCGCCCCGACCGCCTCGGCGAGCGACTCGACACCGATGCACTCGATCCCGTCGACGAGTCGCGCCTCGTCGAGCGCGGCTGCCGGCACGAGCACGCGACGGACGCCGCGGCGGGCAAGGGACGCGACCATCGGCAGCGTGCCGGGGGTCGCGCGGACCTCCGCGCCGAGCGACAGCTCCCCGATCATCGCCGGCCGGCCGGGTCCCGGCGCAACCTGTTCCGACCCGAGCAGCACGCCGACCGCGATCGCGAGATCGAGCGACGCTCCCGCCTTGCGCAGCTCCGCCGGGGCGAGGTTGACGGTGATTCGGCGGGCCGGGTGCGTGAATCCGGCATTGCGGAGGGCCCCGCGGACCCGTTCGCGCGCCTCCTGGAGTGCCGCGTCCGCGAGCCCGACGATCGTGAATCCCGGCAGGCCCGGGGCGACGTCGACCTCAACCCGGATGGAGCGGCCGTCGAGCCCGTGGAGCGTTGCCGAGTTGACCGTAGCGAGCACGATCGCACCCTAGCGGCGGGCGCTCACCTCGCGATTACCTGGGACTCGACGGGCGCTTATCTCCCGATCAACAGGCGGCTGGCTAGCGGCCCGGGGCAAGAGCCGGCTGAGCGGTCGTCGCCGGCGCGTTCTTGTCGACCACGCGCGTGAAATCGAGCAGCGACCGGCCGAGCAGCGAATCCGCCTTCGTGAACATGAACGGGGCACCGGTGTTGAGGGCGGAGATCGCTCCGCGATACTCATTGACGACCTGGTGGTCGATCGTCCGCTTGAGCGCGCCCTCGGCGTTCTTCACGTTGATCCCGGTGAACGCGTTGGATCGATTGAGGACGAGCTTGACCTTGTCCTTCTCGTAGCCGAGGTGGCCGATCGTCTCGAGCACGAGGCGCACATTCTTGAGGCACGACAGGTCTGCGGTCATGACGACGAACACCGCCTCCGCCACCTCGATGATCCCGAGGTTCACATCGTCGAGGCGCTTGTCGATGTCGACGAGGACGTAGTCGTACGACTGGCGCAGGTGGTCGAGGATGACCGGCATGTGCTCCGGCGTGACGAGTTCGGCCGTCTCCGGGGACGGCGGCGCCAGAAGCAGGTCGATGCCCGAATCGTGCTTGACGAGGACCTGGCGGACGAGGTCGCCGTCGATGGCCGGCGCGGTGACGATGTCGACGATGCTCTTGCGATCGAGGCCCAGGTCGAGGAACACGCGATGGTCGCCGAACTGGAGGTTGCCGTCGACGAGTGCGACCTTTCGCCCCAGCTCGCGATGCAGGGCGATCGCCGCGTTGATCGCGATCGTGGTCGTGCCGACGCCGCCCTTGGCGCCGTAAAAGGCGAACACGCGGCCCATCGGCGGTCGCCCGACGAGCGTCTCACGAGGCGCAAACCGGGCGAGCAGGCTCTTGATCCGGGCCAGCAGCTCCGCCGGGTGGAACGGCTTGATGAGGTAATCGTCAGCGCCGGCGCGAAGGCCACGGACCTTCTGCTCCACCTCGCGCTCGGCGGTGAGCATGATGATCGGGACGTGGCCGGCGTTGCCCTCTTCCTGGCGGATCTTCGTCGCGACCTGGTAGCCGTCCAGCTTGGGCAGCATGACGTCGAGCAGGATCAGGGCCGGCGTCTCCTGACCCCACAGCCGGAAGCCCTCCGCGCCGTCGGAGGCGGTGACGACCTCGTAGCCCTCCTGCTTGAGGGTGTACTGCAGCAGGCGCTGGACGTTGGGATCGTCGTCGACGACGAGGATCTTGGCCGCCATTGGTAGTCGTCACCCTCCCTTGTCGGGCTCAATCGGCGACCGGCGCCCCCCGGACGGGCGAGATCGGCCGCGCCGCGGCGAGTATACCCGCGCCGTCGGGACCTCCTTGCGCTGCGCCGAACGCGGCGCGCAGGAACGCGCTCACTCGGGCTTCATGGGCCTCCGGGTTCGCTTCGTGGGCCCGGCTGTGCCGCGCGCCGGGCACGAGCCACCACTCCGCGTCGGAGCCGAGGGCGGCGGCCAGACGACGGCCGTCGTCGACCGGCACGAGTT
>Ga0326597_10007476_pt1 | contig 14874 bp, 14 predicted proteins | sample RVTome_12_FD_203789 | JGI IMG/M metagenome (GOLD analysis project Ga0326597, IMG submission 203789) | Soil microbial communities from uranium-contaminated site in the Upper Colorado River Basin, Wyoming, United States - RVT100D185 | ecosystem: Environmental > Terrestrial > Soil > Contaminated >... | reverse complement strand
GACCCCCCAGGCGGGAAACTTCACGTTCTCCAGACGGCAGCCCAGGATGGCCTCGTCGGCAATCACGCGCACGTCGCGGATGATGCCCGCCCCGCCGCGGTAGCGGCCCGGCCCGCCGGAGTCGGTGTGCACCCGGTATCCCTCGATGCGCACACCGAACTCCATTTCGGCAAACTCGATCGGATAGTTCTTCTGGGCCACGTAGTACACCGAGTCGATCCCATCGGCGAAGCTGCGCGCGCCCATGCCCACGGCCAGGCCCTCGATGCACATGGTGTAGTCGCCCTTGAGCCGGTTCAGGCTGCGCATGTAGTACAGCACATAGGCCGGCGAGGCCGCGGAGGTCTGGCCGCCGGTGGCCTGGGCCAGGGTGCCGAAGATGGCCGAGTTCACGCGGATCATGGTGTGCGAGCGCATGCCCAGCGCGGCGGGAAACACCGGGTCGACCAGGGAGCCCTTGCGTGTCTTGACCTCGCCGAAGGCCTGCTCGAAGCCGCTGTTGAACAGCACCGTCGGGTCGTCGGAGGTGAGGTAGAGTCCATACATGTTCTTGGGCACCGAGTCGTGCATGATGAAGTTGATCGAGCCCCGGGCCTGATCATCGGTCTTGGTGAAGTCCATCTCCACCTTGCTGCCCTCCTTGTGCAGCTGCACGTGCACCGAGTAGGGATTATCCGTCACGGCGTCGCTGTCCAGCCAGTCGCGGAAGGCATAGGTGCCGTCGGGCACCTTGGTCTCCAGGGCCTGGCGCACGGCGGCCTCGGTCTGGTGGATCAGGGCATCGAAACCCGCCCGCGTCGTCTCATTGCCGAAGCGCCCGATCATCTCCTCCATGCGCTGCTTGCCCAGGCGGCAGGAGGCCATGATGGCCTTCAGGTCGCCGCGCATGATCTCGGGAAAGCGGGAGTTGCGCGTGTAGACGCGGAACAGCTCCTCGTTGAGCACCCCCTTGTGGTAGATGCGCGTGGGCGGGATGAGGATGCCTTCGTGGAAGGTCTCCGTGGCATCGGGCGAGATGCTGCCCGGCATGATGCCGCCGATGTCCCACAGGTGGCCCCAGGCCTGGGCGAAGCCCATCAGCTGGCCCTCGGAAAACACGGGGGAGATGAACACCGTATCGGGCAGATGCTGCACGGCCCCATGGGATTCGTAGGGGTCGTTGTACCAATACATGTCCCCCGGCTCCATGGTCTCCGGCGCATAGTTGTCGAACACGCCTTCCAGCAGGTTGCTGGCTAGCGGCAGGTTGGTGCCGTACACCATGCGCCCCTCGGCATCGAACATGGCCGTGAAGTAGTCCTTCTTCTCGCGGATGAAGGGGGACATGGACGTCCGCTCGATGAGCGCTTCCATCTCCGAGCGGGCGGAACGGATGGCCCCCTTGATCAATTCCAGCGTAATCGGATCGACGTTGGACATGGCTCAATTCCCTCTCGAGACGGTGATGATGAAATTGCCGTACGCATCCACGCGGGCCTGCTGCCCCGGGAAGACGACGGTGGTGGTGTCGAGCTGGTCCACGATGGCCGGCCCGTCGAACACGTGCCCCGCGCGCAGATCGGCCCGGTTGAACACGGGCGTTTCCACAAAGCCCCGCTCGCCGAAGTGTACCCGCCGCGTGGCCCCGCGCTCCGGTGTGCTGCCGGGCGCCACCTCGGCAATGCGCGGCAGTTGCAGCTTGTCCACGGCGCCCACACCCGAGACGCGCAGGTTGACCAGTTCCACGGCCGCTTCCGGGTCGGAGAAAGTGTACAACTGTTCGTGCCGCCTGTGAAATTCCGCGGCCACCTGGGCCATCACCGCCTCGGTGACCTCCTCGGCGGGGACTTCCACGGTCAGCTCAAAGCCCTGCTTGGCGTAGCGCAGATCCGCCTGACGCCGGAACACATGCCGCTCGCGGGGCACACCCTCATGGGCCAGCGACGCGGCGGCTTCCTCGGCCAGGGCCGCATAGGTCTTGTTGAGCAGCGCCAGGTCATATGCCCCGGAGCGCTGGAGCAGGGTCTGCACGTAGTCGTTCTGGATATCCGTGGAGAGCAGCCCCAGGGCGCACAGGATACCCGGATGCGGCGGCACCACGATCTTCGGCGTACCCAGCAGGACAGCCAGTTCGCCGGCCAGCATGGGCCCCGCACCGCCAAAGCCGATCAGCGCGAATTGCCGCGGGTCGTAGCCCTTTTCCACCGACACCACACGCAGGGCGCCGACCATGTTGTTGTTGACGATGCGCAGGATGCCCTCGGCCGCCTCGTACACGCTCAGGCCCAGGGGGCCGGCCACCTTGTCCTGAATGGCCTTGGCCGAAAGGTCGGGGTCCAGCGCCATCTCGCCGCCCAGCAGATGGGGCGGAATGCGCCCCAGCACCAGGTTGGCATCGGTCACGGTGGGCTCCTCGCCCCCCTGGGCGTAGCAGGCAGGCCCGGGGCTGGCCCCGGCGCTCTGGGGGCCGACGATCAGCCCGCCCTGGGGCGTGATGGCGGCGATGCTGCCCCCGCCGGCGCCGATGGTGTGGATGTCCACGATGGGCGTCTGAAGCGGAAACGGGCCGATCTCCCCCTCGCTGGTGATCTCCGGGTGGCCCCCCTTGATCAGGCAGATGTCGGCGCTGGTGCCGCCGATGTCGATGGTGATCAGGTTGGGTTGATCCGTCAGCTCGCCGATGGCGCAGGCGCCGATCACCCCCGCCGCCGGGCCGGAGAGGGCCAGGTGAATGGCCTGCTCCGCCGCCTTGGCCGGGCTGAACACGCCGCCATTGGATTTCATGATCAGCAGGGGCGCATGGATCCCCTTGTCCCGGATGCCGCTCTCCAGCTTCTTGATATAGCGGCTCACCACCGGCTGAATGTATGCGTTGAGCACCGTGGTCATGGAGCGCTCGTATTCGCGGAACACGGGCAGGATGTCGCTGGAGATGGAAATCTGCGCCTCGGGAAATTCCTCGCGCACGAGCTCCGCCGCCCGGCGCTCGTTGGCCGGGTTGGCGTAGCTGTGCAGGAACACGATGGCCACCGACTCCACACCCTGGGCCTTCAGGTTGCGGGCGGCCGCGCGGCAGCTCTCCTCGTCCAGGGTCAGCTCCATGGTGCCGTCCACCAGCACGCGCTCGGGCACCTCGCGGATCAGGCGCGGCGGCACGGGCCGCTTGGGCTTGACCCAGGAATACAGGTTGGCCTTGCGCGGAATATCGTGGCGCCCGATCTCCAGCACGTACTTGAAGCCGTCCGTGACGATCATCCCCGTGCGGGCCCCCTTGCTCTCCAGAATGGCGTTGGTGGCCACCGTGGAGCCGTGGAACATGAAGGCCAGCTCCGCCGGTTTGGCCCCGGCCAGGGCCAGCATCTTGTCCACGCCATTGAAGAACCCCACGGAGGAGTCCGCCGGGGTGGAGGGCGTCTTGGCCGTCCACAGCTCGCCCGTATCGGCGCGCACCATGATCACATCGGTAAAGGTTCCGCCCACGTCCAGGGCGATGGCATAGTCGGTCATGTTCGTTGCGTTGAGGAAAAGGGGGATACACCAGCCGAAACATCCGCAAGGCGCGCCAAAGGCCGGTGCGCGGCAAAACGCCGCGCCGCCGGCCAGCATCAATCCGTCAAGCTAACCAGGACCACGCAGAAGGGCAATGGGGTGGGGCCGGGCCGGGCTTGATCATAGTGCGCCGGCCCCGCCTTTGCTGACGTCGGCAAGGTCCGGTATATGTCAAATGTGTCACGTCATGACAGCTACGCCCTCATATTCAGGCATCTGTCTGAGGAGAAGACCATGGGCAAGCCATTGGGCATCATTTGCCGGCTATCCGTTGAAATCCTCGACGAGGAAGACAAGGTCATCGCGCGTACCCGTGAACTTGCGTTGGTTGATCACGGCAAGACACGGGACGAGGCCCGCAAGCAGTTGATGAAGACCGTCGCATTGTTCTTTGATGTCTGCGCTGAACGAGGGACCCTGTTGGACGTGCTGCGGGAACGGGATGTGCTGCATGCATCGCTCCCTCGCAACGCCACCCAGGAAACCATCGACGTCCCCGTCCCGTTGCTGGCCTTCGATCAGCGGGGACAGTCGGTTGGCCACGCCTAGGGCGATTATCGACTTCCTCACGCAGCCGCAGTACGGCTGGAGCGTGTTCCGCAAAGAGCGGGATCGAACCGCGCTCGTCAACAGCCATGCCCGACACGCGGTCATCGTGCCTACTCACGGCAATCTCTCCTACGCAGAAGTGACGACGATCATGTCCGCCGCGGGCATCCCGATCGCCGAATACGAACATCTGCTCTAGCAGCGCTTGGCTCAGCCACCCGCCACCCCTTGCAATGGGCCGCCAAAGCGCATAGAACGCGGGGGAATTCGGCACGGCCTGTCCGGCGCGGGCAGCACGGCCCGGCGGGGCCGGGAGCCGGTCGCACGGCCATTTTCCCCCAAGGCAGCATGACCCTCAAATTCGGCATCATCCCCATCAACACGGGCCCCTATGCGCCCCCCGCGCAGGCCACGGCCCTGGTGCAGACGGCGGAGGCGGCGGGGCTGGAGTCGGCGTGGACCTTCGAGCATGTGGTCATGCCGGCGGAGTACGACTCGGCCTATCCCTACCATCCCAAGGGCAAGATGTTCCTGCCGTCGGACACGGCGTTCGTCGATCCGCTGGTGGCCATTGCCCATGCCATCGGCAAGACCAGGCGCCTGCGCTTCGGCACGGGGATCAACATTCTGCCCCAGGCCAATCCCCTGTACATGGCCAAGCAGGTGGCCAGCCTGGACTATCTCTCCGGAGGGCGCATGATGCTGGGCATCGGCGCCGGCTGGCTCAAGGAGGAGTTCGATGCCATGGGGGTGCCCTTCGCCCAGCGCGGCAAGCGCACGGACGACTACATGCGCGCCCTGCGCGCCGCGTGGAACGGGGGCGGCGAGGTGCGCTACAAGAGCGAGTACATCGACTGGAGCGGCTTCGAGCTGAGTCCCCAGCCGGCCCAGCCCGGCGGCGTGCCGCTGATCGTGGGCGGCACCTCCCCGGCGGCCATCCGGCGGGCGGCGACGCTGGGCGACGGCTGGTTCGTGATTCATCAGGACATGGCCCAGCTTCGCGCGCTGATGCATTCCTTTCATGCCGCCTGCAAGGAGGCCGGGCGCGACCCGGCCCAGATCGAGATCACGGCCTACTACCAGTATACGAAGGAAGGCACGGCGACCCTGCCCGAATACCAGGAGCTGGGGGTGAGCCGGCTGCTGATGAACCTGGTGCAGTTCCGCGAGGGCGACCTGCTGGACAACATCAAGGGCTATGCCGACGCCGTGCTGGCCGCCTGAGCCCTGGCACCAGACGCACAGCATTCGCCACCGCATCCCGCGACCGACCCGGAGGAGAGTTCATGAAATTCGCACTGGCGCCCATCAACGTGGGGGACTTCGCCCCGCCGGAAGAGATTGTGCGCATCGCCCAGAAGGCCGAGGAACTGGGCTTCGAGTCCGTGTGGAGCTTCGAGCATGTGATCATGCCCTACCAGTACGCCTCCAAGTATCCCTACAACCGCTCGGGCAAGGCGGGGGCGGAGTCGGACACCAGGTTCGTCGATCCCTTCATTGCCTTCAGCTATGCCGCCGCGGCAACCAAGACCCTTCGCTTCGGCACGGGCGTGAATATCCTGGGGCAGGCCAATCCCCTGTTCTTCGCCAAGCAGGCCTCCAGCGTGGACTATCTCTCCGGCGGTCGGCTGATGCTGGGCGTGGGCGTGGGCTGGCTGGAGGAGGAGTTCAACGCCATGGGCGTCCCGTTTCACGACCGCGGCCCGCGCACCACGGACTACATCAAGGCCCTGCGCGCGGCCTGGAACGGGGGCGGCGAGGTGCGCTACAAGAGCGAGTACATTGACTGGCGCGGCTTCGAGCTGAGTCCCCAACCGGCGCAGGCGGGGGGCATTCCGCTGATCGTGGGCGGCGTGACGCGCCCGGCCATCCGGCGCGCCGTGGCCCTGGGCGACGGCTGGTTTCCCGTGCACAAGGACCTGGACGAGCTGGCGCGGCAGATGGACAAGCTGCGCGCCGAGGGTCAGGCCCAGGGGCGCGACGTGTCCCGGATGGAGATCACCAGCTTCTACTATCAGCACCGTGAGCCCCCCGAGGCGCTGGAGCGCTATGCGGAATTGGGCGTGCACCGGGTGCTGGTGAACCTGATCGCCTTCGGCGCGGGCGACGTGATCGAATCCATGGAACGCTTCGCCGAGCAGGTCGTGCGCAAGTACGCGGCCTGACGGCCCGCCACCCGTGAGTTGCAGTTCCGTTGAAAAGAACCGGCGGCGAATGCCGACGCAACCCTGACAGGAGCCTTCATGAAAATCGGTATCGTGCCCATCAATCTCGGCGAGTTCTGCAACTTTGACCTCCTGGCACCCTTCGTCCAGGAGGCCGAGGCAGTGGGCTATGAGTCCATGTGGACCTTCGAGCACGTGATCATTCCCAAGACCTACGAGTCGATCTACCCCTACTCGCCGAGCGGCAAGCTGGCCTTCGGCCCGGAGTCGGAGTTCATGGACCCGCTGATCCAGCTCAATGCCATCGCCTCGGTCACCAAGAGGCTGCGCCTGGGCACGGGGGTGAACATTCTGCCCCAGGTGAGCCCGCTGTACTTCGCCAAGCAGACGGCCTGTATCGATCACCTTTCCGGCGGAAGGCTCATGCTGGGGTTGGGCGTGGGCTGGCTGGAAGAGGAATTCTACGCCCTGGGCGTGCCCTTCGAGCGGCGCGGCGAGCGCATGGACGAATACCTGACCGCCTTCAAGCAGGCATGGACCGGGCAGGAGATGAACTTCAAGGGCGAGTTCCTGGACTGGCACAACTTCCAGATCCTGCCGCCCTCCGCGCAGAAGCCGCACATCCCCATCGTGATCGGTGGCGTGAGCAAGCGGGCCATCCGCCGCGTGGCGGAATTCGGCGATGGCTGGTACGTGATCCAGAAGGACATGGACGAGCTGCGCAATCACTTCAAGTTGCTGGATCAGGCCATGGAGAAGGTGGGCCGCAAGCGCTCCGAACTGGAGATCACCAGCTACTGGAACTACCACAAGGAGGGGTTGGACACGCTGAAGATCTACCGCGACCTGGGCATCGACCGGCTGCTGATCAACGTACATGCCCTGCGCATGGGGGATGCCATGACGGCCATGCGCCGCTTCGCCGACGAGGTCTTCCCCAAAATCGAGGCCGCCTAGGCCCGGCCCCTGCCCGGGGCATGCGCGGCACGGCCCGCCCTGGGCCCATGGCGTCAACCGCCGCCGCGGCGGCCCCATCTCCCACAGCAAACGCACCCATGGCATCACCCGAGGCACAACCCGGCGACGCCCAGGCGGTGCCGGAATTCGTCATCGTGATGGACTTCGACGCGACCCAGGCCCAGGTCTGGGCAGCCCTGACCCAGGCCGAGCAGTTGGCCCAGTGGTGGGGCCCCCCCGGGATGGAGCTGGGGGTGGCCCAGTTCGACCTGCGCCCCGGCGGTCTGTTTCACTTCCGCCTGCGCGGGCCGGACGGGCAGGAGCTGTGGGCCCGGTGGGTATTCCGCGAGATCGAGGCGCCGGCGCGGCTGGTGTTCGTGCTGTCCTTCTCCGACGAGCAGGGCGGCATCACCCGGCAGCCCGGTACCCCCGACTGGCCTCTGGAAATGCTGACCACCATCACGCTGGCCCCGGTGGGGGAGAGCGTGCGCGTCACCCTGCGCAGCGAGCCGCTGAACGCCACGGCGGAGGAGCGCAAGACCTTCCGCGAAGGTTTTCCCAGCATGCAGCAGGGCTTCGGCGCCGCCTTCCAGCAACTGTGGTCTCTGCTCACCGGCTGAGCCGGCGCGCCGAGCACGCTCAGATCGCGGCCCGTTGCCCGTCGATATTCCGCATGAAGGACAGCAGCGCCTCGGCCACCGGGGCCGCATCGCCAATGAGGGACATGTGGGTCTGTCCCGGCAGGATGCGCAGCGTGGCCTGGGGCAGGTGCCCGGCCAGCGCCGGCATCAGCTCCTGCATGAGCCGCACGGAGCGCTCCATGCCCAGCAGCAGGGTCGGCGGACGCAGCCCGGCCAGCGCCTCGGCATCGGTGGGGTCGGCCAGCAGCGCCCGGCTGCCGCGCATGATATGGTGGGCCGCCTCGCCCAGCCGCGCCTGTACAGGCTCGGGCAGCCCCTGGAACATGCCCGGGCGGGCATTCCAGTAATCCACGAACAGCCCTGCCGCCTCCCGCTGCCGCCCCTGTCCCATCAGGTCGAAGAAGGTCAGCAACAGACCGCGCAGAGCCAAGTACATGGTGGGGTCGTCCATCAGGCGCAGCGTACCCACGGACATGGGCTCGATCAGCGTCAGGCTGCGCCAGGGCGCCGCATCGGCCAGGGCCGCGCGCAGGGCAATGGCACCGCCGTAGGAATGGCCCACCAGATGGGCCGGCTCGCCCAGCTGCGCGGCCAGGCCCAGCAGCAGCAACCCATCATCGTCCAGGGTCATCTCGGCCGGGCCGGGCCAGGGGCCCGTGCGACCGTAGCCGTACAGATCGGGCGCCACGGTGCGGTAGCCCGTCAGGTGGGGCGCGAGCCCCTTCCACTGACCACCGTCGTAGCCGCCGCTGTGCACCAGCACCACGGGGGGACCGTCACCGGCCATGGCGGCATGCACGGGCACACCGTTCACATCGAAGGTTGGCATGGGCTTCTGATCATGAAGGTTGGCGTGATCGGGGGTGCGCATCCCTCACCGCGCGGGACGGGCCGTTAACCCTCACCGCGCGGGGCGCGCGGTTAGCCCTCTCCGCGCGGCGCGCGGAACAGGGCACAGGTGGCCGTGCCCTGGGCGTAGACCGTGCCGGCCGCATCCACGATACGGCCCTCGGCGAAGGCGAAGTTGCGCGTACTGTGCACCACCCAGCCTTCGGCCCGCAGGTCCTGCGCCCCCACCGCGGCGCCGCGCAGCATCTTCACGCTCAGTTCCACCGTGGCAAAGCTTTCTCCGCGGCCCAGGGTGCTATGCACGGCGATGCCCGTGGCTGTGTCCAGGTGCCCGGCATAGAAGCCCCCGTGCACCAATCCCATGGGATTGGTGTGGCGCAATTCCGGCAGCACGCCAAAGTGCACCCGGCCGTCCTCATTCACCTGGGGCAGCTCCATGCCCAGGGTGTGTGCCATTCCCGGGGGTGGAATGGCCCCCGACTGAATGCCCTTGATGAACTCCAGTCCCGTCAGCGCCTGTGTGTTCATGACAGCCCTTTCTCGGTCGGTTCATGGTCGGGGATGTCCCGCAATTCAGTTTCGTTATGGGACTCTATCTCATGAAGTTGCGTGATGCAACTGTTTTTCGATAGAGTGGTGATATGAGCCGAACACGCTTCGATTCGATGGAATGCTCCATTGCGCAATCGCTGGATCAGATCGGGGACTGGTGGTCCCTGCTGATCGTGCGGGACGCCATGCGGGGCATGCGGCGCTTCGGGGAGTTTCACGAATCCCTGGGCATCTCCCGCAACATCCTCACGCAGCGCCTGGGACGCCTGGTGGAGCAGGGCGTACTGGAGCGGCGGGATGTCGGGCAGCACGGGACGCACTGGGAATACCGCCTGACCGCCAAGGGGCGCGACCTGTTTCCGGTGATCATTGCCCTGCTGCAATGGGGCGACAAGTGGATCTATTTCGGGGAGAACCTGCCCGTGGTGATGCGGGACCGGGCCACCGGGCGTCCCGTGGCCCCGGTGCGCGTGACCGACGCGGATGGGCGGCCCCTGGAGCTGCGGGACGTGAATCTCTCCCAGCGGCCGGAAGAGGACTGATCCGCCTACCACCAGGCAGTTCTTCCAAAAAGCAAGGCAGGGGAAGGGGATTCCCCGAAACTGCGAAGCAGGCCCCCTGTTCACGCCATCATCCAAGGGCGGCGGTCGCTCGACTGGCCGGAGAATATGGCCGATGCCCGGATTCCGGGGCTGTTGGCCCGCGGCGGAGCGCTGTTCCGGATACGGTGCGGCCGACGGCCCCGGGACATCCCGTGCTGGGTTTTCCCGGAAGCTGCTACTCCGCCAGATAGTCCGGCCGCCCGGCGGGCCAGGGATCCCCGAAATTCTGCTGGCCCCCGTCCACATGCAGCAGCTCGCCCGTGATGAAGTCCCCCGTCTCCGCGGCCAGATAGACGCAAGCCTGGGCCATGTCCATCACGTGGCCCGCGCGGCGCAGGGGATTGGCCTTGTACAGGGTGGCCCGGCCCTCGTCCGGGTACTGGCGGAAGGCCGGCGTTTCGATGGTGCCCGGCGCGATGCAATTGACCCGCACCCCCAGGTGGGCCCACTCGGTGGCCACCGTCTTGCTCAGCCCCACCACGCCCGCGCGGGCGGCGGCGGTATGGGCCATGCCGGGCAGCCCGCGGGAGATCACCGCGACGATATTGATGATGTTGCCGCCCGTGCCCTCGTCCCGCCAGCGCAGGGCGGCATGCTGCATCATGTACCAGGTGCCGTTGAGATTGGTGTCGATCACGGCATTCCAGCCCTTGGGGGCGAAGTCCAGGGCATACTGGGCAAACTGGCCCCCGGCGCTGTTGACCTGCACGTCCAGCCGCCCATGGCGTTCCCACACGGCGGCGATGAGCCCACCGACCTGATCGGGGTCGCGAATGGTCAGTGACGTCGTGTGCACGGGCACCCCATAGCCGCCCAGCGCCTCGGCCAGCTGGGCCAGCTTGTCCGGGTCGCGCCCGCACAGCTCCAGCGTGGCGCCCAGCCGGGCGAAGAGGGCCGCCGTGGCCCGGCCGATGCCCCCCGCCGCTCCGGAGACCAGCACCACCTTGCCTCGGAACAGGTCTTCCCGGTACACGGTGGGGTGGCCCGCAATTTCCTCGTCGGTCATGCCGTAGCGGGTGCGGGGGGTGGAAGTGTCCTGACTCATGGGGCTCCTGGGGGAATCGTCGCGTGTAAACCGGCGCCGGTGCGCCGCAACCGGAAACTGTCTACCATTGCAGCGCCCGCGGGCGCCACCGCGCCGCACGGGTGCGCAGCGCCTATTTGCAGTGCCTGTTTGCAATGCCATCGCCCCGCCCCCCAGGAGCCGCCTTGAACGACGATCCGCGACACACCGCCCCGGCCGCCGAGCCCAATCCTCTGCCCATGTATGGCCTGCTGGTGCTGACCATGCTGGTCTGGGGCGGGTACTATGTGGTCATCCGCGCACTGAACACCCAGTTGACCGCTGGGGGCTTCAACTTCTGGCGCTGGGCCATCGTCACGGTGATTCTGGCGGGCATCGGGCCGCGGGAGCTGTGGGCCGCGCGGCGGGTGGTGCGGCGCCACTGGCCGATTCTGCTGGCCCTGGGCGCCACGGGCATCGCGGCCTTTCCGGCCATGGTGGTCACCGCCCTGCACAGCACCACGGCCACCAACGGGGCGCTGGTCATCTCCAACATCCCGGTGGCCATCTTCGGACTGTCCTGGCTGATCAACCGGGAGCGCGCCACGGCCCGGCAACTGCTGGCCATTCCCCTGTCCCTGGCGGGTATCGTGACCATCATCACGCGGGGCCGGCCGGGTCGCCTGCTGGAAGTGGATCTCCATGTGGGCGACCTGTGGATGATCGCCGCCGTGCTCTCCTGGGCGCTCTATGCGGTGCTGGTGCGCCGCGCGCCGGCGGGGCTGCGGCCCCTGACCATGCTGGCCGTGCTGGCCGCGTTCGGCACGCTGGCCCTGCTGCCGCTGTACGGGTGGGAGCTGGCGCGGGGCGAGCAGACGCACCTGTTCGAGCCGCCCGTGCTGCTGCTCGCCATGGCCTATCTCACGCTGCTCGTCTCCATCCTGGGCTTCACGTTCTACAACATCGCCATCACGCACATCGGGGCCAATCGCAGCGGTCTGTTCAACCACCTGGTGCCCGTATTCACCATCGTCCTGGCGTCCCTGCTGCTGGATGAACAGTTGCACGGCTTCCACGCGATCGGCATTGCGCTCATCGCCGCCGGCATCTGGCTCTGCACCGGCGGTGGACGCAAGTAGCCCACCGACACCGCACCCCACTGCTCCCGGATACTCGCCGACACACGGGCGCATCGGTGCCGCCAATCGTGGGGACGCCGCCACACATGGCGCCAACCGGCCGTGTCCGACAATGCCGCAGTCACTGCCGCAGCGTGACTCGCGCTGCCGGAATGTGTATCTATCTGTTAACCCCAACGACAGAAATTGCGCTGACCCAACGGACCGCGTGGGCCAAGCCACGGTGATGCGTCGCCGAACCTTCATCCGATGGGAGTCACCCCATGGCGCACAGGTGGGCCATATCTCCATGTGCCGGGCAGCCTGCGCGACATGGTAGCCAGACCCCTCACTGGCGGGCTGCATGGGCCGTCCCCGCGCTGTTGCTGCTCGCGCTCCTGGGCGGCTGCGGCGGTGCCGGCGGCGGCGGGGATGGCGGTGGCAGCGACCACACGCTTGGCGGCACACTGTCGGGACTCAAAGGGTCCGTCACATTGCAGGTCAACGCTGCCAACGACCTGACACTCACCAGCGACGGCTCGTTCAGCTTCTCCACCAGCATCGCCGCGGGCACGGCATACAGCGTCACCATCGCCAGCGAGCCGCTCGTGCAGTCCTGTGCGGTGGGCAACGGCAGCGGCACCATCAGCGGCGACGTCACCACGGTCTCGGTAGCGTGTCATGACAAGCACTTCTTCTCGGCCGATGACGGAACGAACGGCGTAGAGCCCTGGATGACCGACGGCACGCCGGAAGGCACGGTGATGCTCAAGGACATCAACACCAGCGGCCATTCGGTCGAACTGACCACCACATACGTCGTCATGCCCGGCGGCATCGTGCACTTCGCCGCCGACGACGGCAGCAATCTGGAATTGTGGAAGTCCGACGGTACCGAGTCTGGCACCACCAAGGTCACGGAGATCAACAGCGGCGGCAGCAGTAGTCCCAGTGAGTTGACCGCCGTGGGCAATACCCTGTTCTTCAGCGCCACCGGCGGGAGTGCCACCGCTGTGGAACTGTGGAAGAGCGACGGCACCGCGGCAGGCACGGTCATGGTCAAGGATATCTACACCGGTTCAAACGCCAGTTCTCCGACGCTACTCACGGCGGTGGGCAGCACCCTGTTCTTCCGGGCGCAGGAGGGAATCAACGGCATAGAACTGTGGAAGAGCGACGGTACCGAAAGCGGTACAACCATTGTGAAGGACATCAATCAGACGCCCACATCAACCGCAAGCAGCAGCCCGGCGGCGCTCACGGCCATCGGCAACGTGCTCTATTTCCGGGCCAACGACGGCAGCACGGGCATCGAACCCTGGATCAGCGACGGCACAAGCAGCGGAACCGTGACCTTGAGCAACATTTCCTCCACTGGCAACAGCTCGCCCCAGTATTTCGCGGCTGCGGGAAGCGTGGTGGTCTTCCAGGCCGACGACGGGGGCAGCTTCCGGCAGGAACTGTGGAAATCCGACGGCACCAGCGGCGGCACGGCATTACTGAAGGACATCAATCCGAACTCCGCCTTCGGCGCTCCGACGTTCATGACCACGGTGGGCAGCATCGTGTTCTTCAGCGCGACAGACCCCGATCTGGCCACGGAATTGTGGAAGACTGACGGCACAGCCGCCGGCACTTCGCTCGTGAAAGACATAAACCCGGCCGGAGGCGCATCCAATCCCAATAATCTTACCGCAGTGGGCGACATGCTCTTCTTCTCCGCGACGGACAGCAGCGGCGATACGGAGCTGTGGATGAGCGACGGGAGCGAAGCAGGCACCGTGCGCGTCAAGGATATTGACGCCGCGCAGAGCGGAATCTCCGTGGGCCCGCAATTCGCACCCATCGGCAGCGACAAACTGTTCTTCTTTGCCAGCGAGGGCACCAATGGCATCGAACCCTGGGTCAGCGACGGCACGGAGGCGGGGACCATCCTGCTCAAGGATATCAATTCGGGTGGGGACAGCCAGCCGGCCTCATAGACGGCAAGCGCCGACACTGCCCGTTGTGCGCGGCATCCGGGCGGTGGGCGGATGGCCCCGATGCCCGGCCACCCCGTGCAGACACCCCGCCGATGGTGCGGCCCTGTTGCCGGTGCCAGGGGATTTCCCACCTGCAGTAAATCCATCTCAAAAAATATGCTCAATATCCTTAGAGCCCATTTCAAAACCCTGGACCTATGAAATGACGGGCGTTATGTTCGGTAAGGACGTTCAACCATCCATCTGTCAAGGAGGACGGAACGATGGCGAAACCGTTGCTTACGGACGAGCTGTGGGAGGTGGTGGAGCCCTTGCTTCCGCCGCCCACCGCCAAGCCCAAGGGTGGTCGGCCATCGCTGGACAATCGCTTGGCCCTGACCGGGATTCTGTTTGTGCTCAAAACCGGGATTCCCTGGGGCGACCTGCCCAAGGAAATGGGGTGTGGATCAGGCTCAACGTGCTGGCGGCGTCTGCGGGATTGGCAAGCCGCCGGCGTGTGGGAGCGGCTGCACCACGCGTTGCTGGAGCGCTTGCGAGGTGCGGACAAGTTGGATTTGTCGCGGGCCATTGTGGACAGCGCCTCGGTTCGTGCCCTGGCTGGGGGAAAAAAACAGGGCCGAACCCCACTGATCGGCGCAAGCGAGGCTCGAAGCACCACCTCCTTACGGAGGCCAACGGCGTTCCGCTCGTTGTTCGACTGACCGGCGCCAACCGGCACGACGTCACACAACTCATGGCTCTGGTGGGGGCCTGCCCAACCATCCGTGGGAAACCCGGCCGGCCATTGATCCGCCCCAAGAGCCTCTATGCAGACCGCGCCTACCACTCCGAGATGCACCGCATCCTCCTCTGGAACCAGGGCATTGCGACACACATTGCTCGCCGGGGCCAGCCCCACGGCAGCGGACTTGGCAAAGTGCGCTGGGTC
>Ga0326597_10007475_pt1 | contig 14875 bp, 17 predicted proteins | sample RVTome_12_FD_203789 | JGI IMG/M metagenome (GOLD analysis project Ga0326597, IMG submission 203789) | Soil microbial communities from uranium-contaminated site in the Upper Colorado River Basin, Wyoming, United States - RVT100D185 | ecosystem: Environmental > Terrestrial > Soil > Contaminated >... | reverse complement strand
TGGCAATGCTCTCCGGCGCGGAGCGCCGAGCATCGCAAACACAGGAGGCAGACGCCATGAGACGCCGCGATGTCCTGACAGGCGTGGGGTCATTCGCCGCCGGTGCAACCATGAAGTTCCCGGCGCCTGCGATCGCCCAAGGCTTGCGGCAACTCACGATGGTGACCGACTGGCCGGAGAGCCTCCCAGGACTATACCCTTCTGCGGTTCGGCTTGCCCAGACAATCAGCGAAGCCTCCGGCGGCCGGATCACCATCGAGATCTTTCCTTCCGGTGCGTTGGTGCGCCCGTTCGAGACTTTCGATGCCGTCCAGGCTGGCATCGCCGATATATATCACTCATTCGAGGGTTACTTCGAAGACAAGTCGCTTGCCTTCAATTTCTATTCGGGAGTCCCGTTCGGCTTCACCGCGGACGAGCAGTTTGCCTGGGTCCATTATGGCGGCGGTCAGCAACTCTGGGATGAGCTCAGCGGCCAGTTCAACATCAAGCCGTTCCTGTCATCGAGTACGGGCGCCCAAATGGGCGGCTGGTTCAACGATGAAATCACCTCGCCCGACGGCTTCAAGGGGCTGCGCTACCGGATGCCCGGGCTGGGCGGCGAGGTCCTGCGAAGGCTAGGGGCCATTGTGGTGAGCCTTCCGGGCAGTGAGATCGCGCCGTCGCTCAGGTCTGGGGCCATCGATGCCAGCGAGTGGATCGGCCCGTGGCTCGACGTCGCAATGGGTCTGCACGAGGCGGCCGGTTATTACTACTATCCCGGATGGCACGAGCCGGGCACCACCCAGACTCTCGGCATCAACTTGGATGTCTGGGAGAGCTTCGATGCGGGCGACCAGCGGCTCATCGAGGCTGCCGCGGCCGCCGAGGTCATGCGCTCTCTGGCGGAGTTCAACTTGAACAACGCCCTGTGGCTGAGGAAGCTGCGCGAGGACGGCATCGTCAAGGTCGTGAAGTTCGACGACTCCTTGTTGAAGGTCTTCTTCGAGATCAGCCAGGACGTGGTAGCCGAGGCCGGGTCCGGCGATGAAATTTCGAGGCGGATCTATGACAGTCACCAGCAATTCCGGGCATCGATCATGGATTGGAGCGACGTCGCGGAACGCGCCTTTCTGAACAGCCGCAGGATCGTTTGAGTGCCGACATTGCTATTCGAGGATCGGTCTTCGATGCCCCACTCGCGCTGGCATAGGAGCTGCGCCGGGCTTATCCGCGAGGTCGCGCCAGGAGGCCCTCGTAAACGGGCACAGTCACGCTACTCAGCCCTGGCGATCGAGCACCGCACCGGTCAGCTCGACGACATTGAGCGACGTCAGGCGTGCAGTGTCGCGATGATTGCGGTTTCGCGGCCCTCAGTGTCCCGGCCGATCCCCATGCTCCGACCGCGCGGACCTTTCGAAGGACGCGAGCTCGCCGGTAGTACTGGTGAGCTATCCGCGATGATCATCTCGGTGGAGCCCGCCGGCCGGGACGACACCAATAATTAGCCCAACCACCCATTGCACTACACTTCGGCCCGGCTTCAAGCGACAGTCCGGTCATCGAAGCAGGGAGACGCGACGATGACCAACACGATCACAAAGGCAGGCCGGCACTGGGCGGTGATCGACGACGCGACCGGCAAAGTCCACTGCTACCTGAACACCCGCCGCGAAGCCGAGAACTGGAAGGCACGCTGGGAAGCCGCCGCGGCCGAGGAAGCCGAGTACCAGGCCGAGCGCCGCGCAGCCCGCCTCGCGATCATCAACGACTACCTGGCCCGCCGTGCCGAGCGCCGCGACGCCCAACTGACCCTGGCCCTCTGAGGAGACACGACGGTGACCAAGACCCGCCGGTACGAGTTCAGCCACGGCCGCTCGCCTCGCGGCAAGGGCAACTGGGCCTTCGACATCGAGCACCGGATCGAGAAGGCCGATGGCTGGGTGACCGATACCCGCACGGCCTTCGCACCACGGCCGATGACGATCACGGAGGCCAAGGCCTGTGTGCGGAACACCCTGCGCGGAGACCGCTCCGTGATCGAGGTGCAGATGGCTCCCTGACCGACCGGAACCATTATCCCCTGAGTACCAACTCGCCCCAGGCCCGCTCGAATTTGCTACGCTTCCCGCCGGCTTCAAGCGATGGTGGCTCATCGCAACGAGGAGATCGACCGATGACCAACCGCACCCCAACGAACCTAAGCGAAGCCCTCGAACTGCTGAACTGGACGACGCCCCGCAGCCCTGCGACCCTGGCGGCCTGGGCCGGCCAATACCTGGACAGCGTCACGCACGACTGCCCTCCCCGGTACCGGATCGCCGCGACGATCATCCTGCGCGAATGCAGCGCCTGCTGAGAAGAGCCACGACGATGACCACCACCCTCCACATCACCCGGATGCGCGACGGCTACACCATCTCAGATGGCCACGGAGTCGCCCTGGTCGACGCGACCTACGACGCCGAGGCCGAGGCGGCCGACATGGCCATCCGGTTCGCCCAAGACCAGGGCGTGCTGCCCTACGCCATCTACTTCGACTCAGGGTCTCGGCTGGTCTGATCGCCCGCATCGGCGGGTCCGGCTTGTAGATGTGGCGTTGGCCTTGTTCGTCTGACACCGCGATCCAAGAAGTTCCGGCCGCCACGGGGGCTCTGACGCCGAGCCCGAGCGGCCATCCGTTGGGCTTGTCGCGGCCACCTGTGGCTGGTAGGCCAGGGTGGCATCATGGTACCGGGCTTCGCGGGTCGGCCGACACGAGCCGGCTGTGCGGCGGGGATGGCCACCTCCATCATGGGACATCGAGCCCCAGGGCGCGCTCCATGGCCTGCATGAACTCGACGACCAGATGTCCTAGAAGCTCAGCACCGGATCGCCGGGCACCGCTTGCCTATTCGACCGCCACGTCCTCGACGACGGCCTCGCGGGTCCGGCTTGTAGATGTGGCGTCGGCTCTGACACCGCGATCCCCGACGCCCAGGCCGATCACAGAGAAAGTGGGGGATCTGACGCCGGGCACAGCCGGGATGTCGAGGGCTTGTCGCGGCCCACGGCGGCCGGCCGGCCGGGGTGGGCATGGTGACGCCGGCCGGAGGCTGCTCGGGCGTCAGGTGACGGTGGGGTGCGGATCGAGGCGACCTCCATTGCGGGGGCATCGAGCCCTAGAGCGCTATCCGATCGGGTTGCATCGTGTCCCGCGGCGGCAAAGTAGACCTGCGCCCGAATGCTCACCGCAGGTCGAGCGGTACCTGGTTGTCTTCTCCAACTTGGTCCCAAGCATGAGCGGCGATAGACCAGTGCCCATCAGACTTAACCAAAAGATAGGCACTGATGTCGTGGCTCACGTCAGCGCCATTCTCAAGAAGCTCGGAAATGGCAAGCACGACGGCCACGTTGCCGAAGCGAAGGATCTTCATGCCCCCTGTATGCTCCTCAAATGACCGAAGGTTCGATCGTGCTACCGTCTCCATACGCTCGATGAATTCGTTCAATGATCTCGCCGTCACCGGTCTGGCGGCGCCAAACAGGACTGCCTCGGGGAGAAAGTCTTGTCGGAACCGATCCCAATCGGGCTCGATGCCCGATCCCCATCGCATTCCCTCAAAGTGGTCACTGATAAGCGACCGGATTTCCTCTTCATCATCCATGTCGTTATCCTCCCAAGCTGATCGCATCTTGGCATCCGGTGAGTAAAGTACACGACCCTCGCCGATACTCCGAGTGTCAGGTTGATTCAGTCTGGTCGGACGGCGCTCTAGCGCGCGCTCCATGGCCTGCATGAACTCGGCGACCAGCACGACGTGGGGTGTCGCGACCAACGGCGGCCGGTCGGCCGCGCGGGCATGGTGACGCCTGTCGAGCCCGGTGTGCGGCGGGGACGGTGGGGTGCGGATCGGGGCGACCACCATGGGACTAGTCGTCCAGTGCCGAGCCCGACCGCCCCCGCCGAGCGCCGCGACGATGCGCGGCACAGACGTCGTTCACCATGGTCATCAGCCCAATGCGATCCCGCTGGACTGGTCGCCGACGATAAGCGTGTTGGTCTTCAGGCGCCGCGATGGTGCGGCCCGAACCAGGAGTGACGACCATGAGCACGATCACCACCCCGGCCCCGAAGCCGACTAGGAAGCCAGCGGCCAAGAAGGCCAAGGCGAAGCCTGCCAAGCGCATCAAGAAGCCCGACCAGCCCCGCACGTTCAAGAAGGACCGGCTGGTCGAGATGCTGCGCAGGCCCGAGGGCGCCACCATCGAGGAGATCATCAAGGCCTTCGGGATATTGCCGCACAGCTCGAGGGCGATGATCTCAGTGAGTGCCAAGCGGCTGGGTGTCGAGGCGACGCGCGATGATCGGAAGGCTTACCGACTGCCACCAGCCTGATCGTCTGGCAGCCTTAGAGGCCGCTGCGCTCATGGGCTCGGCGGCCTCTCTCGTTATGTCCCCACCAGGGATCGAGGGCCTCCTGCCGTTCCGGCCCTCGCAGAACCTCCGATAGGCCACACGTGCCGCACACCCCCGCTGACGCTCGCTCACACCCCGTCAGATCGAGGGTCACATCATAGACGAAAGCCATAGTTGGCTGCTATTCTGCGGCGCATGAAGCGCCTGGTGCCAATCGTCGCCGTGTTATTGCTGCTGCAGGCCCCGCCGGCGGCGGCGCAGGACTTAGAGAGAGGTTGGGAGGCTGCGCAGCGTGGCGACTACGCAACGGCTTTGGATGAGTGGCGACCACTTGCCGAGCAGGGTCTTGCCCAAGCCCAGCTTGGTCTCGGCGCTATGTACAGCGAGGGTCAGGGCGTGCCACAGGACTACGCCGAGGCGGTGAGGTGGTATCGGCTCGCCGCCGAGCAGGGTCTTGCCCAAGCCCAATTCATTCTCGGCGCCATGTACACCGAGGGTCAGGGAGTGCCGCACGCATTTGCCGAGGCGGTGAGGTGGTATCGGCTCGCCGCCGAGCAGGGCCTCGCTAGCGCCCAGTACAATCTCGGCTTCATGTACCGCGAGGGTCGGGGCGTGCCGCAGGACTATGCCGAGGCGGTGAGGTGGATTTGGCTCGCCGCCGATCAGAGCCTCGCTAGCGCCCAGTACGATCTCGGCGTCATGTACCGCGAGGGTCAGGGCGTGCCGCAGGACTATGCCGAGGCGGTGAGGTGGTTTCGGCTCGCCGCCGAGCAGGCCAATGCTCGCGCCCAAGTCAATATCGGCACCATGTACGCCGAGGGTCAGGGCGTGGCGCAGGACTATGCCAAGGCAGTGAAGTGGTTTCGGCTGTCCGCCGAGCATCGCGTCGCCCAAGCCCAGCACAATCTCGGCTTCATGTACAGCGCGGGTCAGGGCGTGCCGCAGGACTATGCCGAGGCGGTGAGGTGGTATCGGCTTGCTGCAGAGCAGGGCTATGCGTCAGCCCAGTACAATCTCGGCGTCATATACGACGAGGGCCAAGGCGCGCCGCAGGATGACCTTCTGGCGCACATGTGGTTCAACTTGGCGGCGGCGCAGGGTGAAGAGGGTGCCGCCACTAACCGCGATACCATCGCCGAACGGTTGTCTCCCAACCAGCTCTCTGAGGCGCAACGTCTAGCGAGGGAGTGGCAGCCAGAACCGTGAAAAGGGCCCGAGGCCGGTTGTGCGGCGGGGAGAGGGGGACCGAACCCAGGAGCCACCATCGAGGAGATCACCGAGGCCTTCGGTCTCCTGCCGCACAGCGCGAGGGCCGATGATCTCGGTGACTGCCAAGCGGCTGGGCACAAGGCAGAATTGGTCGTGGGCTGCTATCGCCTGCCATCGGCCTGATCCCCTCCGCCGCTGAGCGCCCGCGCGGCGACGCGGTGTCGGTAGCACTGCGCGGAGCGCATAGGGGTCAGGTGGTGGCCTCATCTGTCATTACTCAGGGCACCCAACCAAGCATCATATGTCAATTGGAGATCCGAGAACCGCCTTCGCCTTTGAATTGATGTATGCCTTGGCGAGACCAGAGAGAATATCGATGCTGGATGCGCCCAGCTGTGAGGCGGCCCGCTTCGTCTGCCCCCAGATTTCTTCATCGCGAACCGTTGCAATGAATTCATGGCCCTTCCAGGTTAGATCGAATGGTATCACCTTGATAATTCGCGCCGGGGTGGATTTGCTTCGGACGACTTCTCCGTTCAAGAACCCAGCTTGCGAAAGAAGATTCAGATGGTACTGAACCACTGGCCAGTCGTACCCCCCTATAGCGATGTCCTTAGCCTCGACTCCGGCCGGCTCCTGCCTTCCCTCGAGATAGAGGAGCAATCGGCGAATTAGGTCCATATCGCGTGTCACTTGAGGACTCCGTTATTTCCTACCGGCTATGCGGCCTGGCCAGCTGTGGATAGTTGGTTAGAAGGACTCGTTCCCTCGTTCGGCAGACTCGGAATATCTGATTAGCAACGAAGCCCAGTCTGGGCCTCTGTAGTCTATGTAGACCCAGCCCTCTGAATGGCTCCCACGCCCTTCAATTTGAAGGATTATGCTCAGATCCCCTCGGCTCCAAGTCACAGCATATCCACCACATCCAGGAGTCTCCACGCACTCATAGAATCTATTATAGTAGCTTATAGGGATGCCTTCATCGGATCGGGTTGGTTCCCCATACTTCTCTATAAGTCTGTTCCTAATCTGGAAGTATATGTCCTTGGCTTTCGAACCTGTCCGGTCACCGGGCGAGCGCTTAGAATACCAATCAACCCTTTGGAGGCCTTCTACTGTGCCAAACACCAAGACTGCACTTTCTGTATCGACGGGATGCGATGGCAATCTCAGCGCCTGAAATACCGTGAAATCTTCGTTGTCGACAGCCACAGATCCCTGAAGTCCTCCTTGCTGCGCTTGTTCTATAGACATTCCCCAGCTTAGCCCGAACGGGGCCTCGCTTCCCAGTGATGGTGCGGTCGAAGCCAGAAGTATCACCGTTGCGAGCAGCAGTGGCCACATTGCATATCCTCCGTCAATGTCAGCGCGGATTGTCTGCCGTGCAGTATACCACTGTTCGGCGACCCGGCCTACATCGCACGACCGGCGTGCCTTCGGGAAGCGGCGATGGCCGTGGCGGAGCCTCACGCGGCGCCTGCTCCTCGCCGCCGCCGCTTGCTCGCCATGAAGGCTTCAGCGGCCTCGGCGAGCCCCGTCTCCCAGCGTTCATCCCTGGCGGCCACCGGGTCGGGGAGCTTGCCGGCGATCCCTTTGGCAGCGGCCTCAGCCTGTCGGGCGAGCAGCATCATGCAGCGGAGCGGCCGGCCGTGTTCGTCCCTGAAATCGAGGCCTAAGCCTCTGAGCACGGCCACCGAGTCCTCGTCGTTCAGGTCGGTTGTCTGGAAGCGCTGCTCGTACTCCCGATGACGTCGTTCGATGTCACTGACGTACCACGGGTCTTCGATGACCCTGACCGGCGGGGGCCGTCCGGCCAACTGTATTCGGTCTCCTGACGCGTGATGCCGAATAGCTGCTGCGAGACAATGTTCACTTCGTGCCCCGCTGGCGGCTCTTCGAACGCGAGGCATGGTTGGTGCTGCCAGACCCGAAAGCCGCTGCGTGGCCGCGCGTGTCGATCCCGGGCCGGTATTCAGCCACCACATGATCCGCAGGCTTTCCGCGACCGGCTGGGGATTGCCGAATTGCGAATGGCTCGCAAGTCCACGCTGGTGGCGACATCGCCGAGGCCGGTTCGGGGATGCGGTGCGGAGTTTCAATCAGAATTACAAGTCGGGGAGCTACGTGCCCTCGTCTGGCCCGGTACTGCATCCCCCTCGTTCCAGGACCCGTCTATGCACCTATTACGAGTAGTGAGTCCACATCACGTTGCCGCGCGCATCGATGTGCTCCGACCAGACCGCGACGCCAGCAGCCACGGCCTGCCTCGCCTCGTCCAAGGTGATGACGCGACCGATCTCCTTGAGGACGTTCTGGCGCGGCTTCCGGTACTGCAGGTTCGCCAGCACGTGCAGCCCGCCGACGAGGCGCTTCCGATGGTCGATGGGAAAGATGTGGTCGACCTCCTGTCCCGCAGGACAGTTGGCGTAGAACGCTTCGATGGCCGCTGCCTCCTCGGCGGTCTGCCACGGTGGCGTGCGAAGCTTCCACATCCGGCTCCCCGACTTCACCCCAGCCGCACGCAGAGCCTGACTGCGCTGGCGTTCCTTCTGAGGGTCGCGCCAGTATCGTTCTCTGGAGTAAGCAGCCTGCTCGGCCAGCACTTCCTCGGTGCTCTCTTCGACCATCCGCTGCCGATGGCGGTGCCGACTGCGATCAGCCGAGGTGGGACAATCGGTGCAGCGCTGGCTGGCGGTCTCGCGGATCTGGATGTGTCCCTCCCCGCACGCCACGCCAGTGAAATAGTACTCCGCGCCGATGCGTCTAGCCTCCCTCAGCGTCGCAGGCCACAGGCAGTCTCCTCCCCAGGCAGCTTGTCGAGCCTCCTCGCGCTTCCACCTGCGGTGTTCCACCACGCGCTCCACACTACACCGGATGCACGTACTGTCGCCCGCGCGGCGCAGGCAAACGTGTCCCTTCGGCGCGCATGGCACACCGTTGAAGAACTTGTTGACACCCAGCCGACGCGCCTCCGCTGCCGTCGCTGGCCAACTCAGTAGCTCAGGATCGCTGCACCGGCTGCGCGCCTCCGCAACAGCCGCATCGTGCGCCAACTCCCAATCGGCCTTCCGTCTATCACGTCCCATCTGTATCCTCCCCGACGCTACTTATCAAACGCCTCGACCACGGCGCCCAGCAGGGCATCGAGAGCCATCAGCAGTGAGCGCTGCATCGCCGGGGGTTGCGCCGCCGCCAAGCTGCACTGCCGCTGACCCTGCGCCCTTGATCGACACCATGTGCTTCCGAGCGCTGCGCTGAAGCTCCCTGGCATCGCCGGCTAGTCGTTGGTTGTTCGTCATCGCTCCGTCCTCCTCGTCGTTCGCCCCGGCCGACCGGATAGCCGACAGGCATGAGCATGTGCGTGCTGCATGCTCATCGTTCCCAACAGTCACCTAACGCTAACTATGTGTGTGTTCACACACACTGCATACAATTGTACTTATGCCCGTAGTGAGCCAGCATGCAGCACTAGCCCTGGGCATCCCGGTAGCGCAGCCCGACGCGCCCCACGAGCGACTCGTCCACCTCGAACCTGCGCCGCTCGCTCGGACCGCCCTTGGCATACGCCGTGACCTGGGTTCCATGCTCGCGCCGGTTCGATTCGCGATACCCCAAGTCGTCCAGCGCCTTCTTGAGCGTCGTCGCGGACTTCGGCGTGCGCCGCTCCGGACGGATGCCCAAAAGGTCATAGGCGGTCGTCTGGTACAACACGCCATCGCGTTCCTGCAGAGCCTCGGCCAACACGTCGATGAACGGGTTCTTTACGACGCGCTGTTCCTGCTCGCGCACCGCCACCGGGTACAGTGCGGGATCGAGGCGGATCGATTCACCGGAGCGCTCGGCGACAGCCGCCTCGGCCCACAACTGGTCGCGATCCCGGCGCACCGCATCCACGTCGAACCGCGTGATCTTCACGGGCCAGAAGCGCCGGTTGCCAGTCTGGTCGGCGAGGTACCGATCATCGTTAGTGGTGCCGAAGATGACGAATTGCCGTGGGCGCTCCGTTGTCATCCGGCCGAACGCCAGCCGCGACCTGTCGGCGTTGCGCGACATCATGGCCTTCACTGCCTCAATCTCGGCCTTGGATGCACCGTGCAGGTCGGCCACCTCGACGATCCACTTGCCGGCGGTCTGTTCGATCAGGCGCTTGTCGTCGGCGTTGAGCGGCACGCTGTCGGTGAACCATTCGGGGTCGGGCACCAGCGTCCTGAGCGCTTCGGACTTGCTGGCACCCTGAGTTCCTTCCGCCACCAGCATCTCATCGAACTTCGCGCCGGGATGCACTTGGCGCCTCACTGCGGCCACCAGCATCAACCGCCCGACCGCCTTGGTGTACACGCTGTCCTCGGCGCCACCGTAGACGGAAAGCCAGCTGTCGATGCGGGGCTTGCCGTCCCACGTGAGCCCGTCCAGATAATCGCGCACCGGGTTGAAGCGCTCCTGGTACGCCGCGTCCTCCACAACGTCCTGGAAGAAGTCGCGGCGCGGATTGAAGCCGAAGGTCTCGCCCATGCTCAGCCACAGTCGCCTCGCCGCATGGTCATCGAGGATGGGACCATAGCCATCCAGTCCGTCAACGATGACCCGGTCGCGGAACGTGTCGTACCGCAGCACGACGCCCATCTCGGCCAGCGCGAGCCGGACGTTCTTGGCGGTCGCTCGGATGTTGCCATCCTTGTCGACGTCGAATCCCTGGGCTCCCGCAGCCTTCCGCTGCGCCTCAGCTTCAGCCTCCTGGTGCCGCTTGCGGGCATCGGACAGGATGCGCTTCACGTGCCGATCCCAGTCGGTCAACCGCTTGTGCCCGTTGTTCTGCAGGGTCGCCAGCAGCGCGGCGTAGCGGCCCGGATCACTGTTCAGCAACTCAGCGGCAAGCGTCGCCGCGTCATACAGATCCTTGACCTTCGCCGGTGTGATATCGAACAGCTTCCCGAACTTGTCGTCAGCCATCATCCCCTCCGAAATCCAGCGGCTCGGGCTCCCACGTGAAGTCCAGCGGCTCGCACTCGATCTTCGCCCGGATTCTAGCTGCCAGATCGGGCCGGCTGGCTTCGGCGACCTCGTGCAGCAACGTGCGATACGAGACGCCTCCCTCTCGGCCCGCCTCGAACCCGTGCCATGCGCGCTCGATCATCTCGTCGTCCTCGAAGGTGCCGTAGTCCGGGTCGCCAGCCGCCCAGTGCTGGAACTCCGCGAGCCCGCCACCGCCCGTCGCGTCGTGGCACGACATCGCCAGCGCTCGGAACCGTTCGTACTGTCCCTTGCCGAACTGGACGACGTCGAGCGCCGACAAGCACTCCACCATCTCCTCGACGTCGAGCACCCCAGGCCTCGGTGGGCTGTCGGCGCGCCGCCTCCGTCGCATGTCGATCAGCGCGGCCGGCGCCAGCGGAACCGGGGCATCGTTGACGAGCCGGTACTGCCGCTGCGTCGTGGGATGAAACGATCCCGGCGCCACCACCAGCCCGCCGCGCGTCTTGATGTCGACGCCCGGATACCCGGCTTCCCCGAGTGAGCCGTTCTTCACCGTGGCGCCATCGGGTAGCCTCAGATAGTAGTGCCAGCCGCCGCCGCCAGTGCTCACCGTCAATGCCGTGGTCAGGTCGAACCCGATGTCCTGGCTGAGCCGCTTGATCGGGTCGTCGCCCTCGGCGTAGTTGCGCGGATCGCCATCGACGACCGCCTGGTTCTGCTTGAGCCGGATGCCGATGCCGCCGTCCCAGCGCACGAAGTCGAACTCGCTGTAGTCGATCTGCTGCCAGCCGACGTCGCGCGGCTTCTTGCGTCCCGGCGCGAGCGGGAAGATCTCGAAGCCAGCGTCGACCACCGGGCGCAGTTCGTCTGGTACGTGACGGTAGTCACCCATTGTCCCACTCCGGTTCGAGCGGCGCCTCACCGCCCGGCCGAGCCTCGTCGGTCACGTCGTCCCACTCGCCGAAGAACTCGCCGCTCGCCTGCAGCCGGCAGTAGAAGCTCAGCACCATGTTGATCAGGTCGGCCTGCGACAGGACACCCGGTCGGGCAGCGCCGTCGAACCAGTCAGCCAGGTCGCTGGCGGTCAGGTCGCCCCCACCTGCATTGTTGCCGAAGTAGAACAGCGGCTGGTCCCTGTAGACGCACCACCAGCGATCCGAGCGATCCCACTTCAGGAACGCATCGATGTTCTGCTCAGTCTGCCCACGCTTGTAGTTCGCGTATCTCATCGGAGTAGCTCCTCCCGGTGGTGGCGGGTGCTCGACGCCCGGAAGGCCATGTCAAGCACCCGCCGATCATCGCTATCCTGGTGGCGGCAGGATGCAATGATTGCCCAGGGCCTCAAGCGCCACGGCCCATAACCAATGCGAGCGCCGAGATCGCTCTCGACGCTCACTCCCGCTCAGCATGGCTTGCCCCATATGGACGCCGCGACCGCGAAGTCCACGGATCGCGACTGGGGTCATATTGTGGCGTGGTAACCGCCCCGGCTCGTTGTGGCGTGGTAACCGCCCCGGCTCGCACCGCTTAACTGATGGAAACCCCGAGCCCTAATCGCACTTACGTCGCGTCGCGGCGTCGGCTGGTGGCCGTCATTGGTGCGGCGAGCACCCGCATACATAAAGCCGCACGGTTGCCCGGCGGCTCTGGTCGGCTATTAATGGGGATACCGGGCGCGCTCAGTGGCGACCGTGGGCGCTAAGTGCCATAGCGAAAGCAGGCAGGCAAGTGGTTTCAAATGATCATTCGCAGAATTCTTGGACGGCTTACTTCGGAACGGGCTGCGCATCCCCGCTGTCCCTGTGTCGCTTCAGCCACTGCGTCTGCGGTATTTCGGCCCGTCAGCCACCTTGCTTAGAAGTTAATATGTTCCTTATCTCCTCGGCGGTCGGTACTTCGCCCGGTTCGAGCTGAGAAGTCAAATAGCTCTGTATTGTCTCGATCTCCATCTGGGGCGCCGATTCCCAGCAGCGGTGTAACGCTTCGCGCCAGTAGCCCTCCGTCGCGTCGGGCCTTGGCTCGCCGAACCGGAATGGCGCTGCATCGTCAGGTACAACGATTGCCTGTATGCCGCGTTCGCGCTGCGCGTTGAGTACTGCCCTAGCCGCGTAGGCGGGCTTCAACTCGATGCCGACGAACCGACGCTTGCTGCGGATCGCGGCGACCCATGTGGTGCCCGAGCCGGTGAAAGGGTCGAGGATCAAGTCGTCCGGCTCGCTCACCCGGCTGATCAACGCCATCAGCACGTCGATGTACTTCGGCGTCGGGTGCTCACCACCGAGCCGCTTTCGCTCGACACGGGCCTCCAAGGTCAAGGCGGGCGTGATCAGAGCCGGCAGTGCTGTCCGTCCCTTGATCCACGGACCGCGACCGGGCATCTCGAAATAGACTAGCGCGTCTAGACGGTTCAGCACGCGCGGAGGGCCCTCCGGCTTACCGGGCGGAACACATCCCGGCCCTATCCAGTGGCCACCTCCCTTGCTCAGCGCGTAGTTTGCTATTGGGATGCCGCCGGCTTCGATGATGCCGCGCTCGGCCTCGCGGAACAGATGGGGCGGATTAAACGCGCAGAACACGAACCCGCCGCGGGCATTGAGCAGCTTGTAGACCGCGCCGTAGTTCGCTCGATCGTCGCCGGGCACACCTTTCTTGCTGAGGCCGTAGGGCTGGTCGGTGACGATCGCGGCGTTCACCTCGCTGCTCAAGTGGAACTCAGGAAAGCTCATGTCCACGGCCCCGCCCAATAGCGCCACGATCTTGGCCTGTACGCTGGTCGCATCGCCTACAAGCAGCACGTCCTTGCCCACACTCACCACATCGCGGGTCTGCAGCATCATCTCCGGCGGGATCGGGGCGTCGTCAGGTTCGTCCTCGAACGCAATGGCCTCATCAATGACATCAGGGCGCCCACGCATCGTGGCGGCTATCTCGGCCGCATCGCCTTCGCGGACGACCTGGCGGAAGGATCGCATGGACCTGGCAGGCGACTGGCCGGCATAGGGGCTGGGGCGGTCCGCCCCACTGCGCCGCCACTCCAACAGGCGCTCCACCGTCTTGCGGTCGATCCCCATGGCCTTGGCAATTGCTGTGTTGGGGTAGGCCGGATCGACCTCCTTGGCCTTCAAGATCTCGTCAGCTGCCATCCGGTGCTTGTTGTCGCGGCGGCGGTAGTGGATTGCCGCGGCTTCCTCGCCGCGATGATGATCGGCGATGCCGTCCTCATAGAGCGACTTGGCCTTGGCGATGTGGTGGTTGCGAGCGGCGGCTGAGTTGGATCGGGTCATAGGGCAAGTGGTAGCCTGTAGCCGGTTGCCATCGCGTTACCGGATCGAGGCCGAAGTCCAGCGAGTCCAATGCGCCCCAGGTCAGCCGCACAGGATCCCGGTGTCGGCCGTAGAACTGACCTGGGTGATGGCGCCCTCGGCGTCGAGCCCGACCCGCCCGATCGAGCCCGGCGCCACCTGTCCGCAATCGCGCCATCACGCATCCTGGTCCGACGTCCTCGCCTCGGCCGGGGCCTCGATGCGGTAGACGCTGCGGCCGTCGCCGCTCTTCGCCCTGACGACGACATGCCCGCTCTTCCGCAGGCCGCTGATGACCGCCCGAGTCGTGTGCGGCAGCCAGCCGAACTCCTGGCTCAACTCGTCAATGGACTTCCCGTTCGGCTGCATGAGCAGGGCGATCAGCCTGGCCTGTTTGGAGCCCGGCCGAGGGGACTTCTGCTGTGGTGCCGTGGCCGGCTGTTCGAGCCCGCTCTTGAGCGCCGGCACACCGATCGCTCGCAGCCCGGGTTCCGTGATCCGCAAGCCGAAGCGGCCATCGTGATCGGACCGCCACGCCTCGTCGGCAAGCCCGACCGGGACTTCCTCGACGAACCCCTGGCGCAGCAGGCTCTGCAGGACTCGTTCAAGTGCCATGCCGCGTGCCCTCACTGACTTCGGGATCGGCAGGATCATCTGGCTCTCGCTGTCGGCGGCGCGGCCGAGCAGGATCAGGGCGGTGTCGCTCAAGTGGCGCGGTGAGCGTTTGTGTGACTTGGTCATGGTTCGTCCTCCGTGGATGGCACCGCGGGAGTGCAGCGCTTCACCGCCGCGAGCCCGGACTGCGCCGGGCAGAGGACGTCGGAGCGGAGGGTCAGCCATCGACGTGGACAGCAATGCTTACGGTTCGGAGGAAGTCGAGCGCCACCTGAGCGAGAGCTCAACCATAGTTAGCAAGCAGGCACCACGCCGCCTGTTGTTACATCTGCCACCATGCTGTAGACGGCGGACACGACGGAGCATCAATGAGCGGGGGAGACAGACGAATGCCGAA
>Ga0326597_10007474_pt1 | contig 14877 bp, 13 predicted proteins | sample RVTome_12_FD_203789 | JGI IMG/M metagenome (GOLD analysis project Ga0326597, IMG submission 203789) | Soil microbial communities from uranium-contaminated site in the Upper Colorado River Basin, Wyoming, United States - RVT100D185 | ecosystem: Environmental > Terrestrial > Soil > Contaminated >... | reverse complement strand
GTCTGGAACGGCAACAACGGCCAACAGCTAAGGACGTTTACGATCGGCCAGTAAGACACGCCGCTTGGTGAAGGCGACGCTGGAAGCTAGCGGCCAGTTGCGGACCGCAGTCGAGCAGATTCCCGCGTAAAGCGAGTCGTCCGAGCAACGAAGCAGATAGAAGTAATAGTGTTTGTCCATTGCACTGACTTCGAGCCTCGACACGGATCGAGTTAGTGAAGCGGGATGAACGCGTAACCATCCACCTGCCGATTCACGTTGACCGTCAGTGCGGATACGGCAACTCCGACTACGTCAGCGATATAGCAGTCGCTTCGGGCAGTCTGTGTAAATTCGATTGACTCCCAATGCAAGGAGTCGCTTCATCTCGGATTCGCTGTTCACGGTCCATGCACCGGCTTCCAGGCCCGCCCCAGCTCGAATTCAGGATCACTTGTTATCGACCCTCACTTGGCACGGACACCAGCGTCACGCACCGGACTCGTATCTTTTAACCGTAGACCTCCCTTTTCAGCCGTCACGAACCGTGGATCGGTTCCGTATGATCCACCCGTCTCCTTTACCGGCAAAGACAATCGATTGCTTCTGTCTGGTCGGTCGATGCAGTACCAGTGATTGCTGATGAACTTGAAGGTATTGGGAGCCGTGCCGCCACCGATATTCGTCGTGCCTCGCGTTTCGTCCGAGCGAAAGGCAATCAAGTTGTTGCAGAAGACTCCATTGCGGCATGGCACGAACTGGCTGCCTTGTGACTCCTGCAGTATCCGCAGTACATATCGCTCTGGTCGGTAGATCGTGTTGTAACGCACAGTGGCTCCGTCGACCCCAACGAAGCAGACCGGAGCTGAAGACCCGATGAATGTGCAGTCTTCGACCGTGATGTCCTTCGCTTCGTAGCCATCCACCTTCGGACGGAAGTATTCAAGTCCGGTGCTGCCGCCGATATTGACGCTTCGACTTCCAGCGTTCTCAAAGCGGCATCGTTGGATGACGATGTCCCTACTGCCACCTTTGGTCTGAACGCCATTCGCTTCAACATCACCGCGATAGCGAAACGTACAACCAATTACGGCACCATCGTGACATCCAACCATATCAATTGCCGAGCCACTGTCACCCCAACGTTCAATCGTGCAGCCTTCCACGCGAAAGTTGTCTAAACCCGACAGCTTGATTCCGTCACGATTACCTCGGGGGCCGACGTCGCGAACTACCAGGCCATCCAAGGTGACATGATGTGCTGGAGTGTCGTACGAGCCGCCATCATCGATGTTGAGACCGTTGCCGGTTGCGTCGGTCAGAACCAGGTTGTGCAGTTCAACGAAGGCCGGATCGGTAAGGTGGAAGCATGAGTTCCGCCCTTGGAAGACCGGTGGGTTCTCTTTGTCGGCCGCCGCCAGAATGATCGGCTGGCCTTCTTCGCCTTGCAGCCCGTTGAAATGCAGGCCACCTTGATACGTACCGGGTGCGATCAAGATCGTGGTTCCCGGCTTCGCTTGTTCGACCGCCTTCACGATTTGGTCACGCGTGTCCACCGTGACTGTCTGGGACATTGCCGATTCGTTCAGCAACAGAATGAGCGAGCCGGATAGCAAGAATAACCCAAGGTGACAAGTCTTCATTCACCGCCTCCAACGAATCCAGGTAACGGTCGAGCAATGCGATCATCGGCGGCAACGAAGTCTTCGCCGAGTAACGCGGCTACGGTCGCGGCGATCTGTGACTGCGTGACATTTACGTTCGGTCGCCCGCCGAGCGATTTGGTGTCGGGGCCAATCACGGCGATCCAAATGTACTCGGAGCCGGGGATCGACGCCCCGTGGCTCTTCCAGCCATCGCGATCATCGCCGCGACCGTGGTCGGTTGTGATAACGAACGTCGTCTTGCCCCGGTAATCATCCAGCTGCTGGCAGGCTTCCCAAAGCTGCTGAATGTATTGATCGGAGCGATAGGCAGCATCCAGATACTGGTCATACCGACCGTCGTGTGCCCCGTCGTTTTCCCGATTGATCAGCCTCTCGTCGGCACCGGTAAACAGATCCTGCCAACGTAAACCGTCAATCGTGACCAGCACAACATTGTCAGTGACCCCGTGTTCCGCCGCGACGGAATCCAGGTTCGCTACGACGAGCAACAAGCAAACCGCAATCGCTTGAACGACAGACTTGTTCATAGGTGTCTCACCGGCTTGAAACCAATAGGTGCTCTTATTGTAGGCAAAAACAGTTGGCCGTGATCATCCCCCTCGTTATCCGGGACCATGTGCTGTCGTCAAATCCGAACCAGAGTTCGCAATTGATTTGAAATCTTTTGGGAGACTCACACGTCCGCTCGGCGCCAGTCCCATTTTTTCACAGCGTCGGACAGAACCGGCACCCGAGTGCGGCTTGCCGCGAATGAATTGAACGCCCCGTTGCCGGCGATCTACGACGAAGAGGGCAAGCAGTTGTTCAAGGTGTCGGCGAAGGGGAAATGATCGCTCCGTGTGAACGCTGATCAAAGATGAAGGGAATTGGTTTAGAAACCGATCGTTTTCGTTCGCCAAAGTGTGACGGATTCGCGAATCTCAACAGGCTTCTCCCAGCCAACGAATGCGACGCGGCGACGATCGGGGCTCCAGACGACTTTCCAAATATCAATGTCGATTTGCGCTCGCTTCTGCAGCTGGGAAAGGTTTTCCAAAGAAAGCGGCTCGCGATGAAACTTGATCGCAAGCCAGACGCTCAGGGGCGTGATGACAATCAGTAGCGAGGAGAGTCGAAACCGCCACCAACGTTGCTTTTGTCTGATCTTTGCGGTCGTGGCTGGCCTGTTGGATGCGTGAAGGCTGACGCCGACTAACGATCACAAAAAGAATGTTCCGTGAAGGATCGCCATAATCCTAGCCGAAAATATGTCGTCGCAAGAAATAAAAAAGGGCCGCCAGATGGGGCAGAGACCTGACGACCCTGAAGGGGTGCCATCGCGGTCGGTGCAGTGACATCGTGCAGCCCGTCTTCGAGTTGTCGCTCGTCGGCCACGAAGACAATCTCACCTGTACCACCGTACCACAAGTCGGGCAGCACCAGCATCTCGAAGAACGTTGGGTTGAGCGAATATGTCAGCGCCACGGCACTCGTTCAGCCTCGCTCTCCGCAGAAATCGCGAGCGTTCATGATGAGCCTCTTTGAACGGATTCGAGCGTCTCTCGACCTCGCTGCAAGCCGGGCCTTGCCAGTTTCCGTGATCTTCGGTCATCGTTTCGGTGTCTTCATAATTGGGCTCCTGCTCAGAATGCCCGTTCCGCCAGACCGTGTTCGTGGAGAAGTGTGAAGTGGCGGATCAGTCGTTTGGCCAGCCACTCGGACTGGATGTTCAGGCCGACCTCGATGTTTCTTTGCTGGCCGGCCTCGGTGAAGTTTGCCGACGATACGAACACTCGCTCGGCATCGACGACGACACATTTGGCGTGTAGCGATGAACGAGCGGGTTCTTCGTCGGCGACTGATCGCGGGTCGTAATACACTTCCGGCAGTCGGCAGCCATTTGGCCACTGCTTGTCTTTGAACTGCTGAGAGTACCGCGAGACGAGGATTGCGGACGGCGTTTTGTCTTGGTCCGGTCGCGAGATGTTGAGGAACAACTTCACGTCCAGATCGGAGTTTTCTTCCATGCGTTTTGCCAGAGCCTCGAAGACTCGGTGGCCCTGGTAAATCGCATAGCCAACGACCAGGACTGAGGTCTGGGCGCGAGCGAATAGTTCGCGAACAACGACCGACGTCTCGCGGTTAGAGATGCCGGGTGCTTCCGGGCCGGATGTCACCAAGTCAATCGGCGGCTCACTCGATCGGCCTGCGCTGCGGTCCTTTGACAGCAACTCAAGAACCGCCACCATCTGTTCGGATGTAAAGCCGAGCGATGCCAATTCACTGAAACCAGCCGCAACCGTTGGAACCAAACTGGGAGAAAGAACGCGAGACAACTGCAATTCAGAAGACGGATCGCTAATCCGCTTTGCCCGCAGTCCCGCGATCAGCGTCTGCAGGTCCGTGTTGCTCAACCTGATAAATGCGTCAGTCATTGATTACGTGAGTTTGAAGAACTCGATCCCCAGGTTATCGACGGTCGGTACGACCAACGCTCGATCAAGAAACTCGTTGTGTTGTTCGCAGGAAGTTTCCGAGATCAACAGACAACCGTGGCAGGCCGCTCCATGCAGAAATCGCCGTTCATGCTGGTTGGCCGGTTCGTGTTGTGCGCAAACGGGATCGTTTGAGCAGAATTCGCCCATTCCCAGTGCATTGCGGATGTGTTCGTGGATACGGCGGCCAACCTGAATTGAACCGCCATACGTTCCTTCGGCGTCGGACGTGCCGGTGTACAGCAACACTCCATATCCCACGTCAGGAATCGTATAGATTCGTTCGCGAATCGAACTGGCCGGGTAGCCGCATTCGAGCGAAACGGCCGTTACCAGAAGGTGCGACAAGGAATGAAACAGCACGTACGGCAGCAAACCACCCGCCTCGACAAACTTCTTCGACGCTCCGGTATGTTCGCCCTTCCACGCGTCATACCCGGCAAGCAGTCTGACCCCACGGGCCATGACCTCTTTCCGAGCAACCCACTGTTCGACGGCTTCCTTGCGGAACTGGATGAAAACTCCTTCGCCGCGATTCTCCACCGCCGGCAGCCAAGTGATCTCTCGGGCCAGGGCCGCTCGGCGGACGCCAATCTCAAGCTCGCCATCAATGTCTGGCGACACGGCTTCAAATCGAGTGAAACCGACTTGTGCCATGACTTCACGAAGGCGATGGACCAACACGACGCGTTGGACGCTACTCATCCACGGCGCGTCCCATTCCTCTCGCGGCAGCGTACGAGCAAAGAAGTTCCCGTCCGGCTTGTCGTCGCCGAGTTCATCTTTGCTGGCAATCAGCGTCTCCATCTCCGCCTGTTTGATCGACTTCTGATCTTCCATCGACTGGCCGCGGCGAACCTTAATTTCCTGAAAGACCTCGTAGGGCGGTAGGACCGCCAACCTATGCGAGCTACCGCTCGGTTTGTTACAACCCGCTCCCGTTGGTCGCTGGACTCCTGTTGCGATAACAACAAATTCACTGATAACTGATGTAGTTGGAGTAGGCTTCCAAGACCTTTTGCACTTTGGACTTCTTCCGCTCGTATTTGATCGTCTCGATGTCTTCCGCTTCGCCCACGAAGTCCCACACCGTCTCCACGGCTTCCCGCAAGCTTTCATTTCGATCGGGCAGCGAAATGGCGCTCATCAACTGAGTAAAGTAGGCGTTGCTCGCCGTGCGAATCAGCAGGCGATTCAACTCGCCGCATGACTCCTTCGAGTAGGGACCGAGCCACGGACGGCTACCGTCGCAGTGACCGAGCGATTGGCGCGACTCGGCGGCTTGAGCCATGCTTCGTTCGCCTTTCCCGCACTCGCATCGCACCCACACTTCCGCCAAGTCGCCGCTGGTCCCTCGTTCCTCGATCCACATCTGGCGTCTACAGTCTGTCTTGCCGCCGTGAACGAACTCGAACCAATCGAGATCGCCAATGTGCCCATTCTTGCATGCGCGAACAAAGCGAACTGGCACTACCGATTGTTTCTTTTTGGTGCGCACTTCGTCCTCGATTAAGCGACGTGCTCCCCCCAATTCCCGAAGACTATTGAAGTAACCCAGCAGCGTCATGTAGGGATCAGCCGGATTGTGGTCCGCTTTCGATCCACCCGCCGCGTCGTAAGCCTTCTGAGCCGCACCGAGCAGCGCCAGGTAAACTCGCAGCATGATCACCTTGGGGCTGCGTCCCTGGGCTGCAATCCCGAGATATTGCCGAGCGTTGCTTTCTTTTGTCGAACGGGTGCGAGCGAAAAAGGAGTCGCGCACATCGGGCCCCAGCGGCGGAAAGACATCGACATCCATTCGATTGAAGAGAGCTTTGATTTGACTCTTTGCGCGACGCACGGTTGCCGTCGAGGCGATGATCTTGGGCCGGATCGGCTTGCCGTCCACCTCGATCGTCGAAAGCTCGTCCAGAGCCGTCTCGTACAATCCAACCATCGTTCCCAACGGACCAGAGATCAGATGCAGTTCGTCCTGGATGACCAGGTCGGGCGGTGGAAGACGATCCACTGGCAACGGCCGGCCAGCGGTCGGATCGCACGGACCGTAAAACCCTTCGGAGTCGACCCGGTCTACTCGTCCGAAGAAGCCTCCCACTTCTCCAGTCCAAGGCATAGCTGCGAACTTGTCGACCGTTGCGATCAGGAAGCAGGGTAAGCGTCGATAAATCGGTTCGTCCACCGAAAGGATCGGCAGATGGTTGCCACGCGAGAAGTCGCAGCGCCGGTTCGCACAGGTGACTCGTAGGTCGGTCGGATCGTCCGTGTTTGGCAGCAACTGGAACGAGTTCGACTTGAACTTCTCGCCGCACCAGGGACATTCCTCCAGCGGAATCGGCGACGGTTTGCGGTCGTCGTTCTTGAAGGCAATCGTCTTGGCTCGCGCCGACTCGCGGTCGGTATCACCCTTGCGTCCCATCCGGTTCGGAGTGGCTGCTCGCCCCACCCACAGGCCGATCTCGAACGGCCACTTACCGAGCTTCTCGACATCCCTCTGCCGCTCCAACTCCAACGCACAGATCAGAGACGCTGCACGGCCGAGTTGGTCCAGCGTCAGCAGCCGGAGCGTGTAACGCATCAGGACACTGAGTCCAGCGGACGACAAGCCGGGATTTCTCAGCCGTCGTAGCACCAGCGTGAACGCCGCCAAGCCGAGATACGCCTCGGTCTTACCACCGCCGGTCGGGAAGAACAGTAAGTCGACCAACTCGCGATCGTTGCTTTTCGGATGGCCGATCCCGTTAAGATTCATCAGAATGAAAGCCAACTGAAACGGCCTCCACGCCGGGATGATTTCCGCTGGCGGCTTGTTCAATTGCAAGGCGAGCCGGCGGCGTCCCTGCGCGGCCATCGCCTTGTTGGCGAGACAAAACGCGTCGAGACACTGCGGATCTTCGAGCAGGTCGATACCCGCCTGAATCCGGTCTGCGGCGAGGTTCGCGCGATGCAGCAGTTCTTTCGCCGTCTCTTTCCTTCGCTTGACTGACAACTGAGAGCCAACAGCGGACAACTGCTCGCCTATCCAAGCCTTGTAGTTGGTAACGAAGCTACCCAGTTTCTCCTTGGCATCCGCGCCGTCGCGCAGCAGAGCCAGAACTTCCATTTCCAGAGTGACATTCGGAATCGGGGACGGTGCGACTTTTTCTACATCGGCAGTAGGCAGCCAGCAACTTCTCACGGTCCGACACGCGCCCTCCTCAACAACGGCTTCGGTCGACACGCTATGCCCCACCGAGAACTCGAACGCGTCCCGATATTGCAGATCGGCAAGCCGTTCGTCCCAGTCATCGCTCTCCAGACTGCGCAGGTTCGGGCGGGCGATGAAGGACGTGTCGCTTTGCAATTCCAGTTCGATTTGAAAGATGAAACCTTCATCGGCGTATTCATCTGCACGCGGATGCCGTCGATTCACCACGAACAACGACAGGCTGCGTGTCCCCAACGGCAGTCCGCCTTCGGAGTCTGCGTCCGGCACCCCGCGAATCGACCAGACCAACTCGACCCCGCGGCTGTTCGGTACAGGAACGACGCCATTTCCCGGCACTTTGCCGCCTAACTTGACCAAAATGACTTCTTCCTGAGGAACTCGCTGCCAATACTGCGGCCCGACGTAACCTTCCTCGTGTTCAACTCGCAGGTATTCACCGTAACGAACAACCGCATCGAGTTCGTTGACTCCGGCCGGCAGCAGAACGCTGATTCCCATACTGCTTGGCAGATAGGATCGTCGAGCCGCCGTTTTCTCGGGAGTGCTGTCGTCATCAAGGCCGGCCGGTTCCGCGGCCTGATCCAGTTCGTCGTTGCTGGTCGGATCGCAGCGCTGATCTTCATCCGCATCGGTCGGCACGAGGAATCCAGTCACATACCAGCGTGAAGGAGTCTGGGTGAGCAGCTCTTTATGATTGCCAAGCGGACCGGTAGGGCCGATCAGGTCGAGCTGCAAGGCATCGACCAGTTCCTGTCTGACATCCAGCGGTGTTGTCATTCGTCCGATGCCTTTTCTGATGGAACATTCTCGGTAAGCCGCCGATCGACGCGGGCCAGCCGTTCGCGAGCGAGTTGGATCGACTGGTGAAGTTTCTGTTCAAGCAGTTTCCTGGGTGGCAGCTCGGTCAGGTATTGGGTGACTCGTATGCCGCTGTCTTTCAGACGCAACAGTTCGACGTGTTCCTCGGATTTGTCAGCACACAGGATCAGGCCGAGGGGCGGCTCTTCGCCGGGTTGCACGTCGTGTTGTTCCAGCCAGCGGAGATAGAGTTCCATCTGGCCCTTGTCGGCCGCCTGGAATTTTCCCAGCTTCAGGTCAATCGCCACCAGACAGCGGAGGCGGCGATGGTAGAACAGCAGGTCGAGGTAGTAGTCCTCGTTGTCGACGGTGATTCGTTTTTGTCGGGTGACGAAGGCGAAGTCGGTGCCGAGTTCCAGGATGAAGGCTTCGAGTTCGCGAAGGATGGCCTGCTCCATGTCCTTCTCGATGTAATGACCGGTCAGGCCCAGGAAGTCGAGGAAGTAGGGATCGCGAAACACCAGATCGGGCGTCATCCGGTCCTCGTCGCGGAGTGCGGCCAAGTCTTGCTCGATCAGCTTTTCAGGCTTCTTGGCGACCGCCGTCCGCTCGACAAGATGCCCGATCTTGTGTCGCAGCGTTCGGACACTCCAGCGTTCGATGCGGCACATCTCAGCGTAGAAGTCACGTTTGAGGCGATCTTCGAGCGGGATGAGTTCTACAAAATGGCTCCAGCCCAATTGTCGCGACAGTGTCGCGACAATCTGCTCGTCCGGGAAATACTCGGAAAACTGTACCATCCCATCTCGGTTGGCTTCAGTGAAAACTGTCATTTCACTACGCGGTGAAATTAACTGATCCAGTGAATGAATCCAGCGAACTGCTGTCGGTTCCACGGCGTTGCTTTGCCCGTTAGGGTACTTGGTCGAGACTAACACCAAAATGAAGTCTCTGCGTCTTGATGAATGCGACTAAACTCCGGGCCAGTCGGGCAGTCGTACTTAACCTTGACTTTGTCACCGTCGTTGTTTGTATCGCGATAATCAGCATCCTTCACGGTCTCGAAGAAAACAAGCTGAGCGATACGCATGCCGGGACGAAGGACAATTGGCACTTCACCGTCGTTTACCAGTTCGAGAGTGATACAGCCTTTGAATCCAGGGGCGACACTACAGGCAGTTGCGATGATTAAGCCCAACCGACCCCATGAAGATCGACCTTCGACCGTGGCAGCCAGATCTTTCGGCATCGACACATACTCAAGTGTCGCCCCCAAAACTAGCTGGCGTGGATGAATCACGAACGGTTGTCTCCTCTGTATACGGACTTTGTTCTGTGTCCGATACAATGCTTCACGTAATGCAGTAGGATCGCTTGGGTCGATGGTATGTACAACGGATCGCTGAAGAATGATGAACTGATGGCCGATGCGGACATCAATCGATGCGGCACCAACCTGTTCAGTATCGAGCAACGGTGAAATGACTAAGGGATCATGACTTCGATGAATATGGTTCCATAGCGCGGTTTGCGAAAGCACAGCCATTATTTTGCCCCTCGGTCTGCAAATTCACGTTTCAATTCAGCGTCTTCAATTGCCTTCAGCATCAAGCGACAAAGCCGTCGATACTCGCTCAGTCCAAGTGAGTTGTTCTGCTCCATTAGTAACCGCTCGATCCAGCATGCTAGAACGATGGCGCTAAGGGAAGCTGCATTGCTCGCTTGTTTGCCAGCGTCGATCAACTCGCTAGGGGGCACCAATAAAGCGAGCCGCTTGAGAAGTTCAGAGACTTGCCCGAATGTATTTGACCACCGATCCGCAATCTTGGATGCCACGTCTTTTACGAAGTCACGTCCACGCTCCAGCGACTCACCGACATGTTCGTACACTTTAATCGTTAGCGTGTCCGCAAAGGAATGTTTCGCGAGTTCTTCGGCGGTACAAATTCCCTTTTCTGCTTCAAGACTGTTGATGATGGCTTGTACGTGGTCGTTGAGGTCTGCGTTCTTTAGAGACTTACAGACATTTACAAGAAGATTCTCCCCGTCATCGACTTGCACAATATAGTCCAGTACCGCTTTCACCCGCATTCGCCATGGGGGATAGAATTGATTCTCCGGTGTCGGCGGCACATCTAGATCCTGCGAGGCGGCAAATCCAGAAATCGTCCACAGTGCAGCTGGCCCAAACAAACTAGCTGCCCCCATGTCGCACATCAATTCCGTCAGCCCGCGTTCCCATTGTTCGAGTGCGTATTTCAAAACAGCGTCAAGCCGATTCTGCGAAAACAGGTCCGGTTCACCGTCGACCTTCACTAGCAATTGCTTGCAGTCATCGCGGAGCTTCGGCGTGATAACTATCCTTTCCTCTGGAAGGAACGTATCGACCGCCGGGTGGAACAACTCGTGGCCAATCAAGACATGTAGAAACGCATTGGCACGGTGGAGTTTTGGCAAATACACGGTGACGGGCTGATCCGGTGTCCGCGACCAACTGACCATGTAATTCATGTCAGGGGTCGTCGTTACAAGGACACGACGTCCTGGAAGAATTGACTCTGCCAGTCGTTCGATGCTCGGTACGAGACTCCACGGAAGCTCATCGCTACGAGCTTTCTCAAGGACTTCCAAGTATCGCCGACGTTGCATCAACTTGCGGTACTCGGACACCAGTCTCGCTGAGGCTCCTTCAGGGTCGTCTTCATAATCCGCTTCAATTGCAGCAAGCGATTGGTCAGCCGTCTCCGACTCCCGCTTCTGACCGGCGATCAGAATCTTGGCAACATCGCTGGGGAAATCGTGCGCTTCCAGCCGCGACAGTGTTCTTTCAAAGCGATCAAGCTCAAACCGAGTGTGGAGCAGGACGCGGCTGAACTGGTGAGACTTCATAGATAGGAAAAGCGATCATGCAATAGCTGCGTTCCACCGGCCGGAGACCTCAACGCATTGTCTGCTTTGCTGCCTAGGAATTGGCCGAGTTGATTAAAGAAGTTCGCTGCCCCATTCACTGCCTCGTCTGAACATGACTTATCCGCAACTACGCACACCAGCGTTTCTTTGATGGTGGCTAGAAATGCGAGAAGTTCATCGTATCTTACGGGGGTGGGAGTCGATGATACGAGACGCCCGGTGGGACCAAATCGAACGTCAGCGGACCAATTCAATGGGTATAGAGAAGTGCAAGATCCCGCAACCATCTCGCCGGTTTCGACAAATTTCCCGCCTCGCACTGCCTCATCAAGAAAACGGACTCCCTCGTCGACGGCTTCGCGGTCGCTAAGACTCCGACGCTTGATCCAAAGACGGAGCTGACTTGCCACTCGTACAGCCATATCTGCGCTGTGGACTAACTCATCAATTCGCTGAAGGTCTTTTGTCGTCATGGTTCCAAGTTCCTCAAGTGCTTCTTGCAATTCGAGATACCGTACGCCAAGCAGGATCGTCCTTTCGTTTTCAGATCGGTACAACACCAGTTTTTTACCGATTCTACGGGTGCGGTAGGCGTTCTACAACTATCACAGGCCCCCACCAGAGTACCGTGGTTCTAGAGTCAAGCCGGTCTTTGTTGCCCCTTGGCGGGGCTGGCCCCGGTTTTTCTCTCGGTTTTTTGGCTGAGCTACGGAACTTTTCGTCCCCAGGCCGCGCAAAACTGCCAGACTGAAGCACTTCTACGTGACGTTGCTCGTCAAGTTCGAGGGAGTGGGCGAGGACTTCGTCGCGGAGGTTATCGGGCCAACTCGGGCCTGTGGATGAGTTGGGCGTGTCCAATTGATTCAACACGTCAAAACCTCCTCCTGAGAAGCCGGCCATCGTCGCTTTGTGCGTCGAGCGTCTCTCGGACATACGGGCCGTTTTCATCGGCCAGATCGGTCGGCGGAGCTGTGGTTGTGGTGACGATGTACTGGAATGACATTTGATCTGGGGAAACAAACTGCGATTCGAGTTCGTGAACAATCTCGAACAGGCGGCGGAATAGTGGGCCTTCCATGTCGCCCTCGCGCGGGCTGTCGTGCATCAAGAATCGGGGGTGATGGCCAAGGCCGTAGACGCTGGCGGCGAGACAGCTCACATCAAAGGCCAGCACGGTGGTCATTACGGATAAGGCCGCTCCGGCCGGAGCCAGCTTCTTATCGGGGACAGGCTGAAGGCCGTTGCCGTCGACCTGAATTTTGCCGGTGGATTCGGGGCCAAAGATTTCCTGGAGGATCTGCTCATAGACTTCAGAAAGGCGTTTGAGTTTGCGGCGGTCCTTCTTGCGCATCTCGTCGAGAGTCTTCAAAGAGTCGTCGACATCGATGTCTGCTCGTTTGAGTTTCTTGGTTATCCGGGCGGTTGAGGTTGCCAATGATTGAAAGCTGCTCGCCTCTTTCTCGACGCCTATCCACTGTCCGATCAATTGGTCGATGCCGGAAAGTTCTTGCGCTAGCCGTTGTTCCTCGGTGCCCACTTGCTTCTTTGCGTCTGCTGCCGCCTTTTCCAGAGTCTTCCTCGACCGCTGGGCTGTCTTCAATTGTAGTTCGGCTTCCTGAAGTTGTTCGCGCCACTCGGTGAGATGGTCGTCCTTGGCGGGATCGGCCGCAGTTTGTTTCGCACGTTCCTTTATCCAGCATGGATCGGCCTGACAGCGGGCGTATGGTTTGGTGGGGTCAGCTTCGTATTCCCCAATCTGCTTCTTTAGGTACTCGATGAGTCCTTTACATTCACCGATCGTTCCTTCCGCATCAGTAACTTGCCGGAGAGCCTGCTCGTGGGCCTCCTCCAGTTCAGCGACTCGCGACTCGTCTACTCGATCCTGTCGCAGTCGGCGCAGCGAAGCCACCTTCTTGGCCACGACAGATGTTGGTTTGATCGAGTCAAACGAGGGCTGTTCATCCTCGACCTCGGCATCCTCATGCAATTCCAGCTTTTCTCGCAGAGGCTCCCACAGGGTTTCGAGCTTCTTCTGCTCGCGGTCGGCTGATCGCTTCTGGTCTCCTCGCCGTTTCAGGAGGTCCGTGTGCTTCAGCCGCAATTCAATCTCATCAGCCTTCATCAGCCCCATAAGCCATTGCATGATCAGGCTGTTCTCGTCTCGATCGAGTGATGGGCCAGAATGAGCGTCCTCGTGTCGCCATTCATTCGCCTTGCGGTATCCGCACTGGTAATCACGAGACAGCCAGGCGAGTACATCCAGCCACTTCGCTTCACGACCGCGTGGAACGGTGAATGTTGGTAGATCGGAAAGAACGGCGTCGTTGACCGCTTGCACGAACTCGCGATGGGGGCGATTCTGCTCGGGGGCGTCGACAGCCTGCTGCCAGTCATCACTCCTAACGACGAAGGACTCATTCGCCTCGTCGACGCGTAGCGGTCGGACAACAATCCAGTCTGTACCCGAAACCGTCCAGTGTGCGACAACGCAAGCTGTTTCCAACCCTTCGGTGTTGGCAAGATTCTGCTGTGATTCTTCGGTCCCGAAATGCGGTTCGCCCAGTGTGTACCGGATCAACCGCATCAGCAATGTCTTACCAACACTGTGACCGGCCACGGGGCCACCCTGTGTCTTCATCTGCCGGGTCTTGATGATGTTCAAGCCCCGACGAAACAGGATGTTTCGGATGATCGCCGAGGAGTCAAACGCTGACAACATTATCAGACGCCGGAGCCACAAGACTGGCTCTCGTCGGTTCGTCGCAGGTTTCAATGGTTCCCGATCAAGCGGGAATAAGGTCGACGTTGGCATCGACTGCCTCCTCGCTGATTGTGACCTTGCCTGCTTCCATCTCTCCCTTGAGATAGTTCATGACCTCCTCGACTCGCATTACATCTTCGGGTGAAGCGTCATCGGTTTTGGGTGCCATCGCGGTGACTCGCCAAAGCTGCTGGTGTTCCGAGTCCGCCTCTTCGACAAACCGGTCGATCGACAACTCGGTGAAAATCTGGTTGATGCTGGAGTCGTCCCGACGTTTGCCCGCTGGCACCTTTCCTTTAGATAGCAGCGCCGCACGGAGCTTGTCATCCAGCATGAGAATCATTCCAGCGTTTAGAATGCGACGAGATACCGCACGCCCTTCCCAAGCGCGGAGCAACATCAACAGACAGCGATGCTCGCGCTCCAGTGTGGTGGGGAACAACGCGGCGTCCTGTACCTTTGGTTTTGGCTTGGTTTTAGCGGCCTGTTGGGACTTCTTCTTTACTACCTTCGCCGCCTTGGTAGTTTGTTCGCCGATGAGTAGTTCTTCCTGATGGCGTTGTTCGTTGAGTTCGAGGAGGCGGGCGAGGACTTCGTCACGAAAGTCGTCGGGCCAGCGAAGACGCCAGGGCTTTCTCTTCTTCCTCTTGCTGACATCTGACCTCTGACTCCAGACCTCTTCCTCATCTTCTTCCTCGTAGTCCAGCAGGAACTCGCAGCGGGCATCCTTGGCCAGCTTGTCCCAGCCATAAGCCTTCAGCACCGCTCGATCCATCGCCTCGTGAAGCTCGCGGAGATGCTCAATCTCCGTCGACTTCTCGTGCGGGTCGTGGAAGCGGTTGTAGGTCTTGGTGAGACCCTCGTCCTGTTCAACCAAAAGTTGGGCTCGAAACTCGTAATACTGCCGGCCGCACTCATTGAGGCAAGAGTCTGCCCAATTGGGCGGAAATGGAAAAGTCTCGAAACAATCCGAAGGAGTGTATCGAAGGTCATCTTTCATCGAAGAACCGAGAAACCTAGCCCAACTCTCATGAGGACGGCTCTGAAGCAGCGCGAAAGCGGCATAGCTTTCGAGGGCGAATA
>Ga0326597_10007473_pt1 | contig 14879 bp, 10 predicted proteins | sample RVTome_12_FD_203789 | JGI IMG/M metagenome (GOLD analysis project Ga0326597, IMG submission 203789) | Soil microbial communities from uranium-contaminated site in the Upper Colorado River Basin, Wyoming, United States - RVT100D185 | ecosystem: Environmental > Terrestrial > Soil > Contaminated >... | reverse complement strand
CCTTGGGGTGGTTCTGCATGATGTCGCCCGAGTGCGCGCTCAGGGGCTGGGGAGCGTCCGCCATCTGCGGGTCGTCCACAGCCACGTGGCAGGTCACGCAGCGGTCGATGCTGTGCAGGTCGGGCAGGTAGATCTGCTTCGGGTGGACCTCGAAGCGCTCGGCCAGCCTGCGCTCGCGCTCGGTCCCGGCGCGCGCGATCAATGCGCGCTTGTAGTCGCTCTGGTGGTCGTGCCAGTCCGCCCCGAAGTTCTCGTCGTAGGCCGCGTAGCCCAGCAGGGCGAAGGTCAGGACGCTGCTGACCAGGAGCAGGCGCAGCACGGCCCGGTCCCGCAGCTCGATCTCTCGCGCGTTCGGCGCCATTCGTCAGTGCTCCGCCGTGGGCCACTGGGAGGGCCACCAGTAGAAGTCCCAGTTCGGGCCGCGGTGCACGGTGGCGAACCAGGTCAGGATCAGGAAGCACACCAGGAAGCAGGTGAACAGGCCGATGGCCGCCATGCGCGTCGAGTTCGTGACGCGCAGGAGCCCGATCGACCAGGCCGCGCACGCCAGCACGAACACGGTGCCCGGGTTGAAGGCCGTGATCGCGATCTGCGGGATGTGCGGGAACCAGCTTCGCAGCCAGCCGAAGCGCACCGTGAAGGCCAGCACGCCGACGCACAGGAGCACGCCGTAGAGCGCGCTGTAGAGCGCGACGCGCCGGCCGCGCGGGCCGCTGAACCACACGCCGGCGTCCTCCTGCTCGCGGTCGAGGTAGGGGATCAGGGCCAGACCGACGACGACGATGCCGGGGATGACCACCCCGCCCATGAAGGCCGAGTAGGAGACCAGCTCCTGCAAGCCGAGGAAGTACCAGGGCGCCTTGGCCGGGTTCTCCGGGATCTCCGGGTTGGCGAGCTCCTTGAGCGGCGCGTCGAGCCACAGGGAGAGCAGCACGGTCCCCAGCAGCACCACCATGGCCACGGCCGCCTCGATGCGGAACACGCGCGGCCAGGAGGGGAGCGTGTTCTCGATCTCCTGGTTGGTGGCCGCCGTGCGTCCGTGCACGACCGCCATCAAGCCGAAGGACTTGCTGGGAGCCTCTTGTGGACTGGCGCTGGCCGGAGCGCCCGGCCCGCCCGGCGGCGGCTGGGTCGACGCCGGTCGCGCCAGGCCGCCGTCCTTGCGGATGCGCCAGAAGTGCGCGCCCACGACCACGCACAGCGCGATCGGCAGCACCATGACGTGCAGGGTGTAGAACCGGATCAGGGCCTCCTCCCCGATGAAGTGCGCACCCAGCAGCCCCTCGCGGATCAGCCCGCCGGGGTCGAAGTGCTGCGTGAGGCCGACCGCGTCCGTCAGCTCGCGCGGCGAGCCGGCGATGTTCGAGCCGATCGTGACCGCCCAGTAGGCGAGCTGGTCCCACGGCAGCAGGTAGCCGGTGAACGAGAGCGCGAGCGTGATGACGAACAGCATCATGCCCATCGTCCAGTTGAACTCGCGCGGCGGCTTGTAGGCCGAGGTGTAGAAGACCCTGGCCATGTGCAGGATCACCATCAGGACCATGCCGTGCGCGGCCCAGCGGTGGACGTTGCGCATCACGCGGCCGGTCGGCACGACGTACTGGATGTCCTTGATCGAGTCGTAGGCGGTCGCGACGGCGGGCTTGTAGTAGACCATCAGCAGGATCCCGGTCACGGTCAGGATCAGGAAGAAGGCCATCGTCAACAGGCCCATCCCCAAGGTCGTGGACCACTTGAGCGAGTGCTCGTGGATGCGCGCCGAGTGGACGTGCAGGAAGAAGTTCTGGACCACCGTCTGCGTGCGCGCGCGATCCGACGTCGGCCGGCCGTGCCGCACGACCGACTCGCGGAAGTTGCGGACGACGTCCTTGAGGTTGCGCAGGAACTGGCGGCTGGCGTCGTCGACCATGGGCTTCTCTCAGAGAGCGATCAAGAATTGCTCGCGAACGGGCGCCAACGCCGCCAGGCGTTGGGCCAAACGGCATCTGAGAGGCTGTATCATCGATTTCTGCTCAGCCTCTCAGACCTTCAGCCGTGCAGCGGCCGGAACCTCGCGCCCGCTGTCGACCACCAGGCGCCCGTCGGGCCCGAGGGACACCTCGACCCACACCAGCCCGCGCGGCGAGGGCCCGCCGGTCACGCTCCCTTGCGGGTCGAAGCGCGAGCCGTGGCAAGGGCAGGTGTAGGCCCCGTCCTCAGTGCGCGCCACCAGGCAGCCGAGGTGCGGGCAGACGGTGGAGACGGCGGCGATCCCGCCCTGGTCGGAGAACACCCACAGGCGGCGTCGCTGCAGGTGGACGCGCTGTCCGGCGGGGAAGTCCCCCGGCTTGCCGATCGGGAAGCGGCTGTCCGTCTCGGGGAACACGGCCGGGATGGGCAGCCTGACCGAGCCGATCAGCGCCGCCGCGATCGTCCCGAAGAACGACCACAGCGCCGCCAGGGCCAGGAAGTCCCGGCGCTCGACCGGCTTATCGAAGCGGGGCCCGCTCAGCTCCTCGTGCATGCCATCTGTCCTCGAAGGAGAAGCGCTCCATGGTGATCGCGCCGGCCGGACACCGATCGGCGCACTGGGCGCAGCGGATGCAGCGCCCCTCGTCCTTGATGATGGCCGAGACCTCTTCCGGCGGCGCCTCGCCGCGCAGCGCGTCCAGCACCTCGCGCACGTCCTCCGGCGCGTCCAGGCGGTCCAGCGACACGATCCGCAGGCAGTCCTCGGGGCAGACGTCGACGCACCCGCCGCACAGCACGCACCTGGCGGAGTCGAAGATCGTGTTCACGCCGCAGTCGAGGCAGCGCGCGGCCTCCTGCAGCGCCTGCGGCGGCGAGTAGCCCTGCTCGACCTCGATGTCCTGGGCGCGCGTGCGAGCCGCGACGTCGGCCGCCGGGACCCGCTCGCGCACCAGCTTCTCGTAGTCCTTCTCGCGCACGTAGCGCGGGATGACCGTGTGGCGTCCCTGCGTCGCGGACTGCAGCTCGCCGCCGCCGAGCCAGGCGTGGATCGAGCGCGCCACGCGCTTGCCGCTCGCGACGGCGTCGATCATCAGGCCCACGCCGTGGGCCGCGTCGCCGACCACGAACACGTCCGGGGCGGACGTCTGCTGCGTGCGCCGGTCGATCTTCAGCATCCCGCGCTCGGTCAGCTCGATCCCGTCGCGCCCGGAGTCGATGAAGGACAGGTTCGTCTGCTGCCCGATCGCCCACAGCACCGTTCCGGCCTCGATGGTCGTGACGTCGTCCTCGTCGAACTGCGGGCTGAAGCGGCCGGCCTCGTCGAAGACCGACAGCACGCGCTTGAAGCTCACGGCGCGCACGCGCCGCGCCCCGTCGAGGTGGATCTCCTTCGGCCCCAGGCGCGGCGCGAGCCGCACGCCCTCCTCGTTGCCCTCGATGATCTCGATGTCGTCGGCCGGCATCTCTTCGAGGCTCTCCAGGCAGCACAGGTGCACCTCGCCCACGCCCGCGCTGCGCAGGGCGGTGCGCGAGACGTCGAATCCGGCCTGGCGCACGACCGTGCGCGAGACGTCGAAGGCGACGTTGCCGCCGCCGATCACGACCACGCGATCGGACAAGGGCAGCGGCTCGTTCAGGGCCACGGCCCGCAGGAAGTCGATCCCGCCGTACACACCGATCCCGTCGTGGCCGGGGATGGGGATCGCGCGCGACCTCTTGGCCCCCACGGCGATCACGGTCGCGGCGTGCTCGCGCCGCAACTGGTCGAAGCCGACGTCCCGGCCGACCTCGACGCCGCACACGATCTCCACGCCCAGGGCGCGGATGACGTCGATCTCGGCCCGGATCAGGTCGCGCGGCAGGCGGTACTCGGGGATGCCGACCGCCAGCATGCCGGCCGGCACCGGCTCCATCTCGTAGATCGTCGGGCGGTAGCCCAGGAGCGCCAGGTCGTGCGCGGCCGCCAGGCCGCCCGGGCCGGATCCGACGATGGCCACCTTCGCGCCCTGCGGTGCGCCCAGCTCAGCGCGTCCCAGGGCCGCCGCCACCGCCGCCAGGTCCTCGGCGCCGCGCCGGCCGCGCCGGGCGCTGCTTTCGAGCACGCGCCGCAGGAGCCCGGGCGGGTCGAGGCGCTTCGACTCGACGCCGTAGCGCTCGGCCGCGAAGCGCTTGAGCGCGCGGATCGAGACGGCCTGGTCGAGGTCGCGCCGGCGGCAGGCCGCCTCGCACGGCGCGCCGCACACCCGGCCGCACAGCGAGGCGAGCGGGTTGGGCCCGCGCGCGATCAGGTAGGCCAGCTCGTGGTCGCCCTGTGCGATGGCGCGCACGTAGCCGCCGGCGTCGGTGCCGACCGGGCAGGCGTACTGGCACTTGACGCTGCGCCGGAAGTACTCCGCGTCAGCCAGCTCGACCCCGTATCGTCGCGTCGCAGCCATCGTCTGCGGCCGGGGATCAGGGATCGCGCGAGAGCGCCCCCTCGCGCTCCCAGCGGATGCGGTAGGCCTGTTCGTACGCGTCGAGCGCCTCGTCCAGGCGTCCGAGGATCTCGAGCGCGCGCCCCATTCCGTAGCGCGCGCGCCCGTCGTGCGGATCGAGCTCGAGCGCCAGGGAGAGCTCCGGCAAGGCTTCGTGCGGCGCGCCCTCCAGGGCCAGGAGCAGCCCCAACCCGGCCCGCGCCGGCGCGTGCTCGGGGCCGGCCCGGAGCGCCCGGCGGTAGGCGTCCTCGGCCCGCTCGACCGCCCCGAGCTCGACCAGAGAGTCGCCCAGCAGGGTCAGCAGGGCGGCGTCGCTGCGCTCGGCGACGGCTCCCGTCAGGAGCTCGACCGCCTCGGCCGGGCGCCCGGCGACGACCAGGAGCCGCGCGGCCAGGGCCAGGTCGCCCCCGGCGCTGGAGGGGTCCGCGAGCGCCGGGAGCGCGCAGTCCAGGGCCGCGCGCGTGCGCCCCAGGCGCGCCAGGCGCCGCGCCATCGCGACCGTGCGCTGGTGGACGACGTCGGGCGCGGCGGGCCGCCCGAGCGGGTCGATCGGCCCGACCGGCCCCCCGGCGCGCTCATCGGCCTCCCGCGCGGCCTCCCGCTGCGCCCGCTTCTCGGCCAGCTCGTCCCCCAGGGCCGGGATGCGCTCCAGGGCCGCCGCCAGCCGCCGCGCCAGCGCCGCGAGGTCGGGCCCCTCGACGCGCGCCAGCACCACGCCGTCCGGATCGATCAGGAGCGTGGTCGGGATCGAGCAGACGTCGAAGCGCTCGAAGGACTCCAGGTCGTCGTCCAGCCACACCGTCAAGGGGGTGCTGGCGGCCTGCCCCGCGGCCTGGGCCGCGGCCAGGACCTGCAGGCGCTCGTCCGGGGAGAAGCGGCGGCGGTCGACGTTGACCGGCACCCACTCGACCCCGTCCCCGTGCGCGGCCTGCAGGCGGGCGAGCTCTTCGAGCGCCAGCGCCGAGCGCGCCCCCGCGCTGGTCCAGAACTGCACCACGCGCGGCCGGCGGCGGAAGCGGCCGACGACCGGCCGGCTCGCGCCGCCCGAGAGGTCCAGCGCGCGCACCGTGGGCGCGTTCGTCCCCTCGCGGGCGCCGCCGACGTTCCAGGTGCGCGCCGGCGCGTCCGCCAGCACTTGCGGCCACAGCCGCAGCGCGGCGAGCGAGTCCCCGCGCCGGCGGGCGAGGCCGGCCAGCTCGCCCCGCGCGCGCCACAGAGCGGGGAAGGCCGTGTCGATCGAGCGCAAGAGCCCCTCGGCCTCCTCGGCCGCGCCGGAGCGCGCCAGGGCGATCCCGTGCCAGACGGTGGCCGGCAGGGAGGCCGGAGCGAGCTCGCGCGCGGCGCGGAAGTCGTCCAGCGCGTCGGCCGGCCGGCCCAGGTCGACCAGGATGCGGCCGAGCTTCAAGCGCGTCGGGTAGTGCGCGGGGTAGAGCGCGCGCAGGCGCTGGACGACGACCAGCGCGCCGGCCGAGTCGCCCGTGCGTGAGAGCTCGAGGGCCGAGCTCAGCGCGGCCTGGCGTGCCTGCGCGGCCGCCGCGCGCTCGCGCTCGGCCTGCGCCTCGGTGGCCGAGGCGCGTTCCAGGCGGCGGGCCAGGTCGCGCGGGAAGCTCGCGCGGTGCAGGAAGATGCGCGCCGCGACGCGGCCTTGCTCGTCGACCACGACGGTCACCGGCAGGACATCGGAGCCGACCGCCCCGAGCAGGCGCCCGCGCTGGTCGAGGGCGATCGGGAAGCCCAGTCCGCGCTCGCTCGCGAGCGCGCGCCAGACGTCGAGCGGGCTCTCGGCCGCGACCACCGCCAGCACGCGCACGCGCTCGGCGCAGAGCGCTGCGAGCTCCGCCTGGAGGTCGGTCAGGACGGCCCGCGACAGCTCCTGGTCGGCGCGCACGAAGGCCAGCACCGTGCGCTCGCCCGCTCCGTCCCGCAGCCGGACCGTCCCGCCCTCCAGGGTCGCGAGCGTCAGGTCGGGCAGCTCGCGTTGCAGCCAGTCCTCCGCCGGCGGCGGCGGCAGGGCGGCCTGCTGGGCGCGGGCCGCCGGGCCGCCCGGCGCCAGCGCGAGCACGAGCGCGCACAGCGCGCGGGCGGCGCGGGCGGCGCGGGCGGGGACGCTGTGCTGCGAGGGGATCATGGCGCGCGGCACCTACTCGTTCTGCACGGGCACGTCGCGGTCGTAGCCGCGCGCGACGTGGCAGCCGGTCGAGCACGAGCCGCCGCTCTCCGTCTTCTGCCAGTCCGTGGGCACGTCCCAGATCCCGAACGGCGCCCCGTCGTTCGCCAGGCGCGGGCGCTCGCCCGCGTGCACCTCGTGGCAGACGTTGCAGGTGCGCCCCTTCTCGGCGCGGTGGACGTGCACGAAGTGCAGGTTGACGTCTCCGTTGCGGAAGCTCGTGGCGCTCGTGGTGCGCTCCTCGGTCACCTGCCGCGGGTCGTGGCAGCCGTAGCACAGCTCGTACTGTCGCAGGTCGAAGGACTCGTACAGGCGCCCCGTGAAGTTCCCGCGCAGGAGCCGCCGGAACTCGCTGCCGTGCTGGTCGTGGCAGTCCAGGCAGCGGCCGCGCTCGACCGGCTGGTGCACGACCGGCCGCTCCGCGACCAGGCGCTGGATCGACTCGTGGCAGTCGAAGCAGAGCTGGGGCGGCGACTCGACCAGCCGCAGGGAGTCGTGGCCGACGTGCGGCTCGTGGCAGTGGCTGCAGTCGACGCGCGCCGGCTCGTGCACGTTGGCCGTGGCCGTGATGCGGCGCAGGTCGTCCTGGTGGCACTCCGCGCACAGGTCGCCCCCCGCGCCGCGCAGCCGGAAGCGGTGCGGCGACTGGTGCGGGTCGTGGCAGGCGCCGCAGGCGCCGGCCTGCACCGGCCCGTGGATCTGCTCGCCGTGCTCGAAGGTCTCGCGGTGGCACTGCGCGCAGAGCTCCCGGTCGGAGTCCACCCGCAGGAAGTAGGGCCGCTCGGAGCCGTGCGGCGAGTGGCACAGCACGCACAGGCCCTGGCGCACGGGCTCGTGCACGTGCGCCTCCTCGCCGTAGCCGTCGTGGCAGCCCAGGCAAGCGCGCGCGTCCTCCCAGGCGCGCTCGAACTGGTGCCTGGAGCCCTGCTCGAAGGGCGTCGAGCGCGCCACCGGCGTGTGGCAGGCCTGGCAGTTCCCGACCGCCACGGGCTGGTGCACGAGCCGGTGCCGGGAGACCTCGGCGTGGCAGCCCGAGGCCGTGCAGCCGTCCTGCCGCGCGCGTCCGCCGGGGGCGGGACCGCTGCCGTCGCCCTGCGATGCGGCCAGCACGCCGACCAGGCACAGGATCGCGGCGCCGCCGGTGGAGAAGGGCAGATCAGGCATTTCTGGGGCGATCGTCCGGTGGTTCTCGTCCGTCCTTTTCGTCGTGTCCGTCCCGCTCGCACGCGACGTCGCGCCCGCGCGCGGTCCGCGCGCTCAGTCCTTATTTCTTCTTGCGCTTCTTCTTGCTGGGAGTGTGATCGTGCGGGCAGCCGTGGTCGAAGTCCATGCGCGAGTGGAAGTGAGTGCCCTCTTCCTTGCGCTCCTCGAAGTCGAACACGTAGTCCTGGTCGACGAACGGGCTGTCCGTGTTGTGGCAGCGCAGGCAGGTCTCGCGCGTCGGGAAGAGCATGCCGCGCATGTCGCCCTTCAGCGCCTTCTCGGCCTCGGCCCACCTGTAGCGCTCGTTCTCCGCGGCCTTGAAGGCGATCGCCAGACTGGCCGGACCGTGGCACATCTCGCACTGGACGCCCTGCAGGAGCTCGGCGCGCTGCTGGGCCTTGAGCGCCTCGGGCGAGTCGCCCTCGGGCGGGATGGCGTAGCCGCCGGGCTCGCCCCAGCCGGTGGTGTGGCAGCGCAGGCACTCCTCGTCGCGCGTGTAGTCCTTCTCCGGGTCGAGGCCGGCCTGCTTCTTCTCCTCGGCCCGCGCGCCGGGGCGCAGGAGCTCGAAGGCATTGGCCATGTTCGTCTCGAGCCAGGACTCGCGCTGGTCGGCATGGCACTTCTTGCACGCGCCGGCGCCGACGTACTCCGGCTGGGGGGCCTCGGCGTCCTGGTGGAGCGCGGCGCGCCCGCGCGCGGCGGCCGGAGCGAGGGTCGCGGCTCCCGCCAGGCCGACGGCCGCGGCGAGGGCGGGCACGGCGAGCGTCGACATCCTGATCATGGTGGCGTTTCCTTCCTTCTGGCCGGGGGGGGACGCGGGGGCTATCGATTCCAGTCGGGGTCGAGCAGCGCGTAGGCCTGCTCGTAGCGCAGGAAGGCGCGCTGCTCGTCGCCGAGCGCCTCGTGCACGCGGCCCAGCTCGATGCGGGCCTGGACGTCGAGCGGATTGAGCTCGGCCGCTTGCCGCAGGCGCGCGAGCGCGGCCTGGGGATCGCCGGCCTCCTGCAGCGCGCGGCCCAGGAGCACCAGCGCCGCAGCGAGGCCGGGGTCGAGCTCCAGGGCCTTCTCGGCCAGGGCCCGGGACGCCTCGAAGCGCCCCAGCCGCAGCTCGAGCTCCGCCCGGGCGAGGAGCAGGCGCGAGTCCTCCGGGAAGACCGCCTCGGCTTCGTCCAGGACGCGCTCGGCGTCGCCGACGCGCTCGAGCGTCTCGTACAGCTCCGCCAGGGCCAGGCGCGCGTCGAGCAGGCTCGGATCGTCGCCCACGGCCTGGCTCAGGGCGTACTCCGCCAGCTCGAGCTGGCCCTTCTCGCGCAGGAGACGGGCCAGGCGCACGTGCCGCACCGCACGGCTCTGCTCGTGGGTGCGCAGCGGCTTGATCCTCTGCGAGGCGGGACTGGCCTCGATGACGCGCGTCTCGACCGCGTCGATCAGGAGCTCGGAGCCGGCGACGGGGTAGCCGGGCAGGCGGTACACGATCGTCCCGGTCGAGTCGACCACGACCGTGGTCGGGAGGGCGATCACGCCGAAGGCGTGGAAGGCCCGCAGGCCGCTGTCGATCGCGACCGGGAAGGGCAGCCGGCGCGTCTCCACGAACTCCCGCACCGACTGGACCTGGGACTCTCCGGGGTGCGACGACTCGACGTTGACCGCCACGACGCGCACGCCGTTGCCGGACCACTTCGGCCACAGCTCGCTGAAGCGCTGGAGCTGGAGCGAGCTGGGGCGGTTCCAGGTGGCCCAGAACACGACCACCGTCAAGCGCTCGTCGGCGACGAAGCGCCGCGGAAAGCGGATCGACTCCCCGTGCGGGCCTTCGAGCACGAGCTCCGCCGCCGTGCTGCCCACCGCCCCGCGCTCGAGGTCCGGCCCGTCGCCGGGCGCCGGGGCGGGGCCCGCGACCCCCGCCGGGGAGAGGAGCAGGGCCAGGGCCAGCAGCTTCGGGCTAGCGGCCGTCATCGCCGCCCTCCCCGCCGCCGGCGCCGGCGCCTTGCTCTCGCTCGCCGCCGTGGCCCTCGTCCGCCTTCGGCGGCGGCACAGGCTCGTCGCTCGCGGGCGCGGGCGGTGCCTTGCGCAGCTCGTCGATGGCGGCCTTGACGTGCTCGAGGGCGCGATCGAGATCCCCGCGCCGCTCGTAGATCTCGGCCAGCTCGCGCTGCACCACGGCCCGCTCGGGGGTGTGCGAGAGGACCGCCAGCAGCACGCGCTCCGCGTCCTGGTCGCGTCCGTCGCGCGCCAGCGCGCGCCCGAGCCAGGTCCTGGCCGAGACCGTCTCCTGCAGCTCGAGGCTGCGCTCGAGCTCCTTGACGGCGGCTCCGGCCTGGCCGAGGTGGTAGTAGGTGTGGCCCAGGTCCGCGTGCGCGCGCGCCGGCTCCGCGCCGAGCGCGATCACCCGCTGCCGCAGCGCGAGGGAGTCCTGGTACTTGTAGGCGCGCTCCAGCGCGGCCGCGTTCAGGCGCAGCTCCTCGATCCGACGCGCGCGACGCTGGGCCGCGTCGCCCGCCGCCCCCCCTCCGCCCGCCGCCAGCAGCTCGAGCTCGCTCCGCACGATCTGCAGGAGCTGCGGGTCGTACAGGACGTGCGCCCGGTGCAGGTTGCCCTCGGCCGACAGCAGCGCCACGCTGGGCAGGACGATCACGCCCAGTCGCTCGCTGGTCGTCCCGCCGTCGACGCCGTCGAACAGGAACGTGATGCGCCTGGGCAGGACCCGCAGGCGCTCGGCCCAGGTCGCGCGCTGGCTCGCGCGCATGCCGACCACGACGAACCGCGCCGCAGGGGCCCCGTCGTCCAGGGCGAGCCGCTCCAGGTCGTCGAGCAGGCGGTGCGAGTCCTCCTGATCGGCGCGCAGGAAGGCGAGCACGCTGGGCGTCTCTGCGGCCGGCGCCAGCGTCACCTCCTGGCCCGCGAGGTCGAGGAGCCGCAGCTCGGGGAAGGGACCGTCGCGTGCGACGGCGCGGAAGACCGAAGGCTCCTTCGGGCCGTTGCGCCCGTTGCCCTGCCCGGCCTGGCCGGCGGCCGAGCCGACGCCGGCCAGGGGCACGGCCGAGCCCAGCGCGAGCGCCAGGAGTCCCCACCAGATCCTCATCTAACGGTCCTCCAGGTGGGCGAAGTTGTCGATCGCCTCGATCCGATCGTACCGGCGCGGCTCGTGACAGCCCGGGCTGCAGCTCCCGCCGCTGTCGGTCTTCTCGTAGCCGATCGGCATCTGCCAGGCGCCGAAGGGGATCGAGTTGCTGATGTGCTTGGGGTGCTGCGAGGCGTGCACGTCGTGGCACGCGCGGCAGGTGCGCCCCTTGTCGGCGCGGTTGACGTGCACGAAGTGCAGGTTCCGCGTCCCGTTGCGGAAGCTCGTGAGCAGCTCCGTCTCCGGGTCGAGCACGAGGGACTGCTGGTGGCAGGAGAAGCACAGCGAGTAGCGCGAGAGCTCGAAGGTGGCGTAGAAGTCGGGCGGGTAGGCCTTGTACAGGAGCGGCGCGTAGAAGGACCCGTGCGGATTGTGGCAGGCGGCGCAGTCCCCGGTCCGGATCGGTCCGTGGTGGTCCGGGTTCAGCTCCAGGTAGGCCTCCATGTCCGGCAGCACGCGGTCCTCGGCCACGATCTCCCGGTCGTGGCACGAGAGGCACAGCTCGACCGGCGTGCCGCGCAGTTGGCGCGTGAGATCCGCGGCGTGCGGCTCGTGGCACTTCAGGCACGAGCGCTCGTCGTCCAGCGCGCCGTGCTTGAAGGGCGCCTCCTCGATGTGGTTGGCCATGCCCTGGTGGCACTCGAGGCACAGACCCGGGACCTTCTTGCGCAGCATGAACTCCTCGTCGGAGCGGTGCGGATCGTGGCACGAGGCGCAGTTCTCCAGCACCGGCCGGTGCGCGTGGCGGCTGGCGTTCACCTTCTCGAGCACGTCGACGTGGCAGCGCAGGCAGAGCTGCGAGCCCTCGGCCACCACCTGGAACTCGTAGGGCGAGCCGTGCGGGTCGTGGCACATCGTGCAGGCGCCGACGCGCACCGGCGCGTGGATGCGGGCGGCCTCGAACTTGTGCCGCTCGTGGCACTCGAAGCAGTTGTCGGCCGTGTTCTCGTGGCGCATCATGCCCGGATTCTGCGACCCGTGCGGGTCGTGGCAGGTGATGCACTTCAGGCGGCGCAGGGGGTAGTGCACGAAGTCCTCGTGGGCCTGGTCCTCGTGGCACTGGACGCACAGGTTGCCGTCGTTCGCGAGCGTGTCGAAGTAGTGGTCGTCGCCGGGCTCGTAGGGGGTCGCGTCGTCCTCGTAGGTGTGGCAGGCGAGGCACATGCCCAGCGCGGCCGGACCGTGGGCGTAGCGCAGCCCTGCGTACTCGGCGTGGCACTCGGCGGTCTTGCAGCTCCTCTCCTGGGCCGGCTCCCGGGCGGGATCCTGGGCCGAGGCGAGGGCCGCGGCCGCCCCCGGCGCTCCGCTCCCGGAGAGCGCCAGCCATCCGGCGCCGAGGAGGAGCGGCATCGCCAGGGCACGCAGGGCACGCAGGGCTCGGGGAAGGGCGTGGGGCATGCGGGGTTCTCGGGGTTGGCCGCCACCTTTTCGGCTGGTGGAGCGCTCGCTTGCCGATCGCTCGGCAGGCGCGCGCGGGGGGGGGGCGGGCGCCGACCGACCCGAGCGACCGGGGCGAGAGCTGGCCCGAGCGGGAGGACACGATCCGAAGGCGCGTCCGGGCGCGGTCCGGCCGGCCACCGGCCGCTTCCGCACCGGCGCCCCGAAGCGGCTTGGCGCGTCGCAGGGTACAACATCCGTGCCGCCTTCCGCTGCCTCCGGGCGCGCGCGAGTCGCGCCCGCGCGGGCCGCGCGCGGGCGGGCGAGGGGAGAGCCGCCCGGCGGGCGAGCGCCTCAGCGCGGCCGCGCCATGCGCACCAGGACCCGACCCGCGCGCGGCTCGAAGCGGCCGGTGGTGGGGTCGAGGTCGCCGCCGGCCGGGCGCCAGCCGGGCGCCTCGACCGCGATGCGGGCCGGCCGGGCGGCGCGGCACAGGACGAGCTGGCCGCGCTCGTCGCTGACGCCCGCCTCGTCGCCGTCGACCAGGACGCGCACGCCGGCGAGCGGCCGCTCGGCCGCGCGCTGGTCGAGGCCGACGACGACCAGGGTGGTGCCCCAGCCGCGCTCCAGGGCCGCCTCGATCGTGCGCCGGCGCGGACCCTGGCCCGCGCCGGGCGCGGCGCCGGTCGCGTCGCCCCGCGCCGGCGCGTAGCCGTCGCGCTCGAGGATCCACTCGAAGGCCAGGTCGTCCGGCCACTCCTGCAGGAAGACCGCCCCTGAGCGCAGGCCGTCGAACGTCAGCGGGCCGCGCGCACTGGAGAAGTGGAGCCTCAGCCCGTCGAGCGCGCCGCCCGTGGTCGCGTCCGTGGCGACGAGCGCGAGGTCGGCGGCCTCGGCCGCGTCCTGCAGGACGAACTCGATCCCCTCCCGGGGCGCCGTCAGGACGACCCGCTCGGGCTCCCAGCTCCAGTTGTGGTAGCGCGCGGGCGAGAGCTCGTACTCGCCCTCCGGGACGTCGCGGAACTCGAAGCGCCCGACGCGCCGGCCCGCGACCTCCTCCCACAGCGGGTAGGTCGCGCGGCTGGAACCCGCCCCGTCGGTCGCTCGCAGCGAGATGCGCAACGAGCGCCGCACGCCCTCGCCGCCGGGGTCGGAGCCGGCGGGGCCGAAGCCGCCGGTGAGGCTCGTCAGGCGCCCGGAGACGGTGCCGGCGATGGGCTTGGGAGCGAGGGTCAGGTCGTGGCGCAGGAGCCCGCCGCGCTCGACCAGCACGCGCGCCTCGACGCGCGCGTAGGCCGCCGAGGTCGCCGTCAGCGCGTAGGCTCCCGGCGCCAGCCAGCGCACCTCGAAGGTCCCGTCCTTGGAGCTGCGATCGACGCGCAGGACCCCCGCGTCGTCCTCCTTGCGCAGGGCCACCTCGACCCCGGACACGCCCCTTCCGGCGAAGGTCGCGCGCCCCTTGAGCAGCGCGCAGGGCGCGAGCTCGATCGAGACCACCTCGGGGTAGATGCCGACCACGGAGTCGACCGGAGCCGCGCCGCGCCACAGTCCGTCGCGCGACTGGACCTCGAGCGTCCAGTGCGCCGCGTCGGCGCCGGGGCGCGCGGCCCCGCGGCCGAAGCGCACCCAGCTCGGCGGGCCGGGCCGCAGCGGGACCAGGTGCTCCGCGTCGGCGCTGCGCAGCGCCTCGCCCGCCAGGCGCAGGCGCGCGCCGAGCCACTCGAGCGGAACGCCGCCGGCGCCCTTCAGCTCGACGCGGTAGGTCGGACCGATCGGGATCGCGAGCTCCAAGGCCTGCGCCTGCTCCAGGCCGGCGTGCTCGAACGGCACCGCCAGGCCGGTCGGCGCGTCGTCCCGCGGGAGGTCGTACAGCACGGCCCGCAGGGCGCCGGGGGCGAAGGCGGTCGCGCTGCGCAGCTCCCCCGCCGGGTCGCTGGACGTGCGCTCCTCGATCCCGCCGAGCGACCGGATCTCGACGCTGAAGTCCCCCACCGGCTCGGCCGTGCGCTGGTCGACGAGCAGCAGGTGGACCGGCGCCCGGAGGCCGTCCGGGTCGGGTGCGCGCTCCGCTGGCGGGCCGCCGGCCTCGCTGCGCTCCCCGCTCCCGGCCGCCGGGGCGCGGCTCCCGATCGAGCGCGGGTCGGAGAGGTCCGGGCCGCCGGCGCCCGCGGGAACGGCGGCCGCGCCCGCGCCCGCGGGGGCGAGGGCCGCCTCCGGCGCCCGCGGGCCGAGGGCGCGGCTCGCGATCCAGGCGGCGCCGAGGACCAGGACGAGGCCGGCGGCGAGGGCGATGGGAGCGGTCCTCACGAGGGGCCAGTATAGAAGCGCGCGCGGCCCAAGTCGGCCCGCGCGCCGGCCGACCCGCCGCCGGCGCCTCAACGCGGGCCGCTCGGGCCGCGGGCGAGCCGGCGCAGGCGCTCGACGTGCACGGCGAGCAGCGCCACGTCCGGAGGCCGCACGCCCGCGACGCGCGCCGCGGCGCCCAGGGTGCGCGGGCGCGCGCGCTCGAGCTTCTCGCGCGCCTCGCGCGCCAGGCCCTCGAGCGAGCGGAAGTCGATCCCGGCCGGGATCTCGGTCGCCTCGTCGC
>Ga0326597_10007472_pt1 | contig 14883 bp, 12 predicted proteins | sample RVTome_12_FD_203789 | JGI IMG/M metagenome (GOLD analysis project Ga0326597, IMG submission 203789) | Soil microbial communities from uranium-contaminated site in the Upper Colorado River Basin, Wyoming, United States - RVT100D185 | ecosystem: Environmental > Terrestrial > Soil > Contaminated >... | reverse complement strand
GCTGCCGATCGGGCCGCTCGTGTACTGCGACTGCTGATCGTACAGGTTGCGGTAAACCGCGTTGAACTGCTCGTAGGAAATCGCGTCGCCGTTGACCCGGCCGATCTCGCCGCCGGCGAGCTGTGCTCCGCTCTGGCCCGTGAGGTCCATGCCCCACTCGAAGACCATGAGACCCACGAAGGCGACAGCGACTGCGAGCATCACCCACTTCGTGTTCTCACGCATCGTCTGCATCATACGCCGAACTCCTGAAACAATCACGATTTGGACGGGCCCGAAGGGATTGAAAGGTAACGGGCGCAAGAAGTACTTTCAACCGGAGCGCCCGGGCAGACGAACCTCGTGCAATGGGGGCGCGTTGACATCGAGAAATCGGCCGGCCTAAGTTGACCGCGCTTGCCACGGCATCCCCGGCCCAACTTCGGAGCAGCACATGAACGATTCCCATCGGGAAGAGATCGCAAAGCTCGAGGCCCTGTACGCGAGCAATCCCGAGGGTCGTGTGTTCACGCACCTGGCCGAAGCCTACCGCAAGGCCGGCCAGCTCGACCGGGCGAGGTCGATCCTCGACTCCGGCCTCCAACGTCACCCGGACTACGCGAGCGCGCACGTCGTGCTCGGCCGCGTCCTCTCGGATGCCGGCGATCAGGCCGGCTCGGCTCACGAGTTCCGGCGCGTCCTCGAGCTCGACCGCCACAACCTCGTCGCGCTTCGCTCGCTTGGTGACCTGGCCGCGAGCGGGGACCACGCCGAAGAGGCCCTCTACTACTATGGCGAGCTCGCCATCCTGGATCCCAACGACATGGTCCTTCAGGAGGAGATCCGCCGCTTCCGCGAGCGCGCCGCCCGGAGCGAAGCGTCCCAGGCCCCGCCCGCCCTGGCCGCACAGGAACCCCGAGGCGTTGAAACGCCGGCCGTGACCGAGCCGGTCAGCGCCGATACGTACCGGGCGGACGAGGAGACGGAGCCGGCTCCGCAGGCCGCGGAGGCCGGCGGCGAGACGCTGACCGTGGAGCAGCAGGCCGAGCGCGGCCTCGATCTGGGCGAGCCTCAGGCGGTCAGACTGGAAGGCCTCGAGGTGCCGGAGGCGACCGACTGGCCCGGCTCCGAACCCGTCCATTTCGTCGACGAGATCAGCTTCGCCGATGTCGTCGTCGAGGGCATGGACGAGATCGAACCGGCTCGCGACGAAGAACCCGTGCCCGGGACCGCGTTGGACGAAACGGCGGGCACGGACGCGACCGTCGAAGTCATGGCGGCGCACGCCGGGTCCGAACTCGCCGGGCACGAGCCGCCCGCCGAAGCGGCGGACGTCACCGGGGAGGCAGCCAACGAGGAATCGGTCGAGCCCCGGGACGATAGCGAATGGCACGGCGCCGAGGGCCGCTGGCAGCCGCCGGCCGCGCTCGCCGCCGATGACGACGCCGAACGCGAACGCGAAACCCGCGAAGATACGGGCGAGTGGATCCCGTCCGACCGCTGGAAGTGGGTAGCCGCTTCCGCGGGCGAGGAGCTGCCCGCCCCCTCGCCAGAGCCCGACGAGACCGCGGAAGCCGAGCCCGAGGCCGAGCCCGAGTACGAAGCCCCGCCCGACTGGCTGGGGGCCGAACCCGAGGCCGGTGTGGTGCGCGACGAAGCCGGCGAGGGAGTCGTCGAGGCCGAAGAGCTGGGCCGGACCCTCGAAGGCGAGTTCGGCGAACCGCTCGCGAGGCCCGTCGATTCCTTCGAAGAAGGCGCGGCCGACGTCCTGGCGGCCTCCGGTCTGCTCGAACCCCACGACGCCGGAATGGAGGTTGTCGAGGAATACGTGGTCGAATCGGTCGATTACGCCGCAACCCCGGAAGTCGCGGATGCGGAGGCGGCCGACCGGTACGGGGAGGCCGACGATTCCAGTGATCTCGTCATCACGGAAACACTGGCGGAGATTTACGCATCCCAGGGTCTGATCGACCGCGCCGTGTCCGTTTACCGCAGGCTCGTCCGCGAACACCCGGAGGATGACCGGTTGCAGGTCCGGCTGTCCGAGCTGGAAAGGTCGATGGGGCCGGCCGTCGAGGAAGACGTCCGGGCCGGGGCAGCGTTCGAGGCCGAGCCGGAACCTGCGATCGAGCGCGAACCGGAATCGGTGTTCGAGCCGGGGTCGGAGATGGTGTTCGAAGTGGAGGTGGAGACCGGGTTCGACGATGAATTCGAAGCGGAATCCGAGGCGACGGCCGGCGAGGAGCGGGAGGCGTGGCTGGCGCGGGTCGAGTCCGCGTTCACCGGAGGCCAGGGTGCGGCGGGCGCCGAGGACTCGCCCTACGCGTGGCCCTCGGAGGCGCGGCCGGAAGATGCGCACGGCCTCCGCATCGGCGACTACTTCCGCTCCCTTCTCGACTGGCGACCCGAGCGGCCGCAGGCCATTGCGGAGGCGCCGCCGCCCGTGGCGGATGTGGCCGCGGCAGGCGGGTTCTCCGATTGGACGGGCACCGGATCCGAGTCCGAGGAGCCGGCCCCAGGCAGCGCCGAGAGCGACGAGGATCTGGAGATGTTCCGATCGTGGCTCAAGAGCCTGAAGAAGTGAGAGTCGCGGTCATCCACGGACCCAACCTGAATCTTCTGGGTCAGCGCGAACCCACGATCTACGGCCGGCGATCGCTGGAGGACATCAACGGCGATCTGTCAACCCTCGCGGCCGAACTGGGAATCGAAGTAGAGTTCTGCCAGGCGAACGGCGAAGGCGAGCTGATCGATTTCATTCAGGCTGCGGCGGCCCGGGTCGAAGGGTTCGTCATCAATGCCGGCGGGTACACGCACACGAGCGTAGCGCTGCTGGATGCGCTTGTGGCGGTCGGCCGCCCGTACGTGGAAGCGCACCTGAGCAACCTTGCGGCCCGCGAGACCTTTCGCCAGCGTTCACTGCTGGCGGGCCGGGCGGGCGGTGTCGTGATGGGGTTCGGGGCACAGAGCTACTCATTGGCCCTGCGCGGCCTGGTGGAGACCCTTCGGCGCGACACGGACGAGGGGCGCCAGGCGCGAGGCAGACCGTGAAGGAGTACGGGAACATGGCGGCAACCCGGCAGGAGGGTGGCGGGGTAGAGGGCGAGTCGAACGCCGAGAACCACTCGCGGAACGGAGCCGTGAACCATGACAACCCGATCCTGATCGACGTCGAACTGGTACAGCAGCTGATCCGGGCCGTCGATGGAAGCGGCATCGACACGCTGGAGATCAGCCGTGCAGGGATGCGGATCCGGATCTCGAAATCGCCGGCCGTCGCGGTGAGCGGCCCGGCGGCCGCCGCACCGGCGATGGCCGCGGCGTCCGTCTCGCAGCCCGCGGCCGGCGCGGCGACCCCGGCGGCGCAGGAGCTGCCGGGCGCCGATGTCCAGAGCCAGTACACGGAGATCAAGTCACCCATGGTCGGCACGTTCTATCGCGCGCCGGCGCCGGAAGCACCGCCCTACGTCGAGGTCGGCAGCATGGTCAGCCGCGGCCAGACCCTGTGCATTCTGGAAGCCATGAAGCTGATGAACGAGCTGGAATCCGAAGTGGATGGGGTTGTCCGCGAGATTCTTGCGGAGAACACCGACCCGGTCGAGTACGGTCAGGTCCTGTTCCGCGTCGAGCCGTCAGGCGGCTCGTGAAGTCCGCCGTGACGCGAGGCGTCAGGCGGATCGGCCGCGAGCCGGCGTCCCACGGTTCAGCCCGCCCGATCTGAATCGATGTTCCGCAAAGTCCTGATCGCCAACCGGGGCGAGATCGCGCTCCGCATCATCCGTGCGTGCCGCGAGCTCGGCATCCGCACGGTAGCCGTCTACAGCGAGGCGGATCGCGAATCGCTGCACGTCCGGTTCGCCGACGAGGACCTTTGCATCGGCCCTCCCCCGGCCAGAGACAGCTACCTCAACATCCCGAGGATCATCGCGGCGGCCGAAGTCACGGGCGCCGAGGCGATCCACCCCGGCTACGGGTTTCTCGCCGAGAACGCGGAGTTCGCCGAGATCTGCGAGCGCTCGCAGATCACGTTCATCGGACCGACCGCGGAGCAGATCCGGCTGATGGGCGACAAGGCGGTCGCCCGCCGGACGATGGCGGAAGTGAACGTGCCGACCGTGCCGGGCAGCCCGGGCGCCGTGCAGGATGTCGAGGAGGCGGTGCGCATCGCGGGCGACATCGGCTACCCGGTCATCATCAAGGCCGCGGCGGGCGGCGGCGGCAAGGGCATGCGCGTGGCCGCCGACGAGGCTTCGTTCGCGAGCCAGTTCCAGATGGCGCAGACGGAGGCCCGCGCCGCGTTCGGCGATCCGTCGGTCTATCTCGAGAAGTATCTCGTGAAGCCGCGCCACATCGAGTTCCAGCTGCTCGGCGATTCGCACGGCAACGTCGTTCATCTCGGCGAGCGCGAGTGCTCGATCCAGAGGCGCCACCAGAAGCTGATCGAGGAAGCGCCTTCCGTCGCCGTCACGCCAGAGCTCCGCCAGGCCATGGGTGATGCCGCGACGCGCGGCGCTCAGGCGATCGGGTACCGGAGCGCCGGTACGATCGAGTTCCTCCTCGACCAGGACGGCAGCTTCTACTTCATGGAGATGAACACCCGCATCCAGGTCGAACACCCGGTGACCGAGCTGGTGACGGGCGTGGATCTGGTGAAGGAACAGATCCGGGTCGCGGCCGGCGAGCCGTTGAGCGAGCGGGCTCGTACGTTCTCCGGGTTCCGCGGCCACGCCATCGAATGCCGCGTCAACGCCGAGGATCCGGCGCGCAACTTCGCGCCGAGCCCGGGCACGATCACCATCTACCACCCGCCGGGCGGCCCGGGTGTCCGCCTGGATACGCACGTCTACGCGGGTTATCTGGTCCCCCCCAACTACGACTCGCTGGTCGCCAAGCTGATCACGTACGGCGAAGATCGCGCCGAGGCGATCGTGCGCATGCGGCTCGCGCTCGAGTCGTTCATCATCGAAGGCATTCATACCACGATCCCGTTCCTGCTCGACCTGATGCACGACCCGCACTACCTTGCGGGCGACGTGGACACCAGATTCGTCGAGCGGCGGATGGCGGAGCGGGCCACGAAACCGTGAAGCTCGACGCAGTCTTCGCGCCTGCAGAAATCGAAGGTTCCCGGCTGACGGGTCGAGCGATCGCGGTGATCGACGTGCTGCGCGCGACCAGCTCGATCCTCACGGCCCTGGCGAATGGAGCCCGCGCGGTCATTCCGGTTGACACCGTGGAACGGGCCGTGCGTACGGCCCGGGAGATCGGGGCCGGCGAGGCGGTGCTGTGCGGAGAGCGAGGTTCCAGGCCGATCGACGGATTCCAGCTGGGCAATTCGCCCGCGGAATTCTCGAAGGCGAACGTGTGCGGCCGTACCCTCGTGATGACGACGACGAATGGAACGCCGGCGCTGCTCGCGGGTTCCGCCGGAAGCCGATGCATCGTGGCGGCGCTTCTCAACGCGACGGCGGCGGCCGCCGCGCTCGCTGGCGAAGAGGACGTCGTCCTGTTGTGCGCCGGCCGGGGCGGCCGGTTCGCGCTCGATGATGCGGTCTGCGCCGGTCTGATCGCACGCCGCCTCGCCGGTGCGGCCGACATCGAGGCGACCGACGCGGCGCGCGCGGCTATGGTGCTGGCGGCCGAATGGGGCGACTCGCTCGTTACCATGCTCCGGACCACGGCGGCCGGACGGCAGCTCGACCGACTTCAGCTGGGTGGAGACATCGCGTCTTGCGGCACGCTCGATCGGTTCGCGTACGTACCCGAAATGAACGCCCTTCGGATCACGCTCTGAACTTCATGCTGACGCGGCATCAGCAGCGGCAGCTGCTCGGCTTGGCGCTCCTCGCACTCACCGTGTTCACGACGCTGAGCCTGATCCCGCTCGGTTTTCCGGGCCCGGGTGCGTTCCCCGAAGGCAACGTGATGGGCGTGCTCGGCCGGTGGTTCGCCGGGGCCGGCTTCGGCACGATCGGCGCCGGTACCCTGCTCGTGCCCGTGCTGCTCGGCCTCGGCGCGGTCGCCGCGTTCGGCTGGATCGAGCTGTCCACGACGCTCCGCTGGCTCGCACTGGCCACCGGTCTCATCGTCCTGCTCCCCGCGGCCGCCGCACTCTTCGCCCGCGGCTCCGGCGTCGAGGCGAGCGCTCTGCTCCCGGCCGGCGCGGCCGGATGGGTCGGCCGCAAGATCGCTGTCGCGCTCGTCGCGCTGCTCGGCTGGTTCGGCGGCGCCTTCGCGCTGCTCGTCCTGTTCATCGCCCTGAGCGTCGCCAGCATCGGCTGGAATCCGGCGGGCAGCGCGGCCCGGGGCGGCCGCGTGGCCTTCGACCGGCTCTGGCGCCGGGGCCGGCGGGTGGGCGGCGAGGCCGTCGATGCGCCGCGGCGTGGAGAAGTCGGCGCCGCAGCCGATGCCGTCGAAGACGAGGCGCGACCGGTGGAAGTGGCGGGGGCCGTGCGCACACGGCGAGGCCGGCGCGCCCGCGGGTCGCCCGCCCAGGCGGAGCTCGAGCTGGCCGACACCGGAAATCCGCATTCGGATGAGCTTCCCCCCCTCACGTTGCTGAGCGAGCCCGCGGACCGCGCCGGGAACCTGAGCGAAATCGAGCTGGACCGGCTGGGCGAGGTGCTGATCCGGACGTTGCGGACGTTCAAGGTCGAGGGCGATATCGCGGGCCGGACGACCGGTCCCGTCGTGACCCAGTTCGAGGTGGTGCCGGCGCCGGGCGTGAAGGTCAACCGCATCGCGGCGCTCGACGCCGACCTCGCCCTCGCGCTACGCGCTCCGAGTATCCGCATCGTCGCACCGATCCCGGGAAAGGGCGCCGTCGGCGTGGAAGTACCGAATCCCGAGCCCGAGGTCGTCTACCTGCGAGACATCCTGGTAGCCTCGTCGTTCCAGCGGGCCCGGGGCCACCTGCCCCTCGCGCTCGGCAAGGACCTGATGGGCCGGCCCTACGTCGCGGACCTGGTGCGCATGCCGCACCTCCTCATCGCCGGCGCGACCGGCTCCGGAAAATCGGTGTGCATCAACACCCTGATCACGAGCCTCGTCTACCGCCACACGCCGAAGACGCTGCGCCTGCTCATGGTCGACCCGAAGATGGTCGAGCTGAGCATGTACTCGAACCTGCCCCACCTGCGCCACCCCGTGGTCACCGACCCGCAGGACGCCGCGAAGGTGCTGAAATGGGCGGTCTGGGAGATGGAGCGCCGCTACGCCCTGCTGTCGGAGAACGGCGCCCGCTCGATCACGGAATTCAACCGTCGCATCGAGGACGGCCAGCTGGTGCGCCGGCCGGGCACGCCTCCCGAAGACCATGAAGGTCCGTGGCTCTACGAGGAAGGCTCGCTCCCGTACATCGTCGTGGTCGTCGATGAGCTGGCGGACCTGATGATCACGGTGCAGGCGGAGGTCGAGAGGCCGCTCGCCCAGCTCGCGCAGAAGGCGAGGGCCATCGGCATCCACCTGATCGTCGCGACGCAACGGCCGAGCGTGAACGTCATCACCGGGTTGATCAAGGCCAACTTCTCGTGCCGGGTCGCGTTCCGCGTCAGCTCGAAGGTCGATTCACGTACGATCCTCGACCAGAACGGCGCTGACGCCCTGCTCGGCAACGGCGACATGCTGTTCCTGCCGCCAGGCACGTCGGATCCGGTCCGCATCCAGGGCGCGTTCCTGTCCACCGAGGACACGGAACGATTGATGGCGTGGTACCGCCAGGCCGAGGGCGGGACGCCGGAATCCGAGGAGGACATCCTCGAGGTCGTCCGTTCGCGCGAGGAACGGGAAGCGTCCGACCCGGGATTCGATGCCCCCGAGGATCGCGATCCGCTATTCCGCCAGGCCGCCGAGATCTGCATCCAGCATCAGCAGGGCTCGACTTCGCTGCTGCAACGCAAGCTGCGCATCGGCTACGGTCGCGCGGCACGCATCATCGACCAGCTCCACACGGCGGGAATCCTCGGTCCGCCGGACGGATCGAAGCCGCGTGAAGTACTGCTCGGCCTCGAATCGCTCGAGCACGTCATTGGCGAATTCTGAGCGCCGGCGCCGACCGCAGGGGAGAGGAACGAAGGCTGGGCCTCCGTGTAGAGTGCCGCCATGCCGAACCTGATGCCGCTTCGTTTTTTGGCGCTCGCCTTCGCACTCGCCGCCTGCGGCAGTGTGCCGGACGACAGGGCCGCCGATCCGGCTGTGAATCCGACCGCTGAGACCGCCGCGCCGACCTCTGCGTCCTCGGCCAACGCGTCGGAGACCGCCGGATCGGAGGGGGCCGCGACGCCACCTGCATCACTCCGTCCGCCGACGACGGCGGGCGAAGCCGGTGCGCGCGGCGACACTGCGGCCGCGGGTGCGAAGAACGAGCCGGCCTCGCCGGCGGCCGCCGGGCCGGAAACCGCGGCGCAGGAGCCGACGGTCCTGCTCCAGCGGACGGCCGGCGTGTACACCGGGATTCGCTCGATGCAGGCGGAATTCGCGATGGTCACGACGAATCCTCTGCTGCACTCGACGGCCCGCAGCCGGGGCACGCTGTTCCAGCGGAGGCCGGACCGCATCCTGCTCCGCTTCACCGAGCCGAAGGGCGACATGATCCTCGGCGACGGCCGCTATTTCTGGATTTATTACCCGAGCGTGGACGCGCAGCAGGTGACGCGGACATCGGCCGTGAACGCATCGGGAGTCGTCGATCTGCAGGCGCAATTCGTCGGCGATCCGCTCGAACGCTTCGATCACACCTTCAACGGCCACGAGTCTGTGAATAGCCGCGATGCCGCGATTTTCACGCTCGTCCCGCGGGAGGATCCGGGCTATCGCGTCCTGAAGGTGTGGATCGACACGAAGGACTTCCTCGTGCGCCGGTTCGAGGTCACGGACAACAGCGGCATCGTGCGGCGGCTCGAGCTGACGGATCTGGAGACGAATCCGGCCATGCCCGACGACCTGTTCCGGTTCACCCCGCCGCCGGGCGCAAAGATCGTCGAGCGCGGATGAGCCGTGATCGCGGTGTGGGCCGAATCTGCGGCCGGCCCGGGCCGCGGCCGTGGACCGCCTTGCCCCCGACCGCACGCCCATGAGCGAGGGGACCGGAGGCAGGCGTATCGCACTGCCGGTCGTGAGTCCGTCGCGTTCCCGCCCGCACCCTCAGGCCCACGACACATCGATCCGCCTGATCACGCTCGGCTGCGACAAGAACACGGTGGACAGCGAACGGATCATGGCCGGCCTGGCCGCGGCCGGCGCGAGGCTCGATGACGCCGAGGCCGACGTCATCGTCATCAACACGTGCGGCTTCATCGATTCGGCGCGTGAAGAATCCGTGGACACGATCCTCGAGGCGGTGCGGCTCAAGCACGAAGGCCGCGTGCGGGCGGTCGTCGCCATGGGCTGCATGGTGCAGCGGTATCGCGACGATCTGATCCGCGAAATCCCGGAAGTCGATCTCTTCCTCGGCCTGACCGAAACGCATCGGCTGGTGCCGGAGCTTCGCCGCCGCGGCCTGCTCGCCGAGAATCTGCGGGATGTGCCGAACATGGAGCGCCCGCTTCGCCTGCTCGGCCGCGCGACCCACACATCGTTCCTGAAGATCAGCGAAGGCTGCGATCACGCGTGCGCGTTCTGCGCGATCCCGCTGATGCGCGGGAAGCACCGCTCCACGCCGATGGATGTGCTCGTGCAGGAGGCGATACAGCTCGGGGCGGCGGGCATCGTCGAGCTGAGCCTCGTCAGCCAGGACACGACGTGGTACGGCCGCGACCTGCAGCGAGGCATCGGGGCCGGCCCTGCCGAATGGTTCGTCGGCCGCCCGTTCGCGGGGATGTCCGGCGTCGAACGGGCCCCGGCCGTCCGCCTGCCCGACGAGGCACGCGACCGCCGCGAGACGAAAGCCGGGCGCGGCGGATTGCTCACCGAGCTGTTGCGCAGGCTGCTCGATGAAACCGGGATCCCGTGGTTCCGTCTGTTCTACATGTATCCGTCCGGGATCCGGCCCGAGCTGGTCGAACTCATGGCGGACCAGCCCCGCCTCGTGAACTACCTCGACATGCCGATCCAGCACGGATCCGATGACGTGCTGAAACGCATGAAACGGCCGGAGCGCCAGGCGACGATCCGCGAGCGTGTGCGCTGGCTGCGCGACGCGATCCCCGACATCGCGCTGCGCACCACCGTGATCGCCGGGTTCCCCGGCGAAACCGAAGATGATTTCGAGGCGATGCTCGAACTGCTCGAGGAACTGCGCTTCGATCACGTCGGCGCGTTCCCGTACTCCGTCGAGGAGAACACGGCGGCCGCGACGATGCCCGATGCCGTGCCCGAGAGCGCGAAACGCGACCGGCTCGAACGCATCTTCGACCTGCAGCGGGCCGTGTCGCAGGAGAGAAACGAGCGCTGGATCGGCCGCGTCGTCCGTGTGCTGATCGACGGCAACGGCGAGCCCGAGCATGCGCCCGGGACGGCGCGCGGCCGGACCGAGCACCAGGCGCTCGAAATCGATGGCACCGTGCACGTCAGCTGCGCCGCGGATGCGAAGGCCGGCGATTTCGTGGACGTCCGCATCACTGATGCGCTCGACTACGAATTGATCGGCGCACGGATCCCGGTCGATGGTTGAGCGGCCGGCCCTCGCGCTGCTCGTGGCCGTCGGGCTGGCGGCGTGCCGGCCCGGCGAGGTTGCGCGTTCGGTGCCGGCGGCGAGGCCGCTGCCCGCAGGCGGGCGGGCGCCGGCCGTTCGCGTCGGCATCGCAGTGGACACCACGGCCGTGACCGTTTCGGCGGCGACGCCGTTCGAGATCACACCCGCGGGCGGCGAAACCGTGACGAGCGATGCGGACCGGACCTGGACGTTCGCCGCCGTGGATGGCCGGATCACCGGTACCTCGAGCGCCCAGAGCATCGCGGCGACATCGATCTACGTGCGCGCGGCCGGCGGCAGCGTCAGGATCGGCCAATCCGAGTATCGTGGCGATGCGACCCTCATCGCCTCCGCGGCCGGAATCACCGCGATCAACGTGGTCGATCTCGAGGACTACCTGCTCGGCGTCGTCGCCCGCGAGATCGGCAACCGGCCAGGCACGGAAATCGAGGCGGTCAAGGCGCAGGCCGTCGCCGCACGCACCTACGCGATCGGCAACCGCGGCGGCCGATCCAGCCTCGGTTTCGACTACTACGGCGGCACGCTCGACCAGGTGTACGGCGGCGTCGTCGCCGAAGACTCGATCGCGAGCTTTGCCGTACGCCAGACGCGCGGCGAGATCGTGACGTACCGGGGACTGCCGATCCTGGCCTACTACAGCTCGACGTGCGGCGGCCGGACCGCCGCGATCGAGGAATCCTGGCCCTGGCGAACGCCACTGCCCTACCTGAAGTCCGTGTCCGACCGGATTCCCGGGACCGACGATTACTATTGCTCGATGTCGAACCGCTTCCGCTGGTCCACGACATGGACGCGCGCCCAGCTGCTCGAAACCCTGGGCGCGACATTGCGCTCGTACATCGCGGCAGCCAGCGTACCCGTACGCCGCGTCGAGGGCGCCCGCATTGAGAGCACCAGCGAGAGCGGACGCGCCACCGTCCGCCTCGATGTCGATGGCAGGATCGTGATACTGCGGGCAGATTCGGTACGCTGGATCCTGCGCACTCCGGCGGGCAGCCTGCTGAACAGCTCGCGCATCGAGGCGCTCGACGCGACGACCGCCACGGATGGCGCCATCGATTCGCTCACCATCCACGGCGGCGGCTGGGGCCACGGCATCGGCATGTGCCAGGTCGGAGCCATCGGTCGCGCCCGCGCCGGACAGCGCTACGACACGATCCTGCACACGTATTATCCCGGCACCGGGATCACGCGGCTCTACTGATGAGGATGGGATGAACGGGAACAATCGGCTCCGCACCACGATCCTGCTGGCGATCCTCGGCCTGTTCGCGCAGCCTCGGGCCGCAGCCGCGCAGGGCCTCGCCAACTACGACTACGACAACCTCACGTTCCGCGGGATCGGCCTGGACTGGGGCAGGATCGGGCCCAACAAGGTCGATGCGACCACGCTCTACGGGATGCGCGTCGACCTCGGCTTCCTCGGACCCGCCGTCCGTCTGATCCCCAGCGTCTCGTTCTGGAAATCCGATCTCAAACGCTCCGAGCTCGAGAGCGTCGCCGCCAGACTCAGCGAACTGCCCGCCATCAAGGAGCGCGGTGTCACCATCAATGCCAACGACCTCGGCACCGTCGAATGGAGCACGCTCTCGCTGTCCGTGGACACGCATCTCGTGTGGACCGCGCCCGCTCATGTCTTCACCTACGCCGGCTTCGGTGTCGGGCTGCACGCGATGAACGGCAGCGGCGCCAGCATCGACGACACGTTCATCGAGGATCTGCTCGACACGATCACGGCCGGCATCGCCGTCATGGCGGGCCTCGAGTACCAGGCCACGCGCGTGTTGCGTGTGTACGGTGAGGCGAGGTACACGATACAGAGCGAAATCCGCTACCCGGGATTCCGGCTCGGACTCGCGCTTATGGTCCCGAATCGCACGGGGGGAACGCAATGAACGGGGAGGAACTGCGAGTCGGCCTGCTGGGCCTGGGCTCGATCGCACAGGTCGTCCATCTGCCCATCCTGACACAGCTGCCCGGCGTCCGGCTCGTCGCTGTCTGTGATGTGGACAACGCCAAGGCCCGCGCCATTGCCGCGCGCTTCGGCATCCCCCGCGTCCACGCGACCGATACCGAAGTCTTCCGCGCCGACGACCTCGACGCACTCGTCATCTGCACGCCCAGCCACCTCCACGCCGAGCAGTCGATCGCCGCCCTCGGCGAGGGCAAGCACGTGCTCACCGAGAAACCGCTCGGCCTCGACGCGGCCGCGGCCGCCCGCGTCGTCGCCGCCGCGGAAAACGCCGGCCGCACGCTCATGGTCGCGATGAACCACCGGTACCGCCCCGACATTGCGGCGCTCAAGCCCTTCGCCGACGGCGGTGAGCTCGGCCGTATCTTCATGACCCGCGGCGCCTGGCTCAACCGGAAACAACGCCTGACCCGCCCGACCTGGCGCCACCGCAGGGCCACCGCCGGCGGCGGCGTCCTCATGGACCTCGGCGTCCAGCTGCTCGACCTCTGCCTCTGGATGCTCCGCTACCCCAAGGTCCAGAGCGTCGCCTGCGGTACCAACCCCGGCGAAGGCATGGAGGTCGAGGACACCGCCGGCTTCCTCGCCCGCCTCGCCGACGGCTCCATGATTTCCCTCACCCTGAGCTGGAGCCTCGTCGCCGAACGCGACCGCCACTACATGCGACTGCTCGGGACCCGCGGCTCCGGCGCGATCCAGCCGCTCGCCGTCTACAAGGAGGTCGAGGCCGGCATGATCGACGTCACCCCCAACATCACGATGGGCCGCGAAAACCTCTACACCGCCTCCTACCGCCAGGAACTCGCGCACTTCGCGCGCGCCGCCCGCGGCGAGGAAACCGTGCCGCTGCCCGCCGAACAGATCCAGCTGATGCGGACGATCGCACTGGCCTACCGCTCCGCCGAGGAGCGCCGGGAAGTCGAGGATTCGGCTTGAATCCACTTGACCGGAATGTTATGCTAACCGTCTGTGAAAAAGCCGGTATCCGACGGGTCCGGCGCGAGTTCCGGCCCCGTCCCTGGATGGCGAGGAAACCATGAAGCCGGGCATCCATCCCGAATACAGGAAGGTCACCGTGCATTGCGCATGCGGCAATACGTTCGAGACGCGCAGCACGGCGAAGGACATTCACGTCGAAATCTGCTCGGTCTGCCACCCGTTCTTCACGGGCCGGCAGAAGCTGCTGGACACGGCTGGCCGGGTGGAGCGGTTCCGCCAGAAATGGGGCGGTACCGGAGCGGCGAAAGAAGCGTGAGCGGAGAGCCGGGCGAGCCCGGCTCTTTCCGTATGAAGGCCTGATATGGCGTGGGAGTCGCGTATCCCCGAGTTGCTGGAACGGCACGCGGCGCTGACGGAGCGGCTCGCGGATCCGGCGGTGCTTTCGGATCCGGATGCGCTGCGGAAAGCGGCGAGGGAGCACGCGGACCTGTCGCCGGTCGTGGACGCGGCGGCCGAGTTGGGGGAGTTGCGGCGGCTGCTGGCGGAGGCGAGGGGCCTGATCGAGTCGGAGGCGGACGCGGATCTCGTCGAGATGGCGAGGTCCGAGGTGGAGGAGTTGGAGGGGCGGGAAGCCGGGCTGGCGGAGTCGCTGCGGTCGCTGCTGGTCCCGAAGGACCCGCTCTCGGACCGCGCGGCGGTGGTCGAGATCCGGGCGGGCACGGGCGGCGATGAGGCGGGCTTGTTCGCGGCCGACCTGTTCCGCATGTACAAGCGCTATTCGGAACGGCGGGGCTGGACGGTCGAGCTGGTGCACCTGTCGGAGGGCGAGCGGGGCGCGTACAAGGAGGTGGTGTTCACGGTGCGCGGCCGGGACGCGTACGGTGACCTGCGCCACGAATCGGGCGTCCACCGGGTGCAGCGGGTGCCGGCGACGGAGAGCCAGGGCCGGATCCACACGTCGGCGGCGACGGTGGCGGTGCTGCCGGAGGCGGAGGACGTGGACGTCGAGATACGCGATGACGAGATCCGCGTGGATGTCTACCGATCCTCGGGTCCGGGCGGACAGTCGGTCAACACGACAGACTCGGCGGTCCGGGTCACGCATCTTCCGACCGGCCTGGTGGTCACCTGCCAGGACGAGAAGTCGCAGCACAAGAACAAGGCGAAGGCGTTGAAGGTCCTCCGGAGCCGACTGCTGGACCAGAAGCTGGCGGAGCAGGAGGCGGAGCGGGCCAGGGATCGACGCACGCAGGTCGGGACGGGTGACCGGTCGGCGAAGATCCGGACGTACAATTTTCCGCAGAGCCGGGTGACGGATCACCGGATCGGCCTCACGCTGCAT
>Ga0326597_10007471_pt1 | contig 14883 bp, 13 predicted proteins | sample RVTome_12_FD_203789 | JGI IMG/M metagenome (GOLD analysis project Ga0326597, IMG submission 203789) | Soil microbial communities from uranium-contaminated site in the Upper Colorado River Basin, Wyoming, United States - RVT100D185 | ecosystem: Environmental > Terrestrial > Soil > Contaminated >... | reverse complement strand
GCCGGCGCGGTGCGCGCGGACCCCGCGGTGCTGGGCCGCTGGTGGCCCTTCGTGGTGCTGTGCATGCTGTGCTACGGCGTGTTGCCGCGGCTGCTCACGCTGCTGCTGGCGCGCTGGCGGCTGCGCGCCGCGTGCACCGGCGCGGTGCTGGCCGAGCGTCGCGTGCGCGAGCTGCTGGATCGCATGAACACGCCATTGGTGCAGACGCAATCGCCCGAGCACGAGCAGGCCGCCGCGCCGGGATCCGCCGCCGCCGCGGTGGCCGACCTGCCGCCGGCGCCGGGCTACCAGGTCGTGAACTGGGCGGCGTTGCCGCTGCACGCGCAACGCATCGACGAGGTGCTGGGCACCGCGCGCCTGCTCGCCGTGCACGGCGCCGGCGGCAGCCGCAGCACCGCGCAGGACCGCGAGCTGGTGCGCGCGCTGGCCGGCGCCGACGCCGCCGTGCTGGTGCTGGCCAAGGCCTGGGAGCCGCCCACGCTGGAGCTTGTTGACTTCATCGCCGAGCTGCGCGCCGCGCTGCCCGCTCGCCACCCGCTCGCGCTGGCGCCGGTGATGGTGCATGACGGCGCCGCCACGCCCGCCGACGAGGCGCGCACCACGACGTGGCAGCTGGCACTCTCGCGCGCCGGCCTGGAGCGCGTGGACCTGGTCAGCCTGCACGCGGAGCGCGCACCGTGAGCGAGCCGGTGTTCGCGGTGGTGGGACACCCCAACAAGGGCAAGTCCAGCCTGGTCGCGGCACTGGCGCAGGATGCCAGCGTCGCCATCGGACCGCAGCCCGGCACCACCGTGAAGGCCCGCCGGTTCCCGATGCGCGTGGACGGCCAGACGCTGTACACGCTGGTGGACACACCGGGCTTCCAGCGCCCGCGCGCGGTGCTGGAGTGGCTGCAGGCGCAGGGCACCGGCACCGCGGATCGTCCCCGCGCGGTGGCGGACTTCGTGCAGCGCCACGCCGGCGAGCCACGCTTCGCCGCGGAGTGCGAGCTGCTGGCACCGATCACGCAGGGCGCCGGCATCCTCTACGTGGTGGACGGCGCGCTGCCCTACGCGCCGGAGTACGAGGCGGAGATGGAGATCCTGCGCTGGACCGGCGCACCCAGCATCGCCGTGATCAACCCCATCGGCGGTGACGCCCACGTGGCAGGGTGGACGCGCGCGCTGGGGCAGTACTTCCGGGTCGTGCGCGTGCTCGATGCGCGCGATGCACCGTTCGACAAGCGCTTGCAGGTGCTCAGCGCCTTCGGCGAGCTGGCCGAGGACTGGCGCGCGCCGATGGCGCGCGCCGTGGCGGCGCTGCGCGCCGAGCGCAGCCACGCCGGGCACGCCTGCGCACGCGCGATCGCGGACCTGATCGAGGACGCGGTGGATCTGCAGGTGGAACGCCGCCTTGGCCCTGACGAGGACGCGCAGGCGGCTCGCCCCCAGCTCGAGCAGCGCTACCGCGCCGCGCTGCGCAAGCTGGAACAGGATTGCCGCCAGCGCGTGGAGAGCGCGTACCGGCACGAGCGCCTGCAACGCAACGAGCCGGAGCTGGACGCCGCCGACGAGGATCTGTTCGCCGAGGGCACCTGGCTGCTGTTCGGACTCTCGCGCGCCGATCTGGCCAAGGCCGGCGCCGCCGGCGGCGCGATGGCGGGGCTGGGCGTGGACGCTGCCGTGGGCGGCACCTCGTTGTTCGCCGGCGCCGCGCTGGGCGCCGTGATCGGCGGCGTCACGAGCTGGTTCTCCGCCGATGCGCTGGCGCAACTGCGCATCCACCGCCTGCCGCTGGGCGGGCGTCTCGCGCGCTACGGCCCCAGCCGCAACACGAACCTGCTGTTCGTGCTGCTGGGCCGCGCACGCACGCACCATCGCGGGCTGGCCGCGCGCAGCCACGCGCGGCGCGAGCCGCTGGATCTGACGCAGCCTGGCGCGCTGAACCCGCTGCGCAGCGAGCAGCGCGACGATCTGGCACGCGCGTTCGCGGCGCTCGCGAAGGGTGAGCCGGGCAGCACGCGCCGGGAACAGACGCGGCGCGAGCTGCAGGGCGTCATCGAGCGCCTGCTGGAGGACGATCCGGGCTGAGAGCCTGGACCCGCCGGACCTGCCGCCGCACGCGGCGGCAGGTCCGGGACGGGCCCGCGGAGCGCACGCAGCGCGTCGCGAGACGGCTGCTGCGCGGCAGTTACATGTCGGCGATCGCGCGTGCGCCCTTGCCGCGATTGGCGTAGTTGTCGGCCGCGAACTTCCAGTTGGCCAGGTTGTCCAGGAACGCGCCCAGGTAGTCAGGGCGGCGGTTCTGGAAGTCCAGGTAGTACGCGTGCTCCCACACGTCGATGGTGAGCAGCGGGATCTGCCTGGCATCGGTGATCGGGGTCTCCGCGTTGCCGGTCTTGGTCACGCTCAGCTTGCCGTCCGGGTCGCTCACCAGCCACGCCCAGCCCGAGCCGAACTGCGTCGCACCGGCTTCGGCGAGTTTCTTCTTGAGCTCGGCCAGCGAGCCGCAATCACGGTCGATGGCCTTGGCCAGATCGCCCGCGGGCGCGCCGCCGCCCTTGGCCATGCTGTGCCAGTAGAACGCGTGGTTCCACACCTGCGCCGCGTTGTTGAACACCCCGCCCGATGAGGAGCGCACGATCTCCTCGAGCGACTTGCTGGCCTCGCCGGTGCTGCCGATGGCCTTCTCCAGGTTGGTCATGTACGCCTGGTGGTGCTTGCCGTAGTGGAAGTCCAGCGTGTTGGAACTCACGTGCGGCGCGAGGGCGTCCCTGGCATACGGCAGGGCTGGCAGTGCGAACTTCATGGCGGGTGTTCCTCTTGTGCGGTCATGGATGCGGCTGGCGAATCGTGCCAGCACGGGCCGGCGGTATGCTACCAGGATGAAAGTGCCGCAGGATCGCGCGCGAACGCGCACGGCATGATGGGCATACAACTCACCATCTTCGTCACGTCGTTCCTCGCCGCCACCATCCTGCCGTTCTACTCGGAATTCGCGGTCGGCGGCGCCATCGCCGCCGGCGCGGATCCGATGCTCACGCTGCTGTGCGCGAGCGCAGGCAATACGCTGGGCGCGGTGGTCAACTGGTTGATCGGCCGCTACCTGCTGCACTTCCAGGATCGGCGCTGGTTCCCGGTCAAGCAGGCGCATCTCGCGCGCGCGCAGGGCTGGTTCCAGCGCTACGGCCAGTGGTCGCTGCTGCTGGCGTGGCTGCCGGTGGGCGGCGATCTGGTGCCCTTCGTGCTGCTGGTGGGGGCCGGCAAGACGGCCCGCTACGCGGTGCTGATCTACATCGTGGAGCGGGCGGCGGGCTGACCCGCCCCTGGCGCCGGCCGGTATAGACTGGCTGGCGTCGTCGTCGAAGCGGAAGGTCACGGCGGATGAGATCGTCCACGGTCACCCAGGCGCAGCGCCTGCGGCTGCGCCGGACTGCGTACGCGATCGGCGGCGCGGCGGCGCTCACGGTGGTGCTGGTGCTGCTGTTCCTGCGTGGATCGGTGCGTCTGGACGGGTCCGAGTTCGCGCTGCTCAACGCGCTATTCTGGATGGTGAACTTCTCGTTCCTGCTCGCCATCCGCACCGGCGTCAACCTGCGCCTGCGCGATCCCAGCATGACGCTGGCGCAGATGCTGTGGGCCACGTTGAGCACCTTCGTGTTGCTGTACTTCGTCGACGAGGCACGCCACCTCGTGCTGATGGTGTACCTGCTCGCGATGATGTTCGGGGCCTTCCGACTTGGCGTGGCCCAGTATCTGCTCGTCACGGTGACGGCGCTGGTGTTCTACGCGCTCGTGATCGTGGCGCTGGATCGGCTGCACCCGCAGGTCATCGACGTACGCGCCGAACTCGTCAACTGGCTGGTGTTCTTCGTCGTGATGGTGGGATTCTCGCTGCTGGGCAGCGAGACCAGCCGCCTGCGCGAGGTGCTGCAGCGGCGCAACGACGAGCTGGCGCAGGCGCGCGACGCCGCCGCCATCGCCGACCAGGCCAAATCCCGCTTCCTGTCCTCCACCAGCCACGAGCTGCGCACACCGCTGAACGCGATCCTGGGCGCGTGCGAGATCATCGACGCATCGCGGCTGCCGGCGCTGGAGCGCGACGCGCTGATCGGCGTGCGCCATGCCGGTCATCATCTGCTGTTCCTGGTCAACAGCATGATCGACCTGGCCAAGCTGGAGTCCGGCGCGCTGGAGCTGCGCACCGCGCCGATGAGCCTCGCGGACGAACTGCGCAACGTGCGCGACATGATGGTCCCGCTCGCGCACGCGCGGGGCATCGGCTTTGCGCTGTCGGTTGATGCGGCCCTCGAACCACAGGTGCAAGGCGATGCCATGCGCCTGAACGAAGTGCTCGTGCACCTGCTCAACAACGCCATCAAGTTCACCGGCGAGGGCGAGGTGAGCCTGAGCGCGCAAGCAGATCCCGCAGTCGGCGCGCGCGTGCTGTTCTGCGTGGCCGACACCGGCAACGGCCTGGAGCCACAGCGGCTGGCGCGCATGTCGCGCGCACTGGCCGGCGAGGCGCAAGCCGAGAAGGCGGGCATCGGGCTGGGCCTCGCGCTGTGCCGCCAGCTGGTCGCGCTGATGGGCGGCTCGCTCGAGGTCGCGAGCAGCCCCGGGGCCGGTACCCGATTCAGCTTCGCGCTGCCGCTGCCGCAGGCGGCGGCGCGCGTGCCGCCTGCGCCCGATGCCGGCAGCGGCGGCCCGCGGGTGCTGGTCGTCGACGACTCGCGCGACAACCGGCTGCTGCTCAGGGTGTTCCTCAAGGGCGAGGTGGCCGCGCTCGATGAGGCCCAGGATGGCGCCCAGGGCGTGGCGATGTTCCGCGATCACGCCTATGACGTGGTGCTCATGGACATGCACATGCCGGTGATGGGCGGCATCGAGGCCACCCGCGCGATACGCGAACTGGAAGCGCTGCGCGGCGATTCACACGCGCTCATCCTCGCGCTGACCGCCGATGACAGCGTCGATGACCGCCACCGCAGCGCCGCGGCGGGGTGCGACGATCACCTGATCAAGCCGGTCTCGAAGCAGGCGCTGCTCGGCGCCATCGCCGCGCACCGCGACGACGCAACTGCACGCTCATGAAGCAGGCGATGCGGGAGTCGTGCCCTGCCCCGGCGACGGCTGCGGCGGATCCGCGGCCTTCTCGTCAGCCTTGAGCAGATCCTTCTGCCGCCGGTGCAGGTAGTCGCCCTTGTAGCGCGGCAGCTCGAAGACCCACGGTTGCCAGCGCGCATCCAGCCGTGCCGCCTCCTCGCGCACCTCGGCGGCCGCGAGCAGCCCCGCGGGCGGTTTGTCGCCGCCGCCGCCGGTTACCAGCGCCTCGTCGAACTCGGCACGCAGCGTGGCCAGCGTTCGCTCGCCGTCGCGCCACGCCCGCATGATCACCCGCAAGCCGTCGAAGGTCTCGCTCAGCACTGCCAGCGCGCCCTCACCGGCGCCTGCCTGCGCCGCCGGCTGCACCTCCTCCAGCGACAGATCTGCGAGCACCCTGCCGATGTCGTTGATCGCCCACGCGCCGGTCAGCTCGGCGCCTTCGGCAAGTTGCAGGTAGCGAAAATCGCCAGTGCCGGGAGCATCGCGCACCGCGCTCACCGTCTCGCCGTCCGGATGCGTGACCTGCACGCGCGCGATCCGATCGCCGCTGATGGCCGCGATGCGGCGCTCCAGCCAGCCCACCAGGTCATCGACATCGCCGGGCAGCGTGCCGCGCACCAGCCAGCTTCGCTCCTCGCCCGCGACCCGCACGAAGTACTCGGTGCGGTTGGGGTCGCCCTTGGCCGGACGCCGCTCGCCGACGATGAACTGCGCAAGCACCTCGTCGCCACCCGCGCGCAACTGGAATTCCACCGACCGTGCATCGGGCTCGCCCGGGTCGCGCAGACCCAGTTCGGCGAAGCGCGCCGGATCGCCGGTCTTGGGCTCCAGGCGCTCCAGGCCGGCCGCGCCGACCACCAGGTTGTGCACCTTGTCGCCTGACAGCGGATAGTCGCTGCGGCCGGGGGCCACCCAGGTGTTGCCCTTTCTCTCGAGCCGGAACGTCCCCGCGCCCGCACGCACGTCCACCTGCACCACGTCGTTGACGCGCGCGAGCAACCCGGGGAACAGCAGCGCGCCCACCTCGGGCGCCTGTGACAGGTCGCGCTTGACCAGCAGCATCGCCCCGGCGAGCACCGCCAGCGTGACCGCGATCAGCGCCAGGAAACCCTTGCCCCGCATCAGCATCGACTGCTCACCATCCTCTTTGCGTCACGCCGCGCCGCGTGCCGCCAGCAGTGACTGGCGCCGCCGGCGCACGCGCGCCATGGCCACTATCACTCCGGCGATGGCGATGAGGATCGGCACCGCGACGATGTTGATGAACTTCGCGCGCGCTTCCAGGCTCTCGATGCTCTGGCGCAGCGAACGGCGCACCTCGCGCAACTCCTTGCGGATCTCCAGGCGCTCGCGGCGGAAGTCGATCAGCTCCTTGCGCTGCTCGTCGTTGAGCATCGGCGCGTCCTCGCCCTGCTTGCGGCTTTCCAGTTCGCGCAAGCGGCGGTCGGTCTCTTCCAGCCGCGTGCTGAGCTGCTGCTCCTTCTCGCGGAAGCGCAGCTCGGCGGACTTGCGCAGGTCCTCCACCACCGTGAACGGCTTGATGAAGCCGCCGCGGCTGCGGATGCCGATCAGCGCGCTGGACCCGGTCAGATGATCCAGCGCGTTGATCACCATCGGTCCGTTGCCGGCGGTGGGCACCGCGATGCGGCTGCCCATCAGGTCCTGCACCTGCACCCAGAACTGATCAGCCAGCAGATCCGCATCCGCCACCACGATCACGTTGATGGGCCCCTTCGAACGCGCCAGGTGCGCGGCCGCGGCATCGGCCGGCTTGTCGCCCTCGGCCGACTTGTCAGCCTCGCCCTCCTTGCGCGGCGGCTTCGGCGCGCCGTCCGGGAAGGCGCTGGCGGCCTCGCCGGTCACGCGCGCGGCGAGCACTAAGCGCCGCCCCGCGGGCTTGTAGCCGCGCAGCAGCGCATCGGGCTCGGCGTAGTTCTGCGCCTGCGCCACGCTGAACAGCGCGGCCTGATCGCCGGTGCGCACCAGCGGCGTCACCGTCAGCGTGCTGCCGGGGATCGTCTCCAGGTGGCCAGGGCTCGCGATCACCAGGTTGCCAAGGTTGGCGGTGACGATGTCGTCCTTGCTCAGCGCCTCTTCGCCAAGACTCATCCACAGCGGATAGTCCAGCGTGGCCAGCCTGCCCTGGATCTGCGCTCGCACCCGCATCGCCACCGAGGCGTCGCCCACCACCTCGTCGTCGGGCATCTTCAGGCCCCAGCTCGCGAGCAGGTCCTTCGGGTTGGACGAACGCGTGGGCGGCATCATCATCGCCATCGGGCCCGGTGCGGGGCCAGGGTCGGTCTCGGAATTGGGATCCACGAACACCAGCGCGTGGCCGCCGCGCATCACGAACTGATCGATCGCGTAGCGCGCCGCGTCCGGCAGCTGCTTGGGATGCACCACCATCAGCACGTCGATGCCCTCGGGCACGCTGGTGATCGAATTCTCCAGCGGCATGACCTGGAACAACTGCCCGATCTGCTCGGCGACCATCCACGGCGGCGCGCCGCCGCCTTGCATCATCGCCATCGGCCCGGGGCCGTTGATCGGCAACGACGATATCAGTCCCACCGTGGGCTGCTTGGGATTGAGGATGGTGTAGATCAGACGCGTGAGGTCGTATTCCAGAAAGCGCTCGCGACTGGAACTGAAGAACGGGATCGCCTGCTCCTGGTCGGTGGACCCGCTGGCCACCAGGCCGAAGTACAGCGTCGCGTCCTCCTCGTCCAGCGGTACGCCGCGAAGACCGTAGGCCACCGCGCGGTCCTCCTCCTCGGAGAAGGGCTCGGGGTCCACGTTGATCAGCGTGATGCGGCCGTTGGACTCGCGCGCGTAGGCCTCCAGCAGTTCCTGCACCCGATTCGCATAGCTGCTGATGCCGGGCAGGCGCGTGACCAGACCGCGCGAGAGATAGAAGCGCAGCGTCACCGGCTCGTCCAGCGTGGACAGCATCTCGCGGGTGCCGGCGGACAGCGTGAACAGCCCGCTCTCGGTCAGATCCAGCCGCGCCGACTTGAACAGCTGTCCGGACAGCACGTTCACGGCGAGCAGCAGCACCGCCGCGATCGCCAGCCCGCCGATGGAGAGCGCGCGGTTGCCCATTCAGTTCGCCTTGCGCAGATCGATGACCACCGCGTTGGCGAACAGCCAGAACACGATGAGCGAGAGGAAATAGACCAGATCCCGCAGCTCGATCACACCCTTCGAGATCGCCGAGAAGTGGGCCAGGAAGCTGAATCCGCTGATGGTCTGCACCAGGAACTCCGGTGCCACCACGCTCACCACGTCGAGCACCAGCGGATAGCCCGCGAGCACGAACACCAGGCAGATCACGGCGCTGACCACGAAGGCGATCACCTGGTTGCGGGTCAGCGCGGAGATGCACGAACCGATGGCGAGGAACGCACCGGCCATCAGCAGCGAGCCCACGTAGCTCGCGAGGATCACGCCGTTGTCGGGGTTGCCCAGGTAGTTCACCGTGACCCACATCGGCGTGGTCAGTGCCAGCGCGATGCCCGCGAAAGCCCACGCGGCGAGGAACTTGCCGATCACCGCCTCGCCGATGCTCACCGGCAGCGTCATCAGCAGCTCGATGGTGCCGCTGCGGCGCTCCTCGGCCCACAGGCGCATCGCGAGCGCGGGGATCAGGAACAGGTACAGCCACGGGTGGAACTGGAAGAAGGCCTCCAGGTCGGCCTGGCCGCGCTCGAAGAAGCTGCCCAGGTAGAACGCGAAGACGCCGCCCAGGAACACGAAGATGGCGGCGAACACGTACGCGATGGGCGTGGTGAAGTACGCGCCCAGCTCGCGCTTGAAGATGGCCCAGATGTTAGCCATGGCCCGCGCTCGCCCCCTGGGTGATGTCGCGGAACACCTCGTCGAGGCGGCCGCGCTCCACGCTCAAGCCGTGCACCTGCCAGCCGCGGGCGCGGCTCAGCTCGCTCACCGGCATCGCCAGCGCGGCCCCGCTCGCAGCGAATACCTGCAGCGTGGCACGTCCGTCGGCCGCGTCGATCATCTCCACGCTGGCCACCTCTTCGAGCGCCGCGATGGCCACGCACGCCTGCTGCGGATCGGCCACGCTCAGGCTCAGCGTCACGGCGTTGTGCAACCGCGAGCGCGCCATCAGCTCATCCGGCGTGCCGTCGAAGACCAGGCGTCCCGCGGCGATGATCACCGCCCGCGTGCACACCGCCTCCACCTCCTCCAGGATATGGGTGGACAGCACGATCACCTTGTCGCGGGACATGCCGCGGATCAGCTCGCGCACCTCGTGCTTCTGGTTCGGGTCCAGTCCGTCGGTGGGCTCGTCCAGGATCAGGATCTGCGGGTCGTGCAGGATCGCCTGCGCCAGTCCCACCCGGCGCTTGAAGCCCTTGGACAGCGTCTCGATGGGCTTCTCCAGCACGCTGTGCAGGGTGGTACGCGCGACCGCCTCGGCCACCCGCCGCGCCTTGCCCTCGCCGCGCAGGCCGCGGATCTGCGCGATGAAGTCGAGGAAGCTGCGCGGGGTCATGTCGCCGTACAGCGGCGCGCCCTCGGGCAGGTAGCCGATGCGGCGCTTGGCCGCCAGAGGATTGAGCGCGACGTCGTCGCCGGCCACCTTCACGCTGCCGCCGTCGGGGGTGAGGAAGCCCGTGATCATCTTCATCGTGGTCGACTTGCCGGCACCGTTGGGGCCGAGGAAACCCAGCACCTCGCCGGGCTCCACGCGCAACGACAGCCCGTCCACCGCCTTCAGCGGTCCGAACTGCTTGCTGAGATTGTCGATCTCGATCATGAGCCTGTGGGGGTTTTCGCGTGGCGGCAAACCATAAGGATCTGCCGCGACATTTCAAGAGGGGCGCGCCAGCACGCCATGACCATGCGTTCAGGAAGCGCCTGCAGGGCGCGGCGACATGCGCCAGAATGCGCCGGCCCCGGACGATACAGGAATCCCCGCATGGCCGTGCCACTGTTTCACATGCTCGCCGCCGCGCCGACGCCGGTGGCGCCTTTCAGCCACGCCGTGGAGTGCGACGGCTGGGTGCTGCTGACCGGCCAGATGCCCACCGATCCGCACGATGACGGCGCGCCGCTGCCCGACGGCGTGCAGGCGCAGACCCGCCGCGTGATGGACAACCTCGTCATCGTGCTCGATGCTCTGGGCCTGGGGCTCGAGCACGTGCTGCAGGCCCGCGTCTACCTGAGCTGCTTCAAGCGCGACTACGCGGCGATGAACGCCACCTACGCCAGCTACTTCCCGCCCGAACGCCGGCCCGCGCGCACCTGCATCGGCGTCACCGCGCTGGCCCGCGACGCGCTGGTGGAGATCGACCTGCTCGCGCGACGGCCATGATCAACACCCCGCGCGCAACCCGCGGCATGGTGACCTCGCCGCACCACCTGGCGTCGGCCTCGGGCCTGCGCGTGCTGGCCGAGGGCGGCAATGCGCTGGAGGCCATGGTCGCCGCGGCGGCCACCGTCGCGGTGGTGTACCCGCACATGAACGGGCTGGGCGGCGACAACTTCTGGCTCATCCATGTCCCCGGTGCGGCGCAGCCGATCGCGATCGATGCCTGCGGCGCCGCGGCGCGCGGCGCGCGCGCGCAGGACTACCGGGCGCACGGCCTGCACGCGATCCCCACCCGCGGTGCCGGCGCGGCGCTGACGGTGGCAGGCGCGGTATCCGGGTGGCAGGCGGCGCTCGAGCACTCAGCCGCGCTGGGCGGCAGGATGCCGCTCGCGCGGCTGCTCGAGGATGCCGCGTGGTATGCCCGCAGCGGCATCCCCGTCACCGCCAGCCAGCACGCCAACAGCGCCGCCAAGCGCGCCGAACTCGCCGCCCAGCCTGGCTTCGCGGACACCTTCCTGCACGCCGGCGAGGCACCGCGCGAGGGCTCGCTGCTGCGCAATCCGGCGCTCGCGCTCACGCTGGACGCACTGGCCGCGCGCGGCCTGGACGACTTCTACCGCGGCCGGATCGCGCGCGCCTGCGCGGCCGGGCTGGCCGCGGCCGGCAGCCCGCTGCGCGAGGCTGACCTGGCGTCGCACCGCGCGCGGCGCGTGACGCCGCTGGCGGTGCAACTGGACGGCGTGCGGCTGTGCAATCTGCCGCCGCCCACGCAGGGGCTGGCCTCGCTGTTGATCCTGGCCCAGTACCAGCGCATGCGCGCGCGCGCGGCCGACGGCTTCGATCATCTGCACCGGCTGGTGGAGTGCACCAAGACCGCGTTCATCGTGCGCGATCGGGAGATCACCGATCCCGATTACATGGATCGCGACGCGGCAAGCTGGCTCACACCGGAGGCGATCGGCACGCTGGCCGCGCAGGTGGATGCGGCCCGCGCGCGGCCATGGCCGGCGCCGGCCGCGCGCGGCGACACCGTGTGGCTGGCCGCGGTGGATCGCGACGGCGTCGCGGTGAGCATGATCCAGAGCCTGTACTGGGAGTTCGGCTCCGGCGTGGTGGTGCCGGACACCGGCATCGTGTGGCAGAACCGCGGCGTGAGCTTTTCGCTGGACCCCGCGGCGCGCAACCCTCTGCTGCCGGGGCGGCGCCCGTTCCACACCATACAGCCGGCGCTGGCGCTATTCGACGACGGCCGCGTGATGCCCTACGGCTGCATGGGCGGTGAAGGCCAGCCGCAATCGCAGGCCGCGGTGTTCAGCCGCTACGCGTGGCACGGCGCCTCGCTGCAGCAGGCGGTGAGCGCGCCGCGCTGGCTGCTGGGGCGCACCTGGGGCGACGCGAGCAGCAACCTGAAGGTGGAATCGCGCATCGATACCGCCGTGCTGGACGCGCTGCGCGCAGCCGGACACGAGGTGCAGATCACCGGCCCCTTCGAGGAGATCATGGGTCATGCCGGCGCGATCGTGCGCCACCGCGACGGTATGCTGGAGGGCGCCGCGGATCCGCGCGGCGACGGGCTGGTGGCGGCGTTCTGACGCTCAGGCACGCGCGTGGAACACGCCCTGCACGTAGCCGATATGACCGGCGGCGAGGTTGCGCTGCACGTTGTGCCGCTTGTCCGCCGCGGTGGGTCCCAGCACCAGGTGGATGCCCAGCGCCGGGCGCGCCGCTGTCTGCTTCTGCGACGACAACTGACCCGCCTGCCATTGCTTCATCGCCGCGGTGGTGTCGCGCCATAGCAGCGGCTCGAAGCCGGCCGCGACGATGGTCGCGTGCAGTTCATCGGGCGGCAGCAGGAAGCTGTGCGCCGGATCGCCGGTCCACGGGGTGGGCGTGAACAGCCCCGTGACCGGGCCGCGCACGATGTCCTGGAACACCAGCCGCCCGCCCGGCCTGAGCACGCGCCGGATCTCGCGGTACAGCCGCGCCTTGTCGGCGATGCTCATCTGCACCTGTATGGTCCACGCGATGTCGAAGCTGGCATCCGCGAACGGCATGGCCAGCGCGTTGCCGACCTCGGCGTGCACGCGCTGCGACAGCCCCAGCAGATCGGTGAGCCGGTTGCCTGCCTCGACGAAGGCCGTGGTCAGGTCGATGCCGGTGACGCGGCAGCCGATCGTGCTCGCGAGGTAGCGCGCCGGGCCGCCGAGGCCGCAACCCACGTCCAGCACCCGATCAGCGGCGCCGATGGGCGTGAGCCCGGCAACCTCGACGGTGGTCTCGCGGCCGCGCGAATGCACCTCGTCGACCATCTGCAGGTCGTCGATGGTCAACCGGGCGGGATCCTTGCCGTCCAGTCTCAGCGCATCGACGATGGCGTCGAACAGCGCATCGCGGTGGTAGTGGGCGGCGATCGCGTCGCTGTGCTGCTCCATGGTCTGCGCTCCGTTAGCTTCGCCAAGGAAACCCGGCGGCGGCGTTCAGGCGCTGGCGGACTCCTGTTCCAGCGCGCGTGCCACCGCGGCGCGCTCGCGCATGCGGCGATGGTGATCGGCCACCTTCGGGAAACGCGCGATGTCGATGCTGTCTCTTTGCAGCCAGCCCGCCACGGTGAACAGGTAGGCATCGGCCACCGAGTATTGCTCGCCCATCACCCACGGGCCTTGCACCATCGAGCCCTCGATCAGCTCGAAGCACGCGGCCACGTTGTGCGGCACCTTGCGCTTCATGTCTTCCAGCGAGGACGCCTCGTCGGCCCAGCGTGAGCCGCGCCCGCCATGCGCGTGCGCCACGTGCACGGTGCTGCACAGGTAGCTGTTGAAGGACTGCAGGCGGGCCAGCGCGAAGGGATCCTCCAGCGGCGCCAGCCTGGCCTTGGGGTGGGTCTGGCTGATGTAGACGAGGATCGCCGGGGTCTCGGTCAGGATGCCGCGATCGGTGACCAGCGCCGGGACGCGGCCCTTGGGGTTGATCGCGAGGTACTGCGGCTTGCGCTGCTCGTTGTCGGCAAAGTTGACCCGCATCGCCTCGTAGTCGGCCCCGGCTTCTTCCAACGCGATATGGGAGGCCAGCGCGCAGGAGCCGGGAGCGTAGAACAGCTTGAGCATGGGATGTCCGTGGGCAGATTTTCCTGCTGTTAATGTGACGCAGCGCGCGCCTGCGCGCCAGCCCCGGGCCGGGCTCGGCGGGCACCGCGCGTCGCACCAGAGCGCAGCCGCGGGATCGGCCGGCACGGCGTGGGCGCCATTGCGCCTGGTCCGGTGCGACGGGGCCGCACCGTCACGGCCGCGGGCCTGGGGCCATCGCAGCGCCGCAGTGCAGTATAGAATCCGCACCCTCACCCCTGCCGTGGCATCCTCACCGTGCGCATCCTCATCACCGACAAGCATTTTCCAGGCGACATCGACGTGGAGCGCGAAGCGATCGGCGCCGACGCCCACTTCGATGTCTTTCCCGTCGGCGAGCAGGTGAGCGACGAGGCCTGGCGCGACTGCGACGCGCTGCTCACGTTCCGCTGCACGCCGCTGGTGACCTCAAAGATGGCGGCGATGCAGCGCTGCCGCATCATCGTGCGCGGCGGCGTGGGCTTCGACGGGCTGGACCTGGACGGCTTCGGCGCGCGCGGCGTGGCGATCTGCAACGTGCCGGACTACGGCACCACGGAGGTGGCCGACCATGCCATCGCGATGCTGCTGGCGCTGCGCCGGGGCATCGTCAGCTACAACGATGCGCTGCGCGCCGATCCCGTGGGCAACTGGCACTACAGTCACGAACGCTGCCTGATGCGCCTGCGCGGTGCGCGCTTTGGCATCATCGGCCTCGGGCGTATCGGCATGGCGGCGGCACGCCGTGCGAAGGCCTTCGATCAGGAGGTCATGTTCTACGACCCGTACCTGCCGCCAGGGACCGATCTCGCCACCGGCTTGCTGCGCGCCGAGACGCTCGAGGAGCTGCTGTCCTGCTGCGACGCGATCAGCCTGCACACACCGCTCACCGAGCAGACGCGCAGGATCATCAACGCCGACACGCTCGCGCAGATGAAGACGGGCGCGATCCTGATCAACACCTCGCGCGGCCCCACCGTGGACATCGACGCGGTGTACGCGGCGCTCGAGAGCGGCCGCCTCGCCGCCGCCGCGCTCGATGTGCTGCCCACCGAGCCGCCCACGGACCATCCCTTGATCAAGGCCTACACCGCGCGCGAGGAGTGGATCGACGGGCGCCTGATCCTGAGCCCGCACGCAGCCTTCTTCAGCGTGCCCGGGCAGCGCGATCTGCGCCGCAAGGCGATGGAGACGATCGCCGCGTACCTGGGCGGACGCGGGCTGCGCAACTGCGTGAACGCGGATTCGTTGCGGCTGAATCGCTGAATGGCAGATCAATGCGCGCTTCGCCGGCAAGCCGGCTCCTGCACAGATCCCGTCGCCAGCTTCGGCGGCGCCGCGCCTTTAGGAGCCTGCTTGCAGG
>Ga0326597_10007470_pt1 | contig 14883 bp, 20 predicted proteins | sample RVTome_12_FD_203789 | JGI IMG/M metagenome (GOLD analysis project Ga0326597, IMG submission 203789) | Soil microbial communities from uranium-contaminated site in the Upper Colorado River Basin, Wyoming, United States - RVT100D185 | ecosystem: Environmental > Terrestrial > Soil > Contaminated >... | reverse complement strand
TCACTTTATAACCGCTTCTTTGAAGGCCTTGCCTGCGCGGAACTTGGGCACGAACTTGGAGGGCACGGTGAAGCGCTTGCCCGTGCGCGGGTTGATGCGCTGCGTGCTCTTCAGTTTGCGGGCCTCAAAGGTGCCAAAACCGGTGAAGGTGACCTTCTGCTTTTTCTTGCAGGAGCCCACGATCAAGTCCAGCATGGAATCCAGTGCGCCGCGCGCATCCTTCTTGGAAAGACCGGCCTTTTTTGCGAGCTGATCGCAAAAATTCTTCTTGTTCATCCTCTCACTCTCCATCCATTGTGGATTTAGGGTTGGCGTCAGTATAGCGCTAGTCCCCATGCGGCGTCAAGAGTTTTGCGCAGGAATTCTGCCATATCGGTCCAACCTTCCGCCGGGAACCGCCTGGATGGACGTGCTCTACAAACCCTTGGGGATGCCGGCGGTCAGCACATCAGGCTCCCCGGCGGTGACCAGCACGTTGTCCTCGATGCGGACGCCGCCAAGCGCAAGCAAGCGGTCCACGCGCTGCCAGTGAACCTGGTGTTTGAACTGCCGGCGCCGCTGGTCGCCAAGCAGGGCGGGGATGAAATACAGGCCGGGCTCGATGGTGACCACGTATCCCGGCTGCAGCGGCAGGTTCAGCCGCAGGTTCTTCAGTCCGGGTCGCCGGCTGCGCCTGCGGCCCGGCAGGTAGCCGCTGGCGTCACGCACCCCCAGCCCCACCAAGTGCCCGAGTCCGTGGGGGAAGAACAGGGCAGACACCTGCTGCTCGACCAGCGCCGCCGCGCTGCCGCGCAGCAGGCCCATGTCGATCAGTCCCTGGGTTAGATCCAACGCGGCGTCCAGATGGATTTCGCGAAACTCTTTGCCCGCCCGACACTGTCGCACCGCCGCTTTCTGGGCGCGCAGGACCACGGCGCACAGGTCGCGCTGCTCGGACGAGAACCTTCCGCTGACGGCATACGTGCGCGTCACGTCGCAGGCGTAGCCCGCGTATTCAGCGCCCGCATCGATCAAGACCAGCTCGCCCTTGCCCAGTTTGCGCTGGGTGGGGGAAAAATGCAGCACGCCGGCGTTGGGCCCGCCGCCCACGATCGTGTCGTACGCGGTGCGCTGCCCGCCCGCGCGAAAGAAGGCGGCTTCCAGCTCCACTTGAACCTGGCGCTCGCTCACCCCGGGCCGGATGAACTGACGCGCGGCCTTGAACCCAGCCTGGGTGGCGGCATACGCTTTGCGCATGCGGTCGAGCTCCACGGCGTCCTTGGGGCGTCGTGCGTGCGTCAATTGCTGGCTCAGCCGCTTGCCTAGGCGCGGGTCCGCCTTGACCTTGGCCAGCGCGCAGCCCAGCACGGCCAACGGCCGATCGAGGCGGGCTCTTAACCAGGGTTTCAAATTAGACAACGGTGTGCCTTTACGGTCTACCTCGCCGGTCCACACTTTTTCGGCCTCGGTCACCTCGGGTACGAAGTCCGTCCAGCCCTGCTGCGGATCGAAGGCAAGCACGCCGCCGGGCTGGTCCCGATCCGTCAGATAAAAGTACTCGCTGTGGGCGCGGAAGGGATAGGTCTGATCCCCTCGGCCCGGGATGAGGACGGGGTTGCCCGCGGCGATGAGCACCACCTGATCCTCGAGCTGCCAGGCGCTGGCGGCGGTTTTGCGGCGTTGCTTCAAGATAGCGTCCATCAAGCGCTCCTTTGCTTGCGATAATGGCGTCGGGCCTTGGCCACGTTGCCGCAATACTTCATGCTGCACCAGCGGCGGCTGCGGTTCTTGCTGGTGTCGAAGAACATCCAGCCGCAGGCGGGGTTGGCGCAGCGGCCCACGCGCGCCAACTGCGGGGAGGTCAAAAGCTGTGCCGCCGACCAGATGACGGGCCACATCACCAGCTCAAGCCCCTGGTAATCCCAATTAAGGACGAACTCCTTCTTCTTGTCGATGAGCAGCTGCAGCCGAGACAAGGCTTGGGAGAGCGTCTCGTTCAAGGTGGCCAGGCTTTGCTGCGGCAGGGGCGCGCCTGCCGACGTCGCCGCGAGTACGTCGTACAAGGCTTCCCGCAGCGCGCGCGCTTGCTCCAGCGCCCGCTGGGCGCGGGTGGGATGGCGCTTGGCCTGTTTCAGCAGTGCGTCCGCTTGCGAGGCGCCGACGGCCCGGGTGCGCCGGACCCAGGCGACCACGTCCTGATAGCTGTGCAGCGTTTCCCCCGGCGCGTCGCTGCCGCGCCAGGGTTTCGTGTTGACGAAATCCAGGCACAGCCAGCGGTCGTTCAACACCAGCGTTCGTTTCGCGCTTTTTCCCATCATCCTGGCTCCCGCCGGGACATTCTAACAGGTCGTCCGTCATAACCATCAAAATGGACTTGACAGGTTATGAAATCCGTGCTATGCTCTAACTATCATAAGCAAATTAGCTGGTTAATACAACCACTCAAGCACAGGAGGTCTTTCATGTCGAACGCGGCAGTGAAGCTGTTGGCAAACCATCTTCAGGCGGTTTTCGACGAGGACAAGGGCGTGTTCGCCGACTCGCTGTCGAAGGCCATCGGCGGCGTGAGCGGCGCGCAGGCGGGTTGGAAGCCCAAGGGGGGAGAGCGCACGATTGGGGAGGTCGTCAACCACGTGGCCTACTGGAAGCAGGTGGTGCTCAAACAGCTCGACGGCAAGTCAACCCTGGCGGGTCCCACGGAGGATTGGGCCCCGGTGAAGACGGAGGCGCAGTGGAAGAGCGCCCTGTCCCAGTTGAACGCGTTACAGGCCGAGCTGGTCAAGCGCGCGCAGAAGCTGAGCGATGCGGATCTGGGCAAGAAACCCGAGGGCGGGGGCTGGCCTGCCTGGGGCGAGGTGCTGCTGGGCACTGCCTCGCATGACGTGTACCACACCGGCCAAATCATTCAGTTGCGCCAGCTTCAAGGGATTTAAGAGCGCCTCATGAAACTGGCTCTGCTCCTAGCCCAGCTCAACTTAAGAGCAGGGTGACAGGCTCTTGTTAGGGGTTCTAAGACATCGCAGGGGCAGGTCCGCTGCGGGCCTGCCCCCGTCGGAAACGATGGCTGAATCGAGCGTCGTCAAGACCTTGAGCGGGTGAGCTTCTCCACTTTTCTCTTCTGTTTTTTTGACGTGCTCCTGACCACTTTCGTGGCGGACTGCCTCTGAGGGATTTTCGACTCCGCCACCATGCACGAAGAACAAACCATCAACTCGCGCGAGACTTCGAACCCGTCGGAGTTGACGTTCCCGATTTGATGGCCTTGTCCGTTGACGATCTGCGTTTCGTACTTCACCGGACGAACCTGAACGACCCTGCGATACGGGGCATAACCGTAGTGCTGACCGCACATCTGGCAGTTAAAGGACATGCTTGGGTGATCTATCAACCACAGGTCGCGAAGGGGTAGACAAAGCAAAGGGGAGCATCCTGCCGTCAGGAGACTCCCGTTCGATTATCTTTCTGGTCTGGAATCGCGGGGTCCTGTATCTCTTGGCTTTCGATGTTGCTGGGCGCACGCTTTACAGTAGACGGGACGATCCTGCGCCGGTTGGAAAGGAAGTTCTTTGATCTTCTCGCCGCACTGCGCACACGTCAACCCCATGTGCTCCACATCGAACATCTGACGCTGATAAGCCACCTGTGCCACCTTCCTTTCGTTAAAGAGGTGGGCAAATTACGGATGGCCATTGCGCAGCCTAGGAGGATTCCCACTCTGAGTAATGGGCCAATGCAACGTGCCTTGGGGACAAGATACCGGTTTTCATGCGCAATAACAAATGCTTGGACAAATGTCCGCCGCTGTGGCACTCGTTTAACGCTTCGCGTGATACGGCAGCCACCAACTCTTGGGCTCGTCGGAGAAGTCCCAGTGCACGTGCTTGGTCTCCATGAACGTCAAAAAACCTTCTTCGCCCAGCTCGCGGCTGCCGCCCGTCAGCTTCATCCCGCCAAAGGGGCCGGCGTGGTTGTCGGTGAGCGGATCGTTGACCCAGATCGTGCCTGCCTTGACCTCCTCGTAAAAGCGTTTCACCAGTTTCGGGTCGCTGGAGCGCAGCGTGGCCCCGAGCCCGTAGGCGCTGTCGTTGGCCAGGCGGATGGCCTCGTCGAAACTCTTGTACGCCATCATGGGGATCGCAGGCCCAAAGGTCTCCTCGCGCATGATGTTCATCGCGTGGTCCACGTTCACCAGCACCGTGGGTTCGTAAAAGTACCCCTTTTGCCTGGGAATGCGCCCTCCCGTGAGGATTTTTGCGCCTCTGGCCTTAGGGCTCTTGAATGACCATGTTGAGCTGGGAGCGCTCGCCGCTGGGGATGACGCGGCCCTTTTGCATGCGGCCCATCTCGGCGTAGAAGCTGAAGGTGTTGGCCGACCAGCCCACTTCCTCAGCATTCTCGGGGCGCGGCTTGCCCTCCTCCCTCGTCAGCAGCTCCACCAGCTCGTCGAAGTGCGCTCTGGCCTTGTTCGCCACCTCGTGGAGCATGCCGGCCCGCTCGATGGGCGAAAGCCAGCGCCAGGTGTCGAAGGCTTTCTTCGCAGCGCCCACAGCCTTTTGAACATCCTTAGGACCGCCTTGAGCCACGCGCCCAAGCACGTCTTCGGTTGCAGGATCATGCGAGGGGAACGTCTTCTTGCCGGCGGCGGTTTGCCATGTGCCGTTGATGTAGAGCCTGGTTTGCACTATGCCTCCTTGGTTGAGGAATTCGGCCCCTCACCCGGACCCTCTCCCAGCGGGAGAGGGAGAGTGGATCAGCAACTCGGTTGCAGCGGCGCTTGCCAGGCGGGGGACTTGTGGACGTGGACGACCTTCCAATTGCCGTCCTGGCGGATCAGCACGCGCGATTCGTTGTGGGTGGTTTGCTTTACCCCATGCGAGGTTTCTTGTGTGAGCATGAACGTGTAGCTGACGATGGCGGCATCGCCGTAGCGCTGCAAACGCGGCTCCAGCAGGTCGTAGCGCCAGCGCTCGCCGACGCCGGACCAGTTGGACTCGACCATGAAGCGGTGGAACTCCAACCCGTCGAGCCGGTGCGGGGTGACGAACCACTCGTAGAGCGAAAGGTCCTCGCCGGTGGTTTCCTGATACGTGTCGACATCGCGGGTGAAGATGCTGCGCAGGTGCCGATGGACGGCGTCCCAGATGGCTTTTTCCACGAAAACCTCCTCGGGTATTTGCGTTTGCATCCCCATCATAGCGGGCGTATCCTGCGGGGTGAAATGGGAGGTCACACGTGGAAAGCACGCTGTTCTTCTTCTTGAGCACGATCGGCTATTTCTTGGCGTTCCTGTGCTATTTGTTCCACACGGTGTTCAAGCCCTGGGCGCCATCCACAGGCCCAAGCCTGGGCATCACGGCCACCAGCGGCGCAACACTGTCCCGCGTGGATTGGGGACGCTGGGGCACGCGGCTGGCCGCGATCTCGATGATGATTGCCTTCGTCGGCGTGGTGCTGCGCGTGGTCGAGCTGGGCAACGCATCCAACTGGGTGCTGACGGTGTTCCTGCCCGTGACCACCACGTACGAAACCCTGACGTTCTTCGCCTGGCTGATCCCGCTTGCCTACCTCATCCTGGAGCGCTTCTACCCGGTGCGCAGCGTGGGCGTGTTCATCACGGGAGTGGCGTTTGTGCTGCTTGCCATCGCCTCCTCCCCGGCGATCGCGCCCAGCAAGGTGTCGCCTGTGGTGCCCTCGCTGCAGAGCTACTGGCTGGTGATCCACGTGCTGGCGATGATCGTGGGCATCGCGTTTTTCACGGTGGGCTTCGGCGCCACGCTGGTGTACTCATGGCGGCGCTGGCGCGGCGAAGCCTTTGAAAAAGTGCAACACATCGAGGAGATGACCTACCGCGCGATCGCGCTGGGCTTTCCCTTTTACTTCATCGGCGGCCTGGTGTTCGGCGGCATCTGGGCCAAAGAGGCGTGGGGATCGTACTGGGAGTGGGACCCCAAGGAAACCGCCATGCTCACCGCTGCGCTGGTGTACGCCGTCTATCTGCACGCGCGCGTGCGCTGGGGCGCGCAGGCAAAAGTCGTGGCTTGGCTTTCAGTTGCCGGCTTTCTGGCCGTGCTCTACGCCTGGATCGGCATCAACTACTTCGTCGGCGGACTGCACAGCTTTACATAGGTATACGCAACTATATCTGGATTCCGGCTCGCGCTGCCGCTTGGCCGGAATGACGGCCAAAAACTCATTGCTTTGTAAAGCGCATACTTCCATCACTTACTTCAACATCACCTCGGCGCGCACGGCGCCTGCGCGCTCGTGGCGCGCGATCAGCTTGACCTTGCCGCCCTTGGGCGCGCGCACCACCCACTCCACCTTGAGCCGATCCTCAGTGGCATCAACGTAACTCCAGGGCGTTGCCGTGCTGCCCTTGTACGCCCTGCCCTCCAATTGCGACAGGATTTCCCGCTGCTTGCCGGTCTCCAGCGAAGCGGTCTTGGGCAGCTCGATCTCGCAGACCACCCCGCGCACCACCTTCTTCTCAAGGGCTTTCTTGGTCACGTAGGTGGGCAGCCAGCCGGTGTTGTGCACCACCAGCCGCACGCGATAGGTTCCATCCCCCAAGGGCTTTGCCTCGGCCTCGACCAGCTCAAGCCGCGGCGAGATCAGCAGGTGCCACACCAGCCAGTCCGGGAACAGCGCGATCTCCTTCTCCAGCAAATGCGGGGCCGGGTTGCGAAACGCGTACAGCGTGTCCCAGCCGCCCAGCTCCACGGCCCCCAGCTGCGGGTGCTTGAACTTGTACCAGCTCACGTAGCCCTTTCCCTTGAGCTTCTGGTCGCTCCACTTCAGCAGCTTGAGATCGTCCTCCACCGGGTGCTCGCGGTACCAGTCGATGTACTTGTATTCCTTGATCCCGGCCTGGCGCTGCGGGCTCCAGATCTCGACCGTCCAGCCGAACATGCCGAAGTGGTCGTAGAGCCAGTCGTCGAACACGCCCGTGATCACTTCCTTGGGGTGGTAGCGGAACTCGTGATAGACCGAGATGTTGGGGTAGCCGGTGAGCTCGGTGCCCTTCTGCCCGATCTTTTGATAAGTCCACAGATCCTCCGCCGGGAAGGTCTCATCGCTTTGGTCGCCGTACGGGCGCAGCAGCACCCCGCTCCAGGTGTGGAAGCTCACCCCGCCGGTGATGTTTGGGTGCTCGCTGATGAATTTCACCATCGCGTGCACCTCGGGCTCGGAGGTAGGGAAGGGGCCGGCGCCGGGCTGCTCGTGCTGCTGGCGCCACTTCAGGGGAAAATTGCGGTTGAGGTCCAACCCCTGCTTGGGCGGCTGGATGGTGATCATTTGGCCGTCGTAGTTTTTCAAAAGACCTTCGGGCAAAAGGCGATAGTACGTCCCGCCGGCCTCGGTGGGGTCGCGGCGCACCAGCAGGCGCGGCTCCTTGGGGTGCGGCTTCCAGGGGCCGTTCTCGTCGGGGATGCGCATCATGAGCATGCGGCCGTCGCCGTCGATGTCCTCCACCTTCAAGCCCTCGATGGCGTCCTCGTCGTAGGGATAAGGTCGCGTGCTGGAGCGGATGGCTTTGGGGGAATCGGCCAACGCCCATTCGGCGCCGTCGGGATTCACCCGCGGACAGAGATAAAAAACGCGCGTGTCCAGGCAGCGCGTGATGTCCTTGTGCTTGCGGTATTGGCTGGTCAGTTTTTGCAGCAAGTACACGCAGGCGCTTGCCGGGGAGACCTCGGTGGCGTGGATGTTTCCGTCCACCCACAGGGCGGGCTTTTCCTGGTCCGGGCCGGTGTCGAAGTTTGTCACGGTCGCTAGCCAGATGTCGCGGCCCTCGTGGCTCTTGCCGATGCTTTTCAATTTTACCAGTCGAGGGTGTTCCTTGGCGAAGCCCTTCAAAATTTTGGTTAACTCGTCATAGCGGTAATAATGGTCGAAAGTCACTTTGGGCATCTCGCTCCTTTGCGCCAAATAAGGGTCAGTGTGGCGGCAACGACGGCGATTGTCAAAGGTGGGATCAAAGGCTATGGATTGGTAAGATAAGCGATGAAAAAACCAGACGAGGAGGGTCTCTTGGACGCGATCGTACGCTGGACGCAAGGGCTGCAATTTGTCGGGAACGGAAAAAGCGAACACGGGGTGTTGATCGACGCGGACCCCGACGTAGGCGGACTCGACTTGGCCGCCAGGCCGCTGGAGCTGATGGTGCTTGCCTTGTGCGGCTGCACGGCGATGGACGTGGTCTCGGTGCTGAACAAGATGCGCGTCCACTACACCCGCTTTGAGGTGGGCGCCGCCTCCGAGCGCGCCAACGAATACCCCAAAATTTTCAAGAGCATAGAGCTGGTGTACCAGATATGGGGAGATGATATTGAGGAAGAGAAGCTGGTCAAGGCCATCAACCTCTCCATGGAGCGCTATTGTCCGATCGCCAACACCCTGAAAAAGACGGTTAAACTGACCTATCGCTATCACATCAATCCGAAGAAAGCGCTATCCACGGGAGGTGCGTCATGACCGAGGTCGTCATCGTCGGCGCGACCCGCACGCCGATGGGGAAGTTCTTGGGAAGGGTGTCTCAATTCACCGCAACCCAGTTGGGCGCAGCCGCGATCAAAGGGCTGCTTGAGAAAACGGGCGTTGCTGCGGATCAAATAGACGAAGTCATGCTGGGCCACGTGGTCCAGGCTGGGGTGGGCCAAGCGCCCGCGCGCCAGGCCTCGATCCGCGGCGGCGTTCCGGCCAGCGTGCCCGCCGTGGCCATCAACAAGGTCTGCGGCTCGGGCATGAAGGCCATCATCGCCGCCTCGCAGGCCATCCGCTGCGGCGACGCGCAGGCCGTGATCGCCGGAGGCATGGAGTCCATGAGCAACGCGCCGTACCTCGCCTTCGGCCTTCGCGAGGGCGTCAAGGCGGGCGACCAGAAGTTGGCCGACAGCATGATCCACGACGGGCTGTGGTGCGCGTTCGAAAAACACCACATGGGCCTGTCCGCCGAATACACGGCGAAAAAGTCTGGCATCACGCGCCGCATGCAGGACGAGCTGGCGCTGCACAGCCATCAAAAGGCGCTCAAGGCGATGGAGTCGGGCGCGTTTAAGGACGAGCTGATCCCGCTGCAGGCGTCCGACGGCCCGATCGCTGTGGACGAAACGCCGCGCGCGGACAGCTCGCTTGAGAAGCTGGGCAAGCTCAAGCCCGCGTTTTCCGCCGACGGCACGGTGACGGCCGGCAACGCGCCGGGCCTCAACGACGGCGCAAGCGCCCTGTTGCTGATGAGTGCGACCAAAGCCAAGGAATTGGGTTTGAAGCCGCTGGCCAAGGTCGCGGCCTACGCCGTCGCCGGGACCGAGCCCATTGACCTGTTCTACGCGCCCGTGCACTCCACCCGCGCGTTGCTCAAAAAAATGAATCGAAAAGTCTCGGACTTCGACCTGATCGAGGTCAACGAGGCGTTCGCCGCACAGGTGCTCGCCGACGGCAAGGACTTGGGCTGGAACTGGGACCGCGTGAACGTGCACGGCGGCGCGATCGCGCTTGGCCATCCCATCGGCTGCAGCGGCGCCCGCATCGTGACCACGCTGGTTTGGGCGCTGCGCCGCCACGACAAGGAGTGGGGCCTGGCCACGATCTGCATGGGCGGAGGCAACGGGCTGTCGCTCGCGGTGCAACGGGTTTAAGCGCCCATGCTCAAGTTGCTCTTGATCGGCATCGGCAGCTTTGTGGGAGGGTTGGCGCGTTTTGGGTTGGTCGACTGGGTCCAGCGCATGGCCGGCCCAGGGTTTCCCTACGGCACACTGGCGGTGAACGTTTTTGGTTGTGCGCTGATTGGACTCGGCGCCACGTTGGCCGAGCAACGCGTGCTGTTCAGTCCGGAAATTCGCGGGATGTTGTTCATCGGCGCCTTGGGAAGCTTCACCACGTTTTCCTCCTTCAGCTATGAAACGCTACAGTTGGCGCAAACGGGTGATTATCTGCCCGCAGTGGCAAACGTGTTGCTTAGCGTGGTCTTGAGTTTACTGGCCGTGTGGCTTGGCAGCATCTTGGGTAAGGTGATCTGATGCAATTGCCTAAAGAAGGATTGCTGTTGAGGATCTTCATCGGCGAAAGCGATCATTGGAAGGGGAAACCTCTGTATGAAGCCATCGTCCATCTGGCAAAAGAGCGCGGCCTGGCCGGCGCGACGGTAGTACGGGGGATTTACGGCTTCGGGGCGCATAGCCGCATTCATACGACGAAAATCCTGCGCCTGAGCTTGGATCTGCCCATCATCGTCGAGATCGTGGATAAAGCCGAGCGCATCGAAGGCATCTTGCCCGAATTGGAGGCCATGATCCAAGAAGGACTGGTCACGCTGGAAAAGGTCCAGGTGCTCAAATACCGACATCGAAACAGCGACGCGTAGAAATAGCATCAAGTACAAGATCCCCATTTTTCACAGGCCTTGTCTTCGTCTGTCATTCCTGCGCAGGCAGGAATCCAGATCAGATCAAAGTGTGTCTGGATCCCCGCTGGAGCCTGCCCTCGACTGCGATCGGGGGCGGGGATGACGGTCTAATTTCGGTATGGCTTCTAGGGGCCGCTGTGCCTGCGCCGTTACTGAGGGTCCACCGCCAGTTCCACGACGCCCACTCCCGAGCCGGTGGGGCCGCTCGCCAACACGCTGAACAGATAGCGTCCCTGCAGCCAGATGCAGCTTGCGTTGCCCGCAGCCGGGATCAGGTCCAACAGATATGCCCCCGCCGTGGTGCGGGATTCATTCACGCGCGTGAGGTCCACCGAACATCCTCCGCCCGGCACCAAGCGCGTGTCCACGATGAAGTTGGACATCGTCAGTCCGCTCACCGGCCCCTTGGCGTCGTTCACGGCCACGACCAGGCGCGCGACCTCTTTATCCCCCGAGTCTGCCAGTGCATCCGATGACACGATCTGAACGTTGAAGGCAACGGGGTCCTGCCCCTGAATGGAGTTGACCGCCCAGGCCAGCAGCGCCAATGCCGCTGCCAGCACAACGGCTCCGCCAAACTTGATGTGCTTCGACATACTCGCACACCTCCTCGATGGATGTGAGTGCTAAACCCATGGTAGAAGCGCCATCCAAAGAGGAGAATGACGCGCATCATGACGTGTACGTTGCCATTCACCGAAAGTAGGGCTCGCTTTTCACCCCAAGCGATACCCCAGCATCACCAGCGCGAAGAACAGGACGCTTGCCGTCAATTGGCGCAACCCGATCCGCGCGGGCCGCACCCCGATGGCAGGGCGAAGCACGCCGTCCAGCGCGTTGAGCAGCACAAGCAAGAACGCCGCCGTCGCCAGCCAAGGGGCCATCCCCGCCGCTGCAAGCGCCAGGCTGCCCAACAAGCAGACGCCGTGATAGGCCAGCGAACGGCCGCCCATTCGCAATCGCTGCTGCAATCCGGGAACCTGCTTCAACGCGCGCTGTTCCAGGCACAGGTAGATGTGCATGATCGAAGCGGCGGATTGAGACCAACTGATGACCCAAAGCACCCATGCGACTGCGACCTCAACGCCCCCAGCGACCCCATAGGCAGCAGGCGCGGCAAGCGCAAGCACGCCCGAACCCAACAGCTCAAGCGACTGCTGCCTCCGTTCCGCGCGCCGGCCGACCAGCCACCAGTAGCGAAGCAAGATGGGAGCGCCGGGCACGGCAAGCCACAGCAGCAAACCGTGGCCGCGCAGGATCAAGGCGACTACTGCTAGAACCAGGAGCAATCCGTAGAACGAAGCCCACACCAGCGCGGGAGGCAGATCGCTGCGCGCGCGCCGGTTGCTTTGCACCTTGACGATCAAGGTGAGGGGCTGGCGGATCAGGAAACCGGCAAGCGCGGCAAGGCAGAGCCACAGCGCATCCACGTCAGGCCGTCCTCCCACCGCAAGGCCCAGCAGCAGTGGGCCGATCCACCAGATCCAGGAGCCGTGCTCCATGGGCAGGGCATAGTGCTTGCGAAAGATGCGCTGAAAGAGCGTAAGGGCGTCATCCATGAATAAGGATGTACTTGGACGCAACGGCGGCTTCTATGATGTTGCTCAACTTCTTTTCTGATCTTCATCAGATCCACATGAATTTTCCAGAGAAAACGACGCAACGTCGTTTATGAGGAAGGTCATATTTTACTTTGATGAGCATCATTTTGTCGGGCCTTGCCCCCTGCTAGAATACGCCCGGATTAAAACCAAGTATGGAGGATGTGATCCGCATGAAGAATCGGAGGAATGTGCTCAATAAATGCTTGGGCTGCCTGCTCTTGGCGATACTGGGATTGGGGCTGCAGCCGTCCATTCAATCAGGCGCAATCCCGCCCTCGGTCGTCCCGCCGGACGGCCACGACCCGGCAGCCGTACTGGCCACCGGGTCAGTCATCGCGGTTGGCACCGCAGCCGAAGGGAGCTTGTTAAACACCGTGTTTCAGTTCCACCAAAACCTGAACGACGAGGGGCTGCACACGAGCGTTTCAGCAACCACTTGCCTGGCCTGCCACAACGACATCTACACCAAGGAAACCATCCGGCGCAAGATGCCCAACGAGGATGGCACGATCGGGGTTGAGGATGAGGTCAACCAGCACCCCACGCACTTGTCCAAGACGGTTTTGAATTACGGGGAGAGCTGCACCTTCTGCCACATCGAGTTTGCCATTGCTCAAGAGGAGAACCAAGTCACCATTGCCGGCTACGTGGAGAAGACCACGTGCGCCGGGTGCCACTCGCGCTTCTCCCCCAGAGGGTTAATGTTTGTAGAATACTACGAGACTCAGGATGGCTGCCCAGGCTGCCACACAGGTTTGTGGGAGCCACTGCATACCGATTCGCCGATCTACGGTTCTGTGATTCTGACGGATAAGATAGAGGCCAGCATAGAAAATTGTCTCATCTGCCACGGCGAGAACAAGAATAAGATCCCCGAGTTCCTGCAGGACATTTTCTGGGCCACTCGCTAGATTCAAGTGAAAGGAGCATTCTATGAAAAACGCGTTTCAAGGGCTGCTGCTCTTGTTCATGGTCTTGGCGTTGGGCTCAAGCGCCTTTTCAGATGAACCGGAAGTGGGGATGCAGGTCGGCCAGCAAGCCCCAGATTTCACCTTGCCACAGTTGGATGGAGAGCCGATCAACCTCTACGAGACCGTTGCCCAATACGACGTCACCCTCCTGTATTTCTTCTACGCGGCCACCTGACCATCCTGTCCTTCCGGCTGGTTGCCGGAAATGCAGAATGAGCTCGACGGTCGGTATCAAGGGGAAAACGTGCAGTTTTACGCGATTTCCACCGGAGACCCGGACTGGTACATGCGAGCCTTCAAGGAAGAGATGGGCTCGAAGTTTCCCTGGCTCTTGCTCGACATCAATCTGCCCAACCCTTACTACCAAGAGATCTTCGACCTGTACGGATTGCACGAAGACTACCCGACGCTGTTCCTCATAGACAACAAAGGCACCATCCGCTTTAGGGACTATGGGGGAAACTCGGCCGGTAAGGATCTGGATTATCGCGGCGCCTTCGACATGGTCGGGACGCTGCTCCAGGAAGCCAAGGCCGCACAACCGGCGGAGGTCCCGACGGGCTATCTGGTGGGAGAGCGGGCTTTGGATTTCACCTTGAGCACGGTCGAGGGGGAGATCCACACCCTGTCGGATTTCCTCGGCAAGACGGTCCTGCTCACGTTCTGGGGCACGGGCTGCGAGGACTGTGGCGCGCTGGTCCCCGGCGTTTACGCCCAGGAAATTCGCAAACACTACGAAAACCGGGAGGACTTTATCGTCCTTGGCGTAGACTATAAGACCCCTGGTGACTTCTTAGCCATGTTCATTCAGCAAATGGAGATTGAGTACCCTGTGCTGATGGATCCAAACGGGACGATCTTCTCCGCCTATCAGATTCTCGATGAGTTCCTGTTCATCGTGATCGATTCCCAGGGGATCATTCGTTATCGGGAAAAAGAGTTGGAAGGAGATATTTATAAGGCGCTGAATGAACTGCTGGGGGTGACCGCGAGTTAGAGAGAGCTGTTGCGCCGACGTAGGCGTTTGTACGGCGGGCTGTGCTGGCTAATACCACAGATCAAGCGCCTTCATCAAAGCCACATCAAGGCCAGGCATGTCCCTTGCGCTGAGGGCGGCCTTGTAATTCCCCGAGGACAGTTCTTGCTTGGGCCAGGCAATGAGCGCATGGCCTTTCACTTTGCTTGGCTTGGGCAACAGTCCCAACGGCAGGTTGAACTCGTGCGGATAGATCTGATCCATTCCTTGCGAGGTAATGAGCGCCAACAACACCGTATCCGCGTTGTCGTTGATGGCGTTGGCAGTGACAACCATGGCATAACGAGGCCCAATGGGTTCATCAAGCTTCAGGTGGTAGATGTCGCCGCGCCGAGGTGAATTTGCAGGCAAGGTTTCATGCCCCTAAAGCGTGTGCGCCAACGCCTTCAGGCTTTTCTTTCGCGTCGCCTTGACGATGGCAAGGTCTTCTGCAGAGGAACGCCGACAGCCTTCGGCAATCAGCGCATCATCGCAGGCCTTCAGATACAGCCTGATCGCACCCTCAATGGCTTGGCTTCTGTTGAGGCCATGGTGCTTTCGAGTCGCCTCAAATTGCTCGTAAACTTCTGCATTGACCGTGGCCGAGAGCTGCTTGGTTGCCACCCTATCCTCCTTATTCCCTGAAGCCCAACGTGCAGGTACGTCGTCGTAGGCTTCTAGGACCGATCATGTTAGTATCCATCATAGCACAAATCTTATAACAGCGCTCAGGGGAGGAGTTTACTTTGAACCCGTCACCTTCCCCTGCGAAGCGGGGAAAGGGGGACTCTTATGATCAACATCAGATACGCACTTGATGCAGGTCATTTCAGGCCAAGGCAGGATTGGTTACGGTGATGGGGACCAAGGAGAACGAAATGCGAGCCATGAATACGACCACTCACAACC
>Ga0326597_10007469_pt1 | contig 14883 bp, 16 predicted proteins | sample RVTome_12_FD_203789 | JGI IMG/M metagenome (GOLD analysis project Ga0326597, IMG submission 203789) | Soil microbial communities from uranium-contaminated site in the Upper Colorado River Basin, Wyoming, United States - RVT100D185 | ecosystem: Environmental > Terrestrial > Soil > Contaminated >... | reverse complement strand
TTTTCGAGTACCTTAACCGCTTCGTCGGCAACTGGCGCTACGTCGGGATCGAGGATTACGGCCCGCCCGAATACGCGCTCTACGCGACGGTTGCGTTCTCGACCGTGCTCCCCGCCGTGGCGAGCACGGCAGAATGGCTGGGCACCTTCCCGAGACTGCACGTCGCGTTCGCGCGCTGGCAACCGCTGTCGCTCCCGCATCCAAGGCTTGCGGCAACGTTCGTGCTCGCTCTCACGACGCTCACGCTCGCGGGCCTCGGCGTCTTCCGCGAGCTGTTGTTCCCGCTCGTGTGGATCGCGCCCGCCCTCGTGATCGTGAGTCTCCAGGCGCTCGGCGGCCGCGCCACGGTGCTGGCGCCGCTCGCGCACGGCGATTGGCGGACGTTCGTGTGCTATGCGGCGGGCGCGCTGCTATGCGGGTTCTTCTGGGAAATGTGGAATTACCGGAGCCTTGCGCACTGGGAATACACCGTCCCGTATGTCGGCGGGCTCCGCCTCTTCGAGATGCCGCTGCTCGGCTACGCGGGTTACCTGCCGTTCGGCATCGAGTGCGCGGTGATCGTCGCGCTGGTTTATCGGGATGCGGTGACGAAGTGACGCGGTCACCCGGTGACGCAACGACGAGGTGACGAGGTGCGGTTTCACATCATGTCAATGAATCCGACCCCGTTTTCCGATGGATCAGTCCATGACCGGCGCGCGCTCCACGCCGAACCGGGCGAGCTGGCGGTGAAACGCGCCGACATACGGCCCGCGCCGGATCCGATAGGCGATCAGCGCCCATTTGAGGCCTTCCCCGGCGCAGAGCAACAGCAGCCAGGGAAATTCGGGTTGGGTGAACCCGTACACCGTGATCGCCACGAACGTGAGGTACCAGGGCACTTCCGTGCGGTTGCCGATGCGGAAGACGTTGCAGAACAGGAAAAACGAGGCGCCGACGTAGAGCGGGAGCAGGTAGAGATGCTGGTCGGGGAATACCCGCCACCACGCGGCGCTCGCCGCGACGAGCGCCGCGATCAGGATGAGATCGGTCAGGTTGAGCCGGAAGCCGGGCTCGCGCTGGATCTCAAATGTGAGCCATCTCATGGCGCAGCCGGCCGTCGGCGTCGAACTTGAGCTCCGTGCGGCCGAACCGGCCGCCGAAGTTCCGCACGGCGAGGTCCTGGGCGATCACCGTGATGCCGTCGCCGCCCCGATCCACGCGCGTGATGTTCAACCCTCGCAAGATGGACTTCATGTCGCGAAAGACGGCGCTTTGCTGCGCCAGCTCGGCGGCCTCCGGCGACGAATCCGGCATCACGCGCGCGTCCGACGTCCGGCCCGTGAAGGCGTTGTAATAGGCCGTTTCCAGCCGCCCGTCGCGCCGCGTGAACAGGAAGAAGCCGAAGGGATTCCACGCCGAGGGGATGGCGTAATCCGCGGCCCGGCGCCTCTTGACCCGGCGCTGCAGCGCGAGCTTGGCGAGCGCGTAGGCGGCGAACAGCGCCGCGTACCCGATCGCGCCGGCGCCCGCCGCGACCAGACCCGTCGTCGCCAGCGCGAGATATCCGACGGTAAAGGCCCACGCGACGGCGTCGATGAAGAACACCGCGTCCAGGCAGAAGCGGCGCGTCGTGATCGGCCAGAACAGCTGAATGCCGAACGTGTTGAACAGGTCGAGCAGGACGTGGACGGCAAGCCCGGCGCACAACCCGAGAAACAGCCCCCAGTCCCAGCCGATCTGCAAGGCGACGGGCGCGGCGAGCAGCGCTGCGTAAGCCGGCACGAGCGGCAAGGAATGCGTGGGCCCCTGGTGGCGCTTCAGGTAGAAGCGCTTGCCCGCCGCCATGAAAGCCACGTCGAGGTCGGGGAATACGCTGCCGGCGAGAAACGCCAGGCCGGCCAGTTCCTGCTCCTGCGCGGCCAGCGCCACGAACCCGGCGCCGCCGATGAACGTGTGATGAACGATGTCCATATCGCAGTTCTTTTCCTATCCGAGCAGCTTGCCCGCGATCGTCAGCTGGCAGCCGACGCCGATGACAAAGGCGATCGTCCGCACCCAGGGCACGCGAAACGTGTACGCAAAGAAGTGCGCGACCCGCGCCCAGAAATAGATCGCGCAGGCGAGCGCGATCGCCTCGCCCTTGATGCCCGCGGCGTGGGCGGCCAGCACCAGCGCGGCAAAGACCACCAGATTCTCGACCGCGTTGTAATGCGCGGCCTTCATGCGCGTTGCCCACGGCGCCATCGGTTTCGGATTCTCGGGATAGCCGACGGCATCGAGCACGCCCCGCACCATGATCATGTTGAGTATGTAGGGGACCCACATCAACGCGGTAAAAGTCGTAACGAGAGCCAGATATTTGAGCTCGACGGTCATGCGCATCTCCTCCTTGTCAGATTCAGTGCGTGATACCGGCAAACAGAGAACGGGCCGCGTTTATTTCACGAGACCCGGAAACCGGGGGCGCCACATTTTTCCAAATCAACCATTGCGTGTGTCCCTTTATCCACGCTCATTCATCATCGTCAATCAGGAACAAGATTGCAAGAATCACGCACTGTCCCGTGATAACTAACCAGTACCAGAAGGGCTGATTTCGTCTTGTCGCTGCCACGCGCCAGTTTTCCCCCAGCACTTTACCCGTGACAAGCTGCCAGAGGATGAGCGACGCGACGAGCCCCGCGAAGAGATAGAAGAAACCTTCGTCGAGAGTCATCGGGAACTCATGGACAGGGGGTGCATGACTGCCGTTGAAGTCACGTTCGGTCAGTGAAACGCGGATTGCATGAATGACTCCGATTCCACTTCCCCCCGCGTGCGGGGGTCAGGTCTTGCATTGACGTACGCTGATGCAAGACCTGACCCCCTTGCCTGTAATCCTGCCTGTTAAGCCGCCATTGACTGGCTCTGCAACCGCCAACCCGCCATTTCCGGAATATTGAGCGCCCGCACCGCCTTGATCACGTCCGCGAGTTCTTCACGGCTGACCGGTAGTCGCGGCGGCCTGATAGTGCCGCCGCTCAGCCCGTAGGCGTTCAACAGCGCCTTCGCCGCCCGCTGATTGCTGCGGACCGGGCCGCGCAGAATTGCGCGGAGTTGCATGAGCTTCCGAAACGATTCATGCATGAGATCCGGATCCTTTGCAACGAATGCCGACACGACGGTCGCCGCCAGCTTGGGCGCGATATTCCCTTCCAAACCCTGATATCCGTTGCCGCCCATACCCAGCGTGAACAAGGCATTCTCCGTTCCCGAGCAGTGAATCTCGAGGCGCTCCCCCAATCGCTGGATGAGCTCGATCATATAAAACGTGTCACCGACGTCGTAGGCAAAGCCGACGAAATTCGAATAGCGCGCGGCGAGCTGCTCGACCAGGTCGAGGGGAAGTCCGTACCCGACTTTCTTTTGATTGGAAATAATGACGGGGAGCGACGTCGCCTCGATCGCCGTGCGGAAATACGCCTCCAACTCCTTTCGGTTCGGGATCAGGCCGTGCCCCATGTCGAGAGAGTAGATCTGAGAGGCGTCCACGCCGATCTTTTCGGCGTCGCGAAGGTAAGACGCCATTTCGGCGGCGTCCTTCGGCTCGACGCCCGCGGCACGCACGGGCACCTTGCCTTTGAGCTCCTCAACGGCGATCTGGAGAATCCGGTTGCGCTCGTCCCGAGTCAGCGTATAGCCTTCGGCTGCCCCCGCCGCGCCAAGGTACACCGATACGCCCGCGTCGCGAAGGCGACGCAGGTGGAGACGCAGCGCGTTCTCGTCGAGCTCGAATTTTTCGTTGAACGGCGTGAGACTGTGCACGATCGCGCTGTAGTTCTTGCTCATCGAAGTCTCCCAAATAGGATCGCGCCCGGGGTTGCTGTATTATCGAAGCGCTCCAGGCAACGGGCGTTCGCAATGTGAACGCGCCGACTGTGTGGTTTCCAAGTTACTCGACTGAACTGATCATGACAACCCGATTTCTGACCACGACCATCGCGATCGCAGCAGCGCTCGCGGCTCCGTTTCCCTCGATGGGGCAGGACTATCCGGCGAAGCGCATCAATATCGCCACTTCGGGGGCCGGCGGCGCGGGTGATTTTACCGCCCGCTTGATTGGCCAGGGCCTGACTGCCGCAGCCCGCCAGCCGGTGATCATCGAGAACCGACCGACCATCGCCCCCGAGTACGTCGCCAAGTCTCCGCCCGATGGCTACACGCTGCTTCTGTACGGCAACACGGTCTGGATCTCCCCGCTCCTGCGTCCCGTGCGATGGGACGCCCTGAAAGATTTTTCGCCGGTCATGCTCACCGTCAGGTCGCCAAACGTCCTGGTCGTGACGCCCACCCTTCCGGTCAAATCGGTCCGGGATCTGATCGCGCTCGCCAAGGCGCGGCCGGGCGAGATGAATTACGCCTCTTCCGCCCTCGGATCATCGACTCACCTGGCGGGGGAGCTCTTCACCTACATGGCCGGCGTCAATATCGTGCGCGTTCACTACAAGGGCGTCTCGATGGGCATCACGGACGTCATCAGCGGCCAGGTGCAAGTCATGTTCCTCTCGCCCGGCGCGGTGACGGCGCTCATCAAGAGTGGAAAATTGCGGGCACTCGCGGTGACGGGAACAGAACCGTCCGCGCTCTTTCCCGGGCTGCCGACCGTTGCAGCTTCAGGCGTCCCGGGCTACGAGTCGTCCGCCTACTTTGGCCTGTTTGCGCCGGCAAAGACACCCGCCGCGATCATCGCGCGCATCAACCAGGAGGTCGCGCGGGCATTGAACGCGCCGGACGCGAAGTCGAGGTTCTTCAATGCCGGCATGGAGGTCGTCGCGAGCTCGCCAGAAACCTTCGCGGCGATGATGAAGTCCGAGATCGCCAAGTGGTCGAAGATCCTCAAGAAGGTCGGTCTTAGCAAATAACGGCACGACTTGCTTGGCTTTGGGGTCAGGTCTTGCATTAGCGTACGTCAATGCAAGACCTGACCCCGCAGTTTTCATGACCCCGCACAGTATTCACGTGAGTCGTGATTCGACTTATTCCGAGCGTAGCTCGTTTGCCCGGGACATTCTGATGCTTAGCGGGCCGGTTTTGCCATCAAAAATGGGCTTCTAAGCCCCGGAGATGCGTTCTTACAGGAACGTATTTTCGGCCGATCAATGTATTGCGTGGGTCCGACCCGGCATCAGCGATCAATGTATTGCGTGGGTCCGACCCGGCATCAGCGGACCCGGACTCACGGTCAGACCACGACGTTGCGCTGGTCCGCCCCGGATTCTGGAAACGTGGCGGAAGCGCGAGAAGCAATCGGCTCGACGACCCGGGCAGCCTTGGGCCTGGGAACCCAGTCGGGCGGATTCCAGAAAATGTGCGGGCCGATTTCATCGACGCGGTTGAGCCCGAGCTGCGCCATGATCCGGTCCATCTCGGTTTGAAAAATCTCGAGCGTGCGGTAGGCGCCGGCTTCGCCGGCGGCGGCGGCGCCATAGAGCGTAGGCCTGCCGGACATGACCAGGTCCGCCCCCATGGCGATGGCCTTCACGATGTCCGAGCCGCGCCTCGCGCCGCTGTCGATAATGATCTTGAGCCGGTCGCCAACGGCCCTGCGGACCTCCGGCACCACTTGAAGCGGCGCCGGCGCGCTATCCAGGTAGCGGCCGCCATGGTTAGACAGGACGACGCCGTCCATGCCGTAGTCGGCGGCAATCACGACGTCTTCCCAGCTCTGCAGCCCTTTGACCAGCATGTGGCCCGGCCAGAGGTCGCGGATGCGCTTGATGTCGTCCCAGCACTGGGTGTCGGGCTTGGTGAGCTCGTGGTCGGAGGGCTTGTCCGTGAGCTTGCTCGAAAGTTCCGGCGGAAAGTTCGCTTTCCTGAAGGCGCCGCGCTTGATGAATTGCGGGGCCAGAACACGCAGGCACCAGCCGGGATTGGCGAGAACCTGCGCGATCAGCTTCGGCGTATAGCGCAGCGGCATGGAGTAGCCGCTCCTTCGGTCGTGCTCGCGATTGGCGCCGACCGAGCCGTCGACAGTAACGAGCAGGGTGTCGAATCCAGCCGACTTGATCCGCTCGACGAAGGCCATCCGGAGCTTCTTGTCCACCCACATATAGAGCTGGAACCAGAGATTGCCGCCCGCGGCCTCGACGATTTCCTCCATCGGGGTCAGCGAATTGGTGGCCACGGTGCACGGCACGCCCATCCTGGCCGCCGCCCTGGCCAGGGCCACTTCGCCGCCCTCGCACATCAGGCCCGCCGATGCCGTTGGCGAAATGGCGAAGGGCATGGCGAGCTTCTTGCCGAAAATCTCGGTAGCGGTCGAGCGACCGGACACGTCCTTCAGGACCCGGTTCTTGATCTTGAGCGACCGATACACCTCGCGGTTGTGCTGGAGGGCGATTCCATCCTCCGCGGCGCCGTCGATGTACTCGAATATGGGACGAGGCAGACGCTTCCTTGCCATCTGCCGGAGGTCCTCGATATTGCAGGCACCCAGATCGTCACGCTTCATGGCGGACTCCGTTTCGTTCGATCGGTCTCGCGCAGCCGGCGGCTACTTGGCGGCCGTGATGACGATTTCCACCAGCGTCTCCGGACTGCCGAGCTCGACCGCAACGCAGGCGCGCGTCGGAGGGTTCTTGCGGTCGATCCAGGCGAGCCACGCATCGTTCATCGCCGCCTTTTGCGCCATATCCGAGATATAGACGGTCGCGGACAGCAGCTTCGACTTGTTCGTGCCGCATTTGGCGAGCAACTGATCGATCCGCGCGAGCACCTGCTCGGTCTGTTGCTTCATTCCGACTGACTTGTTCTCGGCCGTCGTGCCGGCAACGTAGACGGTGCCGTTGTGCTCGACCACCCTGCTCAGGTGCCCGCTGATATCGTGGCGCTCGATGCTCATCTCGGTATTCTCCTGTCCGTGAGGTTGTGATCTGCAAACTTTACAGCCGGATGTTCGCGAAGCGAACGACCTCGCGCCACTTGGGAATTTCGGCGTTCAAGTGCTCGGCAAGCCGCTCGGGCGGCCCCCCGACCAGGTCCGCGCCGAGGGCGGCGATGCGATTCATCACGTCGCGCTGCCTGAGCCCGGCCGCCAGTTTCCCATTGACCTCCGCGACGATGGCGGCCGGCGCGCCCGCGGGAGCCAATATGCCCCACCAGGTGCTCGCCTCGAAACCCGGGATCGCCGTCTCCGCTATCGTCGGCACGTCCGGCAGCAGGGCGGAACGCTTCTCGCCGGTCACGGCCAGTGCCCGCAACCGGCCGGATCGCACGTACGCCTGCGACGCGGCCGGGTTGGCGAATGAGACGTCCACCTGACCTGCGACAAGGTCCACCAGGGCCGGGCCCATGCCTTTGTACGACACCATCACGATGTTCACCCCGGCCTTTGCCTTGAACAGCTCGGCGGCGAGATGAACGGATGTCGCGATACTGGTCGCATAGTTGAGCTTGCCCGGACGCAGCTTGGCAAGCGCGATCAACTCCTTCGCCGATTTCGCCGGCACCGAGGGATGCACGAGGAGGATGTTCATGGACTTCGCCAGAAGCGAGATGGGCACGAAATCCTTGAGGGGATGGTAATTCACCTTCCGTATTTCCGGCAGCACTGTGAAGTTGGTGCTTCCGAGCACCAGCGTATAGCCGTTCGGGTCCGCGCGCGCCGCCATCTCGAAGGCGATGCCGCCGCCGGCGCCGGGGCGGTTGTCCACCACCACCTGCCTGCCCCAGGCTTCGGCGAGCTTCTGGCCCGCCAGGCGCGCCATGATGTCGTTGCCGCCGCCCGGCGGCGAGGGCACGATCAGCCGGACGGTCTTTTCCGGATAGGCGCCCCACGCGGGGCCGCCGCCAACCAATGCAGAGAGCGCGCAAGCCAGGGGGATCGCGACACGCAATGTACGAAGATTAATCATAGGGGGCTCCAGTGAAAGCGGGCGGAACGTAAACGCTGTGGAAACTCGATCTAACCGTTGGATTTTATTATTCTTTCAAAGGGGTCTGTCCCTTATTCTTTCAAAGGGGTCTGTCCCTGAGGTTTCCCCATATTGAGTTTAATAGGGGTCTGACCCTGAGGTTCTGCGCTCTACCGCCCTGTTCAATGGATCACCGGATGCGCCGTGATTGCCCGGCGCCGCGTCCAAAATCGCATCCCAGGGCGGGGACGGCGGTACGCGGGTCATCAGGAAATCCACGAACACCCGAATTCGCAGGGACAGATGCCGTCGCTCAAGATAACCGATCCATATTGGCGGCCCCACCGGAACGTATTCGCGCAGCACCGTCCGCAACAGACCTGCCTTCACGGCATCCGCGGCGAGAAATGTTGCGACAGTTGCGATCCCCGCGCCCGCTATCGCGACATCGAGCAGCGCCTGTCCATTGCTCATGTTCAGATTGCCGGAAATGGACCTGGAGTAGCTCTGTCTCGACCTAGAAAACGACCAATCGCGATAGCGGTTAGTTTGCGGGATATGGTATCCAAGGCAGCGGTGTGAGGCGAGTTCCTCGGGGGTCCTGGGTTCCCCGGCCCGGGCGAGATACGACGGGGATGCCACCATCGCATAGCGGATGTCACACAACTTCCGCGATACGAGTCGGCTGTCGACCATATGGCCGATGCGCACGACCGCGTCGAGCCTCTCGTCAGCAAGGTCCGTGACGCGGTTGCTGTATTCGACGTCGACGGTCAACTCCGGGTAGAGCCCGACGAACTCGGCGAGCAATGGCGTCAGGACTTTGAGTCCGAAGCCCACCGGCAATTGCACCCGCAGCCGCCCGCGAGGCATGCTGCGTCGCCCGATGACCGCGGTCTCGGCGTCTTCGAGCTCCCCCAGAATCTGGCGGCAGCGCTCGTAGAAAGTGGCGCCGTCGTCCGTCAGGCTGACGCTACGGGTCGTTCGATTCATGAGGCGGACGCCAAGCCGCTCCTCCAGCCGCGCCACGCCCTTGCTGACGCCGGACACCGATATACCCAGCCGCTTGGCGGCTTCAGTGAAATTCCGGGCTTCCGCGACCCGAACGAATATCGAAATGCCGTGAAGCGAGTCCATGAAGCCGGATTATGGACAATGAGTCAATATTATTTTTCAGAATAGCGCATTTATGTTCGGTGAGCGAGCAATTTATCATCCGTAGATTCGCAAAGCGCGCGACAAGACAGCCAGCTGCTACCCGCTGCAGCGATGTGACATGCCAATGGAGGGGATTAACAAATGATCATCGATGTCCGCTTCCGCCCACCTTACAAGGGATTTCTCAATCTTCACGTGTTTGCCCGCGACCCATGGGACCGAAGGCCCGGCCAGCTGGGCGTGGATCCCCCCGCTTCGCTCATCAAGAAATCTCTACCCATGGCGCTGGAGGAAATGGAACGTGCGGGCATCACCAAGGCGCTGGTCATCGGGCGCCAGGCCTATCCGCCGTTCTCGGGTGTGCCCAACGTCGATGTAATAAGCTTCGTGCGCGAGAATCCCGGGCGTTTCTTTGCCGTGCCGACCCTCGAGCCCGTCGACCGGGAGAAGGCGCTGGATGAACTGGAATCGCTTTGCTCCCAGAAAGAGGTCAAGGCGATTCACATGGAGCCCGGCTGGTCGCACCGTCCGATGTACGCGGACGACCCGAACCTCTATCCCATCTATGAGCGCCTGGCCAAGAAGGGCATGCCGCTCATCATTTCGGCGGGAGGAACCATCGGTCCGGATTTCAGCTACGTCGACCCGGTCCACGTGCACCGGGTCGCCCTGGCTTTTCCGAAGCTGAAGCTGGCGATCGGCCACGGGGGCTGGCCCTACATCCATCAGGCGCTCGCTGTAGCCTACGACTGCGCCAACGTCTACCTGTCACCCGACATGTATCTCAACGTGCCGAACATGCCCGGGTCGCTCGAATACGTGAGGGCGGCAAATTACTATCTGGGCGACCGGCTGTTGTTCGGCACGGCGTATCCGGCGCGCCCCATGGTCGAAAGCGTGGAGCATTTCCACCGCCTCCCGTTCGACGAAGGGGTAAAAGAGCGGGTTCTGTACCAGAACGCGGCGCGATTCTTCGGCATCTAGACGGGACGGAATGACTGTCCTCGTTACCGGCGGCAGCGGTGTGCTCGGCCTGCACGTGGTTCGTGCCATGGCCGCGCACGGCGAATTCGTTGTCGCCTATTCCACTTCGGGCGCGCCGCCCGGGGCCGACGTCGTCCTGGGCGATTTCGCTTCTCGCGTGGAGTTCGTGCAGGGTGACATCCGGGACCTTGACCGACTGAGGGAGACTGCCGGGCGCAACAAGGTGCGGGGCATCATTCATTCGGCCGCCCTGACGGGCGAGGCACAGGCGCGCGCGCGCCCTCACGATGTATTCGCTGTAAACGTAGCGGGGACGGCCAACGTGCTCGAGGTGGCGCGTCTAGCCAAGATGCGCCGGGTGGTCTACATCGGTTCTGCGTCCGAATACGGACGCAGGACGGATCTGCTTCCGATCGGCGAGGACGAGATCAACGTTGAAGGACTCTACGCGGAATCGAAATTCCTGGGACACCGCCTGGGACAGCGCTACCGGGAGGTCTACGGGCTTGACGTCATTACCGTGCGGGTTTCCTCCGCGTACGGTCCAGGGACGCGATTCAATGCCTTCCGGAAACTGGTTGGAAACACGCTGATTGCGCATCTTTGCCGCTCCGTCGCCATGGGCGAGTCGGTCGTGCTCGAAGGCGGTGGCGATTATCCCCGCGGCTGGACCTATGCGTCCGACACGGCCGCCGGCGTCCGCCTTGCCTATCAAACGGAATCGCTTCGGCACAGCGTTTACAACGTCGCGTCAGGTGAAATCTATACCGTTGCCAAAGTCGTGGAGGCGGTGCGCCGCATCGAGCCGCGCGCGAAGATAGAGATCAGTCCCGGCCAATGGGACGACGATCCATTCCAGGCCGGAAACCTTCGCGGGCCTTTGGATATCACCCGCGCCCGCGAGGATCTGGAATTCCGGCCTGCGTACGACCTTGAGGCGGGATTGCGCGAGTACATCGCGTGGTGGCGCCGCGTGGGTCCCGGCGGCGCCGTTGATTCGGCACGTCGCGATTCTACCGGCGCGGTTCGGCAAACACCTGTCGGAGCCTGACATCCCTGGTGCCGGCGGCGCTAGCAACTATTCGAAAGAGGAGGATAGACATGGCAACGCATCGGTCCTGGAGCACACTATTCTGCATCGCTTGCACGACAGGTCTCGCGGCGAGCGCGGCATACGCCGATAACTATCCGGAGAAGCCCATTCGCTACCTGGTGCCGAGCTCGGCGGGAAGTGCTGTCGACACTCTGGCGCGCGTTATCACCAGGGAACTGGGGGGCATCCTCAACCAGCAAGTCATCGTGGACAACCGCGCTGGCGCGGGAGGAAACATAGGCGCCACCCTGGCGGCAAAGGCGCCGCCGGACGGTTACACGCTGTTCCAGGTCAATAACAACCATACTGCCAACGCGAGCCTTTACCGGGAACCCGGGTACGACCTGATGAACGATTTCGCGCCCGTGACGCAGCTCGTGTCTTCACCCTGGATGATCGTGGTTCACCCGTCGTTGCCGGTGAAGTCGGTGAGTGAGCTGATCAAGCTCGCGAAGGCGCGTCCCGACCACATTTCCAATGCGTCGGCGGGCGCCGGCAGCGGCACGTTCCTCTCGGCGGAGCTGTTCAAGAGCCAGGCGGGCGTCAAGATGCTGCACGTGGCGTACAAGGGCGGCGGCCCCGCGCTCACGGCGGTGATATCGGGCGAAACGGCGGTCTATTTCGCCCCGGTGTCGACGGCCCTGCCGCACGTGCGTACGGGAAAACTACGCGCGTTGGGCGTCACGACCGCGAAGCGCCTGGACCTGCTACCGAATGTTCCTGCTATCGGCGAGACCGTTCGCGGCTACGAATTGACCGGCTGGGCGGGAATAGTGGTGCCGGCCAAGACGCCCAAGTCGATCATTGAAAAGGTTCGCGGCGCGGCGATATCCACCCTGAATGTTCCCCAGGCCAAGAAGCGTCTGGTCGATCTGGGCTACGTTTTGGTGGGCGGCCAGCCAGAGGAACTGACGGAACATATGAAGCGCGAGGTGGCCAAGCTGGCGAAGCTCATTCGGCAGATTGGCTTGTCACAGCTCTGATCTGCGCGTTGGCTGGGCATCGACTGGCGGGGCAAAATTCGGCGCGCATTCGAGACGATTGCCGGCATGGTGGGGGAACTGAATTTCGATCCTTCGCTGGCGGCCGGCGGCGAATGGCAAAAGCGGCCAGGCGCGAATTTCGTAATTTGAGCCCGGCATGAATCAAAGGGGCAAAGGGGCCAGGGTCGACTTACCGGAAGTTCGAGCGATCCCAAGTGTACCCAAATGGCCACCCACTCGTGGACAAGACAGGAGCTGCTGGATCAGGTCGCGGCCGCGATCGCGGAGACCCGCGCGCACCCCGACGCGGCATCGCTCTCCCGGGTGCTGATCGAGCTCGAGGACGTCGCGGCGCGGCTGAAGGCCGGGGAAACGCTGACCAGAGAATATCGCCGCACGCTTTTTTTCGACACCATCGCGGTACGCGAGCTCGACGACTCGGCCGACACGCATCAGCCTTACTTGCACCGGCTGAGCGAAATCGCCTCGGCGATTAACGGGAACTGAAGACAACTCCGGCCCCGTTTTTTCTCAAATCCGCGCGACATACACCGTGTTGGCGGCGTCGCGGTTCAGCAACGGATTGCGAAAAGTCACCACGTGCGCCCGTGAAGCGGCGAAGGTGGCGGCCGGCGTCTGCTGGAATTCCGGGTCGGGCGGATCATTGGACCACAGGGCGAACACGCCCCCGGGTTGCAGGTAATTTGAGAGGCCGCGCAACCCCGCGGCCTCGTAGAACGCGCCGTGGCGTGCGTGCACCAGGCTGCGCGGCGAATGATCCACGGAGAATCCAGAAGCAAGACCCGACCCGCTTTTCCCGGCTTTAGCGGCTGCTCCGGCCCTCGTAATAGGACGACTCCGAAATAACCGTAAGTTCCCGCTGCTTTAACTCAAGGCGCAGCCCGAAATCGAAGTCCCCGGACTGCTTGCCGACGGTGATCGATTTTTCATCCCCGAAGCTCACGCTCAAAGACGGCCGTGCGTTGATGTCCGAGACGGCTTGTTCCAGAAGCGCTTTGATTGATTCAACCGCCCTGACCACCTCCAGGCGGCCGTCGGCGCCTATTTCGATCGTCCCGTCGCGCGTGTAGTCGTTCAGGTACATCACGGACTGCCAGTAAGGCCGCGTCCTTTGATACTTGACGGCCATGCGGGAAAAACTGCCGGCCGCTGGATCCGCTACGGGCGCGCCCCCGCTGTTATACCGTTCGGCCGTGGTCAGCACGCCCGAGAGTGTCGCGTCGTGCAGCAGCTTATCGTCATACGGGACCTCATCTTCAGGGACTTTGTTGTAAAACTTGCGGAAGAACCGGTTGGTTTCCTTTTCGTAGCGGAACAAGACATCTTCAAACTCATATTCAATGTAAAGGTCAACCGTCTAAGATGTTTAAACATCCCCTCTGCCGGTATATCAACGTCCAAGAACATCAGCCGCGCCGTATTCAGGACGACCGCGCCGTAGCGATTTCTCGTCAGGATCGCGGTGGGCTCCATTGGTGCGCCATCGCCCAGGATCTGGAGAATTTCCTCCCGAAGAGGCCTGTTCCCATACCCGTACGCTCGGTTAAGTTGATCTCCGCGGCGAACGCGCTCCAGCAGTCGCTGCAAGCGACTCGCCGCCTCACGCTTCGCCGAGGCATCGTCAGCACCCCAGCCCCAGACCGAGAACTTGAACTGGCGATTGTCGGGCGCTTTGTACTCGCCGTCGGCCTTCGCCCAGCAACGCGGGATAAGCATCGGGGTCCTTCCGGGGAGAAAGCTTAGATCGCCAGTTTCACTGTCAAAAAGGAACTTCTAAGCCTCGTAAATTCGCTGATTTCAGAACGTTCTTACGTTCGATCAAAACGCTGCGTGGGTCCGACCGGGGCGCCCCGTCGTGACCGGGGCGCCCCGTCGTCCCGCGACGACATTCGCGAGGTGGCGCGCGTCGCAGTTCCTAAAGGTTCCTGACCCCTTTACCTCGATCAAGGACAACAGTTTGACCGGACCCGAGGAATTCAACCATTCTCGATTGTTCGAATCTTGTAAATCTTGTGAATCCTGTCTATTTGTTGTTCTGGTGCGAGAGCGCCCAGGCGACATGCTCGCGCACCAGGCCGGACGGATGGTCGGCCCCTTTCTTGAGTGCGTCTATTGCCTTCTCCGATCCCGGCGCATTGCCGAGCCCGACCGCCAGGTTTCGCAACCATCGCTCGTATCCGATCCTGTGAATCGCACTCCCCGCCAGCCGCTCGTGAAACTCCGCCTCGCTCCACCCGAACAGCTCGACCAGCGTCGCATCGTCCAGACCGTTCCGCACCGCGAAGTCGGGCTCCGCGCTCGGTGAGGCGAACTTGTTCCAGGGGCAGACCATCTGGCAGTCGTCGCAGCCGTAAACGCGGTTGCCGATAAGCGAGCGGAGTTCTTCCGGGATCGAGCCCTTATGCTCGATGGTGAGGTAGGAAATGCAGCGCCGCGCGTCGAGCTGGTACGGCCCGACGATCGCCCGCGTCGGGCAGACGTCGATGCACTTCTGGCACGTGCCGCAGTGGTCCGGCTGCGGCTCGTCCACCGGCAGCGGCAGTTCCGTGTAGATCTCGCCCAGGAAGAAATACGATCCCGCCTCGCGGTTCAAGAGCAGCGTGTGCTTTCCGCGCCACCCTAACCCCGCCTTCCCCGCCAGCTCGACTTCCATCACCGGCGCGGAATCCGTGAACACGCGGTAGTTGAACTTGCCGATCTCCTGCTCGATGCGGTCCGCCAACTTTTGCATCCGGCTACGCATCAGCTTGTGGTAGTCGCGCCCGAGCGC